>ERZ773259.768-NODE-768-length-32570-cov-9.520006_pt1 | contig 32570 bp, 29 predicted proteins | sample MGYA00511961_ERZ773259 | MGnify/ENA primary metagenome ERZ773259 (study PRJEB29015, sample SAMEA2737775) | human gut metagenome | biome: human gut; feature: human-associated habitat; material: faeces | place: China | collected 2012 ...
AAAAGGAATCTGAAAGCCTTATATTTACTGGCTTAGAGATTCCGAGAGATTATTTTAACGAAATGGAGGTAACAGCGAAATGATGATGCTGATTATATTTTTAATTACAGACATTTCCATGGTCGGCATCTTTGCCGGAGTCTATGGAAATATTGCAAAATACCGGGAAGGAATGCTGATGGGAGTCCATATTCCTAAATCTGAGCTTGAACATCCCGACATAAAAGAGCTTCTCCAGCTTTATAAAAAGCGCAACCGCCAGTTTTATTTGTGGAACATACTGGCAGGAATTGCGGTATGCCTGCTTTGCTTTACTTACTTTTCTATTTTTATTACCGTATGGACACTGTGGTTCGTAGAATTCTGCCTTCTTACCATCCTCCGTGTCTATCATTATCACCAGAAAGTATACGACATTAAGCAGAAAAATGGATGGATCAGCTCAGCAAATGCAGATGTGTCCGCTGCAGTGGATACCCGCACTTCCTCACAAATTGCGAAAAAGATACTGCCAGCAAAGCTTCATCTGATCCCGGCTGCAGTAATTCTGATCCCTCTGTTTTTCCCACAGGTCCGTACTTATCTGCTGACCGAAAGTGATGGAAGAGTCATGCTTCTCTGCACAATTCTTGTCGCGGCAGCTTACATGGGTACCGGCTATTTATTCGCCCATATGCCAAACAAAATTTACAGTGAAAATTCACAGATCAACCTGCAGATCAATGCACTGGAGAAGCGTTTATACACCATATTCCTTTTTGTCTCCAACATTTGCAATACCGGCGCCTATCTCGGGATCATCCGGGATATTGCATCCAGCAACTGGATTGGCGGAGTTGGAATGGGCATCTACATTTTCCTCGAACTGATACCGGCTGCCATCATATTGATCATGTTTTTCTGGCTGCGTAAGGAAAAAGAGCGGATCCTCTCCCAGGACAGCACACCATTTTATATTGATGATGACTATTACTGGCGAAAAGGCTGGTACAACAATCCAAATGACAAACGGTATTTTGTACAGGACCGTGTGAACAGCATGAATTATTCTCTAAACTACGGACACCCTTCTGCAAAATATGTCACCGGAGGAATGCTCGTAGGCACCGGGCTTCTTCTCCTCTGGATGTGTATCCTCTGTATCCGGATCGATTTTACACCGATCCGCCTGACGGAAAATGCTGCCCAGTATTCTATTACATCCGGCTATAAAACAGCAACCTTTGCTCTCGCTGATGTGGAATCAGTAACTCTTCTGGATAATCTGCCGGATGAAAAATTCTACCGGTCTGATGGCTCCGAAGATAACAGCAAACTTCTCGGTAATTTCCGTGGCAGCAAAACCGGACATTGCCAGATGTATATCTGGATTGAACATCCTCCGGTTCTTCAGATAAAGACAACAGATACCACCATTTTTCTGAACAGCAGCAACGAAGCACAGACTAAAGAATGGTACGATCAGTTAAATGATGCAATTTCTTCGAATAAATAAGCCTTTTTCATTACCATGACAATGCATAATACGAAATATCTTGTAAAGCGTAACACGTCATGTTAAAATGTTGGGGCAAAAATATACGGATTTCACAAAGATAAAAAAGTTCAGAAAGGACTGTAGACAATGACACTTCAAGAATGTTATGTAAAAATTGGTGGCGATTATAATGATATTCTTCACCGGTTTATGAATGAAAATATGGTACGCAAATTTGTCCTTAAATTTCCGCAGGACAACAATATGGCTTTATTTGAAGAATCCTGGGTTAAAAAGGACTACGAAACCGCATTTCGTGCAATGCATACCTTAAAAGGTGTTGCCGTAAACCTTGGATTTACTGCACTTTACAATGTCAGCAGTGCTCTGACTGAAAAGCTCCGCAGCCAGGAATACGACAACCTTGACGGTTTGATCGCCGATGTCAAAAAACAGTATGATATCGTGATCGAAGCAATTGCAGCCCTTGGCTAAATCTTAAAACACTGACGATAAACAGGAAGAGACTGCTTCACCGCAGCCCCTTCCTGTTATGTTTTTCTATAGCTTTTTCTTCAGCATTTCCGGATTTGATGCATAGGAGAGAGCCGTCTCCGCCGTGATCCTCCCATCTTTATACAGATTCAGAAGACCAAAATCCATCGAATGCATTTCTTCTTTATTAGACGAATACACGACTCCATCAATCTGCGGAACCTTATTGTCGCGGATCATATTGCGGATCGCCGGAGTGATCGTCATGATTTCAAATACCGGGACCTGTTTTCCATCCACTGTCGGCACAAGCTGCTGTGAAATTACAGCCTGCAATACCATGGACAGCTGAACTGCAATCTGCCTCTGCTGGTTTGCCGGAAATACATCAATGATACGGTCAACCGTATTTGCTGCTCCGATCGTATGCAGGGTAGAAAATACCAGATGCCCGGTTTCCGCTGCTGTCATTGCCACATCGATCGTCTCATAATCACGCATTTCACCAAGCAGGATCACATCCGGGCTCTGCCGGAGCGAAGCACGTAGCGCATTGACATAGCTTTCCGTATCCACATTGATCTCTCTCTGGCTTACAATACTTTTATCATGCCGGTGCAGATACTCGATCGGATCTTCCAGCGTAATGATATGCTTTTCCATTGAATGATTGATCTTATCCACCAGACAGGCAAGCGTAGTAGATTTTCCACTTCCCGCCGGGCCCGTCACAAGCACCAGACCTTTTGACAGGTTATAAAAGCTCATCACCGGGTCCGGAATCCCGATCTCATTCGGCTCCGGCAGTTTAAATGTGATCACACGGATAACGGCTGAGAGCGCACCCCTCTGTTTGTACGCACTGACACGGAATCTCGAAAGTCCCGGAACAGCAAAAGAAAAATCATCATCTCCTTTTTCTTCAAGAACCCGGATGTCCCGTCCTCCTGCCAGCTTATATAATTCCTCAACGCATTCTTTCGTCTGCGGCGGCATCAGCTTTTCTTCCTTCTCCCTGCAGATTCTTCCATTTGCCCGATAAGAAACCGGAAGACCTGCTACAACAAATATATCCGATGCATGATTTAAAACTGCCTGCTGAAGCAGTACAATGATATCCATAGCTCAAACTCCTTTCGCGTCAGTCACTTCCAAGGACCGGAAGTGTTGACTTTTCTTCCCATTTCTCAGATGCTGACTCTTTCCATTTTACAACCTTCTGCGTTCCCTTTACCGGATCTGCCAGGATCTCGACTTCCAGATTCTGACTGTCCGTGACCGGAACCACATAGGAAATATCCAGATTCGCTCCGTCTTCTTCAGCTGTCACGCCCTCAATCTGCCGAATCGCAAATACAGGATCCTCTTTTGCAAATGCATCATCGATCTGCGCCATGATCTGCGCCGCTTTTGCATTTGCCTCACAATACGCCGTTTCCCGGCCGGCAAGCTGCTGACTATAACTCTGATCCCTTTTTGCACTTGACAGTGAGAGTGTGGCAAATGTCACCAGACACAGGATTACAAAGATCACAAGCAGGTACGACGTTCCGATCTGAATCCCCGGGTATGATCCCCTTTTCTTTCTCTTCATCCTGTCACTCCCTTTCCGTGCCTGTCATCCGGTCTGTTTCCACCGAATAGATTTCTTCCGGCTGTTCTCCGGACAGGCGCTGCACCGTAAATGTTCCATGCAAAAGCTTCCCATCCGGCTCCACCCGGATCACGATCTCATACGAAGCCTCATCCTTACTGCATTCCTGCCAGTCTGCGTCATAGAAGACCTCCGTGTCCTCCATCAGCGCATCTGCAAGAAAAAGCTCTGTATACCCGGAAACCTTCTCAAGCGCCGTATTCAGTTCCTGTGTCTCGCGGCTGATCGTGTGCGCCTTCACAAAAATCTGCACACACACCGCAGAAGCAAGGCAGAAAAATAAAATTGCAATCATCAGTTCCAGCAAAAACAGGCTGGAACGCTTTGCCGGTGTCCGTTCCATAAATCTTCTCCTATCTTGCAGCGCTCTTCACACTGACAAATGTATCTATCTTTTTCCCGTCTTCATTTTCACAATACAGATGAAAAATCCCATCTGAAGTTTCCTTAGCCTCGAAGTCCTTTGTTGCCAGGATCTTCCGTCCATCGGATGCTTTTGCTTCCGTTCCATCCCGGATAAAAAGCTCTCTTAAGTATCCATCATACGCATACAGATATGTCACATAATCCTTCTCATCATAACGCTGCCGGATCACGAGAGCATTTTCCCCATCGAAAGTTCCCTCTGCTATCGCACCATTTTCATCATTCTGGTGCATTTTCTCCGTCACATAGGCAAGTGCCGTCCGTCCCGAATAGGAATCCGACGAGGCCTTCACCTGCCGGCTGTAAAATCCCGATGCAAGAACCACAATGGCGACCGATGATGCCGCCAGCACGAAAAAGACTGCAAGAGGAAAAAGAAAATCAATCACATGCTTTTTTTCATTTCTACGCTTCATGTCCATTTCCTCCTATCGTTCGATCACCGTAATGTCCGGAAGAATATTGGCACCGGCAATCTGATAATCAATAAAAAACTGCTTCTTGTCATACTGGATCCCACAGTTTTCCGTCAGATCATCAAGCGTCTCCGGATAGTGTCCTTCCAGCGCATAGTACTGCGTCACACCACGCCAGAGTGCATTTTCCAGACTTTCCTTCTGCCTGCGTCTTGTCGTGTCCGAAAGCCTTTCAAATCCACTGAAAAAAGCACTGCAGATACATACAAACAACAGAAGGGACAGACAGAAATTCCGAAGTGGACGCTGCCGTTTTCCGTGATAAAACCGTTCCCGTTCTTTTCTCCACATAGCATATGCCTCCTAAAGTCCTGACATAATTCCAAGAAGCGGAAGCATAACCGACAGAAGGATCGTTCCGACGATCACCGACAGGATGATCACCAGAGTCGGTTCCAGAACTGCGATCATCGAAGAAAGCTTTTCATCCACTTCCTCCTCACACTCATCGGCAATCCTTCCCATCATCTCATCCATCATTCCGGCTTTCCCGGCAATGGATGTCATCCGCGCATAAACACCTGTGAAGATTCCGGCTTTCACCAGCGCCTCTGCGATATCCGTTCCATTTTCCATATCCGCTTTGCATTCTGCTACTTTCTTCCGGAAATCATCATCCTCGATCAGGTTCTCCGAAAATTCCATTCCCTGTTCCGGAGTCAGTCCACTTTTCAATGCCAGTGACATTCCACCTGCAAACCGGCATGCCGACAGCTTATCCTTCAGCTCCCTTGAAAATGCAAACCCGGATCCGATGTGATACAGTTTCTTTCTGCCGCTCTCTGTCTTTGTAAAATAAATACCCGCACAGACGATCACCGCCAAAAGTACCGCAAACACCGCCGAATATTTGGAAAGAGCATTGCCTGCAAGCAGGATCCCTCTTGAAAATCCGGTCATTTCCTGACCAAACTGGCGGAACACCTGATCAAATACCGGCATAACCTTTGTCATCAAAATGATAATGATCACCAGCATCATCCCGATCATCAGAAGGGGATAGGAGATGGCACTCCGGACACTTCTCCTGATCGCTTCCTCTCGGTCATAATGCTCTGCCAGAGATTCCATTACTTCATCTAGAGTTCCTGTCTCTTCTCCGATCTGCGTCATACGGATCAGATACTCCGGAAATACTTTCGTCTCTTCCAGCGCCTGATCCAGCCTGCCCGTATCCATCACTGACTGATAAATCTCATCCAGCAGCTTTTTTTCTGCCTTCGTCTGCGCATCCTCCCGGAGAAGATCAACTCCCTCCAGGGAAGAAATCCCAGACTTCAGGATCATTGCCATTTCACTGCAGAACGAAGCAATTTCCAGATTCGTAAGCTTCCCCTGCTGTGTCCGCTTTTCCATATATGTCATCCTCCTTTTCACATTCCTGCCACATTCTTCTTATCCGGCTTCCTTTTATCTAATAGGTATACTTTGTGACATAATTCTTTCCATTTCCCACATACTTCTTCACATCCGAAGCACTGTTGTTTGCAGCAAGTGTCGGATCCATGATCGACCAGTTCTTTCCGTCAAATTCAATGATGTTATCCACCCAGCCGATCTCATCAACATAACAGCTGATCCATGCATGATACACATCACCGGAATAGCCAACCTCCAGCTTCGTCGGAATCCGCTGCGACCGGAGCATTGCCGACATCAACGCCGCATAATCAAAACAGATTCCTTTCCCGGTATCCAGTGTCTCATCCGGATCCGGTGTGTACCCATACGGAACATTCTCCGCTTTCTTTTTATCATAGGAAATATTTTTAATTACAAAATTATAAATCTGCGTTACCACATCCAGATCAGAATAGCAGTCCTTTCCTGCAAGACTCTCACCCTTTTTTACACACTTGGAATCTGCCGTGAAATTCACATAATAATTCGGATGCAGAAACGGGGCAAATTCATCTGTGATCTGTACGTCCAGATCCTGGGTAAAGCTTACCGCATACAGATTGTCCTCTACAGACACACTCTCCAGAAGTGTTACCTTATAAGAACCATTCCCGCCCGGAAGCGGATAAACCGCATAATCACCAACAACCGTAACCGGATAGGTATACTCTGTGCCATCCGGGGATGTCACCTGGAGCTTGACTTTTTCATTACTTCCATTATAACAGATCATCACATAGCCATCTGCCGTATGGGATGCATCCAGTACAACCAGGTCATTTCCATATGTCACTTCACCGGAAGCCTCCGTCTGAAGCACCTGCGCCGATGGATCTCTCGGATCCCCCTTTTCCCCGGACTGGCTTTTTTTTCCCCCCGATGCACATCCGCCAGGTATCAGTACACCTGTCAGAAATAGCAGAAAAAAGAAAAGAAAAATCCTCTGCCAGCGTCTTTTTTGTTCATATAAATCGTTCTGCCGCACAGAATTCCTCCTTTCTTTTCCACAGTGAAACAGTCCCAAAAACTCAACTAGAAAAATTATAGCATAATCAAAACATTAAAAGAAGTTATTTGGTCTAATATGCTTTAATTTATTTGACAAAAAAATCAAAGACCATTACAATAGAAATCAGTTATAAACCATCACAATAGTAAAATTGGGGGTTAATTTATGAGTGATCATTTACCTGTCTTAAAGGTTCGTTTATTCGGAGGATTCTCAGCAAGCTACGGAGAGATTCCCGTATCATTCGGACGCAACACAACGACAAAAGCAATGAAATTGTTGCAGATATTACTCTACCATGGCGATACCGGTATCTCCAGAGATAAGCTTCTTGATGAATTATACGGAAGAGAAGAACTTGCCGATGCTGCCAACAACCTTCGGGTAACCGCACACCGTCTTAAAAAGATCATCGTAGATGCCGGACTTCCGAGTCATGATTATATCAACATCAAAAAAGGTATTTATCGATGGGATGCTCCGATGCCGACCGAAGTTGATGCACATCAGTTTAAGGTTCTGTCAAAAGACGTGCAGACGTGTACCGATAAGGTAAAAAAGCTGGCACTTCTTAAGAAGATCTGTCTGATGTACCGTGGGGAATTTCTTCCGGAGCTTTCGGGAGATGAATGGGTTCTTGTTGAAAGCGTCCAATATAAGAATATTTATTCCGAATCCCTTCAGGAGCTCTGTAAGCTTCTGATCGAACGCGGAGATTATGAAGAGACACTTCGTTTCTGTGAGCCGGCATGCCAGTTATATCCGTTTGATGAATGGCAATCCGTCCGCATCGACTGCTATATGGCATTGAACCGCTATAAGGATGCTGTGCAGGAATATGAGAGCACTGCCAAATTATTTTTCGAAGAGCTTGGAATCCGCCCTTCTGAACATATGATGCAGCAGTTCGAGCAGATGAGCAGTCGCCTTAACTACAAACCACAGGAACTCGGCGACATCAAGGAACGTCTGAAAGAGGACGATATACGCGGCGGTGCTTTTTACTGCAGCCTGCCAAGTTTCCGTGACAGTTACCGTCTCGTTTCCCGAATCATTGAGAGGAACGGACAGTCCGTATACTTAATGTTATGTAGCATCACCAACGGAAAAGGAATGCCGATGGACAAGCCGGACAAGCTTGAAGTTCTTTCAGGTGAGCTTCAGAATACGATCCAGCAGTGTCTGCGTAAAGGAGACTCCTTTACCAAATACAGCCCATCACAGTTTCTGATACTTCTCGTTGGTACGAACAAAGAGAACTGCAGCATGATTTTCGACAGAATCCAGAGATACTTCTCCAGAGAGCATAAAAGCTGGAAGCAGTACCTGGACTACTTCGTGTCCTCTGTAGCCGAAGTAGACCGGCAAGATTCACCGATTCAGTTCAATACTGAGAATAAAACCTGGTAAGCTGCAATCATGTTATCTTCGCAGCAGGGCAGAAATGGAGATAATTTATGGAACAAAGCTATCAAATCAGTTGGTATGCACCAAACTTTATTAACATGTGTATTGATAATATTAATGATGGAGAGCTGTCCGGTCGGATTTATCACTGCTACAGCAAAGAACCCTGGAAATTCACCAATATCCTTCAGCTGATCGAATTAGCTGATGATTTCTTCGACAGACTCGAATTTCCACAGGCATCCACCAGCGCACGTTCTTTCACTTCAACCCAGTTTTCAGGTGTTGACCGGCTTGATAAAGTACAGTCACCGGAAGATTTCATCGAGAATCGTGGACAAAAAGGGACTTTCTTTCTCAATGTCAGATACCGCCAGAATTCATCCTGGCAGGGCATCGTCCACTGGATTGAAGGTAACTCTACACAACAGTTTGTAAGCGTACTTGAACTGCTTAAAATTCTCAGCAATGCATTCGTTTAAAGGAATGGCATTGTGTGAGATATCATTACATGAATGAATAAGAATTATACAGGCATTGTCTGATCACGGAATATGATCGGAGGGTGCCTTTTAATTATCTTAAAATTTTATTCTTTCTTAATTGCTTTTCATAAAAAACTCCAGTACCATCTGAATAGGCGTATGTAGAAAATCGAATCATATATCATATATGAATTCTTTGATTGTAGAAAAAATTATATATCTACATGAAACATGAGATATGGCGAATTTACTTATGAACTGTTTTCTATTATAATGGAGGTAAGCAATGAGAAGACAAAAGAAAAAATCTCGCCATAGCAAACACCCCCACAACCGGCAGTATAAGGACCGGTTATGGAGAATGATCTTTAATAACAAAGAAGATCTGCTGCAGCTTTATAATGCGATCAACCACACGGACTATCAGAATCCCGATGACCTGGAGGTAAATACATTGGAAGATGTCCTTTATCTGTCCATGAAAAATGATGTATCCTTTTTGGTTGGCGGAACCATGAATCTGTATGAGCATCAAAGCACTTTTAACCCAAACATGCCGCTTCGCGGAGTCTTTTATTTCTCCCGGTTATATGAAGGGTATGTTGCAGATAATAATCTGATGATCTACCATGAAAAAAGAGTACGGCTTCCAAAGCCGAAATATATTGTCTTTTACAATGGTACAAAAAACCAGCCAGATTCCATGGAGTTAAAGCTTTCAGACTGCTTTGAAAATACAGATAACGAAGCACCTTGCCTGGAATGCACCGCAACCATGTTGAACATCAACTATGGTCACAATCAGGAGCTGATGAAGCACTGCAGAAGGCTTAAAGAATATTCCATATTCGTCCAATGTGTCAGGGAATATATACAATCGGAACCTTCTGTGGAAGATGCATTAGAAAAAGCAATTGATACCTGTATTAATCAGGACGTGTTGGCAGATTTTCTCAAGAAACATCGAGCGGAGGTGACGAATATGATCCTGACGACATATGACAAAGACTTATATGAGAAAACCTTGAAGGAAGATGCAAGAGAAGAAGGTAGAAAAGAAGGTATGGAATATCTAAATCAGCTAAACAAATATCTCTTAAAAGCCAAGCGCTACAATGACCTCGAACGTGCTACCGAAGATATCGAATATCAAAAGAAACTATTAAAAGAATTTGGCATTGAATTGAATGGAACTAAGTAATTTATCTACGTTCTGCCAAACGGAGGTGACAAATATGATCCTGACGACATATGATAAAGACTTGTATGAAAAGACTTTGAAAGAAGACGCAAGAGAGGAAGGTTTTAAAGAAGGCTTTAAAAAAGGCTTAGATGAAGCACGTGCTTTAAACAAATGTCTCCTGAAAGCCAAACGCTACAACGACCTTGAACGTGTTGCCAAAGACATCGAATACCAAAAGAAACTATTAAAAGAATTTGGCATTGAATAAAAACTAAATAACCCTTACCCCTATCCCGTGACTGATCACCGTCTAAGATGCAGTGCATCTCCCCAATATCAGTCACGGGATCTTTTTGTCCGGAAAATCCCTCTCCCTCACCGCTATAACCAGATTGCTCCTTTTCTATGCGCTCCCCACAATCTATACTTTTTGCACTTCCATCACATTATTTCCCACTTTTACTTCTATTCTAATATCCCAATACATATAGTAGAGTCAGACACAAATATTACGCACTCCTACAAATCATGATGTTGGGGTAAAAGGTATTTTGCCCCCTTTGATACCAGATTGCTACGTGCTTTGCACTCTCGCAATACTCAAAAGCATTCGTAGTCCGCTCATTTTTCTTTGAAAAATGGCTACTTACTCATGTTTTTGGCGGATCAAGAGGTCAAAAATCCTCTTGCAAGCAAGCTTGCATCGGCTTTCTGACATTTTGACCCTGATATCAAATCATTATATTATTACAAAAACATGACTATTTCTTGTTATAACTTAAAAAAGTTAATATTTTTCGTTATTGGTAATGATTCACGTAATGCTTTGTCAGATACAATACCTATATAAGATAAAAAAGTCTAAATAATTAGGAAGGGCAGATGAAAACTGACATGAATAAAAAGCAAAAAAATACAAGAACTTTTTTAATAAAAATCATGGATCAGCAGAACGGTACCTGGCAGGGCAGCGTTACTTGGGTGGAAGAGCAGCGAGAGCAGCATTTCCGCAGTGCCCTTGAATTATTGAAGCTGATAGACGGAGCACTTGATAACAATTATGAAGTCAGAATAGAGGAATAGAAGGAGGACGCCATGAAAAGTAATACAAAGAAACGTTTAATAGCATTCATGCTTTGCATGGTATTAGTGCTTAGCAGTACGATATCAGCATTTGCTGATGATTTGGATACGCAAGCCCAGGATCAGACCACTACAATGGCTGAACCTACAACAGAAACACAGGAAACTGCGGAAAATAAAGCACAGACCGAACATCCTGCAGCCGAAACTCCTGCACAGAATACAGAAGAAGCCGCACCTCAGACAAATGATAACCAGTCTGAAGTAGCTGAGCAGCCAACTGTCTCTTCCGAAGAAAACAACGCATCGAACGAAACAGTTGAATGCGAAGCAACTCAGTTAAAACAGGAAGTTGATAATGGAAATGATACAAAAACTACTGTAGTTGCTGATATTCCAGCCGGTGCATTTCACGCACATGCTTCTGAAATCACAATGGAAGTAAAGAGATTATCTACAGAAGATGTAGATGATGCAGTAATCGTTAAGTTAATCAAAAACGCATTAACAACCAATACTTCTCTTAGCAACTATGTATTATATGATGTGGTTTTCAAAGTAAATGGCGTTGAAACAGAACCTTTGAAAGCTATCGATGTAAACTTCAAAGGCAGCGGACTGAAAGTGAAAGATACAAAAAAAGCAACTGCTTTCTATTTCGCTCCTGCAAAATCAGAAGATGGGATTGAAGAAGATCTTCTGGTAGAACTTCCACAGAGAGAAGACAAGATCAAAGAACTCCTCGATGCCGGAACAGATAAAACCAGGGAACAGATTGAAGACGAATTCGATTTTTCAGAACTCAGTGTAAAAGACGAAGTTGCTGATGAACTGAAAATGGAAGTTCGTAAGAATCAGGTTTATGGATGTTATGTTGTAGAAGATAAAGTAACTCAGCCCGAATCCAATGATGTAGTAAATGAAGCAAATGATACATTAAATTCAGCAGTAATGGCTGCTTCTGATACTGTAACACTTGAACAGTCTTACGGTAAATTGGTTGCTACCTATACCGGTAACTCTACAAATATTAAATATGTATGGTATAGAAAAATCAACACTGGTGACTATCAGCTTCAAAAGCCAAAAGAATATACCGGAACTAATGGTGTAAGTCTTGGATCTGATATCAAGGATAACGAACTTTATATTGCCCTTAATGGTGGCGCACTCGGCACACAAGGTGATGGTTCTAATAACCCATCAGTTTCCTACTATGTAGCAGCATATAAAGCTGGTGATGTAAAGACAGATGGCTCACCAAAAGATGGAAAAGCACCTTTAGCAACAAGTCCTCAAAAGGAAGTAACCGAATATTATCAATTGCAAAACGGTAGTTTCGAGACACCGAAAGTTACTGATTACCATATCAATACAAACAACTGGCAATTTTCCAATGAAAATTACAAGAGACAGGGTGGCGTATGGCAGACAACCGGAACTGCCACTGCAAATACTCTTTACTCTGATTCAGAAGGTGCTGATATCGAAATTGTAACAACAAAAACAAAAAACTCTACTGGTCAATTAACAAACAGCAGTTTATCAGGCTATAGTTGGCACGGAGCAACAACTGCAGTAGATGGTACTCAGTTTGCCGAACTTAACTGTCAGGCTGAAGGTTCTCTTTATCAGGATGTACTTACTACTCCTGGCGAGACATTAAATTATCAGTTCTCACACAGGGCAAGAGGAAATTCCTCTTCTGAAACTGAAAATGATACCATGTCTGTTGTTATAATGCCAACACAAACAGCGATTGATAACGGAGTCACAACACAGGCAAAAGTAAATGAAGTAATTGCGAATCCTACTGCTTATCCTGGAACAATGGTTAGAACAGTTACCAGTGATGATCTTTCATGGCATACGTATACTGGTAGTTATTCCGTAACAACCCAAGGACAATATTCTACAAGATTTTTCTTTGTAGCAGGAAATACCGCATCTAACGATCCTACTGTAGGAAACTTTCTTGATAATGTATTCTTTACCAGAGATAAATTAACCCCGGTACAAGGAACTGCAAATGTTACTTTAACAAAAACCATTTCCGGATTGGAATATGCAACAGCATACAATCTTGCAAAAACATTAAAATTCACAATTGGGAAAAAAACAATTTCCGGCACTGATTTAAACTGGGTATGGAGTAATGATGGTAAGACATACACGGGATCGATTGTATTGTCATTAAAAGAACTTGAATGTGGTACTAATCTGAAAGTAGAAGAAACATCAACTGGTTCTCTGGATGTAACTGGATACACCAGATCAAGTTCTGTTCAGATTGATAATGGCAGTACAACTTCCTCAACATCTGGAACTCTTTCAATTAGCACAGGTGAAACCAAAACAGTTGCATTTACCAACGCTTATGTAGCTAATGGTGGTTCCGGAGACGAACCTGAAAGTACTCTTTCACATGAAAAGTATATCAAGAGAAATGATGATGGCACATATAATATTACCTTAAATGCTTCTGGTACTGTTGGCACAAAAACGAACAAGAAAAATGTTGATATTGTACTTATTGTTGATACATCTGGAAGTATGGATGATTCAGATAGTAACAGCGGTGTTGCTAAATTAGTTTCTACACGAAATGCAATCAAAGCATTAATCGATGCATTTAATACCAAAAGCGATACCGTTGACACCAGATACAAATTGGTAACATTTAATACTTCTGCTACAACAAATACGCGTAGTTGGACAGATGGTAATACTCTTTATAATACCTACATAAAGAAGCTTACAGCTGGCGGTGGAACCAATTATGATAAGGGTTTATCCTATGGTGGTACAGCTATTACAGACGGTAGTAGAACAGATGCCGAAAAAATAGTAATCTTCCTTACAGACGGTCAACCAACATATTATGGAGATAGCCCTTCAAACTGTGGAATTCACACAAGTAAAGCAACGTTAAATGCCGCCAAAAATTCAGCAAAACAAATTATTTGTAGTAAGTTCTATGCGGTAGGAATAGGGTTGTCATCTAAAATATGGATTTATAATAACGATGATTTTCAATCTAATTGTAGGTGGTATGAGCACAGAGGTAACTCTGAACGAACAACCGGAGAATCACTCCTCAAATCTATTTCAGATTGCACGAACGCAGCTTCAAAAGAAGCAATTAACCTGACCGACTCTTCAAAATTGACAGATAAATTTAAAGAAATTGCCGGTCAGACTTTAACCGCTGCCTGCACAAACGTAACAATTACAGATCAGTTAAGTCAATATGTAGATGTAACAGATGCTAGTAAACTTCAGGTCAAAATTGCAAGCAAGGATAATAATAAATACACCAATGTATATACGCAAGATTTTGATTTGAACAAAACTGGAAAAGTAACATTGAACAATAAAGAAATTGCAACTGTTACTTACGATTCATTAAAAAAAGAAGCAAAATTAAAATTCAATGACGATTATAGTTTAGAAGCTAATTACTACTATTACTTAACAATCACTAATGTAACACCAAATCAGAGAGCATTTAATGAATACAAAAAGAACGGCGGCTATTATACTACAAAGGGTGATGCAAACACTGATGAAGATACTGGTGGATATACTTCAAAAAATGAAGGTACTTCTTCCGGACAGGCTGGCTTTTATTCAAATGCTACAGCAACTGTATCATATAAAAATAAAAAGTCATCTGATTTAATAACAGAAAATTATCAAAAACCAGTGATTCAGGTACAAAGCATTTCTGTAAGAAAGGATTGGGAAAACGTAACACCACCTAAAACCACTACAGTTCTTGCACAGTTAGTTGATGAAAAGGGTAATCCAGTTGACGGAAAAATCCTTGAACTCAACAGTAGTAACAATTGGACTGGTAGCTTTGAATTTGTCAAGCTTGACAAGTATGATCGTTACGGTTTTAAAGAGCTAAAAGAAGATTCAAACGGTAGCATCACTTATAAAGGTAAGAACTACTCAATTGTTGCCGCCAATGATATTATTGAAATAAATAATACCAATTACAAAGTTACCTACGGCAAAGATAACGATGTGTATGTTATTACCAATACAAAGAACTCTCAATCAATTAAAATTATTAAACAAAATAATTCTGGAGTCACTTTGGAAGATGCTGAATTCACTTTAAGAGATAGTAATAATAATTCAACCACATATACTTCTAATGATAATGGAATTATTTTTGAAGGTGAATTGAATTACGATACTTATACATTGACAGAAACAAAAGCACCATCTGGTTATTCAAAATTAGTTGATTCTATCACTATCACAGTTACTAAAAATAACATTATAATACGTGGAAGTGCTAAAGCTCAGCTTACCCAAAATGCAAATGGTACTTATGAACTTGTCGTAAAAAATGATATGTTATATTCACTTCCATCAACCGGAGGTTCCGGAATTTACCTGTATATGATCGGCGGTATCTTACTTATGTTCGCAGCCGCATGGATCTTATATCAAAACAAATGCAGGGAGGTGCTGAAAAGATAATTTTATCAATTTATTTTTCAGTGGCTCCCAAGCCACAAACAACGTTATTTTCCCTTATGAGGGGACAATAAATCGGGCATAGCCCTAAAAACGAAAAGGAGACAACAATATGAAAAAGATGAAAAAATTATTTGCAGTGTTATTAACACTGGCAATGGTACTCGGAATGAGCATGACTTCATTCGCAGCAGAAACCTCTTACACAAGCGAAATCAAAGTGACAGGTTTATCCTCACAGGAAGATGAAACTGTTAATCTGTATGCAGCAATTACATTAAATGCAGACAAAAACGAATGGGTGATTGCAGAGTGGGCAAAACCATATATTCGGTTAAACAAAGATAAAAAGAAATACGAAATTACAGATGAAAAAAAATTATCAGAAGTTGTTTCTGGAACTCCTATTCAGCAGACACATTCAGCAGGTCAGACAGAAGTAACATTTGATGCCGTTCCAGTTGGTGCATATGTAGTAACAGCCTCTGGTAATAAAATTGCTTACGCACCGATGGTAGCTGAAACATATAACGCAGATGAAACTTATATGCAGGCAAAAAATGTTCAGCTGGTAGCAAAATCTACAGGATACATTGTAGACAAATCCGCTGATGACAATTTTGTAGCACGTGGTCAGGAAGTAACATTTACAATTACTACTACATTCCCAAGTTTCGACGTTGCAGATTCAGCTGATAACCACTTCACAATCATTGATACACCAACAGGACTTGACATCACAGACGTAACTAACATTACAATCGGTGGAGCAAAAACAGAAGACTATACTATAAGCGAAGCAAATGATGGCAAATATACAATTGACTTAACAAAGGCAATTGGAACTTCTAATGCAAATGCAGGTAAAACTGTAGTTGTAACATACAAAGCAATTGTTACCGCAGATGATGGATATAGCAATACAGCGAATGCATACAGAAATAACGCAGATATGGGACATGGTGATGAAAAGGGTTATACAGGTAATATCGTTCTTACTAAGTATGCAGAAAACGGAAAAACCGTTCTTGAAGGTGCAGAATTCAAGTTATACAAAGCTACAAAAAATGAAGTAAAAGCAGATGGTTCTACTGTTTCAGCATTAAAATTTATCAAATTAGATGACGGTGTATACAAATTAGCACTGGCAAACGAAGAGGGAACTACAGATACCTTAGTCGCAACCAACGGAACTCTGACAGTCAAAGGTCTTGCTGAAGGTACATACTGGTTTGAAGAAACAAAGGCACCAGAAGGATATTCAATCAATGTAGACGGAGCTACAGCAACTGTTACAGAAAGTACTACAGCAAATGTAAACATTCCAACATCATTAAAAGATACCAAACTTTCCGCTCTTCCATCAACCGGTGGTATCGGTACAACAATCTTCACAATCGCTGGATGCCTCATCATGATCGCAGCAGCTGGCTTATTCTTCGCAAGCCGCAAAAAAACAAACAAATAATCTTTCATGATTATTTATAACCAGATATTGAATCCGGGGCAGGTCGCCCCGGATTCCTAAAAAATAATACAACAGCAAGGAGAGTTCGGATGAAACGCAAAGCAAACAAACTTATTATTGGCATCATATTTTTAGCCGGGTTGTCCTTACTGCTGTATCCATTCGTTGCAAACCAGTGGAATAACTACAGGCAGAAGCAATTGATCAGCAGTTATGAACAGACTGTATCCGAAAAGGATGCAGCACATGAGATTGATTATGACGCAGAACTGCAGAAAGCAGAATCTTACAACGAAGCATTACTTCCAAGTATCCTTCCTGACTCATTTGCAGTAGCCGCAGCCAGTGACAAAGAAGACCAGTCCTACATGGATGCTCTGAATATTGCCGGTGACGAGATGATGGGAATCGTGGAGATCCCGAAGATTGACATCAAGCTTCCGATCTACCACACTACCGACGAAGATGTTCTCAAACAGGCAGCCGGACATCTGGAAGGAAGCTCTCTTCCAATCGGCGGTAAAAGTACACACGCCGTTATCTCCGCACACCGTGGACTTCCGAGTGCGTCTCTTTTTACCGATCTGGATCAGCTGGAAGAAGGCGATCATTTTCTGATCCATGTATTAAACGAAACATTAAGTTATGAAGTCGACAAGATTTCCGTAGTAAAACCGGAAGAAACTTCCTCTCTTGCAGTAGAAGAAGGAAAAGATCTTGTAACACTTCTTACCTGTACTCCATACGGAGTCAATACCGAGCGACTTCTGGTCCGTGGTCACAGAGTACCTTATGTGGAACAGGAAGTTGCCGATGAGAAGACACCGCTCAGCGGAATCAGTCTTCATACAAATTATCTTTTATGGGTAATTATTGGTCTTGTAATTACCACAATCTTCATCCTTGTGTTATACTTAAAGGAGAAGAAGCTTCAAAAGAAGAAAAATGAGACCTCTTAAAAAGAGAATAAGAACGAGAAAGGGAATATGCCTATGAAAAGAAAAATCTCAACCTTCCTTTTCGGTCTGTTATTCTTGATAGGATTTGGGATTCTGATCTACCCGACGGTATCCAACCAGTGGAACACCTACAGACAGAATCAGCTGATCAGCAGCTATGACAATACAATACAGGACATGGAACCGGAGGACTTCACCTCTGAGTGGGAAAAGGCAAAAGCTTTCAATGATACCATTCAGCAGAACAACCTCTACGGAGATGTATTTGGTGAAGATGAAAATGACATCAAAGATACCGAATACTGGAAGATCCTGAACGTTGCAGATGACGGAGTAATGGGATATCTTTCCATTCCGAAGATCAACATCAAGCTTGCCATTTACCATGGTACCGGTGACAAGGATCTGCAGACCGGTGTCGGACATCTGAACGGCACAAAGCTTCCGATCGGAGGGGAGAGTACCCACAGTGTTCTCGCAGCTCACCGTGGACTTCCAAGCGCAAAGCTTTTTACCGATATCGATCAGCTCAAAGTTGGCGATAAATTTTACATCCATGTACTGGATGAAGTCCTTGCCTACAAGGTAGATCAGATTCTTCCGATGGTAGACAAAGACGATCATGAAACACTGGAGAAAGCACTCCAGATTGAAGAAGGAAAAGATCAGGTAACTTTATTTACCTGTACACCATATGGAGTCAACTCCCATCGTCTTCTCGTAAGAGGAACCAGAATTCCATATAACGGCGAAGAGGATGCTACCGAATCAGTTACAGATTCTATGGTAAAAGCCATTCAGAATTATTATATGCTTTATTTAATTTTAGGACTTTCAATCACGATTCTTGTGATCATTCTCTTGCGATTCCTTTCCAAGAGAAAAGCTCACAAAGAATAACCAAGATTTTTAAGGAGGACATGAGGCGATGATGAATAAACGATTAAAACAGGGAAGTACTTTTCTCTTAGCTGTCGCTCTTACATTTCCACTGCTCACTCTTCCGGGTGCGAAAGCCGCAAGCGCGATCGATACCGATAAAGAGTGTTCCATCGAATTTGACATTAGTGGGAACAGCAGTGAACTTCTAAGCGCAAGCATTCCGGTAAACCTGTATAAAGTTGCTTCGGTTGATGTATCTGGCAACTATACCGCAACCGGTGCATTCACCGGACTGGATCTTTCTTCCGTAAGTGCTGATAACTTGGATACTGCAGCTGCTACCTGGGCTGCACGTGCCAAAGAAGCACAAGGTAAGTTGACAGATTCTGATGGAAAAACAGTTGTTGAACCAACTGAAACCGTTACACTGCAGAATGGAAGAGGCTACAAAGATAAATTGAAGACCGGACTTTACCTTGTAGATACACCAAAAGTAATTACAACCAATTATACTTATACCTTTACACCTTACCTTGTATCACTTCCGACCAATAACTACTACAGTGGTAACGGTACAAGTGATGACTGGATCTACGATCTGACCAAAGAATCCAACAGTGCAGTTGGTCTGAAACCAGAACAGCACGTAAGATACGGTGATCTGGTGATCAAAAAGGAACTGGTAGATCACAATGCTACCTTCGGTAACAATGCAACTTTCGTATTCCAGATCGATATCACAACACTGGATAAGAAAAAAGAAACCAGAATCGAAGAGCTTACCTTTAGCGCAGCAGGCAGCCATTCTGTAACGATCGAAAAAATTCCTGCTGGATCTCATGTCAAGGTAACGGAGGTTTACAGCGGTGCAAGCTATGAACTCGCTTCTGCTAAAAGTCAGGAAACAGACATCATTGCTAATCCTGAAAAAGAAACCGAAGTAGAATTCAAACCGGCAGAGGTTTCATTTATCAACAAACACGATGGACGTACCAATGGCGGCTACGGTGTAAAAAATAATTTCAAGCTGGACGAAAATGGTCAGTATCAGTACACCAAACCGGCAGCAAAGAACTAGAAAGGGGGAATCGGAATGAGAAAGTTACATAAAAAACCACTAATCATGGCAGCAGCAACACTTGCTCTTACCGGAACCCTGGCAGTTGGAAGCGCGATGGCGTATTTTACAACCTATTCGACAGCCGGTGGCGGTGTGAAAATGAATATGGGATTTACTGAGACAGTCCCGAAAGAAGACGTTGATGAAAACGGAAAGCACATTACAATTGAAAATACCGGTAATTATGACTGTTTCGTAAGAGTCACAGCATTCGCACCGGTAAAGCTTACTTATAACGCACCAGACGGCGGATGGACAGACCGCGGTGACGGCTACTGGTATTACGATGAAGTACTTCCGGCAAAAGCAAAAACCACAAAGGAACTCAACATCAAATACTCGTTCCCGTCAGGCGATGACAAACCGGAAGAATTCAACATCGTAGTCATCCAGGAATGCACCCCTGTTCTCTACGACGAGGACGGTAATCCAGACGCCAACTGGAATCACGTAATCACAGACGACAGCACACAGACGACAGAGTAGGAGGTAATGAGAATGAAAAAGAAAAAGAAATCATTTCCAAAGAAACCTGCCCTGGTCCTGACAGCCGCAGCACTCCTGCTGGTTGGAAGCACTGTCGGCAGTACACGCGCCGCACTCACTTACTACAGTGAGAATTATTCCGCACAGATGAATATGCAGAGTATCGGCGTATCTCTTCTGGAAAATGACAAAGTAGTCAGCAGCCGGGATTATGTATCGAACAATGAATGGAAGGGAACCTCAGATGGTACACTTCTCACAAACCTTCTTGGAAAGGATGAGACATTTACACCCGGCAAGAAATATAACGAAGCAATCAGCGTCAAGAACAGCGGTACGATCGACACCTTTGTACGTGTGATCATCACAAAAAGCTGGCAGGACGAAAAAGGCAATAAGAACACGAATCTTTCACCGGATCTGATCGAGCTGAACTTCCTCACAGACAACGGATGGCAGGTTGCAAATGCACAGTCCACGAGAGAGCGTACCGTTCTTTATTATACCAAAGCTCTCAAAGCGGGTAAACCGACACCGGCATTATCCGATACACTCCGTATCAATCCTTCGATTGCATCGGATGTAACAAAGGTACCAAAAGGTAAAACCATCACTTATACTTACAAGTACAATGGCTACACCTTCCACATTGACGCAGAGGTGGATGCAGTTCAGACACACAACGCAAAGGACGCAATCAAGAGTGCCTGGGGCGTAGATGTCAATGTATCAGACGACGAAACAACAATGAGCTTACAGTAGGGAGGTACAGAGTATGAAAAAGAAAATTTTGTGCCTCGCCATGACAGTGATAATGGCAGCAGGGGTACACACAACTGCATTTGCAAAGGATTATCAGGGAGCCGACGGATGGCAGGTTAATTTCACCGGCGGCAAGATGGAAAGTAATTTTAAAAGCTCCGATGTGACTGACGAGCTGGCAAATATCCAGCCGGGTGACAGCATCGAGCTCAAGGTTCAGCTTAAGAACTCCGACAGTACGGATACCGACTGGTACATGACCAATGAAGTGATCCAGACGCTGGAGGATGCACAGTCTTCCGCAGAAGGTGGTGCTTATGAATACAAGCTGACATATATTGGAAGTAATAATGCCGAAAAGGTACTATATGACAGTACAACTGTCGGAGGGGAAGGCGCTTCCAAAGCAGGAGAAGGTCTGAAGCAGATTGATAGCTCAACCCAAGAATATTTCTACCTCGGAAGACTTGCTTCCAATAATACCGGAACGGTACACCTTACCGTCGGTGTTGAAGGTGAGACACAGGGCAACGGTTATCAGCTCACACTCGCAAAGCTCCGTATGAACTTTGCAGTAGAAAAGGTTTCAGCCGGCAAAACCATCACCAAGAATAAGATTGTTAAGACAACCAAGACCGTTAAAACCGGTGATACCGCAAGAGTTCTTCTCTTCTGTGTGCTTGCACTCATCAGTGGACTGATCCTTCTTGCATATGGTATCTACACACTCAATAAGAACACAAAAAGACGCAGACAGAAAGGAGAGTAAGCAGATGAAAAAATGGAAAAGATTACTGGTTTCTCTTCTGACTGTATCCATGACACTCGGTGCATCCACAATGAGCGTTATGGCAGATGATACTACACCGTATACCTACAAGGTAACATTATCCGCAGGTAACAAAGGAACAATTAACGGACAGAACAAGATCGAGCAGACAAACATTGCTTCCGGTTCTACCGTTACTTTCAATCTGAATGACATCCAGGTAACAGACGACAAGTATTATGTCAAAGGAATCCGTCTCAGCGGACGTGACAATAACGAAACACTTGCGGCTCCTTCCTTTACCGTTGATAAAGATGCCGACTATGTAGTCGCTTATGGAATCAAAGGCAACATGGTTGCCTATACCGTCAATTATCAGGATGCATCCGGTAAATCACTGGCAAAGAGCCAGACCTTCTACGGAAACGTCGGCGACAAGCCGGTCGTTGCTTACCGTTACGTTGAAAATTATATTCCAGATGCTCTTGCACTTACGAAGACTTTGAGTGATAATGAATCTGAGAATGTATTTACGTTTACCTACACACCGGGAGCTACAGACCGTATCGTTGAGACAACAACTACCGTCACAACAACAGTTCCTGGAACCGCAACTCCTGCCGGTGCAGCAGGTACAACCGGAGCTGCCGGTACAACAGGTGCAGCCGCCGGTACTGGTACAGGTACTACAGCAGGTGGCACTACAGCAGGTGGCACTACAGCAGGTGGCACTACAGCGGGTGGTACTACAACAGGCGGTACTGCCGGTGGTACAACGAATGCAGACAATTCTCAGGATACGACAGACGATACGACCACCGCACCGGATGAACAGACACCAAAGTCTCTGGTAGATCTGGATGATGAAGACACTCCAAAAGGAAATATCGATGCGGAAGACAAGACGAGCAAGACTCCGATCGCAGCAGGGATCGGCATTATCGTTGTTGCAGTAGCAGCTCTCGCAGGACTGATCGTATTCTTGAAAAAACGTGCAAAATAAAAAAAGCGCGGCACTAAAGGAGAAGTCTTTTTTGAAGAGAACGAAGAAAAAGAAAAGCCCAGTGGCTGCATTTTGCAGTGCACTGGGCACTGTTTTACTGACAGTACTGATTCTTGCCTGTATTCCGCTGACGCTTCCGAAAGCTTTTGGTTTTCAGATGTATACCGTGATCAGTGGGAGCATGGAACCGGCGATCCCGACGGGAAGCCTGGTCTATGTCCGGTATGAAGAACCAGACACGATCGTCAAAGATGATGTCATTGCTTTTTACAGCAACAATGCAGACGGCTCGATCATCACCCACCGTGTAGTATCCAACAGCCCGGCGATGGGACAGTTTATCACAAAAGGGGATGCCAATAAGGAAAAAGATATGAATCCGATCCCTTACAACAACTACATCGGAAAAGTAAAGCTTTCTGTTCCGGTTGTTGGCGGTATCGCACAGACTGCAACCGGCACTGCTGGAAAGATTGCCGCTGCATCTATGATCGGTCTTGCTGTGATTCTTGAAATCGTTGCTGCCATGCTTGACAGACGCGATGACGAAGACGAATAAGAGAGAACGTTTTTCATTTTAGCTTGCTAAAGTGTGAAACATTTGCTAAAATAATATCAGATTGTATTGTCAGAAGAAGATGGGGGAATTTCACAATTCTCCCATTTGTCATATATTGAAAAGAATGGAGAGGTGAATGGATTGTTATCCAACCAGATTTTACAGAGAACAATCAATGAAATAGGGGATATCATCGAGTGTAACTGTTCCATCTGGAACACAGACGGAGTGATGCTTGCAGCTGTAGGTAAGGAGAAACCTTCAGTGAAAAAAGCAGTTTGCTCATTTTTAAAAGAGCTGGAGGTTACCGGCGTATCGGAGGAGCACCTGGATGAATGCTATGGTCTGTTTCCGGTTTATGATGATGATGAACTGACTTATATTTTCGTGATCGAGCACAATAATGAGATTGATGTGCATACCAGCGGACGCTTAAGTGTCTGCCAGCTGGAGAGCCTTTTAAGATCCGGAAGCGAACGTCTTGACCGTAACCGTTTTATCCAGAACCTGCTCCTGGATAACCTGCTTCTCGTAGATATCTACAATCAGGCGAAAAAGCTTGGTATTACAGTGGAGCAGCGCAGAGTCGTCTATCTGATCGAACCGAAGAATCCGGATGACACGATCGTCCTGGATATGATCCGTGGGATTTATTCCTCGGGAACCGGTGATTTTGTTACTGCCGTAGATGAGGGACATATTATTCTGATCAAATCCCTTGACAGTACGGATGATTATGATACGATCCGTTCGACTGCCGATATGCTGGTGAATGCGATCAACACCGAAGCTATGGTCAATGTCCGGCTTTCCTTCGGAACCATCATTCCCGAGCTCAAAGAGGTCTCACAGTCTTACAAAGAAGCAGGCATGGCTCTGGATGTGGGACGTATCTTCTATCCGGAACGCAATATTTTATCCTACCGCGAACTCGGTATCGGACGGCTGATCCACCAGCTTCCCGTTTCCTTATGCGAGATGTTCCTGGAAGAAGTATTTGCCGGAAATACCGTTGATCAGTTTGACGAAGAAACCTTATCCACAGTTGATAAATTTTTTGAAAACAGCCTGAATATTTCGGAGACAGCAAGACAGCTTTTCGTCCACCGGAATACGCTCGTCTACCGGCTGGAGAAGATCCAGAAGCAGACCGGGCTGGATGTCAGAGTCTTTGAGGACGCCCTGACATTTAAGATTGCTTTGATGGTCGCAGACCACATGAAATTCATAGAAAACAGAAAATAGGAGGACATGATATGGTGAAATTATACGAAGGCGGTGCCTATCTTTTACACGGTACTGAGGTAATTGCAGATGCACCCGATGCACTTGCTGCCGTAAAAAGCAAGACAGGGATTGAGACAACAAAAGAAGCTGCTGCAAAAGAGACAATGGCTTATGGGATCTTAAGTGCGCATAATACTTCCGGTAATATGCAGCAGCTTCAGATCAAATTTGACAAGCTGACTTCGCACGACATTACCTTTGTCGGAATCATCCAGACTGCAAGAGCATCCGGACTGGTGAAATTCCCAATCCCTTATGTTCTGACCAACTGCCATAACTCTCTGTGTGCAGTCGGCGGTACGATCAATGAAGATGACCACATGTTTGGACTGACCTGTGCAAAGAAGTACGGCGGTGTCTATGTTCCGCCTCATCAGGCCGTTATCCACCAGTTCGCCCGTGAAATGCTCGCAGGCGGCGGCAAGATGATCCTTGGTTCTGACAGCCACACCCGTTATGGTGCACTCGGTACCATGGCAATGGGAGAGGGCGGACCGGAACTTGTAAAACAGCTTCTGAACAAGACTTATGATATCAAGATGCCGGGCGTTGTCGGAATCTATCTGGACGGCGAACCGGTGAAAGGTGTCGGACCGCAGGACGTTGCCCTTGCGATCATCGGCGCAACCTTCGGCAATGGCTATGTCAATAACAAGGTCATGGAATTTGTCGGACCTGGCGTTGGCAAATTAAGTGCAGACTTCCGTATCGGAATCGATGTTATGACGACAGAGACAACCTGCCTTTCTTCTATCTGGAGAACCGATGACAAGATCAAAGAGTTCTACGATATCCACGGAAGAAGTGATGACTTCAAGGAACTGAATCCTGGCGCAGTCGCTTACTATGACGGTCTTGTATACGTCAACTTGAGTGAGATCAAGCCTATGATCGCCATGCCGTTCCATCCGTCCAATGTCTACACCATCGAGGATGTCAATGCCAACCTTGCAGATGTTCTCCACGATGTAGAGCAGCGCGCGCTGGTAAGCCTGGATGGTGCTGTGAATTACTCTCTTCAGGACAAGATCGTAAATGGTAAGCTTTATGTCGATCAGGGTATCATCGCAGGCTGTGCCGGTGGCGGTTTTGAAAATATCTGTGCTGCCGCAGACATCATCCGTGGCAAATACATCGGATCAGATGAATTTACCTTCAATGTTTACCCGGCAAGTACACCGATCTACATGGAGCTTGTGAAAAATGGTGCGGTTGCTGACCTGATGGAAGCCGGTACGATCGTGAAGACAGCCTTCTGCGGACCGTGCTTCGGTGCAGGGGATACCCCGGCAAACAATGCATTTTCCATCCGTCACTCTACCCGTAACTTCCCGAACCGTGAAGGAAGCAAGCTGCAGAGTGGACAGATCGCATCTGTTGCCCTTATGGATGCACGTTCCATTGCCGCAACTGCTGCAAACAAAGGTTTCCTTACTCCGGCAACAGATTTTGATATTGAATACAAGAACCCGACCTACCACTTTGATTCCAGAATTTACGCCAACCGTGTATTTGACAGCCACGGCGTTGCTGATCCTTCGGTTGAGATCAAATTCGGACCGAACATCAAAGACTGGCCGGCAATGAGCGCTCTTCCTGAGAATCTGATTCTGAAGGTCGTATCTGAGATCCACGATCCGGTTACAACGACAGACGAACTGATCCCGTCCGGCGAGACTTCTTCTTATCGTTCCAACCCGCTTGGACTTGCTGAATTTGCACTTTCCAGAAAGGATCCTGCCTATGTAGGACGCGCGAAAGAGGTCCAGAAAGCCCAGAAAGCGATTGAAGCAGGTACTTGTCCACTGGATGTACTGGATGAATTAAAACCGGTGATGGCAGCAATCCAGAAGTCTTATCCGGAAGTCGGCAAAGGAAATATCGGTGTCGGAAGTACCATTTTCGCGGTCAAACCTGGTGATGGTTCTGCCCGTGAGCAGGCTGCTTCCTGCCAGAAGGTCCTCGGCGGCTGGGCGAATATCGCGAATGAGTACGCAACCAAACGTTACCGCTCGAACCTGATCAACTGGGGCATGCTTCCGTTTATTACCGAAGAGGAACACACAAAGCTTTCTTTCAGGAACGGTGACTATCTCTTCGTGCCGGATATCCGCAAAGCAGTAGAAGATAAAGTTTCCACGATCAAGGCTTATGTCGTAGGCGATGATCTGAAGGAGATCGATCTGAAGCTCGGTGATCTGACGGATGCAGAACGTGAGATCATCCTCAAAGGATGTCTGATCAATTATTACAGAGGTTAATTTTTCTCAGACAATAATATGATTTCAAAGGGACGGAAATTTTTCTGTCCCTTTTTGCAACACTTCCGACTTTTTTATACTCTTATATACAAAGAACCTGTTATGAGAGGAGGGACCTTATGATCGATGCAATTGCATTTAAAGAATTATATAAGACGGTTTATCAGGATCTGTATCGTTTTGCGCTCTGCATGATGCATCATCCGCAGGATGCAGAAGACGCCGTCAGTGAAGCCGTTCTTTCCGCCTATGAGAACATACATAAATTACGCAAAGAAGAAGCATTCCGTTCCTGGATCTTTCAGATTCTGGCAAATGTGTGCCGCCGGAAGTTAAAGAGCCGTGAACAGACCGAGACCGAGCTGAAAGAAGATCATGCTTCTGCCACATACTGTGACGGACTCCGCACAGATGTCGAACGTGCTTTTCTTATTCTCGATGAAGACGATCAGCTGATCATCGGCTTATCCGTCTATGGCGGTTACAACAGTAAAGAGATCGGAAAAATGCTAAAAATGAACCCGAATACAGTCCGCTCCCGCAGAAAGCGTGCCCTCGAAAAGATGAGCTGGCTTCTGAAAGAGTAGGATAAAAGAGTAATAGGAGGTGTTTCATATGACAGATCACGAAAAAGAAATACTGGATAAAATAAAACAATCTACGGAAAAAACTCCTGTTCCGGAAAGCCTTGCACCGGATCAGATTATGAAAATGCTGGAAGAGCATAACAGCACTCAGGCTTCCGGACATATCCAGAAAAAGCATGGATTTTCCCGCGGCCACCGGATGCGCGGAGGACTTATCGCTGCCGCACTGGTACTGGTTGTCGGCATTGGCGCCCACATCCGCCAGCAGAATCTTTCTTCAGACTCAGCCACTTCTTCCACAAAAGGCAGTTCTTCAATCGATACATCCTCCGGTAAGCTTGCCTCTTCCGATACTTTAGAGACGGCAACCGATTATGATGAAGTCTACACATACCTGCAATCTTATCAGGATGAGTTGGATTCTTCATCTGTTACCGGTTCAACCGACAACGGAATTGTTATGTATTCAACTGAAACAGCCGACAGTGGTGCACGCACCGATAGTTCCAGCTCCTCTTCGGATTCTTCAACAGCCTCTGCACGTGCTGTGGATACTTCATTTTCCGATACCAACGTCCGCACAGAGGGCGTCGGTGAAGCAGACATTGTAAAAACGGATGGAAGTTATCTTTATACACTGAAAGCAAACTCACAGGAAATTTCCATTGTAGATATCCGGTCTGATCAGATGAAGGTTGTTTCCTGTATTTCGCTGAATGAGAATTTTCAGGCATCCGAATTTTACCTGAGTGACCAGAAGCTTTTTGTCCTTGGCAACATGCAGAACACGCAGGTTGATTCTGACAGTAAAACCTTGTACCGCGGCAGCTGTACCCGTATCCAGACTTATGATCTGGCAGATATCAACAATCCGAAATCCATCGGAACCGTGGATCAGAGTGGTTACTACCGCACTTCACGTTTTAAAGACGGATATCTGTATGTATTCAGCGACTATTATATTTACGATACGATCACCAAGAAAGATTATCCTTCCTATGTTCCGCTTGTTGGTGACAATCTTCTGAAGCAGTCGGATATCTATCTCCCGACGAACCATGCAGCAGACCAGTACCTTGTTGTCAGCTCCGTTTCCGCTTCCAGTCCGGATAAGGCAGCAGACCAGAAAGCAGTCATGTCTGAGAATGGCGAAGTCTATGTGAGTGAGAACAACATTTATATTTATGAGTATGCGAACAGCAGTATCCTCGCAGATAATCTTGCGGCAAAGAATCAGACGATCCTCCGCAAGCTGTCTTACAATAAAGGAAAACTTTCCGGCTCTGCACAGGGCAAAGTAAAAGGATATCTGAACGATTCCTTCAGCATTGATGAGTATGACAATACGTTGCGGCTGGTGACAACGGTTACGCATAATGTCGGAAGTTCTTCACAGTCCAATTCAGTCTATGTGCTGGATGCAGATTTGAAAACAATCGGTAAGATCGAGGATCTTGCCAAAAATGAACAGGTCTATTCCGCAAGATTTTTGGGCGATACCGGTTACTTTGTAACTTATGAACAGACAGATCCTTTATTCTCCGTAGACTTTTCCAATCCGGAGAATCCGAAGATCCTTGGCAAGCTGAAAATTCCCGGCTTTTCGGAATACCTGCATTTTTACAGTGATAACCTGCTTCTTGGCATCGGTATGGATACCGATGAAAATGGCATTACAAACGGGGTAAAGATCTCCATGTTTGATATCAGTGATCCTTCGGATGTGAAGGAAGTCAGCAAGTACACCCTGGATCAGTACTATTACTCGGATGTTTTTTCTGACTACCGTGCAGCACTGGTTGATCCGGAAAAGAATCTGATCGGCTTTCCGCTTTCCGGATCTGCCAACCAGTATGTGATCCTTTCTTACGATAAAGATCAGGGCTTCCAGGTACAGATGCAGGAGGAAGTCAACGGTAATTCTTACCTTGGAACCCGCGGTGTGTATGCAAACGAAAAGTTCTATGTGATCAATGGAAATGCAATTGAAGCATACCGGATGGGAGACTATGTGAAGATAGATGATCTGCTGCTATAGTGCAGCTTTGCAGAAGGAGCTGCCGCTCCGCATACTTTGTACACCATTCCACATCATTGTATACACCAAAATCGTATATAATCGAGTAGGCTGACTCCTACTCGATTCTTATACTTTGTACATCATCTCGCTTAACAGCTCGATGATGTACATTCGCCAAATGCAGATCCTTGTGCAAGCACAAATCTGCACTTGGCTCATCGTATACACAAAAACAGGTGCCCACTGGGATATATCACTAAGATATACTTACGTGGACACCTGTTTTCTATTTTCATTTACCTGTTATTCCACACCGTTAAAGCAATAGGTACATACCTGGCATGCATCAATCCCGATTGATTTGATCAGATCATCCAGTCTGTGATAACGAAGGGAAGTGAAATTCTGTCTCTTGCGGATTTCCTCCAGCATTGCTGCATACCGGTCACTGTTCGGATCCGCATATTCATCCAGCACATTGACATCATTGTCGCCTTCCCACTCACGGATGATTCTTCTTGTGATCAGATCCAGGTCTGATTTGGAACGCGAGAAGTTCAGATATTTGCAACCGTACAGAAGCGGTGGACATGCCGGGCGGACATGCACTTCTTTTGCGCCACTCTGATACAGGAACTCTGTCGTCTCACGGAGCTGTGTGCCACGCACGATCGAATCATCGATCAGCAGAAGGCTTCTGTCTTCGATCAGACTATGTACCGGGATCAGTTTCATTCTGGCGATCAGATTACGCTGACTCTGTGTTGTCGGCATGAAGGATCTTGGCCAGGTCGGAGTATATTTGATAAATGGTCTTGCATACGGAATACCTGATTCATTTGCATAGCCTATCGCATGAGCGATACCTGAATCCGGAACTCCTGCAACAATATCCACGTCGATCGAATGGTCATCTCTCTGTGCTAAAAGCTTTCCACAGTTGTAACGCATTTCTTCTACACCAACCCCTTCATAAGAAGAAGTAGGATATCCATAGTATACCCACAGGAACGAACAGATTCTCATCTTTTCACATGCAGGACTTACAGTCTCCACAGATTCCGGTGTCACGTAGACGATTTCCCCAGGTCCCAGCTCTTTGTAATCTGTGTATCCAAGGTTGATATATGCAAAGCTTTCAAAGGAAACGCAGTATGCATTTTCTTTCTTTCCGATCACAACCGGTGTACGTCCGAGAAGGTCTCTGGCTGCATAAATTCCATTCTCTGTCAGAAGCAGAAGTGTCATCGAGCCTTCAACTACTGACTGCACATAACGGATTCCCTCAACAAACGAATCCTTTTTACAGATCAATGCCGCAACCAGCTCTGTAGAATTGATCTGTCCACTGGTCATAGACTGAAAATGTGTATGTCCATTTTCATAAAGATTCCGGATTAGCTGATCCGCATTATTGATCTTACCTACTGTCGTAATTCCAAAGCACCCCAGATGCGACTGGATCAGAATTGGCTGTGGATCATAATCTGAAATACATCCAATTCCAATATTTCCCTTCATTGTATCAACATCTTTCTCAAATTTTGTACGGAACGGCGAATTTTCAATATTATGAATCGCTCTCTTCCAGCCATCACTTCCGTAAGTAGCCATACCTCCGCGGCGGGTTCCAAGATGCGAATGATAATCTGTTCCATAAAAAAGATCCAGATTACATGCTTCTTTTGATGCAACGCCAAAAAATCCTCCCATATCTGTAGGTCTCCTTTCTTTATCCCAATGCCATAGCCTGTATTTTTCATCTATTTTTTAGTGTATCATGCATTTATGGACGGAAACAATAGCAAAACCCCGAATATATTGCAAATGGCTATAACTATTTCTAATCGTATTTATAATTGTTTGAATTTTCTGATATATATATTGCAATTTCAGTTCTTTCTAATTTTATTAAAATTATTTTAAAATTATATTGACAAATAAGTATTTGGGTGTTATTATTAAGTCAATCCAAAAGAAAAGAAGTTCCTGACGAGAAAGGGAATTTCAAAAAGATATTTTTTTAATCTGTTACATAGTTTCATATATACTCGCCAAGAGTATAAGATGAAGAACCAGATCAGAAAAGGGTAACAAGAATAATTGTTATTTGAAGGTTAGAAAGTTTTAAAAAAGCAACTATACATTTTGGTTATGAGCGTTTTGTAAGTGGAGTGTGTAGAGAACAATTTTTTAAATTGATAATTTATAATAATAAGAGAAAATTGATATCTGACTTCTGAACAGAAAAAAGTATAAGAGAAAAAGAATATCCGGATAAAATTTTGGAACGAGAACGAAAGGAAGGAGGCTTTGACCGTTGGATATTTCATCATCTAAAACTCAATATGTTAATGGTATGGCAAATGTAAATTCCTGTGAGATGAGCCTTAACCATAGATTATAATCCGGTAAGAGAAAAGTTAATGATAAAAAAGGTCGGAGTAGTAGATAAACCGGAAGCGATTATAAGATATAAAAAGATTCAGCATTTGTTGACATATTGAAGTAAATACCACAGTAATTCAAGATCAGAAAATGTGTAAAGAAACATTCATTGATAAGTAAATTTAACAGTGACGAGAAAGCTGATAAATACCAAAATTGGATTACCTGATTATATAAAATAACGAACGATCAGAATTGATCAAAATCGATTCATATGATTTCATTTTTATAAATTTTATAAAATCTGAATATCATATGAAATGCTCAAAGAACTTACAGGAATAAGAATTACTTAATTCCTCCGATATAAAAATATAATCTCTCGGAATCTCTAAGCCAGTAAATATAAGGCTTTCAGATTCCTTTTTT
>ERZ773259.771-NODE-771-length-32550-cov-4.104631_pt1 | contig 32550 bp, 30 predicted proteins | sample MGYA00511961_ERZ773259 | MGnify/ENA primary metagenome ERZ773259 (study PRJEB29015, sample SAMEA2737775) | human gut metagenome | biome: human gut; feature: human-associated habitat; material: faeces | place: China | collected 2012 ...
TACGAACTGCTGGTTGATCATCTGGTAAAGACCCCGCATCTCCGGATTTGCCTTTTCAATATGAATGATCGCCATCTTTTCCTTACTGTTATAGCTTCCGATCGAGAACGCCTCTAACTGGTCATCCACATAGATCCCGCCCATGCGGACCGATAACATCGAACAGTTTCTCAGGATCTCATGGATCCCTTCCACTTCATAATCCAGATGTCCCTCGACTTCCTGTCCTTTTCCTTCTCTCCATTTGTCCAGGAATTTCCATACTTCACAGCCGTCGGAACAGCAGAGAGTCCTGTATTCATACCGTCCGTCATATGCCTTCTTAAAGGCGTTCAGGTTATTTTTCTTCTTGTGGAGTGCCTTTCCTGACAGTGTCTTTAACGCCTCAGCGCTGTAAAGATAGTCCTTCGCGTCCGGGAGTTCCGTCACGGAATATCGCTCAGCCGGGAGATTTAAATAGTCCACAGCTTCCTGATCCGCAAGATAGATCTCCAGCGGCAAATGAAGATTTTCATTGAAATACCGTTCGATCTCATTGAAATAGTGGGGCATATCCTCGATCGCGCATACCGGAAGAGACGCATACATCTTGCCCATGATCTTCATCGTCCAGAGAACTGCTCTGTCGTCTCTCTCGCAGAAGTGGACATGATAATAGTCCGCCCAGAGGAAGTTGTCGAGCATCACGCTGTCGCATGTATTGTCGTGGCGTCTTCCGTAATACTTGCTGAGCTTCTCAAAATTCTCAGCGCTCAGCTTATGAAACTGTATATCCATATATTATTATTTTTTCCTTTCTAACCTGCTCATCATCTCTCGCAGCTGTTTTTGCCGGCGTGTTAAATACACAACCCCATCAGGCAGCTGCCTTTTTTACTTTTTATAGTTTACCACACTTCCATTATAAAATGAAGCGATTTGTTTTTCGGCAGTTTTACTCAGAAAATCCAGTAAAATTAGGCTTTTTCGCTATTGACAATTTGAATCGCGTGAGTATAATCTAATTTAGATGATACCGCAATGCGAAACATGGTTCCGCATTATGAAACTCGGTATTAAAACTCAATATGACTTAATTATTGACTAAAACTGAATTTCCTAAATTTATAAAAACAAAAGGAGACAGGAATCATGAACGAAGTTTTAGAGAAGATCCAGAAAATTGGTATCGTTCCGGTTGTAGTTCTGGACGATGCAAAGGACGCAGCACCGCTTGCAAAGGCACTTTGCGAGGGCGGTCTTCCGTGCGCTGAGGTTACATTCCGTACAGCAGCTGCTGAAGAGTCCATCCGTATTATGGCAAAAGAGTTCCCGGAGATGTTAGTCGGAGCTGGTACTGTTCTTACAACAGAGCAGGTTGACCGTGCAGTAAACGCCGGCGCAAAATTCATCGTAAGCCCGGGCTTAAATCCGGAAGTTGTTAAATACTGTGTAAATAAAGGAATTCCGGTAACTCCGGGTACTTCCAACCCGAGCGACGTTGAGATGGCTATCTCCCTTGGTCTTGATGTTGTTAAATTCTTCCCGGCTGAGGCTGCTGGCGGAATCAACATGATCAAAGCTATGGCTGCTCCGTACACACAGATGAAATTCATGCCGACAGGCGGAATCAACGCTAAGAACATCAACTCCTACCTTGCATTCGACAAGATCCTTGCATGCGGCGGAAGCTGGATGGTTAAGAAAGACCTCGTAGCTGCCGGTGAGTTCGATAAGATCCGCGATCTTACAAAGGAAGCTGTTCAGACAATGCTCGGCTTTGAGCTTGCTCACATCGGAATCAACTGCGACAGCGAAGCTGAAGCTGAAAAGACTGCTGATGCATTTGACGGTCTGTTCGGATTCACAAAGAAAGTTGGCAACAGCTCTGTATTCGCAGGAAAAGCTGTTGAGGCTATGAAGTCCAAAGGACTTGGCGCAAAGGGTCACATCGCTGTTGCTACAAACTCTGTAGTAAGAGCAAAGAACTACCTTGAGATGATGGGCTACAAGTTCAACGAAGAGTCCGCTAAGTTCAAAGGCGACAAGATGACAGCAATCTATCTCGCAGACGAGATCGGCGGCTTCGCAGTACATCTGGTACAGAAATAAGCTTCATCTTCCGTTATAAAAATCGTAATTTATACCGCGTAACCAGGGACTCTGCTAACCGCTTTCCCTGCTCCGCGCGGTCCATGACTATAAATCATATTAATTTTAAGGAGAATCCTCATGTCCAAGAGAGTTATTACATTTGGTGAAATCATGCTCCGTCTCGCTCCGGAGGGATACTATCGTTTCGTTCAGGCTAACAACTTCGGCGCAACATACGGCGGCGGCGAGGCTAACGTAGCTGTTTCCCTTGCAAACTACGGTTTTGACGCAGCATTCGTTACAAAGCTTCCGAAGCACGAGATCGGCCAGGCAGCTGTAAACGAGTTAAGAAGATACGGCGTTGATACTTCCACTATCACCCGCGGCGGCGACCGTGTAGGTATCTACTTCCTTGAGAAAGGTGCTTCCCAGAGACCGTCCAAGGTTATCTACGACCGTGCACATTCCGCAATCTCCGAGGCAACTCCGGAAGATTTCGACTGGGCTAAGATCTTCGAGGGTGCTGACTGGTTCCACTTCACAGGTATCACACCGGCATTAAACGACACTGTTGCTGCTATCTGCCTTGAAGCATGTAAGAAAGCAAAAGAACTCGGCATCACTGTTTCCTGCGATTTAAACTACAGAAACAAACTCTGGACAAAGGCAAAAGCAGGCGAAGTTATGGGCGAGCTCTGCAAATATGTTGATGTCTGCATCGCAAACGAAGAGGATGCTTCCGATGTATTCGGTATCAAAGCTTCCAACACAGACGTTACAAAGGGCGCTGTAAACCACGAGGGCTACAAGGACGTTGCAAAACAGCTTGCTGACCGTTTCGGTTTCCAGAAGGTTGCTATTACGCTTCGTGAGTCCATCTCCGCTAACGACAACAACTGGTCCGCTATGTTATACGATGGCAAGGACTACTACTTCAGCAAGAAGTACGCTATGCACATCGTTGACCGTGTAGGCGGCGGCGACAGCTTCGGCGGCGGACTGATCTACGCTTGCTTAAGCGACATGGATGCTCAGAGCATCATCGAGTTCGCAGTAGCTGCTTCCTGCTTAAAGCACTCCATCGAAGGTGACATGAACATGGTTTCCGTAGACGAAGTTAAGAAATTAGCTGGCGGCGACGGATCCGGACGTGTACAGAGATAATCAAAATCTTTGATCCTGCATCACCTGTATATCGGGTGATGCGATCATGAAATAGTTGCCCAATTTGCCAATAAGGGCAAGTTTATTCCTCAATATATACCATAAAAATAAGGACCTCAGCGGCTGCCAATCGCTGAGGTCCTTGTTTTTTATCTGTTATGAAATTTCCTGACCGTTTCCGGTGCACCGCCGAGCCGCCATGGCCGGATAAGTCCTCTTCAGGTTACTGAATTTCTCTCACCAGGCAATACTGCTTCAGTCCCATGCCTTTCTCCACGATCCCGAACACCTTAAATCCGAAATGCGCGTAAAACGCCACATTCTTCTCATTGTGCGTCTCCAACGAGATCATCATCCGGTGTTCTCCGGCATACCGGATCGCATCATCCATCAGTTTTTCCGCAACCCCGTGATGCTGTACACTCGGACTCACCGCAAGGTAGATGATATGTAAGCGGTTTTCCTGGTGAAGCTGGGCCGTCCAATGGGAGTTTAAGTAGTCGCGGCCCTTGATAAAGTTCCAGAGCGTCTTTAAGCTCTTGTCCTCCTTGATCAGATACTCATCTGTCTTTAAGGACGCCCACGCTTCTGTAAGGTAAAAGCGGACCGGATCATATTCCTCCGCCTCATCGGAGACAACCAGGAGTCCGTTTAACTCCGGGCTATCCGCAAAAATTTCACATGTCTCATAAAACTCGTTCAGATCACACTCAAAAAGTTCCGGCATCAGCCGCTTTCTCGTCTCGGCATCCGGGATCAGAGTCTCATAAAGCGGGTCTCTGGCAAAACATTCTACCAGCATTTTCTGGAGCCGGGGCAGATCTTCTCTCTGTACCCGGTACAATATCTGGCTGTCCATAACTAAAAATCCAACACCTCTTTCGCTTTTTTTAACCCATCCGTCAGGGTATCCACGGCCTGGGTCATATATCTTATGTCATCGTCAAAGCAGGCAAGCTGCTCTTCCTCCATTTTTTTCAGTGCACAAAGCTCTTCCGTCACGTCATGTCCGCCCTCGGCGATCTTCTTTTTGAGACTCTTGACCTCTTTCGAGAGATCCACATGATGGACGATCCGTCCGGCTCCCCACTGCAGCCGGTCTTTTTCCTGGTTCAGGACATATTCCGTAAAATAGTGATATACTTCATCGTCAAACTGGAACGCATACTGATTGTTGTCCACCAGGTACAAGGCGTCAAGAGCCCCTCTGACGTCCTTATTTTCCAGACTGCGCACTGCATCGCCGATATGGCGCAGATTGCTCTGGGCGGCCTCGTGGGGGAACAGGACCTCATCGTGCCAGTTGAGACGGACAAAATAGTCCTGGCATTTGCGGAACAAATACAGGAGCTGCCTCTGAAGCGCAGCATATTTGTTCCGCAAATTGCATTCATCGTCCCGGGAGATCTCATTAATCTCTTTCACTCTTTTATATACCGCATCCGCGATCTTCTTCGCCTCTGCCGTCCGCTCCAGCAGGATCCTGATGCCCTTTTCATCTTCCCGGCCAGTAACCGGTCTGACGCTCTCCTGGAGCGCCTGAAGCGTCCGTCCGACATTCACCGGAGCTACTTTTACCCGGTCAAACGCCATGACGAGAAGTCCGTAGAGTTCATGGTGAAACTGAAATACATCCGCGTTATAATACTCGTCATTATCAAACTGGGAGTGGTAATGTGTCTCCATGAACTCTGCGCTGCTGAATTCATTCACCATCGACGGAATTCCGGAGATCGCGACGGAAAAATCATCCGACCAGGTCTCGATCGGGCACTGGACGCCGAGACCTTCCGGGTAGACCTTTTTTGCATCCACCGGAAACTCTTTTACAAATTCCTTCAGAAAATCCTCATATTCATAGGTAGACCGGATCGCATCCCACGGATTATGCGCATAGGCCGGAAGCTCAAAATTCAGGTCCGCGATCACCTTTCCCTGCCATTCCGGCCGGATCTTAAAGACCTGCTGCCATGCCCCCGTCGACCAGTCGTACTTGGAGTTTTCAATTCCCCACTCTTCCGCCGCCATACAGCAGAATACAATGGTCTTTTCCGGCTGATAACCGATCTCCAACAACGTCCTTGCGATCCCGAACATCAGCGCGATCGCACAGTTGTCATCCTGGAATCCGTCAAAATAGGAATCATAGTGACCGCTGAGCAGGATCATATCGTCCGACTTTCCCGGGATCGTTCCCCATACATTGTAGGCAGGCATATCTTCCTTCACGACAGACTTTGCATCAAACTGCACTGTAATCCGCGGAGTCTCTTTTAACGCAGTCTTCAGGATCTCCGCATCTTTCTTTGACATGGAAAATGCCGGGGCATCCTTTGGGCCCGCGATATCCTGGGCATTGAGCGCCTCGCTGTCGATCTCCGCATAACCGTTATCCTGAACTGCGATCACCGCCGCTGCACCCTTTAAATGAGCCTGATAGACCGGATAGTTGATCCACCACTCATCTCTCTGGTTGATGTCCACCATCACAAGACATCCCGTCACATCCACGCCGTCGTAGTCCGCTTCCTTTCCGCGGCCTGCGTAGACCAGTGGATATTCCTTCCATCCATCCGTCACAAACTCCGTCTGATAGGCACCGAGCTGGAATTCATGTTCCTTTCCATCCCGGTCCGCAAAACGCAGGACTGCCTTCTCGAACTCCCAGGAATCCAGGCAGAGTTCATCTTTATGGATATCTGAAAGCCCGATCCGCTCCATTTCCTCTTTCAGAAATTCCCCGGTATCAAATTCCGCTTTCGATCCCGCTGTACGGTAACCAAGGACCGGATTGCTCTTAAACTCCTCCATCTTTTTCGCCAGATGGTAGGAATAACCGATATCCACCGCTTTTAAATATGCTTCTTCGATCTTCCTTCTGTCGCTCTCCACAGCTGTCATCCTCCTCATCCCGCGCAATCACAAACTCCGCCGCATCCTGCGCACTATTCCCAGTGACGCGAACACGCCGGAGTCTGATCCCGTAACAGAACCGTTACTTTTATTTAGTTTTCAGTCTTGTTCTCAGCTTCGGCTTCTTCCTGTGCTCCGGCTCTCTCGCTGTCCGCCTTCACTTCCACCTGAGTTGCCTGGACCTCTTCCGGTGTGCCTGCCTGTGCAGCCGCTTCCGGGTTCGGCACGGTACGCTTTGTGATCGGCATCTGAAGGTTTACGCCGAACGGGTTTACAACAACGCCCTTTGCCTCTTTTACGAGGATGCTCGGGATCTTGTTCGCTGTAACCGCGATCGCCTTAAACTGGTTTTTCGCATTGAATTTGCCGAACTCGATGATATCTGTAAAGATCGGCTGGTACGCATCGCCGTTTTTCTGTTTTAATAACGGAACGCCGCTGCCTTCCTGGAATGCGGTAATGTAGGTTCCCTTGGTGAAGTCCGCAAGGATCTCCTCCTGCATTTCCTTTAATTCTTCCGGCATCGTCTCAAATTTCTGTCTGCGGAGCTCCTGCATGAAGTACAGGGCTGTCAGATGAAGGCTCGGATTCTCGATCCATGTCTTCTTCTCGTCTTCCGGAGCATCCGGCTTATTCTGGCCAGGACGGCTTACGAGTTCCGGAAGCTGGATCCGGCATTCGCTATCCATGTACTGGTCCACCATCAGGCAGTTCACGCCCATCGTGTAAAGGTTTCCGTAGAAGTGGAGCATCTGGTTCGCATCCACTTTTGCGATCTGTACCGGGATCTTTTCTTCAACCAGGCGCTTACCTTCGCGCTTAACATCTTCCTCCATGAAGTAGATCAGGACTTCATCATCAAATGTCTCCTTGTCGCATACCACATACGGCATTCTTGTGCACAGAGACATGATCACATAGATCTCCTTCGCGTTTCTTAACTGATTTAAAACCTGCTGTTTATCCATTTTTGTTTTCCCTTCCGGTGTTTTCATTCCTGCTGTTTATCCCAACAGTTTTCTATTATTTTTTCGAATTCCAGATGCGCAGGATCCGCTTTCTCAGTTCAAACCCCACTCACTCTCTCATACTCTGCAAATTTCCCTAGTTACAGCAGATGATCGGAATTCCCTTATACGCATTCTCATAGACCTGCGCTGCTACTTTCGGCGGCAGATTGATGCAGCCATGAGAACCATTTGTCTGGTAGATCGTACCGCCGAACTTGCTTCTCCAGTTCGCATCATGAAGTCCGATCCCGCCATTGAACGGCATCCAGTATTTTACAGGAGTCGCGTAATCTTCTCCCTTTAATACGCGGTCTGTCTGCTTATAATACAGCTCAAACAGTCCCGGAGGCGTCGTATAATTCTTTGACACGTTTCCGGATACGAACGGGCTGTCGATGATCACTTTTCCGTCCTTATAGAAATAGAGATGCTGGGTCGCAAGATCCACCTCGATATAGGTCTGTCCGAAGTCATATCCGTCGTGGGTCGCACCGCGGCTCTCGTAGATCGGTTCCCGCTCGGTCGTCTGGCATGCTTTCACAGCCGCTACCAGCGCATCCGTCTCTGCAGCCTGATTGACCTTCCAGCCGTATTTTCCATATACGACAACATCGCGGCCGGATGTCGTCTTATATTTGTGGTTTCCGTAAGTGTCATACTTGTCCGCTAACGATTTCACATATGCAGCGGCTTTCTCACGGTCCACCTGAATTTCATTTCCATTTGTCCCGGTCACCCATTTTGCCAGCTCCATACCATCCAGAGTCTCTTTCTTTGAACCGAAATCATAAGTGATCTTGATGTCCTTATACGCATTTAAGGTCGCACAGAGCTGTACCAGGGCTGCGTCATCTGACTTCACCGTGACTTTTTTGTAGCAGTCATGATCTGTCAGTTTGATCTGCTTTTTCTGGTTTAAAAGCGCATCCTTGACAGCTGCTTTCAGCTTGTCCATATCAAGCTCATTTCCCTGAACTTCCGGAACGATCGTAAACGGTTTTCCTTCCTCATAAGCAGAGATATACGCATTCGAGGTCGGTGTTGCCGCCGTTACACAATGCAGATTTGCAAGCGCTGCGGCAAGCTTCTCATCGTCGACCGTCGCCTTCACAGTCACGGTATAACTCTGGTCAGAGCCCGGTCCTGTCTTTCTTCCTGCGTCATTCTGCTCCTTTAAAATATCATCAACGCTGCCGGTGACATCCAGATGATATCCAACATCTGTTCCCTTTAAGGTCTCCAGATTTCCGTCCGCGTCCTGTATTTTAATCTCGTAATGCTCGTTGAAGTAGCCTTCAAGATAGCCTTTCGCCTGTGTCGCTGTCTGCTTTGACACATCTACCGCATTGATCGTTGTGCCGCGCACAAACTTGGCCGTGTCCATATCAACAACAGCCGCCATTGCAGGAAACGCTGTTCCCACCGCCAGCATACCGATCACAGCGCCGGTCGGAAAAAGCATTCTTAATTTTTTCATGTTTCTGTCCTGCCTTTATTATTTTTACAATTGGGCTTATGCAGCTTTTCACCCAGAATTGCTTATGCAAGCAAGCTTGCTTTGGCATCCCACAACGTGGTGGATTGCTCTCTTCTTGAATGCCTGCGACCTTCAAGAAGCTCCGGGCGTCGCCCTTATGCATCTTTTCGGATAAAAGCGCTTATGCAAGCAAGCTTGCAACACGCTTTTATCCGAAAATCTGCGCAATCCCAACTGTTACCATCTATTTTATCCAACCCTATACATGGTGTCAAGGTGATTATTTCTTGCTTTTTCCTTGCTTTTCTACGGCAAAAGTGTGGCTCTAAAGTTCATTCCGTATTGCAGAACAAATCCCTGGATTTCCTGTTCCGTAAAAATGAAACGCAGGTCCGTCCACATAGGACAAACCTGCGCTGTTTCGATCAGAATATAACAATTCCGTACCTTTTTCTGACATTCTTATGTAACTGCGAGAGTACTGAACCGTTACGATCTTATTTCTCGATGATACTTTCCACTACATCCATTCCTGCGCAGAGAAGCGCCAGGAGCAGTGTCTGCTGGCAGCCCTTATAAGCTCCCTCGACTTTAAACTGCTCAGACAGCATATGCGCATGGATATCGTAATCTGCGCCCATTCCGAGGCAGACGGCCGGAAGTCCCGCTTCCAGTGCGCGGTTGCAGTTTGTGGAACCGCCGTTTCCGAGCTTCGGATCCGCACATCCAAGGTACTCTGCTGCCGCCATCGCGCCCTCTACGATCGGTGCATGCGGATCCTGGTGACCGGCATTGACATCACAGATATGTTTTACGTCATATGTGATGGTGTCCATACCCCAGCGCTCGGTCTCCTCTTTGCATGCCTCATCGATTGCATCAAAGATCTTCTTGCGGAGTTTCTCGAGTTCTTCCTGGGAGTTGGAGCGGAAGTTGAAGCGGATCTGTGCGACCGGAACGATCGCATGGACAGCCTCAAAGCTGCCTGCCTGCATCGTTGTAACCGCAAACGTGGTCATCGGCTCCTTCGGAACCTGGATCTCAGCGATCTTTGCGATCGCGCGTCCTGCCGCATGGATCGGGTTCGCAACCTTTGCAAAAGCTCCGCATGCATGTCCGCCGACGCCATGGAAATTGATCTCATATGTCTGGATTCCGGTTGCCTCGTAGGTGATCTCCTCAAATCCCGGTCCGTCAACGGAGATGCTGGCATCCAGCTCCGGATGATGGTTTACATAATACTGCATTCCCTTTAAAGCGCCGGTTCCTTCCTCCTGGACCGTTCCGACGAACTGGATATCTCCCTTTGTCTGGATTCCGGCTGCGTTCAGCGCACGGATTGTTGAGAGGACCGTCGCACATCCTCTTGTGTCATCCACGATGCCCGGGCACTTGATAAAACCGTCTTCACGGACGATCTCAAGCTTCGTGTCAAGCGGGAATACCGTATCCATGTGACCTTCCACAAGGACTGTCTTTCCGCCGCCGGTACCTTTCCGGATACCAACGCAGTTGCCGTACTCGTCGATATGGCAGTCGGTGAGTCCTTCTTCCTTAAACATCTCAAGAAGTCTCGCAGCTTTCTTCTGCTCATGGTTCGTCGGAGCCGGGATCAATGTCAGCTCGATCTGCTTGTCGATCACGGTATCCTGGTCCTCTTCCATGAACTGTAACGCTTTCTGGATCTTTGCATCCTTTGTCAGGGTGTCAAATTTCTTCTGAATCTTTTCGGAAACTTTGTATTCCATATCTGTGTTCCTCCATTTTTTGAATGTCCTGCCGTGTGCACACACGGGCAGTCGTTCTATGCTGTCTGCCTGTGTACTACAAAAAGCTCCTCCTGCGTATTTTTTATACGTACAAAAGTTTTCTTTGCGCGCACACACAGGTGAAAAGGCAGGTCTGTCACTTTTCACCCTGACAGACCTGTTTTCCTTCGTATTCTTATTCTAATACCGTTCTGCAATTCTGCGAATCCCGGACATCAGACCTACAGGCGAACCACCATCTCATCGATCGGCATTCTATCTGCGTGAAGTCTTGACGGATGTGCCGTCTCCGCCGGATAACCGAGCGGGAGCATCGCTGTCGCAACGAGTCCCTTCATCTCCGGGAATGTCTCATGAAGCTTTTCCTGGCTGAACATGCCGACATAGCAGGTTCCAAGACCGAGATCCGCAGCCTGCAGCATCATCTGGGTCGCTGCGATCGTTGCGTCGATCTCGCCATGATTCTTCATATCGCCCTCACGGTTCCATGCCTTCGCCGGATCATAAGCGACAACCAGTATCACCGGCGGGTGGAACTTGCACGCGGTGCACTCTTCCGCTTTTTCCAGTGCCTCTTTACTCTGCATCACGAGAATTCGCTGCGGCTGAAGGTTATGAGCCGTCGGTGCATTGTGGCCTGCCTCCAGAACCTTCTCCAGCTTTTCTGCTTCGACCGGACGGTCGCTGAACTTTCTAAGCGAATATCTCTCTGCACATAATTTTTCGAAATCCATTGTTCTCCTCCTGTCAGTTTCTGAACATCTATTTTCCTACTATCTTTGTGCCATTCATTATATCTCATCATTCCCGTTTTGTGAACCCTGAAATGTTCTCTGGATGTTTTTACTATTCCTGTCTTTTTAACAGTCTCCGATACGTCATATCCATCCCGATCGCCCCGAGCGGCGCCGTGATCAGGATCGCGAGAACCGCCACTGAGAGAACGATCTGTCCGCAGAAAAGCCCCATCGCCATCGGAACAGAACCGATCGCCGCCTGGACTGTTGCCTTCGGCAGATACGCGATCACGGTAAACAGGCGCTCTTTCCTGTTCAGCGCGGTTCCCGCCATGCACACGCAGACTCCGGCTGCCCGGAAGATCAGCGCAAGCAGGATCATCACCACAGCCGCGCCTCCCGCAGTCGCCGTATACCGGATATCCACTGCAGCGCCGACCATCACAAACAGGACTACCTCCGCTGCGATCCAGAGTTTTCCAAACTTCTCTGAGAGTCTTCCGGAAACTGATTTCGGACATTTCATTTTGAGGACGCATGCCATGCTGACAACCGCAAGAAGTCCGGAGACGGAGACATACGGTTTTGCCCATGTTTCCACCGCCATCAGGAGAAACGAAAGCCCGAGGACCACAATGACTTTCATGCTGTTTCTCACATAATGTTCCTTCGCATAAGCGGTCTCAAAGAAAAGGCTGAGAAGATACCCGACAGCAGCGCCCAGCAGGATTCCGAGCACAATGGACACCGGAATATTCAAAAACTGCGTAAAATCTGCCGTTCCTCCCTGTGCTATTCCGGCAAATGTGGAAAACAGGACGATCACGAAGATATCGTCGCACGATGCCCCGGCCAGGATCATCTGCGGGATACTCTTTTCCGTTCCATATCCATTTTCCATCAGCTGTACCATCCGCGGCACAACGACCGCCGGGGAAACAGCCGCGAGGACCGCACCCATGACAGCAGACTCAATTCTCGTTATCCCCAGAATCATCGGAGCGCAGAGAAGATATCCACAGATTTCAAAACTCGCCGGTACAAAAGCCATCATGACGGCCGGACGCCCGACTTTCTTCAGATCCGCAAGGTTCAGGGAAAGTCCTGCCTTTAACAGGATGATGATCAGCGCGATCTGGCGAAGTTCCGAGGAGATCGATAAGATCTTATCATCGAGAAGTCCCAGGACATGCGGTCCCAGGATGATGCCGGTAAACAGCATTCCGATAATACGCGGCAGGTGAAGATATCCGCAGATCGCCGCCGCGGAAAGTCCCACCAGAAAGATCAGTGCAAGTGATGTCAACATAATTTTTCTCCTTTTTTCTGCAAAAACGTGCCTTCCACGATTCTGCCTTTATTTAGGGAACTGTTCCATGCTCAAAATTCCATTTTTAAAGTTCCTATCCCATACGAAACGATTGCTCCCAATTTTATTAACGAGAAAATATTTTCCCGAAAAAATGTGCCTTTTTGCGCGGCAGGAAGTTCCATCGGAATTTCCTGCTGCACAAAAAAAGAGCTGACTCTCCTGTGACTTAAGCCCCGCAGCACACGCTAAAAAGCGCCGTCCCGGACAGCCCATCATCACAGAAGTCATCAGCTCATCATAAGCGGTTCTGGTTTCCCATGGGAGAACTTCATTCCCGTCGAAGATTATACAATACCTATCTCCGGTTGTAAATCATATTTTTCAGTTTTTCCTATAGGTGGGTTTTCCCGATGTTTCACATTCCCGATCGCAAGGTCCTACAGGATCTCCCCATACCTTCCGAGGAAGCTCTTCATTCTCTCATTGTCAGAGGAGAATACCTTCTCCGGTGTTCCTTCCTCCACGATCACGCCGCCTTCCATGAAGATCACGCGGTGGGAGATATCTCTCGCAAACGCCATCTCGTGGGTGACGATCACCATGGCGATATTTAAATCTGCCAGGGAACGGATCACCTTCAGCACCTCCGCCGTCAGCTCCGGATCGAGCGCAGAGGTCGGCTCATCGAAGAACAGGATCTTCGGGTTCAGCGCCAGGGCTCTTGCGATCGCCACACGCTGACACTGTCCGCCGGACAGCTGGCACGGATAATAATCTTCTTTATCCGACAGTCCCATCTTCTTTAAAAGCTCTCTCGCTTCCTTATATACAGTTTCCTTGTCACGCTTCTGAACATGGATCGGTGCGTCCGTAATGTTCTTTAATACCGAATAATGCGGGAACAGGTTAAAGTTCTGGAATACGAGGCCATACTGGCTCCGGATCTCCTTCATTTCCTTTTTGTCCGCATAAACGACACGTCCATCCTTGTCTGTCCATGCAGCCTTTTTCCCAAGATAGACGATCTCGCCGCCATCCATTTTCTCTAACATCGTCGCACAGCGAAGCAGCGTTGATTTTCCGGATCCGGATGGTCCGATGATGGATACGATCTCGCCTTCACCGATGCTGATGGAGATATCTTTCAGCACGGATAAATTTTCAAATGATTTTTCCACATGATTTAATTCTAACAGATTCATGATCCGAATACCTCCATCCTACCGGTAATAATCCAGTTTCTTCTCGATCCACTCCATAACGACCGCCACGATCAGGTTGAACACATAATAGAAGATTCCGGCTGCCACAAACGGGATCATGTTTGTCTGGGAAGCCGCCAGCGCCTTCGCGATCGAGAACATCTCGGCAACGCTCAGCGTGAACGCCAGAGAAGTATCCTTCACAAGTGTGATAACCTCATTCGTGATCGACGGCAGGATCCGCTTGATGACCTGCGGCAGAATGATCTTGAAAAATGTCTGTGCTTTATTGTAGCCCAGGATCTGTGCTGCCTCATACTGTCCCACCGGCATGGACTGGATGCCGCTGCGGTAGATTTCCGCAAAATACGCGGCGTAGTTGATCACAAAGCCGATGAATGTCGCTGTCAGACGATAGCTGTTCCCGACTTTGATATGGAACAGATAGTATGGTCCGAAATAAACGACCATCAGCTGCAGCATTAACGGAGTTCCACGCATGATCGAGATATAGAATTTTACGATCATGCTGATCATGCGGTTTTTCGACATGCGCCCGAACGCTACAACAAGCCCGAGCGGCAAGGAGAACAGCAGCGTGATCACAAAGATCTGCGTACTGATCAGCATACCACTTCCGAGCTGAGCGATCATCTGCCCGATTGTCATTTTACCCATACGATCTTACCTGCTTTCCTTCATGGTTTCACGGTCCATATCATCTGACCGTGCTTTTGTAAAGTTTCTTTTTTAACAAGACAAATTACGGGAACTGTCAACCGGTTCCCGTAATCTGAATCCTGCATTCATTTTATATGATATTGACATATGTGTCAAATATCATTTATTTATGCGAACAACGAGCCAAAGTCCGCGCTTACGCGGGACCTTGGCGACTGTCGCGATAACAAGGGGAAACTCGCAAAGCGTGTTTTTACTTGTTTCCGATCGTTGTAACGTCCTCACCGAACCACTCATCAGAGATCTTTGCAAGTGTTCCGTCTGCTGCCATCTCCTCTAAAGTTGCCTGAACCTTGTCTCTTAACTCTGTGTTGCCTTTCTTGAAGCCAACACCGTACTCTTCCTCGGAAAGGGAATCGTCAAGGATCTTGAAATCTGCGTTTCTCTGTTTGATCTGATATCCTGCAACGATAACGTCCATCGCTACGGCATCAACAGCGCCCTGTTCCAGATCCATGAATGCTGTGTTGTAATCAGCCGTTGTTAAAAGCTGTCCGAAGGTGTTTGTGAGGTCTGGATTTTCCTTTAATGCTGCCTCAGCGGAAGAATCTGCCTGTACCTCCACATTCTTTCCGGCGAGATCAGCCTGGCTCTTGATATCAGAATCGTTTGCTACAACGAATACCTGCTTGTTTGCCATATACGGCTCAGTCCATGTGTAATCATCCTCACGGCCTGTAATCGTAAATCCGTTCCAGATGCAGTCGATATTTCCGGACTCAAGCTCCATATCCTTGGAGTCCCAGGCGATCGGCTGTGCCTTGTACTCTAAGCCAAGACGTTTTGCAACTTCCTTTGCAAGGTCAAGGTCGAATCCTGTGTACTCTCCATCATCACCAACGAATCCCATTGGCGGGAAATCCTGGTCAAAACCAACGATCAGTGTACCGCCTGCTGTCTTTGTCTCCTCTGCTGCGGATGTATCAGCTGCGGTTGTCTCCTCTTTGGACTCAGCAGATGTCTCTGTCTTTGCTCCTCCGCATGCTGCGAGAGAAAGTACCATTGCGGATGCCATAACTGCGCTTAATAATCTTTTCTTCATAATAATTGTCCTCCTCATATCTGCCTGCCCTTGATCAGGCGGTTTCCGTTGACTTTTTTCCTATCCTAAAACTGAATGTCGCGTTTTTGTATTCGATTTTGTTTCTCTATTTTCATCGTGTTATCATGTTACCATACTAAAGTGTTTTTGTAAAGATCTTTTTAATGAATTTTTTCAGGGAATGCTGTATACTATTACAGTACGGGCATTCTTTGTCCACACGTGCAGCCGCTTTTGCCGTCATTTCGCGTTCGAGTCCAGGCGGATCAGCAGCTGCAGACGATTTCTTACTGATTCGAAACTCATTTCAGAAGACATGCAGTCCATTCTGCACCTTTGGCAGGCAGTTCGGTATCTGTCCGGGCATCTGCGCAGTCTTCTATTGGCAGTTCGTAACTGCTCAGTACCCTCACAGTTACGACAGTTCTTTGTTCACAACAGGAATGGAGGTTTTCTCTTATGTGTACAGCAGCAACTTACAAAACAAAAGGATTTTACTTCGGACGAACCTTAGACTATGAATTTTCCTATGGAGAAGAGATCACGATCACCCCGCGCAATTACCCGATCCCGTTCCGCCATATGGGCACGCACGACTCCCACTATGCGATCATCGGCATGGCACATGTCGCCGGGGATTATCCGTTATATTACGATGCCATGAACGAAAAAGGGCTCGGCATGGCCGGACTCAACTTTGTCGGCAATGCGGCATATGCGGATATGAAAGACGGGGTTGAAAATGTCGCCCAGTTCGAATTTATTCCGTGGATCTTAAGCCAGTGCGCGACCGTCAGCGAGGCGAAAGAAAAACTCGCCGTTATGAACCTTGTCGGGACCCCGTTTAATCCCCAGCTGCCGGCGGCCAGCCTTCACTGGATCATCGCAGACAAAGACGAGGCGATCGTTGTCGAGTCCATGAAAGACGGACTCCATGTTCATGACGATCCGGTCGGAGTTCTGACAAACAATCCGCCGTTTGATATGCAGATGTTCCATTTAAATAATTACCTCAGTCTCTCCCCGCGCCAGCCGGAGAACCACTTCGCGCCGGATGCACCGCTTTCCACCTACAGCCGCGGCATGGGCGCTCTCGGTCTTCCGGGGGATCTCTCCTCCCAGTCCCGTTTTGCCCGTGTGGCATTCACCCGCGCACACTCTGTCTCCGGTGACAGCGAGGAAGAAAGCGTCAGCCAGTTCTTCCACATTTTAGGGGCTGTGGACCAGCAGCGCGGATGCTGTGAGGTTGCGGAAGGAAAGTATGAGATCACGATCTACACCTCCTGCTGCAGCGCGGAGACCGGAACTTATTACTATACAACTTATGAAAATCATCAGATCACGGCGGTGGATATGAAAAAAGAGGCGCTTGATTCCGATTCCCTGATCCGCTACCCGATGATCTTAAAAGGCGAGATCCGGAGACAGAATTGACGGAAACGTCTGAACAGTTCCGTTACAATAAATTCAAAATATATTTTTAGGAGGAATTTCCCATGAATCCCTATGCTTTGATCGATCTGCACTGTGACACACTCACAGACTGTACCCATAAGGGGCTGACCCCGGACACGCTTGATGATCCGGACCGTGTGCTCTCCCTGAACGCGATCCCGTCTGACGTTCACTGGGCACAGTTTTATGCCATCTTCATCCCGGATCAGTACCGCGGGCAGGCTGCCATCAATTACTACGAAACAAACCGTGACAATTTTAACCGCCAGATGGAAAAATTTCATGACCGCATCTCCCCCTGCCGCTCCGCTTCCGATATGCAGGCTGCATGGGAGGCAGGAAAGACGGCTGCTTTTCTGACCATCGAGGGCGGAGCAGCTCTCGCCGGTGATATCACCCGCGTAAAAAAACTGGCAGATGACGGAGTCCGCTGCATGACACTTACCTGGAACGGCGAAAATGAGATCGGTTCCGGACACACCACCACTCACGGCATGACAGATTTCGGACGGCAGGCAGTCCGTGAAATGGAAGACCGCGGGATCCTTGTTGATGTCTCCCATTTAAACGACACCGGCTACGCCGACCTCTTTGAGATCGCCCGCCGCCCGTTCGTTGCGACCCACTCCAACGCGCGCTCCATCTGTTCCCACAAGCGGAACCTGACGGATGACATGATCCGCGAGATGGTCCGCCGGAACTGCCTCATCGGCCTCAACTACTGTAAGAGTTTCATTACCGACGGAGGCATCGGCGATTCTCCCGACGACCTCTACCGCCACATCGAGCACTTTTTTAGCCTCGGTGCCTATGAAAACATTGCTCTCGGCTCTGACTTTGACGGTGCGACACTTCCTACATACCTGAACACCCCGGCAAAGGCTGCTGCTCTTTACGAATATTTTCTGGAAAAGGGAATGTCAAAGGAGCTGGCGGAAGGAATCATGTTCCGGAACGCAGAAGAATTTTTCAGGAAAAATCTATAGTTTACATCCGTCTTCGCGCAAGTACGCATCATTGGCATGTCAGTACCTTTTGTATAACAGGGAATTCCCCGTAATTTCCTGTTACACAAGAAGACGGCTCCGCATATCCCTATGCATCGAGCCGTCTTCTTTATTATTCTGGTAACTGTTCAGTACCTTCACAGTCACGAGCAAAAATCCATGAAAAATTGCCTGCGGCAATGGGATTTTTGCCTACCCGCCTATGTTTTCTTACGGTCAGCGCAGTAAATGCGCAGACCTACTGAACAGATTCTGATCCTTTTTCCTCTTTGTTTTTCATCCTCCGGCTGTGCCTTACAAGGTCTGACACGCACCATTTACATCAAATGAATATTCTTTTCCGTTTATTCGTCGGATTCCGACAACCATTTTTCCACATTCTGATCCGGCACGGCTTTCCATATAATTTAATTCCAGCGTCCAGTCCATCAGTGCATAAATATCCGCAAAATGATAATAGAAGGTCTGTCTCCGGATCTCGCAGAGCTCTACGATCTCCCGCACGGTAATATCGTCGATCGCCTTCTTTGCTAACAGCGTCGTCAACGCCGTCGAAATATCTACCTTTGTCCGATCCTTTATTGCTTTTTCTCCCCCAAAAATACGAAAAATTCATTCCAGACCGACTCCGTCGATGGAATCTGTCAGAAAAAGACCGTCCTATTTCACATAATGAATCCTGCTCTGATCGAACCGATCCTGCTGGGTCCGCTCCTCATCCGGGTAACCGAGAGCAAATACGCCGAATGCACGCTGTCCCGCCGGGATCCCGACGATCTTTTCTACATCTTTCATCCGTTCCTCTCTCGGAGCTACGCCGAGCCATACGCCGCCAAGCCCGATCTCATCCGCTGCAAGCCACAGGTTTTCCATCATGATGCTCATATCGATCTGTGCAAATTCCGGTAGATCGCACTCCTCACGGTATGCGGTCACGATCGCCACCGGCGCTTTTCCTGCCGGGGCGGAGAACGGACTGGACTCTCCGAGCTGTTTTAAGACTTCACGGTTTTCCACTACATAAAACTCCCACGGCTGCTGGTTCTTCGCGGACGGCGCTGCCATCGCTGCCTCCAGGATATAGCCGATATCTTCGTTTGATACAGCCTCATCTTTAAATTTTCTAATACTTACGCGGTGAAATAAATCTGCCATTTTTAGACCTCTTTTCCCTTCTTGATATGTTATGATTCTCAAAAGCCATGCTATTCCACGGCTCTTCAATTCTATTCTAAAATTTGTTCCTGCCGCCATTCCCTATTCCCGGTCAGCCAAACTGAAGGCCGTTATAACCAGCTATTTTCCGGGAAAGATTCCCATATTTAAATTTTTTACTGCAATTTTTTAATCTCCAACGGGAAACTTACATCCTCTGAATCCATATATACAACACTGATCTTCGCTCCGCTGTCTCCGCCCAGAGCATCTTCATCCATTGGACAACCATCCTTCATGAACCCCATCTCAGTTCCATCCGCCGTCACCATCATAAACGTGCTCATCGCATTGGCCGTCGTCGTTCCTTCTGCGTATGCGATCGTCCAGTCATCATCTCCCGGTGCCGCGATCACCATATTGACTTTCTCCAGATCCATATTGTCATGGATCTCGACGCCGATATAGCCGATCACAACAAGACTGTCATCCGCGATCTCGGTCTCCACGTCACCGATATTCCCGGTCGTGATCACATATTCTCCACCGTCATCTGCTTTGAGCGTAAACGTTCCTTTTTCGTCATTCGTCCCCGTCACGATCCCCTGAAGCAGGTGATAATCCGCAAGCCTCTCATCGTCCTGCGCCGCTGTTCCACTGGTTTCAGAAGACTCATTCTCTGCCGTCCCTGTCCCGATTGACTCAGCCACTGTCTCTGCTGCCGCAGTTGTCTCCACCGGTTCTGCCTTCTGGCATCCGGTCGCCAAAGCTGCGCTCATTACTACTGCTGTCATGTACAAATACGTCTTTCTCATAGCTGTCTCCTCTCTGCAAGCTGCATTTCATTATAGCATATTTCTTATATCTTATCAATCAGACTGCTGACGCACATCAGCGTTTCTGTGCCATTATCATACCACATCCGGACAGAGGAAAATTCTAAATTTCTTTTAAATTTGTTTTACCTCCTGACATGCCCCTCGATAAGCGGCAAGTCATAAGAAGACCTCCGGCATTCTGATCAGATAATCCGGCTCATAGGTCCCGATCAGCGTCCTTAAGAGCTCCCGGTCCATTCGATACTCTCCACTTATTCACAGTAGAAGATCGCCCGGAAACAAAGTCCAGAGTCCTCGACCCTGTAAAGGACCTGAAAACCGCTATGGAAGAGCTGGAACTGGAATATATCAACCATGCCTACGAAAAGTATGGAAACGTCCGTGAGGCCGCAGAGAGCCTCGGAATGACACCGTCAACGTTCGTCCGGAAGAGACAGAAATATACGAAAGATGCGGATTGATAGATGGAAAGCCCAATGTTTATCTGGCTTTGAGGCTGCAGATGTGATATATTGATGGATATCTGAGCAAAGGTATCATGTACCTGTGGACTGCCACAGGCAGCCCTCAAACCAATGATTCTGAAAGGGGTATCACTATGAAAAAAATCGGCGCGATTACTGTCGGCCAGTCTCCCAGAGTTGACCTGATTCCTGAGATCCAGCCCATCCTCGGAGACTCGGTTGAGATTATTCAGGCCGGAGCACTGGACGGACTTTCAAAGGAAGAGATCGCAAAGTTTATTCCGCGTCCCGGTGAAAACGTCCTTGTGTCCAGACTCACGGACGGAACCTCAGCAACATTCGGAGAATCCTACATTCTTCCCCGCCTGCAGCTTTGCATTGACGATCTCGAACAGCAGGGTGTTTCTCTGATCCTTTTCCTCTGCACCGGAGAATTTCCGGCTGAATTTCACTCCAATGTCCCTCTTATCTTCCCTGACCATATCTTAAAGGGACTGATCCCGGCCATCGGCGTGAAAAATCTGTCTGTCATCATTCCTACAAAGGCGCAGGAGGAACAGATGCCTGGAAAGTGGAAAGACTGCTGTGACTCTCTCCACGTGACCTCCGTATCCCCATACGGTGATCCTCTCGCTGTTTTTGCAGCCGCAAAGGAGATCCCCGCTGATACGGATCTGATCCTTTTAGACTGCATCGGATACACCATCGAAATGAAGGAGCGTATCCAGGCTCTGACCCAGAAGCCAGTCCTTCTTTCCCGTACTCTCGTAGCCCGGGTGATTCGTGAATTAGTTTAAGCTGATTTAACAGTCATATAGAGCATTACCCACATCCCAGCAGACAACAGATGCATAGTTTTTCATCTATCGTCCTCAAAAAAATGAGAGCAGCGGCTATATACATAGCTTCTGCTCTCATTTACAGTAAGCGTTTAATTTCTGGGTAACTTTTTACTGGCTATTTTTAGTCCACAACCTCTTGATTTACAACTTCGGTTTACGTTTACCATTTGGGCTTCGATTTGTTTTCTTATGTGATTGATCCTTTAGAAATAAACAACACATGCCAAGATCGAAACAAGCACTACCGTGATCAGGAACAACGGTCCGCCAATCAGTCCAAAATCTTTCCATGTATAGCCTGCCGGAAGGATCTGCATATTAACTGCTGTACCGATCGGAGTTGCGATCGCAAGGTTAGTACCGATTGCAAGAACAACACACCACGGAACCGGACTGATTCCCATGGAAAGTGCCATGGAGATTACGATCGGAGACATCAGGGCTGCAACAGTACTGTTCTGGAGGAAAAGAGTCAATACACTTGAAAGTACGCAGATAACAACTGTTAAAACAACAACCGATGCATTTGCACCGCCAAACATGTTGAGGACTGTGTCAGCGATAACGGCACCGCCGCCGGAAACATCAAGTCCGGTTCCGATTGCTGTTACAGCACCGATACAGATCAGGATGTCCCACGGAAGATCGCGAAGCGCTTTCTTGACCGGCACGCATCCTGTCAGGAAGAGAACAACAGAACCGAGCATCGCGATGTTGGCAATATTGAAGTAATTCTTAAACGGTTTGTATCCGCTTGCGATGAACAGAACGATACATGCTGCCATAACAACCAGGGAAACTGTTCCCTTCCAGGCCGGGACATTTGCCTTATCCTCAGTGGATAAAAGCTCTGGATTTGCAAATGCATTGTTCTTATCGAAGTCCAGGCTGCCCGGCTTTAACACTTTTTCAAGAAGTGTATATCCGATGGTTCCCCAGAAGATTACCTGAATGATTGCTACCGGACCCATGATCTTGGTCATCTCAAATACGCCGAAACCCTCTTCAAATCCGGCTGTTCCCATTAAGACACCGTTTACAACCGGCTGGGATACAGAACCGACCAGAGTACATCCGCCGCCGATGATACATGCGATACCTGCCGGGAAGATCACCATTTTGGAACGGATCTTTCCGTTGGAACCTGCTGCGATCGATGCGATGATCGGCATCCACATCGCGATCGTACCGGAGTTGGAAAGGAATGCACTCATAACGGTACAGATCAGAACGACGGAGATGATGAACACACGCTCATTCTTTGCCAACGGAGTCGCTGCGATCTTGGCTCCGAGTTTCTGTGCAACGCCTGTCTGGAATAACGCATCGCCGACGATACACATGCCGGCTACCATGACAACCGTACTTCCGCCAAAACCAGAGTAGATCTGTGACAGCTTCATTTCCGGAATTAAAATTCCCATCGCCAGTGCCGCTGCACAGGATACAACACTCATTGCAAATTTGTTGCTGAAAAACAAGATCATCGTGATAAAGGTTATGATAATCGCTATTGTACTAGATGACATATTCTGCCCCCTTCTACCGGTTTCCCCTATCCGGCTTTTTCCTTATCTGCAGCAATCTGCAGTTTCACAGTTTCTCTATTTTTTACTGTCCGGATACTCATACCAGCCTTTTCCGGTTTTTCTTCCAAATTCGCCTTTCTTGAATTTCTCGACCACGAGCGGATTCGGTGCATCATACGGGTCATGGCTCTCTGCATAACGATCGACACGCACGTAATAGTTTACATCAATTCCGGTCAGATCCATCAGGCGGAACGGCCCCATCGGATAGTTCAGTCCTTTTTCACATGCGGTATCGATATCTTCCACCGATGCAACTCCCTGTTCCAGGAGCGATAATGCCTCATGGACAACCGCCGCATTGATCCTGTTTACAACAAATCCAGGTACTTCTTTGTGAAGAACGATCGGCGTCTTTCCGGTATCGATTGCAAACTGTCTCGCTGCCTCTGCCGTTTCGTCTGCAGTGTGTGGTCCTTTTACGATCTCCACTAATTTCATGACCAGTGCCGGATTGAAGTAATGGATATTCAACAGACGTTCCGGATGCTCTGTCACGTCTGCGATCTTCGAGCTAACGATATTGGAACTGTTCGTGCTCAGGATCGTATCCGGTTTGCAAATCTTGCTGATCCTTGCAAATAACTCTCTCTTTGTCTTCAGGTCTTCAATGATCGCTTCGATCACCAGATCGGCTTCCTTTGCCGCCTCATCCACATCTCCGTGAATGATCAGACTCGCTGCCACTTTATCGGCTTCTTCCTGTGTCAGACGTCCTTTTGCAACACGCCCTGCCAGATAATCTGCTGACCATTTTTTTGCTTTTTCGACTGCAGACGGAAAACTGTCGCAAAGAATGACCTTATAACCTTTTTCCCGTCCATTCAGTGCTGTATTCATTGCGATCTGCTGTCCCATGGCTCCTGCTCCGATGACAGCTACGATTTTAATATTTTCTGCTTTCATCTATTCTACCTCACACGTCTCATGATTCTCAAGTGATTCACCGTTATGTATCTTTTAATTTTCCACTTTCCTTTTCGCTTTTTATGGCTTTACACCATCTCTATGATCGTTGCCATCGACTGACCGCCGCCGATGCAAAGCGTTGCAAGACCACGTTTCCCTCCTGTTCTCTTTAAATTGTTCATCAGAGTCACGATCAGTCTTGCTCCCGTGCATCCAAGCGGATGTCCCAGTGCAATCGCACCTCCGTTGATATTAACCTTCGCCGGATCCAGTTTCAGATCCCTGATGCAGGCAACTGCCTGAGCCGCAAAAGCTTCATTCAGTTCTACCAGGTCGATATCCTCTATGGTCCAGTTATTTCTGGCTAAGATCTTCTTTGTTGATACGACAGGTCCGTATCCCATGATCTCCGGATCAAGGGCAGCAGCCGTCACGTCAACGATCTTCGCAATTGGTTTCACTCCTGTTTCTTTTACCTTTTTCCCGCTCATTAAGACCAGGCAAGAAGCGCCGTCATTTAATCCGCAGGCATTTCCGGCTGTCACCGTTCCATCCGGTTTTACGATCGGTTTCAGCTTTGCCAGAATTTCCATGGTTGTTGTTGGCTTTACAAATTCATCGGTGTCAAAGATAAATGTATTTTTCTTTTCTTTTACCTCGAGCGGAACGATCTCGTCTTTAAAATATCCCATCTCGATGGCTTTCGCCGCACGATGCTGGCTCTCTACCGAAAATGCATCTTGTTCTTCCCGGGTGATGTGGAAACGCTCCGCAACATTTTCAGCCGTTTTTGACATGCTGAGTCCGCTTCCGTATACGGAATATGGCTGAGCGGTTGTTCCTGCCTCGATATTGGAATCCACTAATGTATTTTTATTTCCGCCCCATCTCGTTCCTCTCAGATAGATCGGAGCACGGCTCAGATTTTCAGTTCCTCCTGCAACGATACAGTCGGCATCTCCAAGCCAGATCTCCTGACATCCGGAATTGACTGCCTGCATCGAAGAAGCGCATAAGCGGTTTACTGTGTATCCTGGGATCGTTTCCGGAAAACCGGCTTCCAAAAGTGCCGAACGTGCGATATTGGAAGCTTCCGTGCTCTGACGGACTTCTCCGAGAATGACCTCATCAATGATCTCCGACTGGATACCGGCACGTTTCACAGCCTCCTTCATGACTTCGGCAGCCATCGTATGTGCAGGCACATTTTTTAGGGATCCGCCATATTTACCGATTGCAGTTCTTACTCCACTGACAATATAAACTTCTTCCATTTTGATCCTCCTGTTCTTTATTCACAATCAATGCCTTGCTTTCTGTCCTTTTTATGAGCAATTTCTGTGCCAATCTCTAAAAAAACATCTCACGATCTTCCGTTGCCGGAAATTCATCCTGCTTTGCACCTTTCCTTTCCTTATATAAGATACTGTAAAGGCCTGTTTTTTCTCCATCGCACTTTTCTCCGGCGTTACCGGCATTATACATACTTTTTCTTTTCATTGCACTGTGGCTTTAAACACATTGCACAATTTCTTGCACTTTTCGTTTGCACACTTGTGCACTAAATGTGCATTTTGCACTTTTGTATTTCAAACATTTCTGTCATCGGAGTTTCCATATCTTCCCAAAATGCTTCCGCAGATCTTTTTCTTGTTCTCTAAAAAGCGCATTTATATGGAAATGATCCGGATCCTCTCATATGCGCAGTAAAGTCCTAAGCAGAGTTGGCACATATTTTGCTATATATATGGGTAGATAAAATCGTAAAAAATATCTGATACAGACGGAGGAAAGGAGCTTTCTTACATGGGATTCGAAAACGTACTTTACGAAATACAGGATGGAATTTTATATCTGACTTTAAACCGGCCGGAGGCACGCAACGCTTTGACCCCCGGCATGTGGAAAGATATCCAGGCCGCCGTGGAAATGGCGCGCTTTGATGATAACGTAAAAGTTGTGATCGTCAGTGGTTCCGGAGATAAGGCACTTGCCAGTGGAGCCGACATCCAGGAGATCCATGATCGCCAGACATTGAAAATGTTGGAGGGAATTTCAACGATCGCTTTAAAACAGCTGGAAGACTTGTACAAGCCGGTGATCTGCGCGATCAACGGATATGCACTCGGCGGCGGCTGTGAACTTGCAATGGCCTGCGATATCCGGATCGCGACTGGCAGGTCAAAATTCGGGCAGCCGGAAACGAACCTCAGTATTATTCCGGGAGCCGGAGGAACACAGCGCCTTCCGCGTTTAGTCGGGGTTGGACGCGCCAAAGAACTGATTTATACCGGCCGCATCATTTCTGCGGAAGAGGCAAAAGAGATCGGTCTTGTCAATCAGGTGACCGGTGATACCCGTGAGGAACTCATGGAAGCCGCTAAGAGCATGGCGCAGAAAATCATGAAAAAAGGGCCGGTTGCGATCACGATGGCTAAAATGGCAATCAATGTCGGCATGGATACCGACATCAACACCGGTCTTCTCTTTGAGAGAGTCGCACAGACCGTTGCATTCGGAACCGATGACCGAAAAGAAGGCACCGCAGCATTTCTCGAGAAGCGGGATGCACATTTTACCGGACATTGAACCGGATCAGTAAATAGAGGGAAAACTGATATTTGAAGGAGGATATGACATATGAAACCGCTGGAAGGGATTAAAGTAGTAGAACTCTCCACCATGTTAGCCGGCCCGATGACCGCAAGGATCCTGGCTGAATGGGGAGCAGATGTGATCAAGGTAGAATCCACAAACGGAGATGCCTGGAGAGAACAGGCCGGCACCTCTCTCTCTCCAAGAACCGAAATTGCGAACCCGAATTTTGATATGCAGAACTTAAACAAGCGTTTCCTCTCCATCAACACCAGAACAGATGACGGAAAGAAAGCATTGATGAAACTTTTGGAGACTGCCGATGTTTTCCTGACAAACTACCGTGTACAGGCTCTTGAAAAAATGGGACTTACTTACGACCAGCTGAAAACGGATTATCCAAAGCTGATCCATGCTTCTGTTCTCGGCTACGGTGAAAAAGGTCCCGACAAAGATCGGCCTGGTTATGACTATACCGCATTCTGTGCCAGAACCGGACTTCTGGCTGATATGGCACCGGCAGGCGGCCCGCCGATGATGACTGTAGCCGGACTTGGGGACCACAGTGTTGCCGTGGCGCTTTCCGGAGCTATCGCTGCAGCACTCTTCCGCAGAGAGCGAACCGGAGAAGGAGAAAAAGTCGATGTTTCCCTTCTGCAGATCGGTACCTTTATCCTGTCCACCGGTCTTCTGAATGGATTTAACGGACGGAAATTCCCGAGAAGTCACGAGGACTGCAGTCATGCCTGCAGCAACACTTATCAGGGTTCCGACGGAGAATGGCTGTATCTCGCGATCGTCGATTATCGCCGTTTCCCGGAGTTCTGCGAAGTCGTTGGACTGCCTGAACTGGCAACTGACCCGAGATTTTCCACTTCTACCGCTTATTATACCAACAAGCGGGAACTGGTTGCCATTCTGGATAAAAAATTCAAAGAACAGCCGCTCTCCTATTGGCATGAGCTTTTAAGCGCTCATGACCTGCCGCACGAGATCCTGGCACACTTCAAAGATGTCCCGGATGATCCGCAGGTAATTGCCAATCATTACGCTTACCATTACGAATACAGTGATGGAACAAAGACCGTCTTTACAAACGGTCCGTCCCACTTCCGCTCGATCAATCCGGAAACGATCCCGCACAAGATCTCCGGTCCGATCGGCTGCGATACGACTGCGATCCTGAAAGAACTTGGGTACAGTGATGAAAAAATCCAATCCATGTATGACGCAGGTGATATCCGCTGATCTATCTTTTAACAGTCAGGGCAGCCGGAAGATTCCCCCATTCTTTTCTCCGGCTGCCGGTTCATATGAAAGGAGATCTGCTTCATGTATACATTAGGAATTGACATCGGCTCGACTTCCAGCAAGACTGTCATTCTGGAAGATGGGAAAACCATTGCCGCCCATGTCGTCATCCCGCTCGGGACCGGCACCATCGGTCCGCAGATGGCACTTTCCGAAATTTTTGAACAATCCGGAATTTCAAAAGAACAGATTACCTATACCGTCGCAACCGGTTATGGGCGTCTGACCTGTCCGGAAGCAGATGCACAGATCAGTGAACTGAGCTGTCACGCAAAAGGAATCCATTTTCTTCTCCCGCAGGTAGATACCATCGTCGATATCGGCGGTCAGGATGCCAAAGCCCTCTCGATATCTCCTCAAGGAAAGCTGATCGCCTTCCAGATGAATGATAAATGCGCGGCCGGAACAGGACGTTTTCTCGATGTCATGGCCCGTGTCTTAAATGTCCCGATCGAACAGCTTGGTCCTTTATCTGAAACAAGTGAACATCCTGCTGTGATCAGCAACACCTGTACCGTGTTTGCAGAATCAGAAGTGATCAGTCAGCTTTCTGCAAAGGTCTCTCTTGCTGACATTGCCGCCGGGATCCATAATTCTGTGGCCAAACGCGTTTCCGGTATGGCGCTCCGTCTCGGCCGTCCGAACTGTATGGCAATGAGCGGAGGCGTTGCCTTAAACACCGGCGTGGTCCATGCGATGGAACGTGAAATGGGCTGCCCGATCCTGGTTGATCCTTTATGCCAGTCTGCAGGCGCGATCGGCGCCGCTTTACTGGCTTATGAAAAATTATCGAAATCGAAGGAGTGAATCTTATGAGTGAACAGACAGAAACCATAAAAACAGAAACAAGCGCTCCACAGGCTGCTGCACCTGCAAAGCCGAAACGTCCGAAACCAAAGAGTATGATCATGCTCGGCGAACAGACTGCTGCGCTTTTTGAGAATGCACGTCTCGCGAAAGAGCGTGGGGAAAAAGTCGGCTGGTCTGCATCAATCTTCCCGCAGGAGATCGCAGAGACGCTCGGTCTCAATGTTCTCTATCCGGAGAATCACTCTGCAGGCATCGCTGCCAGACATCAGGCTGATCCGTTTCTGCAGGAATGCGAAGGTCCTCTTGGCTATTCCAATGATCTCTGCGCATACGCAAAGGTAAACCTTGCCTATGCATCCGTTTTAAATGGTGAAAGTGACGTCGAACTGCCGGATGGCGGTAAAATGGTAAAACCGGATTTTCTTCTCCTCACCAACAATATCTGCAATCAGCTTACAAAATGGTATGAAAATCTGGCCCGCCAGATGAACATTCCGATTTTCTTCATCGATACCTGCTATAACCCATGGGATTATGTAACAGAAACCCGCGTCCGCTATGTCCGTGCCCAGATCGATCAGCTGATCAAGGATCTCTGCGCTTTTACAGGAAAAACCTGGGATGACGAGCGCTTTAAAGAAGTCATGAAGATCAGCCAGCGAAACAGCTACCTCTGGGAACGCGCTAATAATCTTCTTGACCGGAAACCGTCTCCGTTAAGCGGATTTGAGCTTTTCAACTACATGTCCGCAATGGTCTGCAACCGCGGGAAAATTTCCTCCACCGCGATCTTGGAACAGCTCAACAGCGAGATCGAAAAACATATCGAAGAGGGCACCTCCACATTCCCGGTAGAAGAACAGTTCCGAATCTCCTGGGATGGCATCGCCTGTTGGCCGTATCTGAGCCATAACCTCAGGACTCTGAAAAAGTATGGGATCAATATGGTCGCATCCAGCTACGGAAAAGCATGGGCGATCGAATATGATGACCTCGACGGAATGGCCCGCGCTTACTGTTTCGCCTCCACAAACGGCGACAATGCCAGCACCATGATCGACCGCCGTCTGGAAGCCCTCAAACGTTTTGGCTGCGAAGGAACCATCTATCATGTAAACCGAAGCTGTAAAGTTATGGACTGTCAGATGATGGAAGTACAGCGCCAGCTCTCCAAGGCTGCCGGAGTACCATTCACCTCCTTTGACGGCGACCAGGCTGACTATCGAAATTACAGCGAGGCTCAGTTTGAGACAAGAATCCAGGGGCTTGTAGAAGTCATGAAGCAGAATAAGGAGGACTTGTAAGATGGCTGATTTACATACAAATATCGAATGTCTGAAAAACGCCTGTAAAAATCCCCGGGCACAGCTTGACAAATACCTGGCTGCCGGGAAGAAAGTGATTGGCTGTTTTGAGCCATATACACCGGAGGAACTCGTCCATGCCAGCGGTATGATCCCAATGGGACTTTGGGGCGGTCATACCGAATTGAAACTCGTAAAGAGTTATCTTCCGGCATTCGCCTGCCCGATCATGCAGGCAAACCTGGAATTCGGATTAAATGGGACTTATCACGGACTCAGCGGAGTCATCATTCCGGCAATCTGCGATACGCTTCGATGCATGACCCAGAACTGGCGCTTCGGCGTTCCGGATATCCCGATGATCCCGATCGTATATCCGCAGAACCGGACTTCCCCGGCCAGCACGGACTATCTGATCAGCGAATATGAAAATGTACTCGTCATGCTGGCAACGCTCACCGGTCAGATGATGACGGAAAAAGCGCTTTGTAAGACCATTGAAATCTACAATGAACACAATGCCGTGATGAGGGAATTTTCTGAACTGGCAATAAAACACTTAGACGTGATCACTCCGACCGTCCGCCATGCAGTTATGAAGAGCGCATTTTTCTTCGAAAAGAGCGAACACACGGCGATTGTAAAAGAGATCAACGAAAGTTTAAGCGCATTGCCGGAATACGAGTTTACCGGGAAGAAAGTCATTCTCACCGGTATTACCGGTGAACCGGAGGAGTTTCTTGAAATCCTTGAAAAGAATCATATCGCCGTTGTCGGTGATGACCTCGCACAGGAAAGCCGCCAGATCCGGACTGATACCCCGCTCTCCGGTGGCGGCGGATTAAAACGTCTTGCACTCCAGTGGAAAGACCGCACCTGCTGCAGTCTGATCCATGAGATCGGAAAACCGCGCGGAGCGCTCTTAACCGATCTCTGCAAGGAAAACCATGCGGACGGCGTTATCAACTGTCTGATGAAATTCTGTGATCCGGAAGAATATGACCAGCCATGGTTCGAAGCAGATCTGAAAAAAGCCGGTTATCCATGCCTGACTGTTGAAGTTGATCCCCTTAACACAAGTTTTGAGCAGCTCCGCACACGTGTTCAGACGTTTGCTGAAATGCTTTAAACATACACAATAATCCTCTTATACCTTTTCCCCCGTAAAGGAAAACGCAGGAATCAGGACTCTCCCCACACGATCCTGATTTCTGCGTTTTTATGTAAAAAAACAGGATTTCTTCAACATTTGATGCTATAATATTCTGTATGATACCAAGGTCAAAAGGTCAGAAAGGAGTACTGTATGGCTGGCAGCGAACTTCACAACTTGCTTCCCTTTGCTGAAATTCTTGATAATATCGACGTCGGGATTGCCCTGTTCGATCCCCAGGGAAATTATCTTTTTGTCAATACGAACCTGATCAACTGGAGAAACATCCCGCGCGCCGAATTTCTTCGCCGGAACGTTCATGATTTTTTAAAGATCATGGATGTCTGCGTTTTTGATCTGGTCATGGAGAAAAAGCAGCGTGTCACCAGACTTCAAATGTATCGCGGCTTTCACAATATGGACAGCAGCACACGAATGCGGATCGTAACGGGAACCCCGATCTTCGATGCATTCGGAAACATCCAGTATGTCATCAGTCTCATGCAGGATGTCCAGACCTTTGAAGATGTTTATCAGGCACTGCTGAAGGAACATAAGATCATTAACTATGGTGGAAAGGGGCCGACTATTCGGGAGAAACCGAATATCGTTGCAAACAGTCCTGCCTTCCGGCAATTGTTGTCGGTAGCCGAAAATGTAGCTGCTCTAGACTCCACGGTCCTCCTTTACGGGGAATCCGGAAGCGGAAAGGAGGTTCTTGCCCACTATATTTATGACCACAGCGACCGTTCTGAGAAACCTCTGATCACCGTCAATTGTGCCGCATTCCCTGAGAATCTGATCGAAGCAGAATTATTCGGATATGAAAAGGGTTCTTTTACCGGCGCTTCCAAGGATGGTAAAATGGGACTTGTTGAGGCGGCCGACGAAGGAACCTTGTTTCTGGATGAGATCAATTCTCTCCCTATTAATGTGCAGGGAAAACTGCTGCGCACCCTAGAGGAAAAAAGCATCCAGCGGATCGGATCGACCAAGACAAAGAAAGTGGATTTCCGCCTGATCGCCGCAACCAATCGAAATCTCCAGAAACTTGTAGAACAGGGGAAATTCCGTGAAGATCTCTATTATCGGATCCAGGTAATCCCGTTAACGATCCCACCGGTCCGCAACCGGAAAGAAGACATTATTCCACTCTGTCTTCACTTTCTTCATTATTTTGGACAGAAGTACAACCTCCAGAAAGAATTTTCTGACTCCGTTCTGGAAACTCTGCAGCATTATTCATGGCCTGGAAATGTCCGTGAGTTGCGCAATTTTGTGGAGCGAATGGTCGTTATGACACCAAGAGCAACAAAAATGATCAGTCAGATCCCTGACGGATTCCTGGATATCGATTCGGATAACGATGTGGAACCTGCAGTTTCCACATCCGCGATCTTTCCGGATGTACCGATCCACCCGGCAGCCTTTTCTTCCGCAATCCCTGCTGTCCCGTTCTCCTCAGCCGACACAGCCCCCAGAACATCCGGTACACCGTCCCGAGAGCAGATTCTTGCTGCCCTGAAAGTCTGTTCCGGTCACAGGGCGAAGACAGCCAAATATCTCGGGATCTCTCGCCGCTCTCTGCAGTATAAGATCAAAGAATATCATATCTCGTCCCGATGTCATTACGATGAAAACGAAACCGGATGAGATCCAGGAGTTGTCAGTTCTGCA
>ERZ773259.794-NODE-794-length-31229-cov-4.237923_pt1 | contig 31229 bp, 38 predicted proteins | sample MGYA00511961_ERZ773259 | MGnify/ENA primary metagenome ERZ773259 (study PRJEB29015, sample SAMEA2737775) | human gut metagenome | biome: human gut; feature: human-associated habitat; material: faeces | place: China | collected 2012 ...
ATGCTCCACCAAGCACAACAATGGCAATGATCATCATTAATATTCCACTCATAAAATAATCCCTCTTCTTTCTCTTTAAAGTAAATATATAAAAAAACGCCTTCGCTATCCTTTCGGATAACAAAGGCGGAATATTCTTCCGTGGTACCACTTCGTTTTACTGCAGTCATCACTAACCACAACCACTTGTTACTGTCAAAATATCTAACAGTTTCTTCTGTAACGTGAAGACAACGTCCCGGCTTACTCGATACCTGACTATGTTGATTCTTCCAACCTGTATATTTCAGCGGGATGCTCCTGGGTGATATCATAAAATACTTTCTGCCATTTCACACCATCCAACGGCTCTCTGAATTCCAGTTAACTTTTATGACGTATCCCTTTCATTGCATTTCTTATTTACTTTTTTTAGCTTACTTAATGTTTTACACTTTTTTCTTGTAAAGTGCAAGAGTGGAATTAAACATAATTTACAAAAATACAGTTCTATTTTTGTGCACTTTTTCACATTATACGATTCCGGTTATCTCTTCTACAGATTTCACAAAATAATCTGCTCCATCCAGTTCTCCCTTCTCACCATAACCATACAGGCATCCGATAAACGGACTTTTACAGGATCTGGCACATTCCAAATCCTGTCTTCTGTCTCCGATCACCAGATAAGGTCCCGGATAGTCCCGGATAACTTCCTGCACGATCTCCGTCTTAGGGCAGAAACCATACGATTCACAGTCATAAAACTGTTCAAACCATCTTTCCATTCGGAATTCTTCCCAATGTGCTTTGCGGTATGCCACTTTACAGTTGCTTAAGATCACAAGATGATATCCTCTGTTCTTCAAAGCTGTAAGCATCTCTTCCGCTCCCGGATACCACACTGCCCGGTGCTTCCTGATCTGCCTGACCATGGAATCTCCCACGATCGCACTCGCCTGATCTTTGTATCTCTGATCTAATTCCGGCAGAAATGTATCCCACATTTCTTTGCTGTTTAAGCCCAGCCATCCTGCGATCTGCGCCGTCTCTATCCTCTGTTCCTCTACAACATTCTGCTCCGCCAACCACTGATAAGCTTCCCTGAACGCCGGCTCATAGATTCCAAGAGTATTATGTATCGTTCCATCATAATCAAAAATGATTGTTTTCACCATCGGCTGCACCTGATTAAAGCTGCTTCATCAGATTTACCATCTCAATTGCGGACAATGCACAGTCATATCCTTTATTTCCTGCTTTACTTCCTGCACGTGCGATAGCCTGTTCGATATTCTCTGTTGTGATCACTCCGAATAATACCGGAATTCCTGTTGCAAGTTCAACCTGCGCGATTCCTTTGGCCGATTCATTGCACACCAGATCATAGTGGGAAGTATCCCCGCGGATAACTGCTCCCACGCAGATGACTGCATCATACTTTCCGGACTGTGCCATCTTCTGTGCAGTCAGCGGAATCTCAAATGCTCCCGGTACCCATGCAGCCGTAATGTTCTCTTCTTCTACCCCATGTCTTACCAGCCCGTCGACGGCTCCGCCCAATAACTTATTCACAATGATCTCATTGAATCTGGCAGCCACGATTCCGACTTTCATTCCCTCAGGTGCTACTACTTTTCCTTCTACTAAATTGATCTGTCTCATGATTTCTTCCTCCTGTTATTCATTAAATCTTTTTATAATTCTATTTCTTTGAAAATGTGTCCCATCTTTTCCTGTTTTGTCTTCATATATTTCAGATCATACTTCTGCGGTGGGATCTCCAGCGGTACTCTTTCATTGATCTTCAGTCCAAACCCACCAAGTCCATAGACTTTATCCGGATTATTGGTCAGAAGTCTCAATGACTTCACTCCGAGATCAGATAATATCTGCGCTCCGATCCAGTACTCTCTGAGATCCGGTGCAAATCCCAACTTTACATTGGCCTCTACCGTATCATATCCCTGCTCCTGCAGTGCATATGCCTTGATCTTATTGAGCAGCCCGATTCCTCTGCCTTCCTGCCTCATGTAAAGAATGATCCCTCTGCCTTCTGCTTCTACCTGACGCATCGCTGTCTGAAGCTGCAGACCGCAGTCACATCTAAGCGAGCCAAATGCATCACCTGTCAGGCACTCCGAATGTACCCTGCAAAGTACATCTTCACCGTCTCCGATATCACCTTTTACCAGTGCAAGATGATGTTCTCCTGTAATATCATTGATATATCCGTGAAGTCTGAAATCTCCATACTGCGTCGGAAGGTCTGCAACCGCCTCTTCTTTTACATGTTTTTCATGGATTCTCATGTAATCCTGAAGATCACGGATCGTAATAAATGTAAGATTATGCTCTTTTGCAAGTTCCCACAACTGTGGTGTACGCATCATTGTGCCATCTTCTTTCATAATCTCACAACACACGCCGCATTCTTTCAATCCAGCCAGTCTCACCAGATCAGTCGTTGCCTCTGTGTGTCCGTTCCGCACCAGGACTCCGCCTTTTCTGGCAATGAGTGGAAATACATGTCCCGGTCTTCTGAAATCTTCCGGCTTCGCATCTTCATCCACACATTTCATGATTGTATAAGAACGTTCTGCTGCCGAAATACCTGTCGTCGTATCAACATGGTCCACTGCAACGGTAAATGCTGTGCTGTGATTATCGGTATTCTCCGCAACCATCGGTGGAAAGTTAAGCCTTGCTGCAATTTCCGCACTCATCGGTGTACAGATAAGCCCTTTCGCATAAGTCGCCATAAAATTGATATTCTCCTGTGTTGCAAACTCTGCTGCACATACCAGATCCCCTTCGTTCTCTCTGTCCGGATCATCTGTAACCAGAATAACCTTTCCTTCCCTCAGATCCCTTAGTGCCTCTTCGATTGTATTGTACTGATTGTTTTGTGACATTCTATTTATCCTCCTGTTCTAAAATCCGAATTCCTGCAAAAATTCCATCGTAATTCCAGATTCTTTTTTCTCTTCTTCACTCTTTCCAAGGCCTAACAGCCTTTCTACGTATTTTCCGATCACATCATTCTCCAGATTCACTGAATCGCCCGGCACTTTTTCCAAAAGCGTCGTTTCTTCTCCTGTATGCGGGATAACCGATACCTGAAATCCCTCTTCCTCTACTTTTGCCACCGTCAGGCTGATGCCATCTATACAGATGGAGCCTTTTTCTACGATCAGATGTAATATCTGCGGCGATGTTCCAATAGATACCCAGATGGCATTCTCCTCCCGGGTCAGAGACCGGATCACACCGGTTCCGTCAATATGACCGCTTACGATATGTCCTCCAAATCTTCCGTCTGCAGCCATTGCCCGTTCCAGATTTACCTGACTTCCGACTTTACAGCTTCCCAGACTGCTTCTCCTGATGGTCTCTGCCATCACATCTGCAGTAAATCCATCCGGCTGAAGTGATGTAACTGTCAGACACACTCCATTGACTGCGATACTGTCACCGATCTTCGTTCTTTCCAATACCTTCTTCGCCTTGACTGCCAGAACTCCCGACTCTCCGGTCAGCTGCATATAGCGGACCGATCCTTTCTCTTCTACGATTCCTGTAAACATGGCCCCTCCTGTTCTTTTTCACATACCTGACAGATTATCCTGATGTCTTCACCGATCCGGCAGATATCCGTACATTTCAGTTTCAATGCTTCTGATGGAAGTCCGATGCCGATTCCTTGCACCGGTGTCTTACTGTTCTTTCCACCAAATAATTTTGGTGCGATAAAACAGTGTACCTCTTTTACAATTCCTGCCCGCAGTGCACTGTCGTTCAGCGTGCCCCCGCCTTCCAGCAGAATGCTGTCAATGCCCTCATTTCCAAGATTTGTCATCAGCTTTTTAAGGTCTATCTGACCTTTTTCATCCGGACAGCAGACAGTATCCACGCCTTTCGCATGTAACCATTCTATTTTTTCTGTTATTTCTTCGTTCTCTTCCCGTCCTGCATAAGCCACGATTGTCCGGTACTCTTTTGCACTTCTTACAATCTGGCTGTCAAGCGGTATCCTAAGACTGCTGTCGCATACTATTCTGACCGGACTTTTCCATCCTTCTACCCGGACATTCAACATCGGATCATCCGCAAGTACAGTCCCGATACCGGCCATAATACCCATATACCGGTGCCGCATATGCTGCACTTCCTGTCGGGCCGGTTCTCCTGTGATCCACTTCGATGCACCCGTCTTTGTCGCAATTTTCCCATCCAGTGTCATGGCATATTTCATCACTACATACGGTGTCTTCGTCGTAATATAATGGAAGAACACCGGGTTCAGACGGTCACATTCTTCCCGCATAAAATCCTGAACTACTGTAATTCCCGATTCACGCAATATCTGTGCACCTTTTCCTGCCACCTTTGGATTCGGATCCCTGGAACCAATCACCACTTTTTTAATCTTCTGTTCTATGATTGCTTCCGTACACGGCGGTGTCTTGCCATAATGACAGCATGGTTCCAGCGTAACATAGATTGTCGCACCCTCTGCCGATTCTGTAAGCGATGCGATTGCATTGCGCTCTGCATGAAGTTCTCCGCATTTTTTATGATAACCTTCCCCGATGATCCGGCCGTCTTTTACGATCACCGCACCTACCATCGGATTCGGATTCGTCCATCCTTCTCCCTTTTTTGCAAGCTGAATTGCCCGGAGCATGTATTCCTGATCCGTCATTTCTCTTCCTTCTTTCTTAGTTATACAAAAACCCCTGCAGGATACCTACAGGGGAAATGATCTGTTACATATAACTGACAAATGATCTGTTAACCAAAAAAGCTCTGAAATGGATCACCATCTCAGAGCTCAGACACTACATTCATCTTTTAAAATAACTGTACCATCATCTTCTCTCATCCAGACTATACTGTCGGCTCCGGAATCACACCGGATCATGCCTCTCGGCCCGCGGGCTTTACCGCCGGTAGGGAATCGCACCCTGCCCTGAAGATTTCGTTTTTTTTATCATAATACTTTATATATCATTTGTAAAGCAAAAAATATCAATGCATTCCAATCAGAGATCAAAAAATAATTTTTTTCAAAAAGGACTCCGGGGTTCATAAAACCGGAGTCCCTGAAAATCAAATTTCCCTTACGTCTTTCTTATCTACACTGATCACGACAATCGCTATCACAAATGCTATTGTACTTTTTATGTCTTTATCTCTATGTTTTTTTGAATTATAATCCTTCCCGACATCTAATACATTTTTATAATGCCTTGTCCATGAATGCAATAATACCCGCTTCGACTTCGTTCTTAATCTCAGCATAATTATGTATCTCGTGGCGGTATCCCGAGTACAGCTTCGTCGTTACGTTATGTCCGGTCTGTACCAGCCAGTTACTTACCTGATATACACCAACACCATACTCACCTACCGGATCCTGATCTCCCGCAATATTATAGATTGGCAGGTCTGTCGGCACTTTTTCGGCCCACTTTGTTCCCTCGATCTGTAACATCATCTGGATGAAATCATATACCGAACGGTTGCTGGTCGGTCTGGTAAATGCATCAAACGGATCATCGGCATGATCCCGCTGTACATACGGATCGGCACAGATCCACTCATTTCCGATGCTGACCTCTCCACAGCGCTCACACATCCATTCCATCAGTTCTCCGGTATATGACGGATCGGATTCTTCTCCATGTCCTGCATCGATCGCTTCTTTTAATTTCTTTCCCGTCTCTTCTGCCCCGCGGAAGATTCCCGTTGTTCCGCAGATGGTTGCCCCGGCCAGTTCGTCCCCGTATTTTGCAATGAAATCTCTTGTGATAAAAGATCCCATGCTGTGTCCGAATAAAAAATATGGCAGATCCGGATATTTTTCACACACGATTCCTTTCAATGTATGCTCGTCTTCCATCATTGTATGCGGTCCTTTGTCTCCCCAGTCGCCCCACACATTATTGACCATTGCTGTCTTCCCATGTCCTACATGATCGTCTGCTGCCACGATATAACCCGCATCCATGAAGGCAGATATCATGTGCAGATAACGTCTGGAATGTTCCCCAAATCCGTGGATCACCTGGACGATTCCCTTCGGTTTACAAGCCGGAACATAGATCCACCCCTGGACCTGGTCACGTCCGTTGTAGGACGCAAAAGATACTTCGTGTAACATAATGTATTCCTCCTTTTCTATCTTATCCGTACGATTTTAGATTCTTTTATTCTGTACGGTTATAAGCTGTTCTTCAAAAATCATCCGGTATTCCGCTTCCACCTCACCAAATGCTCTGACCTCATACCTCAGATCAATATGCAATTCGGGTGCTTCGCTCTCCTGTTTCTCTCCCAGAAGAAACGTCAGATCATACCATAGCATTGCCTTATCAATCGCATTCAACTGCATCTTCTCTTCCGGTGTCAGGTCCGAACCGAGAAATTTTTCATAAATCATACAAAGCATACGTTCTTCGCGTTCATTATATTCCGGCAGTTCCTTCTTAAAAGGCGACGGAACATCCGACATATAACACTCGCTTGCATCGTGAAGCAGGCATGCAAGCACCATCCTATCCGACAGACCTCTCGCCTTTGCCTCTTTTGCACAGCAAATGCAATGTTCCCCGACCGACCAGAACGTCTTCACATGACCATTTCCTCTGCATATCAGGGACAGCGCATGTGCAATATCTGCTATGTCAAATAACTCCGGATTCGGTTCTGTTGGTTTAAAATGTTTTCCTGTGTAGGTCGTAATGTATTCACTCATTTTCTTTTTTGCTCTTTCACATACTCTTCCAGAATCTCTGCTGCCCTTCTGCATGCTTTCACACAAGGTCTGCTCTGATAATACGCTTCCGTTCTGACCGCAGGCTCTTCCAGATCTTCGCCCTTCTCCAGCCCGAGAAGTTCCCGGCAGATCAGGCTTCCTTCCGAAGCTTCAAAGGATCCACAAAGCTTCTGCACAAGTACATAAAGCTGCTTTTTCCCCGCCGCATCTTTCGGATCGTCATATCCGTACAGATCACCGATTACCATGACCATTCCTGTCACGGCACCACATACCTCACGCAGCTTGCCAAATCCCGCTCCGAACGGGCTTGCTTTTTTTGCTGCCTCTTCCACTGTTATTCCCAGTTCTTCCGCAAATGCTGCATAGACCGACTGGCTGCAGTTGTAGCCTGTGCGGAAGAGGGATTCTGCTTTGTCTGCCTTGTTCATTGATTTTCACCTCCGGTTGTAATAACATAATCTGTCACACTGTTCTTCTATACTGATTATGATACCATGAAACCTTAACACCCTCAACTTTATATTATAAGCCACTTTTCACTCCAAACATCCATTTCACGCCCTTAGCCAGCCTTTTCCCCGCATCTGCAAAATGCCCTCCCGCATTCCACTCTAAAACCACAGATTCCACCATCGAGTCCTCCTGTAACAGCCCTTCCTGCGCCCTGGTCCTGTCACCGACCGCTGCCATTACTTTGTTCTTCGTCTTCTCTTCTTTCCCGCCAAGACTCAGATACACGCTACATTTACTCTGAATCACATGATTCCTCACATAATGGTCCCAGTCCGGGAACCACAACGAACCCGAACAGCATACAATTCCAGAAAACACGTCACTTTCATAAGCTGCCCATAGCACGAATAATCCGGCAAGCGAATAACCCATCAGCCAATGTTCCCTGTCTTTCACACCAAAAGTCCGGTCAATATGTGGCACACATTCCTCTGTCAGCCATCTCAGCGTCTTCAGACCTTGTCCGGCGAAGCTTTCCTTTCCGAATACCGCCGCTGCTTCCCAAGGCGAAAAATCCCGATTCCAGTCTTCCACCTGAAATGCGACGAGCAGGAAATTTTGTTCCGGTACAAGTTCCAGTAGAGATTCCCACAGATGTTCTACTTCGTTCGGCTGATGTGGATACATGCCCCAGAAGATGACCGGGCCGCCGGTTCCGTTCTGAAACACCTGTAGTTTGATTCCGTTTATTGACATATCCTGAATCATCCCGGCACTCCTGCCGCTCTTTTCTTTTGTTAGCTCCGTTGTAAGCATTTGCTTTTTCTCTTTATTTTTCATCTGCAATTCTCCTAAATTACAAAGATTCATCTTTATTAATCTCTTCCATATACCCAGCTGTAACAATGCCTGCCGGCAATGCCACAATTGCTCTAAATGTTCTTTTTTCCCAAATTATGAAAAGTATCAAGAATAAAAATTTCATCATTAGTATGTACAGCCCTTTCTTCTTACTAAAGTTTATCTTTTCTCCCGATACAACTTCGCCGGTCGATGCCCGACATCCCCCGTCATCTCCCCGGTATCTTCTACCAGATCAGCCACTTTTCTTCGAAACGCCGGAACCAGAAGCTTCGTATCCAGCACCGTCTCATGAATCTGCTGCAATTCTCTCAGTGTAAACTTCTCCGGTAAAAGCCGGAACGCTATATGCGTCTCCGTAATCCACTTGCGAAGCTGTACGATTGCATCTGCAAGAATCAGCTCGTGGTCAAATGCAAGGTCATCGCTTTCTATCGTCTTGAATTTCTTCTTTACATCCCACTTCGAAGTTGTCTCTTCTAATCTTGCATGAAGCTTCTCATCCCCATGTGTCAGACACAGATTCCATATACCGGCTTCTTCCTGAAATGACACATCAAACCACTTTGCATCCGAAGCATCATCTCCTGCCTGGATTATTTCCTGTCCGGCATTGACAAGTGCCATGAATCCATTGCTGATCACCCATCTTCTCGGATCACGGTCTGGATTGCTGTAGGTACCGAACTGCTCCAGGAAATTACAGTTGCAGTTTGTCTCTTCTTTTAATTCACGTTCTGCGGCTTCGCCGATGGTTTCCTTCGGACCAACGAATCCACCGGGAAGGGCATAACAGCCTTCATATGGTGCCGCACCTCTCTGGATTAAAAGTACCTTTAACTCTTTCTCCGCTATTTTTCTATAATTATCTTCTTCTTTGTCAAACATTCCGAAAATGACAATGTCTGCAGTCACGGATGGTTTTGGATATTTTGAATCATCGTAAGTCTTTACAAATTCTTCGTTAGCCTTTTGCATTTCTGATTTTTTCCGCATGATTACTACCTCTTTCTTTTTTCGTCCTATATTATTATTTTTATGTTAGTATCACTTTGATAGTATGTCAATATATAAATTTACGCACACGAAAAATGTCATCTCATCTTCTAACGTTCTTCGTGTACGTTTATCCTCTTCAGATACTTCACTACCTTGCTTATTTGTTTTTACTGAATCTTTTCACATATACTTCTTCCGCGACAACCATTTCTGATCAATACACTTCACTTCCCCATCAAACCGGATATGTAAATGCACCCCGCCAGATCTCTGATTAATCTTCTCCACAATCCCATGTCCGAATTTCGGATGTGTCACCGCATCGCCAAGCTTATACTGAACCACCTCATCTTTTTTCTTCTGTGCAGTCTTCAGTTGCTGATAAGTATCCCGGACCGGCACGGACTTATCATGAATCCTGTTCTTTAATACCTTATCGTAGTCATGATTCATAAGCGCTTCGCCCGCCTTATAATACGGCGTCGGCGCCGCTCCGATAAGAAAACAGCAGTATTTCCACGCACTTCCGTGCGTTCCCGCCTGCCATTTATACTTTTCGGGAATCTGCATATTGTACTGCATGTAATGGGCGTATTCGTGTTTGAATAAATCTATGCGATCCTCTTTGGACAGCGGTTTCTTCACACCATATGCAATAAACAACAGAGAAAAATGAAAATGCTCTTTTTCATGTGCACTTCGTCTAGTGTATGATCCCAGTGTGTCCGTGTCATATCCAAATGTTATCGGCACTTTTGCACCATTCAAATGGAGTTTTCTGTCCAGTTCTTCATATAGATTTTGTATTAATGCCCGTAAAATCGGGATTTCTTTCTGCAAGCGTTGTCGCAGGAATTGGTCTTCTCGGTTGTAATATGTCATCTTCTCGCACTCTCCATATGCATCTATTTCCAATTCTTCCACACATCCGGCTGATATCCTACCGTTGCCTGCTTTCCATTACGAACAATCGGTGTCTTGATTACTTTTTGATTTTCCAAAATTTTCTCTGCTTTATCTTCCTCTGCTAGATAAGTGATCAGTGCAAGCAGATCTTTATCCTTGCACTCCTGATCGATCAGTTTTTCATATCCTCCGACAGCCTGGCATACCGAATTGAATTCACCTTTACTCAGACCTTTTTCTTTCATATCTACGAACTGGTACTTAATTCCGCGCTCTTTGAAAAATCGTTCAGCTTTTTTGCTGTCGAAGCTTTTCTTGGTTCCGAATATTTGTATGTTCATCCTTGTTCCTCTCTCATTCTTCTCTTTCTACGCTATAATATAACTGTTTTGGACTCTTTGGCTTATCTGGAATACTCAACTTAATTACGCCAGCTTCTACTAATGGATTTACATACGTCTGTATAGCATAAGTAACAGAATTTAACCCCAGATAATCACAAATTTCCTTTCTTGTACGCGGCGTTTTACAAAATACTATTAAATTATTTGTTTCTTCATCATTTGACATATCTTCATAATCATTCTTTGATTCTTTATATAGTTTTACAATAAAACTTCCTCTTTCATCCAAGAATTCTGGCTGTCTTAAGTTATATTTCTCCATTTCCATCCGGATTGTTGGAATTCCCGAATACCTGTTTTCTGTTATTCCCAATGTTTCAAGTGCCGATGCAAGTACCGGATTTCTTGTATCCGGTTGAATTTTTCCTAATTGGTCAATAGTGATTCTTCCATATAATCCACCTGGATTATGTATTTCAATCCTGTCTTCAAACATTATAAGTTGAATCGGCATTCCTTCTGTATGAATACTATAATCACGATGTACTAATGCATTTATAATAGCTTCTCTAACTGCTGTTATTGGATAGTCTGTTCTGTCAGTTCTTCGTCCGGTTGTCGGACTTATAATTGTCTTTGTCCGCATATTTCGTTTCACAAATAATAATGCCTCATCCAACATTTCCGGAATTGTTCCTTCTATTCTCTGATTATCCGAGAATCTTTCCCCCATGTCGCCAAGACTTCCTATTGTTCTCCCAGGAATTACAATTGCCGTAATACACAATTGTGGAAAATATGCCTGTGGATATGGACTAAAAAGCAAAGTCGCACTAAGCGTTACTTTCTCTCCTCGCTTTATGCTCATAAGTTCATAAATACTTTCATTATCAAGTGTTGCTAATCTTTGTTTTCCTCTCTTTAACAGTTCAACATAACGATTCAGTTCTTCCTGATCCAATGACATTAATGTTACTCTCGGAACCTCACGGATATCGTCTTGATATTTTCTTCTATATGCTTCATAACTATATATTTCGTATTCTGTCATCGGTTCATTACTATCCCCAATACGGGTATAGGACCCCTTCAACCTTCCACGTCCTTGATAATAGCAAGGTCTGTCTGCCAAATCTATTCCGGGAATTTCAGCAGAAACAAATTTTTTATTTTCCTTCTCCAAAACTGTAATAAGCGGCCGTACAACCGGATTCATCTGCAAGCATTGCTCGTTAATTTTCTTTTGAATGTCCTGAGCATCATAAACACCAACTTCTTTATAATCTTGTTTCTCATCAATTCCAAAAACAATAATGCCACCATCATCCTGATTAGAAAAACTTGACAAAGAATCATATAATCGTTTCGGATATCCTTGCTCCGCTGATTTCAATTCCAAATTCTGCGTTTCGCATTTCATTTTTTGAATTAATTTTAGTTTGTCATATAATTCTTCTGTTGTCATTTTAGTTCCTCCATTTATATTTTAGATTCTAGCACTATATTTAAGTTTATGCAAGAAACTCAAATATTATTCTTATGAACTAAAAAAGAACTCAAATTTATACTTCAAATTTGAGTTCTTTTTCATTTTCAATGTCCACTTATTTCTCTCTATATTTTCTAGTCCATCTCTTCTTCAATCTTCTCCGCAACCGCCACATCCGCCGGCAGCCACTCCACATCCGTAAGCTCCTCCCTGGTCAGCCACCTGGCAGCCTCATGCTCCTTCAGCACCAGATCCCCTTTCACGATCTCACACCAGAAACAATCCATCGAAAGATGAAATCCCGGATAATCATACTCCACCGTCTCGATCCACTCGCCAACCGCAACTTCCGTATCCAGTTCTTCCATGATCTCACGCTTCAACGCTTCCTGCGGCGTCTCCCCGGCTTCGATCTTACCGCCCGGGAATTCCCATCCGCCTTTGAACTCGCCATATCCGCGCTGCGTTGCGAATATCATCGTTCTTCCGTCTTCCTTTACTGCCTTTATCACTGCTGCCACAACTCTAATCGTCTTCATCTTACCATTTATCTCCCGTCAAAAATCTTCCTGTAACAATCTCTATTCATTCACAATATACTGATAAATATCCTCTCTCACCGGAGTCTCCAGCTCCCATTCGATCTCCACCGCCGTCTTATCCGTATTCGGCATCACAAACTGCTTCGCATTCCCGGTCGCGATCACACGGCCCAGATAATAGAATTCCTTGGATATCTTATCATCCTTATTCTTTCTCACAAACAGCTGCACATCTATGCCACGTTCTGTTGCGTTCAGGAAATTCTGCACATCTTCTGAGTCCATGCTTCTTCCGCTTTTGGAAATCGCGATCAGCCGGTTCTCTGCTACGAAATGATCTTCGTATTTCGTGGTATCGCTGATATTGTCCTGCTTATCGTAGTTAATGAATATCGGAAATGTCTTAGTCTTTTTATCATATTTGTAACCGCCGATGTTCAGCGGCACTTCATTTCTCTCCCAGTTCAGCAGACGGCAGGCATCCTCATATGTATATTTCTGATACAATACCAGATTCGTATCCTGATAATGGTAACTGTAATTGACCTTATATCTCGAGATTCCGAAGTCCACCAGTTCCTCCAGAATCGCACAGAATTCCGGATTCTGTAACATTTTCCCATACACATCGGAAATGCCATAATCATCCTGTTCCTTCTTCAGAAATACACACTGTGCGTAAGTCTTCTTTGCTGCGCTCGTCGGAAATTCATTGGTCATCATATTGATCACATTTTCCGTACAGTACTCGTCCATCTCACAATGATACTTCTCGGATAAATGCTTCTGCAGACGCCCAATGATTCCATGGCGATACTGCAACGTACGTTTCAATAATTCCAGCTCATGAATCCGCTTGCCACTCGCCAGCTTTTTGGAAATGAATTCAATTGCTTTTTCTTCGTCTTCTGACAGCCGGATGGTATATTCCTTTTCGTATTTCACAAGGAATTTATAATACGAACCCAGACTGTTATTGTCGAAAATCCGCAGCACATCCATTTCCCCATATTTATCAAAATCCGCAAGCGCCGGGATATGCCCCAGCTTATTCTTCAGATTCGTATAATTCTCCCGGATTAATTTGATATCGCTGAAGTTCGCATTATCAATTGCCTGGAAAATCCGCTTCCTGGAAATCTCATCGAAGTGAATCGTGCTCGCCCCCGGAATCACTCTGCCGCCTTCCGTGACATAGCGGCGAATATTGTCCTTGTTATAACTGCGGTCTCCAGACAGCGCAATCGGAATCATAAAGTTATTCCGATAATTTCCGATGAAATCCAGCACGACAACATATTCTTTATTCTCAGCTTTACGAAGTCCACGGCCAAGCTGCTGGATGAACACGATCGGCGACTCTGTCGGTCGGAGCATGATGACCTGATTGATCTCCGGCACGTCCACACCCTCGGAAAATATGTCTACGGAAATGATGTAGTCCAGTGCATCCTCGGATTCTTCTCCCGCCAAACGTTCAAATGCTGCTGCTCTTGCTTCTTCCGAATCACTGCCGCTCAACACCAATGTCCGCCAGCCCTTGTCGTTGAATTTTTTCGATAATTCTTTTGCTTCATCAATCCGGCTACAGAAGATCAATCCCTTTACACGCTCTCCGCTGTATCCGAAATATTCCGCCTGTTTCATGACATTTTCCACACGCTCTTCGGATGTCAGATAACGGAAATTCTCCACCTTTTCTTCGGATGATTTTCCCGCATCTGCAATAATATCCAGATCCGTGATTCCAAAATAATGGAACGGACACAACAGATCCTCCTCCATCGCATCCTGCAGACGGATCTCGTATGCAATCTGATGATTAAAGATTTCGTAAATGTTCCTGCCTTCGAGATTGTCGTCTCGTTTATCCGGCGTTGCGGTCATACCAAGCCACAGCTTTGGTTCGAAATAGTCCAAGACTTTTTTGTAGCTGTTGGCGGCGCTGTGGTGGGCTTCGTCAGCGTATGTCAAGATAGGTCTAAGAAATTTTTATATTTTCTTAGTTTCACATTACACTTTATTTATATATTAGTTATTCTAGATTTTTTTTATAATTTCTTTTAAACGTCCTACATTTTTAAAAAGGTATGCTGGATACGCATCTGGGAAGTCTTTTTCTATTATCTCGTAAACTTTATTCCAATATTTTCCGCAAATAGAACTTACTTTACTTTTAATTTCTTCTTGATCTAGATATGTATCATTAAAGTTATCTATATTCTTTATCTCTTTTAATACTAAATGTAGTAAGAATCTATTTCCATGAATCAATACTAATTTTTTTCTTCCTGTTACGTTCGACTCATTTTCCTTAATATAAGATTCGATAGCTCGCAAAACCAGCACCCCATTATACATAGTAAAACTGTTAGTTGAACCATTAAATAGTTTTTTATAAGGTGCTTTATCAATGTTTTCTGTTAATGCACCTATATTTCCTTTTACCAATGCAACAATTGATATTTCCTCCAACAAGCATGCCTGTGATACTATCGTTTCATCTAATAGAATTTGATGTTGTGGATCTTCAATTTGAGATCCATCTTTATATAAATACTGAATTCCTCCAAGACTTAATTCCATCCGCAATCTTTCTTGTTCTGGATCTAATGATGCAAAGTCTTTTCCCTCTATTCTATTCTGTGTGTTAGAAAGTTTTGTTATTTGTATAGCTTGATCTTCTTGATTTTCTCCACACGCACCAAGATCTATCATTTGTATTAGCACCTTGGCATTAGAAACTGCTTCTGGATTTTCACAAAACACACCACCTATTGTACCTGTTGTTTGTGCGCCATTAACTAAAGAAACACCTTCCAGTTTAAATAGCCCTGTTGCTCGATCATTGCTATAGAGAATTTTTCTGGTTATTTTACGACATAATATTTTAATTCCATTGTTATAGTAAAAAAACTTCTCTGGTTCCGTTTTTAATACATTTTTTATACCTTGATTAACTTCTGTACTTCCCTTATAATATCTGATATTCTTATCGAAAAGTTGATTTCCATATTTTTTATACCATTCTCCTATTACACAAGCAGAAATTGTTCCATAATATGCTTTTATCGGAACATCAGTTTTCCCCCAATTATTCAACACAACGTCATCTAGAATAATATTATTTTGATTCTGCCCATTTGCTAAATATTCATATATATTTTGTAATTGTATTTCTGAAAAAACAAGTAATTCATCCGAATCATCTCCATTAACATGTTTCAAAAGTTCCTTAACTGGACGAAACACATAATCTGATATTTTTTGATTTCCTGTATGGCAAAAAATCATTTCAATTTGATAATTCATATTTCTTATAGCTTCCTCAATATCAGTTTTTTTTGCATATAACTTACTATTACATCCTTCAAACTCACAGTTAATTACTCTCTTTATTCCTTCAACAAATGTACTCATTTCATCTTGGGAAATACTTCCTGATCCTTCTTTTCTCCATTTACTTTGTACAAAGAAAAGTTTCTTTTGAGTAATATCATTGTATACTGCATCAATCCCCATATCATGATAGCCATCTGTAATACATTTTCCAGCAACATCTTCTGAAATACCACAACGCATAATAATAGCTTGCGCAGCTATTGCTCTTGTATAAAATTGATCTGGAAATTTATTATTGCTCTCCACATCAGTAATATCAATTTTATTATTGTACATTTCTTCCAATTTAGATTTTATTCTTACTACTTTTAAATTCATACTCATTAATTCTCCTCCCAATTTTTTATCAACTTAGCTAACGTCTTTGCTATTTTTTCTTCAAAAGCAAAACTCTATATTCCAACTAGAATTCCAGTCCTCTACCCAAACAAGTTATCTTAATTCAGTAGCCACTGTCCATCGAGGATTTTGACATGAATATGCCAACATCCCGAGTCATACAAGCCCAACTACCATCACCGCAAGTGATTTTTAATGCATTTTGGCTCGTAACTGTGAAGGTACTGAATAGTTAACCTTATTCATATAATTAATCGTACATCAAACCCACTCTTTTTTCAATGAAAAGAAGCCGATCAGACTCATCATCCAACCGGCTTCGTACACTCAAATCCCTATAAAATACCTAACCTCATCCTTGAACTTCCAAACAATCTCCACATGCTCTGGATCCGTGACAACAACCTTCTCAATCAGTTCCTGCACCATTGCCTGCGTCAGTTCATCTGCTCCAGAATACTTTTTCATAACACTAAGCGCCTGAGATAAATTGTCATCCTTCATGGTTTCTGCATCCTTAAGCTTCTGCTCCAGTTCTGCTATATCAGCATCGAGTTTTTCAGCCAACCTACCAAGATCTGCTCTTCTTCTCTGGTACATTGCTTTGTCCAACTGCCCCGCCATAAACTGATCCACATTTACAAATCTGTCTAATTCACATTTTTCCTTTTCCTGCTACAACCTGGCAAGTTTTTCGGCCAGAATCAGATTGTCCTGTCTGCTGACATTATTCTGCTTGTCCAATTTCTGCTTAAAGGCATCTGTCATATCAAGCAGCTGCCTTATCACAGACCATACTATTTCATTCAGATTATCTTCTATAACATACCGCCTGCAGCATCCATCTTCGCCTGTCTGCTCTTTTGCATGTGGACAGATAAAATATCTGTAGGTAACTCCATTACGAAAATATGTCTTATAACTCATTGCCCTTCCACAGATACCGCACTTAACTTTCTTGTAAAGAGGATATGTCTTTGGAATAACATTCTTCGTTTCACCAATCTCACAAAAGATTTCCTGTGCTTTCAGAAACTCCTCTTTAGTAATTATTCCCTCATGCCTACTTTCCACGATAAACTGCTCTTCTTTCGGTACTGATACAGTATGCTTGCATCCAACGCCGATACCTTGCCTTTTATGACCTACAATAGCGCCATAATACATTTCCTGTTTCAATATCGTTCGGAGATTGGCATGTGTCCAACAAGCTTTATCAGAAGAATTAATAAACTTCTTTGTACCTGGATGCCTGCGTCTGTAATACTGTCCCGGAGTTTCAACACCACGCTCATTCAAAGTACGTGCCATATCAATAATACGCATCTTAGCAATGGCCATATCAAATATCTCCCTAACAACTGCTGCCGCCTCTGGATCAACAATCAGTTTATGCTTATCTTTCGGATCCTTCATCAGACTATATGGCACATGACCGCCAAGATATTTACCCTGTTTCATCTTCTGGTACTTTGCCGGCTTAATCTTCACAGACAGCATATATCAGGAAATCACTTTTACGGTAGCGCAAATCAACGACTAATTGATCTTCCTGCTTTCTATAATGCAAACTCTATTGTACTTTGGGAATCCACATAGAAAAATACAACAAACTCTCTCTGGTGATATCATTTCATATCAAATCAAAATTCAGCGGCTCCAGGCGTATGATCCTAAAATTGCTGAATTTTATTTTAGAGTTTTTTCTTGTACCGATAAGATGATATCTACCATGTTAATATATCTATCTCATAACATCAGCTTAATTTCCCAGTCTTCCAGCAAATGTTTCTCCATATACCATCCTTTATGTGAATTTTCTGCCTGCTTAATCGGATAACCGCAGCTTTGTAACAAACGCACATCGTCATAAATGGATGTACGGTGTACATTTTCCATTCCGTATTCTTCTTCCAGTTTCTGACTTACTTGCACAGCATTCATCGGTGTTTTTTCATCAGTAGTCTGAAAAAGTTGAAAGACTCGGATTAATTTTTCTTTATGGGGTGTGGACACAGCGGTGCTCCTTACATTATGTTTTTGAATTGAAATGATATATTAATTATACTGTACTGAGTTAAGCTTCACAACTTTCATCTTTTTGATTTTTATAGTTGACTTTTGTTAACAAACAGATTAATATTATATACAAGAAATGGGTTTGTTACCGTACGGCTATTGCCTAAGCGGGGTGCTCGTTTCTTTTTTTATATTCATCGAATATCAAAACATCCCTCACGCCAATTTCAACTCCAATCCCGTAAATAATTCTCCAAGCGTACACGACAGATGTCCCTGCTCTTGCTCTGGCATTTCATAGCTGACTAACTTATACTCCGGATTCATTTTCAACTTTTCAATTAGATATCCTGTATTCACCGCATCATCCAGACCATCATGAAGTCGTCCCTCCGGTTCAATCTCCACCCTGCCCAGTGCTTCTTCCAGACCAATCTTTCGTTCTATTCCGAATCGTTTTACAAATACATCCTGATAATCGATCCATCTTGCTTCACAGACAAAATCCAAAATCCGCTCATCACAGATCTTCTTTGCTTTGATTTCATGAAGCAGCTGTGCTCTGTCGGAACCGCTCCAGGCATAGACTTTATACTCACGATCGCCGATCCAGTCGATCATATGTAGCAGAGCCTCCTCAATACGTGGTGCTTTCTTCACCTGACTATTTCGTATCCCTGTCAGATTCTGAATAAACGGATCGATCACTCCGTGTTCCGGATGTACATATTGGCTAAGCGTTCCGATTCTTTTGAATTCCTCATCCAGAAGAACAGCTCCGATCTGTATCGTCTCATTTGCATATTTATAAGATCGGCTCCGATAATCTCTCGGTACGTTACACATTTCTAAATCTATCACAAGGTAATTCATGCTGTTTCCTCCTGTTCACTTTTCAGACTCTTTTTACAGATCTTGCAGATTGTTCCTGCCGGTGTAACCAATACCACCTTCGCATATGTCGTGTCACCGATCTTGTCATACAGGCGACCTGCACTCATAGATTCACCGATGACTGTATACGAACTATTTGCCACATAACCGATCTTCCCAAGTCCTTCATACGTTACTTTGATTGCTTCCTTGTCATATTCATTATCCGGATCCTTTTCTAATCTGACCTTCATACCTTTCTTCAGAAAATCATTTCCGAAGTAGTGTTTTGTTCCTGTCAGGGTGATAAATATTTTTGCCATTGTGTGTGCTCCTTTCGCGCTTAAAAAACGTGTTCATCTGAATTTGATTTGTTGTCTTATAATTACTTTTATCTCCCGGAATTCTGTTTTATTCCCTTTGATGTGTATAGTATAATTCAGTTGATGGGGTATAATATTCTCACCTTATTTTTTATTTCCATACATCAAAAAAGGAAATCAACCGCAGTCAATTCCCTCTTCTCATCATCAATCATACACCCTTTTCAACACTTCCAGATCAACTTCAAGTTCCCTGGCACCATCCCTTACCCTGGCAATCACCGGGACTCCCGTTAATCTCTCGATCATTTTCTCATTATCTTCCTGCATCGCCCCACCCGAGTAATGATTCAGAATGATTCCTTTTACATCCATTCCATGATTCCGGATGTATTCTACCGTCAGGACAACCGCATTGATCGTGCCAAGTCCGGCATCTGCGATCACCAGAGTATTCAGATGCAGCATTTTCACAATGTCTTCCAGCAGGATTTCATGTTCTTCATCCCAGCGGATCGGACATACAATGCCGCCGCTTCCTTCTACCGTGACATAATCGAACTCTTTCTTTACCCTGTCAAAATCTGCTTTTACCGTTTCCGTATCAACCGGATTCCCTTCTATTCTGGCAGCCAGATGCGGAGACACCGCATTTTGATACAGATATGACAGTAAGCTGCTGTCTTCCTGTGTGATACCGGCAATCTTCTTTACATAGCCTGCGTCACTTTCTTCTATGGACTCTGCACCTGATAATGCAGCCTTATAATAGCCTGCATGGATTCCTGCATCCGCCAGCTTTTTCACGATTAATGCTGTGACATACGTCTTTCCTACATCTGTGCCTGTGCCCGTCACAAATATTCCTTTTGCCATAATCTCATGCCCCTTTTTTATTAGCTCAGATAAAATCCGCTTTTTCGCATTCTAAGTCCCACACCGGCTGCCAGCAGACATAATACAAAATCTCCAGGCATATCTAATGGAAAGCAGGACAAAAAGATCACGCCCAGCGTTGCCGGTGTATGTGCATAAAAGTTTAAGATTATAAATTTATACACGATTCCGATTGCATATGTCACAACAAATCCGGCCAGACAGGCAAGCAGATAGTTCTTGTAACTTGGTTTCAGCTTTTCGCATACTTTTCCGGTTACATATGCGCTTACAATGAATCCGACCAGATAACCAAAACTTGGCCGGAATATGTACCCAATTCCTCCGCCTGCTGCAAAGATCGGTACTCCGACGAGTCCCAGTAATACATAACACCCTACAGATATTGCTCCCTTATCAGCCCCCAGAATCAATCCTGCAAGCAATACGAAAAAGAACTGAAGTGTGAAATAATCCATATATGGAACCGGGATCTGGATAAATGCTCCTATGGCAACCAGCGCTGCGAACATTCCGCATAATACCATACTTACGGTGGATAATTTTTTTGTTTTTGTGTTCATTAAATTGTTAACCTTCCTTTCAGTTTATGGTTAACAATTTATCGTATTTCGCTTTGATTGTCAACTTATTTTTCTCGCAAGTTTACAATCATGTTCTTGTTTTGCTAATTCAGAATCCATTTCCTACTCCCCATACTGCTCCATAAGCCTCCGGGCCTCTCCCCGCATCTGCTCCACAACCTCATCCGGTCCAATGATCTTAACTGCTTCCCCCAGCGAGAATACCCATCCCAGGAACTGTTTGCTCACATGCACGTCCACATTCACCCGGAAATGATCCTCATCTTCCGGAATCATCATCACATCTTTCCCGAACCGGTCAATGATCACGCCCGCAAGGCTGTTATTTACCAGCATCTTTACAGACGTTTCCTTTCCCCTGAACATTCCGAAACTCTTCTTGGCATAATCCGCCATATCCAGCTTCTTGAAGTGTTCTTTTCCCTCACGGGATTCATCCGACATCCGGATATGCAGCATCTTGTCCACCCGGTAATGCTTGATCAACTGCGCCTCTGCATCATATCCGATCATATAATAATTCTCATCATCCCAGGACAATCCCCACGGGCTGATATGATACCATACTCCTCCGTGACGCAGTTCCATCTCTTTCTTCACATTCCACTGGAAATACTGGAACTTGATCTTCTTATTTTCAGAAATCGCATTGTGGATTGCATCGACAGTATAATAGATGCTTTCATTCATCGTCTTAATTCTTCCGGATACATACACCTGTCGCTGCAGCCTCTGCGCATCGTATTTGCTGACCAGCTTTTCCAGCTTTTTTATCAGTGTGTTGGTCTTCTTCTCTGTAATGAATTTGGAAGACTGGATGGAATCTACCAGAAGCTTTAATTCCGGCAGTTCGAATGGGCGGTTGACTACGCGGTAATGATAGCGGTTGCCGATGGGTTCGCCCTCTACCTCGATCCCAAGTACAGACAGATCACGCAGATCTGCATAGATTGTTTTGCGATCTGCGGTCACTTCGTATTTTCCCAATTCTTCCATGATTTCCGGCATGGTAATATAGTGTTCGTCATCTGTATTTTCCAGCATGATCTGTGCGAGACGGTATAATTTTAGCTTTTGATTTGTTCCTTTTGGCATAATCACATCTCCTCCATCAACATCTCCTGATACCCGGCATTCCCATACTCTTCGATTCTATCCACCACCGGTTTCAATCTCCCATCCGTAATCCGCTCCAGTATCTTCATACGCTTCGGCGATATCACTTCCTCTGACCTGCACTTCTCATAATCCGCCGTTTCCATATGCCAGTAATGAAATTCTCCCTTATAATACTGTGATAATTTCTGTGCGATCAGTATTCCTTCCGGGTCAAGGTCACCCGCATAATATACCCGGATTCCAGACTTTGCAAATAGATCCATCTGTATCATCTGATACAGGAAATTTCCTGCTACAGTTCCATTGTCAAATGCATGCGGATTTCCTGTCAGCATGGTGAGATCCTGCTGGCACTGTTCCGGTCTGTAATCCGCAAAAAGCGGGTCCTGTATCATTTCTTCATAGACCTCTTCCTGATACAGCCAGTATTTTAATTTCTCATAATGCTCGAAAAAGATACGCATGATACAGCGGTATCTGCTTACGTTATCGGCATTTAAATATTTTGCTTCTGTCAGCGGCTTGATTAATTTGTCTGATACCTGCATAGAACTTCTCCTTCTGGTTAATTAAGTTCAGTATAGCACATGCGTTGGAAATAGATTCCCTAGTTCTTTGTTTTTCTGAAAATTCTGCCTTGATTTCTAATCATTTACATAATCATAATAATCCGCCTCGCTGGCAAATAAGATATATTCGCCATCTACCATTCCCATGTAACCGTCACCTGTGTTAAAACCTTTCATTGCCAGTTCCTCCATTTCTTTGAAAAATAATGATTTTGATTTGTTTTCCCTTTTATGTCTATAGTTTATAACATCAGATGGGGTATAAAATTACCATCAGTAACAAAAAATACCCGAAAAGATTTCTCTTCTCAGGTATCTTTATCTATCCCTATTCTATTTTCGCTGATTATGGGCATCGGTTTCTCTCCACCATCTACCCATTCAACCTTTTCAACTGCTTAAACTTCTGCCTTCTTAATAATTCCGACACCAAGCGGATACGGTCCTGTATGCACACCAATCGTTGCTCCAATCTGGTAGATTCCGATCTCATCGATTCCAAGCCGTTCTTTTATCAGATCCTTTATCATCTCACGGAATCTGACTGCCTCGTCATAGTCATAACCATATCCGATGCAAAAATTATATTCACCAGGTTTTGCATCAATCTCGTCCAGATAATTTTTCGTCATATCTACAACCTTTTTCATAGACTTGATACGGTTTCTTGCCAGTCCGGAACTGAAGATTTCCCCTTCTTTTAATGTAATCATCGGTTTTATCCCCAGTGCTCCGGCAGCTATCCCGGCCAGTTTACCGATTCGTCCACCATGTCTCAGATAATCAATACTTCCGATTGTAAAGAAGATCCGTCCCGTCTCGCGTATCGGAAGAATTTTCTCCACAATTTCTTCATATCCCAATCCCATATCACGCAGTCTGCATGCTTCTAACACGAAAAGCCCCTGCAGTACTGTATTCACCGTTGAGTCGATCAGCGTAATCTTTGCATCCGGGTACTCTTCTTCGATCATTTCCTTTGCGACAGTTGCCGACTGCAGTGAACCGCTGAATTTGCGGGTAATACAGATGCAGATAACCGGGATCTGCTCTTTCACACTTTTTTCGAACACCTGATAGAAGTCATCCACCGATGGCATGGAAGACTTCGGAAATACATCCGGGTATTCCACCATTTCGTTATAAAAATCTCTGACTCCTAATTCCACCATTTCCTTCTGATATGTCTCACTGTCAAAAGACACATAGAATGGCACAACCTCTATATCATGCTCTTTTGTAATCTCCTGCGAAAGATCCAACGATCCGTCACTGACAATCTGCACTTTCTTCTGCATATCCATTACCTCTCTACTTATATATTCTGTAAAAATAAATTTCTCATACATTTTACATGTAGTTTTCAATACTACATTCTTGGAAACGTAGAACAGTATAACACAGGGTATCTCAAGTGTATATAACTATGCTTTATACTTTCTTAAAATTTTATACTTTTTAAGGAAAAGGCATAGCCGCAGCTTCCTGTAAATTTACCGGGATTTTTTCGGAGCATTTTTCAAAAAATTTTTTACAAGCTTTTTTTGAAAGCTTTTTCTGAAAATCTATTGACTTGGAGTCCGCTTCAAGTGCTAGTATGAACTCAGAAACTGAAAGGAGATCTTAGAAATGTACAATAAAAAATTAACATTAAGTAACGGTGTGGAAATTCCTCAATTAGGACTTGGAACATAGTTCATCGATGATGATAAAGTCGCTGATGCAGTCAAAGCTGCTGCCGATCTCGGCTACAGACATTTTGACACTGCACAGGCTTACGGAAATGAGCGTGGTGTCGGCGAAGGAATCCGTACATGTGGTATTCCGAGAGAAGAATTATTCGTTGTATCCAAAGTTGCTGCAGAGCATAAAACTTATGAAGATGCCAAAGCAAACCTATGGTAAATCAGATTCTTCTTCACATCAGCAACACTCCTCTGGAACTTGTTGAGTACTGCCAGAAGAAGGGTATCGCTGTAGAAGCTTACTTTCCAATTGCTCATGGCGAGATTTTACGCCAGCCGGAGATTGCCTCTATGGCTGAAAAATACGGAGTATCTGTTCCACAGCTTTGCATCCGTTATACACTGCAGCTCAGTACGATTTCACTTCCTAAAACCGGTAATCCGGAACATATGAAGACAAATGCCGATGTAGACTTTGAGATTAGTGCCGAAGATATGGAAGTTCTACATAACGGGTTGGTACCCGACCGAGAATCACATAATAGTTCTTACTTGCCAGATCGGCATTCATTCTTTCCACTACCCGGTAAGCAAACGAAACTGATAATCCAAAGAGTTCTGCAATGTCTTCCACTGATAAATACATTTTCCTCTTACGCATGAAACCATTCCTTTCCCTCTTCCTGTGGAATCTCACAAGTATCTTCCACACCGTAGAAACGCTTCACAAAATACTTTGTCGGAACTTTTCCTCTAAGCGTCAGGTGCCCTGTTCTTCCAGTTCCTTTATCTTTCATCTCATCAATCCATCCTTCCAATTATCTTGTCCCATAAGACCTGTCATACCGCCTTATCTGCTGCTCTGTACGCTCCTGTTCCTTTACCTTACGAATAATCGTATCAATCTGCTCTGCACCGGCATATCTCTTCACACGCTCCAGATCATCAGCCTTTTCCTGCAACAGCTCTGTCCTATCACTCATATCCTTAATCTTGCCCTTGTAAAACTCCACATCCTCTGACAATCTCTTCTTTTCGCAATTGCAGGACTTCCTCTTTTAGCCTTACACACTGGATTGTCAGATTCTTTATCAGTGTTTTAAGCTTATTCACAAATGGTATAACCACCTTATCCCGAAATGACTTAGCACTTGCAAATGCTCCCGGTTCCGGCAACTGCCACTCCGGTGCTTCATCATACTTTCTTACATCACGCTGTAATAACTGCTCCGACTGCACCATCTGCTCTATACGATTCCTTTTGAACCAAATTTCGTAATAAATCTGAAGCCAACCTTCTGATTAATCTTTGTCAGGACCTTCCCTGGTATCTTCTTTATAACACCATTTGCAAATTTTACGCCAAATTTGATTCCTGCCTGTTTCAACAAACTATTCACTGCCACTCCTGCAAGACAAGCATATACAAAAGTTTGCGTCTGATCACTATTCAAATCATAATCTGCCATGTATGCTGTGCAGGCTATCATCCGCATTTGCACATAAATTACACTTCCGATATTCGCAGGTATCGCAACTGGCATTGTTATAAAGCCACCAAATGTTCTTGTAGCATAAAATTGCCTGATTATTTATTGATTGAGCAGACTGATAACAGCTCTATACAACAAAAGGTTAGGGAACTCCCTTTCAGGTGTTCCCTAACCTTTTGTTTGTAACATCGTTTATGTTTCTTTCACACTCCGCTAAATCCATGTACTCGGCTCATTTTTTCTATATTTTAACGGAGACACTCCGTATGTTTTTTGAAGCTTCTGATAAAATAACTTACATTCTGATAGCCACTGAGCATTGCAACCTCTGTAACTGGAATGTCCGAATTTTGTAACAACTGTTTTGCATGCTCCAACCGCAAATATGTAACATATTTTGAAAGCGTAATATGAAAATGTTCTTTAAAATATTGCGATACATATTTTTCAGAAAGATGGAACTGTTCCCCAAGTTCCTTTAATGATATCTCCCTTGTAAAACTCTGCTGTATGTATGAAATCATCTCTTTTTCTACAGTATTTCTTCCACTTTTATCATTTTCGATTATAAATCCATTCTCCCACATGTGAAGAATAAATTGTAAAAGAATTATTTTTGTCTTTATCTGAACAGCTATTTCCAACTTCTTTTCATCATTTTTTGCCATATATATTTCGGCCAACTGCTCACACAACTCTTTTGCTGCATCCTTGATCCTTGGTCTTATCATCAAATGACCATTTTTTAATGGAGTAAGCAATTTATCATCTAACATGTCATCTGTGCAAAAAGAGATATAGTGGATCCCACATGACTAAAGTCACATGCTCCTCTGTCGCTTTAAGCGACAAGGCTAAATATCGGCGGATACGCCTGTAACTTAGGATATGCGCAGTCATGCGCTTTTTTCCATGCCAGATATGGCAGGTTCCCACACCACAGGTAATCCGCTGTATATCTGCCTGTGTTTATGCTGCTCTTAAGAGTTCCATTTCTGAAAATAGTTCTCTTAAGTCCGCATATACACATGAGATCCTACGCTTTACTGAAGGGACTTTTGCCTCCAGCAAAGACCTTTCCGTTACCGGAAGGGGTTTTAAGAGTTCCCGTATAAAATATCTGGCTCCAATATTATAGGACGCCGAAAGATCACAGTTATATCTTTTTCCATTCTGGAATGTACATAAACTGTGATTGCCTGGATCACGGACAACTGTTCCCGACCCATCACAGGCAAGCCTGCTGGTATTCCATGCACAGATCCTGGATATCCGCATCCCTCTGCGATGCGCCTAATGTTCACATCTTATCTGGATATCCCTTTTTCTCCACAGATGCAGCTTCTGTTTCTTTCTTCCGGATATCTTTCCTTTTGTTTCCAGATACTCAAACACGATTACATCCGCGTGGTTTTCTTCCGCATATCCTGCAACTGCTCCTGCGATCTTTCTTCCAAGTTCTATGTTAAGACGCTTCGCATAAGCCCATCTGCTTTTCACCTGTACAGAACCATGTTCCCGCTGGAATCTGCGTATCCGTCCCAGCACACGGTACATCCGGTCTTTTTCACTGGGAAAATCAATAAACTTTCTTCCCAGGACAGTTCCATCTGACCGCATAATGGTACAGACTGCATCCGTATTGAGTCCTAAATCCACACTGCAGATGACCTGTTCTTTTACAGATGTCTTTGTAAACAGCACCTCTTCTGTATAAGAAAAACGCAGAAAGTATTTACGATGCCTTTTTTCCAACACGGGAGCTGTTGCTCTTTTTCCTGCCCAGTTCTTTCTGAGATATTCCATATCTGTATGGCTAAGACTGACCCGGAACCATTTCCAGTCATGGCCGTCATAAAGTTTCAGGTACGCTCCATCTTTTTCCTCAGTATCTTCACGGTACATCACATCACGGTAAAATACCGGCATGGCATGATTATCACACACCAGCTTCGGCCTGCCGCCTTTCTGATCCGTTTTTTTCCACAGTCCCAGCCTCGTCTTATATGAGGATACGCTTCCCAGCGCATGCTGGACAGCTGCCCTTCTGAGATAAGAAGGCATCTTTGGAAATCGCAGGTCAAAATCAAACCTTGCCTGATTCTTTTTTGTGGTATGCACCAGATGTTCTGCAGTATTGAAACGTTTTTTAGGTTCCGTGATCACTGCCAGTTCATCCCATGTCTGGGCATAGATCTCAATCAGACAGCTGACCGCAGAACGATAAATATCCAGTGTCTGGCGGATCGGGATATTCTGTTTTCGCAGTTCTACACCATAACTGGATACTGTCCTCATCTTTTTTCCTCTTTCTTACAAATATAAATACGGGTTCTTTCAGGTTACTGCTTTTCTTTTTGCCCCTCGATATAAGAACATACCTGTTCCCTGTTCCTGTCACTCACCGTTACTGCACAATAAGATGGATTCCACAGATGCCCTCCCCAAAGTTCCTTCTTCAGTTCCGGATGCGCAAGAAACATCTGCCGGGCAATGTTCCCCTTCATGATCTTGATCATATCAGAGATATAAAACTGTGGTCTGCAATCTACAAGCAGATGGATATGATCCGGCATAACCTCCATTGCCAGAATCTGAAATTTATATTCTTCTGCAAGGTCATAGAGCATTTCTTTGCATTCTGTATCAATACCATCTTTTAAAACCTTTTTCCGGTATTTTGTACACCATACCAGATGATACTGCAGGGAATACACATATCCTATACCATATGAAAGTTCATTATTATTGATATTAAACATATTTTCCTCCATGTTTTTATTATACCATATGCAAGAACATTTCACAAACATTTGTTCTGCCTTTTTTCAAAAAAATAGTGCGTCTAACTCATCACTGAAGTAACGAGAATGCGACGCACAGGTTTTCAAGTATTGCAAAAAGAGGTTACTATCCCATGTCTTATAAATGCCTTTTAAGATTTTTTCAATATCTGTGGCTGTAAACACATCATGAAAATTACATTCATCAAAAACAACGCCAATATTTTCTTTGACTGTCGGAATTGTGTGGTCTATTCCAAAGACCTGTATCTGTCCGCTATCTTTGTTTAGTTCATTTAATATCAGATTGATAGTAGTGCTTTTTCCTGCACCATTCTCGCCAATAAAGCCTACAATCCTACCTTTTGGGACTTTGAACGAAACATTGTCCAAAAAAAATCCCTCAAATTGCTTGCATAAATTCTGTACCAAAATGTTATTATCCATGCCTGTCACCTCTCGTTACTCCTCGTAAAATAGTTTTAGGATATTCGTCATTTGCTCAAGACTAATGCCATGCGCCCGACCAATTTCTGCGACTTTTTGCAAAAGCTCTTCAGCAATTCGTAACTGTTCCTCTTGAATAAATTCCCTATTCTGTGATGCTACAAAACTGCCTTTTCCAGATACAGTTTCTATAAATCCATCTCTCGTTAAATCTTCATATGCTCTCTGAACGGTAATAACACTGATATGTAAATCTTTTGCTAAAGCTCTCATAGAAGGGAGGGCTTCGCCAGCAGATAATGTGCCGTCCATAATAAAACTTTTTACTTGCATACAGATTTGTTCGTAAATAGGCTTATCACTGCTATTACTTATGATAATCTCCACTTTCTCACCTCGCCATGCGTACTTATCGTAATAAGCGTACTTATTCAATAAGTACAGTATAGGCAATTTGTGTGAACCCGTCAAGAGAAAAGATGTAAATACATTCGGAAAAGCGAAAGTGAGTGGCTATCTATCAAATTCTTGTGTGTTACTTTACCGCACATAAGCATTATGTGTGGTCTTGGATCCAGATGATTCTGGTTCCGTTTTTACAAACGCAAACTCATGCTGGAAAACTCCCTTGAACTGGAAAAAAAGAAAAGCCAAAACGAACAGGAACTTAACAACGAACGTCTGCGCTTCTACACTAACATCACCCACGAACTGCGCACCCCATTAACGTTGATACTCGGTCCACTGGAAGATTTAGTCAATGATTCTAACGTACCTGCTTTTTATAGTAATAAAATCAAGATGATTCACAGCAGTGCTATCCGGTTATTAAACCTTATCAACCAAATACTGGAATTCCGCAAGACGGAAACACAAAACCGAAAACTAACAGTAACCAAAGGAGATTTAAGTAGTCTGATTACAGAAATAGGTTTGCGTTACAAAGAGTTGAACCGGAATGATAGAGTAAAATTCCACATCCGTGTTCAGCCCTCAAAGGCTAAACTCTATTTTGATACTGATATCATCTCTACCATACTGGATAATTTGTTATCAAATGCCATAAAATACACTCCGGAGGGAGAAATCAACCTGATTATGCATCCGATAAATCAGGAAGGCAAACAATATACAGAAATAGTGGTCAGCGATACCGGATACGGAATAGATGCTGACGCACTGCCGCATATCTTCGACCGTTATTATCAGGCGAAAGGAAAACATCAGGCGTCAGGCACAGGCATCGGCCTTGCATTAGTCAAATCACTGGCCGACCTGCACGAAGGCAGTCTGCATGTAGAAAGTGAAACGGGTAAAGGAACGACTTTCACTTTCCGGATTCTCACCGAAAATACTTATCCTGATGCCTTGCATAAAGAAGACAGAACGGAAAGTATTCCAGAAAAAACGGAAAGTTTAAAAGAGGAAGACAATGATACTTGTCCGGTAATACTGGTTGTAGAAGATAATGATGATATTCGCGAATACATCGCTACTTCTTTCAGCAACAACTACCACATAATGACTGCAACTAACGGAAAAGAAGGAATAGAACAAGCACTGAAATATATCCCTGACATCATTATCAGTGACATTATGATGCCTGTGATGGACGGCATTGAATTATGTAAACTGATAAAAGAAGATGTACGCACCAGCCATATACCTGTCATCCTGTTAACAGCCAAAGATTCCATTCAAGATAAAGAAGAGGGTTATGAAAGCGGTGCCGACTCATATCTTACGAAACCATTCAGTGCCAAGTTGCTGCATAGCCGTGTTCACAATTTGCTGGAATCACGAAAGAAGTTAGCCCAGCTGATAACCAGCCGCACCAAAGAGTTGAAACCGGAACAAGTTCAGGAATCAATGCAACTTAGCAAGCTGGACGAAGAATTTCTGAATAAGTTTACTGCAATAGTAGAAGAAAATATCGACACACCTCAATTGGCCATGCCTTTCATGATAGGCAAGATGAACATGAGCCACTCCACCCTTTACCGGAAAATAAAGGGGCTAACAGGCATATCAGGCAATGAGTTCATCCGGAAAATAAGACTGAAAAACAGTCTCCGCTTATTGATGGAAGAAGGACTAAACATTTCCGAAGCTGCTTATGCAAGCGGTTTCAATGACTTGGGATATTTCCGGACTTGCTTTAAGGAGGAATATGGGATGGCACCGTCGGAGTATATAAAACAAAAGCAATAAAAAAATAAAGCGGACATCCTTTCTACCTAAAAGAATGTCCGCTCCTTATAACAACTACCTACTGAAAACTGTGACTTAAAAACTACCCTTTGTTTATTAATACCAATCTTATGTTAATCTATAACCTA
>ERZ773259.866-NODE-866-length-29316-cov-5.435358_pt1 | contig 29316 bp, 21 predicted proteins | sample MGYA00511961_ERZ773259 | MGnify/ENA primary metagenome ERZ773259 (study PRJEB29015, sample SAMEA2737775) | human gut metagenome | biome: human gut; feature: human-associated habitat; material: faeces | place: China | collected 2012 ...
GTTAGGCGCCGAGGGCGGCCACGATAAAGGGCTTGAACTTGTCCCAGTAGCCCATGATGAAGATGATGAGCACAATGACGGGCAGGACGTACTTGAAGTAGAGGCGGAACTGGGCGGGGAAGCGGACGCCTCTGCCCTGGTTTGCTTCTTCCAGGAAGTGGTCGTAGCCCCAGCCATACTTTTTGGATACACAGCAGAACAGCAGGTAGATCATGGAGCCGATGGGGAGCAGGTTGTTGCTCACCAGGAAATCCTCCCAGTCCATAATGCCCATGCCCAGGGACTTCACGCCGCTCCACAGGTTGTTGCCCAGCAGACAGGGCAGGCTCAGCAGGAAGATGAGCACCAGATTGGCCAGTACCGCCCTGCCACGGGAGATACCGAAGCGGTCCATCCAGCAGGCGAGGATATTCTCAAACACGGCGGTTACGGTGGACAGGGCGGCAAAGAACAGGAAAACGAAAAACAGCGCGCCCCAGAGCTGGCCGCCCGGCATGGCGTTGAACACATTGGGCAGGGTCACAAAGATCAGGCTGGGGCCCTGGCCGGGGTTGACGCCGAAAGCGAAGGCGGAGGGGAAGATGATCAGGCCGGAGACAAAGGCAACGCAGGTGTCCAGAACGCCCACGTTGATGGCCTCGCCGAACAGGCGGCGCTCCTTGCCGATGTAGCTGCCGAAAATGGCCATGGCGCCAATACCCAGGCTGAGGGTGAAGAAGGCCTGTCCCATGGCGTCATAGATGGCGCGGAACAGCCGAAAGCTGCCGTCGGCATCGTACATCAGGTTGTGGAAGTTGGGCACCAGGTAGAACTTCACGCCCTCCATGGCACCGGGAAGGGTGAGAGCGCGGACGGCCAGCACTACCAGCAGGGCCAGCAGGCAGAGCATCATGGCCTTGTTGACCTTTTCCACTCCGTTCTGAAGTCCCCGGGAGCAGACCAGCATACACAGCAGCACCACGACCACCATGAATACGGTCATCAGTCCAGGCTCCTGCATCAAAGAGGAGTACTCGTTGGCTACCCCCACAGAATCCAGCCCGGCAAAATCCCCCTTTGCCATCTTGGCAAAGTAGAGGAGCAGCCAGCCGGCCACCGTGGTATAAAACATCATCAGCAGATAGTTGCCCGCAATACCAACCCAGCTGTACAGGTGCCATCTGCTGCCCTTGGGCTCCAGCGTCTGGAAGGACAGGGCAATGCTCCGCTGGCTGGCCCGGCCCACCGCGAACTCCATTACCATGACCGGCAGGCCCATGATCACCAGAAACAGCAAGTAGACCAGCACAAAGGCCGCACCGCCATATTTACCCGTGATATACGGAAATCTCCATACGTTTCCAAGCCCGATGGCGCAGCCTGCTGAGATCAGCAGAAAACCCAGCCGGGAGGAAAAGCTCTCTCGTTTCTCCACACACAAAACCTCCTTGTCATCCCACGGTCTCTCCACAGGCCGGGCTCCGCCTATGCCGGGACCGCATGGCTTTCATTTTAGCAGCCCTGCCCCCTCCGGTCAACGATTTTTCTTTTCTCTGCACAAAAAAATCCTTTTTTCCCAACTGACTCGCGAAAAAAGCCGATTTGGAGCACATTTTCTGCCTTGCAAAAATTTTTTGAATTTTTTCGCTCAGGGGGTTAAAAAATGGGCCTTCTCGCTGGCTACCTATTGAGGGACAAAACAAGTTTCCTCGTGATCCTTGAAAACAGAATACACATTCAACAGGTACATTCCTGATCGGGGGTGAAAACCCCAGCCGGATGAAGGTGCGCCACGAACTTCTTTCCCACAAGGGTTATCACGGAAAGCAAGGAGCGATTCCAAACCATTCTGAAATATCCGTTTGCTGCGGATAAGGCAAAGCTAACAAGAAGGAGGAAAAGCGAAATGCCAAACTGTAAAACCATAGCGATATGCAACCAAAAAGGCGGCACAGGCAAAACGACCACAACGGTCAATTTGGGTGTCGGGCTTGCACGACTCGGCAAGAAGGTACTCCTTGTAGACGCTGACCCGCAGGGCGACCTCACAACTTGCCTTGGGTGGCGAGATAATGACAGTCTTACGACGACCATTACCGATAAGCTATCCGGGGTTATCCGTGAAGATCATACAGACCCACGAAGCGGCATTCTGCATCACGAGGAAAATGTCGATCTGCTCCCTGCCAACATCGAGCTGTCTGCTATGGAAATGATGCTTGTCACCGCAATGAGCCGTGAAACCATTCTGAGAAGCTATCTGAGCAAGGTCAAAGACAATTATGACTATGTACTGATTGATTGTATGCCTTCGCTCGGTATGGTAACTCTGAATGCGTTGGCGGCGGCAGATAGCGTAATCATTCCCGTGCAGGCGCAATATCTTCCGGCAAAGGGAATGACCCAACTGATGCAGACCATTGGAAAGGTCAGGCAGTACATCAATCCGAGCCTACGAATCGACGGTATCCTATTGAACATCGTAGATAACCGCACCAACCTCGCAAAAAGCACTGCCGACGCACTGCGAAAGAACTTTGGGAGCGTTATTAAGATATACCGTTCCTCCATTCCTATGGCAGTGAAAGCCGCAGAGGTTGCTTCCAAAGGCGTAAGCATCTACAAGTATGAGCCGAGCAGTCCTGTTGCAAAGGCTTATGCTGAGTTCGCAAAGGAGGTGTCTGCCGATGGCAGGAAGAAAGAGCGACTTCACTCTGCCGACGCTCGATGACCTGTTTTCTACACAGGAGCTTCGGGACGATGCCAAGCTCAGTAAAATCCGAGATATTCCCCTTGAGTTGATCGATGATTTTCCCGACCACCCATTTAAGGTGCGGGACGACGAGGATATGATACAGCTTGTGGAGAGCGTCAAGGAGCGAGGGGTCATTACTCCGGCTACCGTGCGTCAGAAAGAGGACGGCAGATATGAGTTGATTTCCGGTCACAGGCGAAAACGGGCTTGCGAGCTTGCCGGGTTTGAAGCACTCCGTTGCGAGGTCGTAGACCTTGACCGTGACGCCGCCACCGTCCTGATGGTGGAGAGCAATTACCAGCGGTCGCAGATACTTCCCTCAGAAAAGGCGTTTGCCTATAAAATGAGACTGGAAGCGATGAACAGGCAAGCCGGTAGACCACGAAAAGAAAATCCGACACCAGTGGTGTCAGATTTAGATGGTCAACGGACTAATGAGATTTTGGGCAACGAAGTTGGCGAAAGTCGTGAACAGATTCGCCGATATATCCGACTGACAAATCTTGTACCTGAACTGCTCGACCTTGTGGACGAGGGCAAAATTAAAATGCGCCCTGCGGTGGAGCTTTCCTATTTGGACGAGGACAGTCAACGGGCGGTGGTCGATGAAATCGACCTGAACCAATGTACCCCGTCCCACGATCAGACCATTCGTATGCGGAAGTTCTTCACAGATGGAAAACTCACGCCAGAGGTGGTGTCCGCCATTATGGGCGAGGAAAAACCAAATCAGCGTGAGAAGATCGTCCTGCGTGGGGACAAGGTGCGAAGTCTGATCCCGAAAAATATCCCCGTAAGCCAAACGGAGGATTATGTGGTCAAGGCACTGGAGCATTACAGTCGTTTTCTTCGTCAGCGGGCAGAGCGTGACAGCCGATAGGTACACGGAGTATGTTTCCTACTGTCCCCTTCCTCACACTCCAACCCCTGAGAACTACCAGACTATCCGAAATAAACTATCTCCTGATTTATCTCTATCTCTCATAGCTAAATCTATCTAAGAGCAAACGGAGTTCGCACATTTCGGAAAACTGCGTTTTGGCGGTATGATGAAAAGTTGCGCTTCAAAACGCACCTTTGTCGGAGCAGTTCTCATCGGGTAGAATGTAATCGAAGGGAGTGAAGCGTATGAAATCCAAAATCGCAGTTATTCTACTCGCCGTGTTTCTGTGTCTGACTACGGGATGCAACAACGCCTCGCATATTGCACAGACGCCTGACCCCATTTCTTCTTCGGACAGTAACATCGTCCCCAGCGAATCAGAAACGGCTCAGGCAGAAAAGAAAACGGAGGTTGATCGTCCCCAAAGCACAGAATCGCAAACGGATAGCCGTGCCGCAGAGTTCCCGGCAAGCGTATCGGAAAGTGACACCCAAACAACAGAGGTTCCCGATCAGGCTGACCACAGAACGGCAGTGCTGCCACAGCCAAGCGAACCTGAAAAGAAAACAGACGAGTCCGAACGCCGACCGGAAACCGCTGCCCCGACTGAAAAAGAACAGCCCACACCTCCGGCAACTGAGGAATCTACGCCACCGGAACCGCCGAAAGAAGAACCTACTGAGCCAGCATTTGACATTGGCTATTGGATCGGCTTTGCCAAGAGCTATGCCGAGAGTGTCGGTCTTACGCTGAACAGCGAAGCCGTGTACTGCTGGGACAATCCCATTGCCGCAGGTTCGCAATGCAAATACACCGAAAGGGACATCAAGGGTTACTTGAGCCGCTACGCCAAAGATCCCGACATCACGGATGTTTGGATTTGGTATGAGCAGACCGGAACCGGTTCCTTTGAGGTGTATATCGGCTACGCATAACAACAAAATCAAATCACACTGAAACGCATCGTCAAAGTACGGTGCGTTTTTCGTTTTCAAGGAGGTAATCAACACGATGAAAACACATTTTTTCAAGCGAGGAATTGCAGGACTGCTTTCTCTCGTGATGTGCCTGTCCGCATTTATCGGACTTGGCACGACTACCGCCTTTGCCGCAGGAGAGCAAGCGGAAGTCTATCTCATTTCTTTTCCGAGAAGCGGAGATGCGAATCTCGACTACAGCGGTACTTGGGGACACTCCAATCTTCACTATATGAACGGTTGGTATTCCGGTGAGTCCAAGTACACTACCATTCGAGCAATGCACTCGTATGACGGTAATATCTGCTACTGCATCGAGCCGGGTACGCCGCAGGACACCGGCGACAGATACACCAGCAAGGATGAAACCTTTTGGGATAACCTCCCCTCGGATTTCAACAGCACCATTTCTCCCTACGATATGAAACTGTTCATCGGTCGTATTATGCAGTACGGCTACACGGGACCGATCAGTACCTCTTGGCGTTCTCAGAACGCAAGCGATGCCGCAACACTGGCACAGGCGATGGCGACGCAGGTTCTCATTTGGGAAACCGTGGTCGGTGAGCGAGATGAGGACTTCAATCATATCAGTCCCGGCAGCTATGATGCCGTCAAGAGTGTTGTCAGCACAGCGCACCCTCTGTATAGCCAGTTCATCAGCTACTACAACAGCATTGAAGCAAGCGTACAGCGTCACTCTGCTATTCCAAGCTTTATGGCGAAAACTCCCGGCAAGGCGCAGAATGTCGAGCTTGCTTGGAACGGCACGAACTACACAGCAACTCTGACTGACAGCAACAATGTCCTTTCCAATTATAGCTTTTCTGCGAATGAGGATGGCATTTCTTTCAGCGTCAGCGGAAACAAGCTCGTCATTACGGCGGCTACCGCACCCTCTGACAGCGTGAGAATTACTGCAAGCAAGTCCGGTGCAACCCGCCGAGGAATCATTACTTGGACGGATGGAAGATACGCTCCCGGAAGCGGTATTCAGGATGTCATCAGCTACGCCCAAGAGGTCAATGACCCCGTGCAGGCATTTCTCAATCTGAAGGTATCCTACGGTTCTGCTAAGATCATCAAGACCTCTGAGGACGGAAAGGTAGACAACCTTACTTTCACCGTTACCGGCAATGGCGTCAATCAGACCGTCAAGACCAACTCCAAGGGAGAGATTCAGATCGACAACCTGATGCCCGGCGTTTACACCGTGACCGAGATGGATTACGACAAGTATGAGCCGCAGGAGTCCCGCCGTGTGACGGTGGTTTCCGGTCAGGTTTCTACCGTGACCTTCAACAACAAGCTCAAGCGTGGAGATTTGCAAATCATCAAGTCCTCGGAGGACAATCTCAACGAGGGCGTGACCTTCCACCTTTACGGCACTTCACTCTCCGGCATTGCCGTAGACGAGTATGCCGCAACCGATGCAAACGGCGTGGCGACCTTTGAAGATGTCCTCATTTCCGGCTCTGCTCCTTATACGGTGGAGGAAGTGGACACCGCCGTTCGCTATGTCATTCCCGAAGCGCAGTCTGCGCCTATCGACTGGAACGAGGTCACGAACCGCAGCTTCCGCAACATTCTGAAGAAATTCTCCGTGACCGTTACCAAGAGCGACGCTGAAACTGGCACGGCGCAGGGTGATGCTTTTCTTGCTGGTGCTGTTTACGGCATCTATAAGGGCGAAACCCTTGTTGATACCTACACCACCGACAAAAACGGGCAGTTCGTTACCAAGGAGTATATCTGCGATAACGACTGGACGGTGCGAGAGATCACACCCTCCGAGGGCTATCTGCTTGATACCACCGTCCATAAGGTCGGCGCAGAGCCGCAGCTCTATACCGTGGAGCATAATCAGACGGCAAATGATGTAACTGAGCAGGTCGTAAAGGGCAATATCGCCATCATCAAGCACACCGATAACGGTGATACGCAGATCGAAACACCCGAAAATGGTGCTGAGTTTGCCGTGTATCTGAAAGCCGCAGGCTCCTATGATAGCGCAAAGGCTTCCGAGCGTGATTATCTCACCTGTGACGAAAACGGCTTTGCACAGACCAAGGATATGCCTTACGGCATCTACACCGTCCATCAGGTATCCGGCTGGGAGGGCAGCGAGCAGATGCCCGACTTTGATGTGTTCATTTCTCAGAATGTGGCGACTTATCGCTACCTTATCAACAACGCACCCTTTAACAGCTTCATCAAAATCGTGAAGCAGGACGCAGAAACCGGAAAGACCATTCCTTACGCCGGTGCGGGATTTAAGATTTATGACCCGGACGGCAACCCCGTAACAATGACCTTCACTTACCCGACGCCCACCACCATTGATGTGTTCTACACCAATGCAGAAGGTTCTCTTGTCACGCCGGAAAAGCTGTCCTTTGGAAAGGGATACTCTATTGTCGAGGTACAGGCTCCCTACGGCTATGTCCTCGATGAAACGCCCGTGTACTTCGATGTCACGGAGGATAATTCCACAGAAGAAAGCGGGGTTACGGTAGTAAAAGTGGATAAGCCCAATATGGCACAGAAAGGCACCATCACCGTGGAAAAAACCGGCGAGGTGTTCTTTGGCGTTTCCGTCATCGGCGGCGTAGATGAAAGCGGCAAGGAGCTGCCCACCGTTTATCAGCCGCAGTATGAAAAGCGTGGACTTCCCGGTGCGATCTATGAGATCGTCGCCGCAGAGGATATTATCACGCCGGACGGCACTGTCCGAAATCAGAAGGGCGAGGTCGTGGACACCGTAACTACCGACGAAAACGGTGTCGCTACCAGCCGGGAACTCTATCTCGGCAAATATGAGGTGCGAGAGATCACAGCACCCCACGGGATGGTGCTCAATCCCGAACCACATTCCGTTGGGCTTGTCTACGCCGGTCAGAGCGTTGCCGTTACCGAAACGGCGACTTCGTTCGAGAACGAGCGTCAGAAGGTGGAAATCAGTCTTGTGAAATCCATTGAGCAGAACGAAACCTTCGGTATCGGCGCAAACGGTGAAATGAAGAACATCACATCTACCGTTTTGTAACGGAAGAAACCTTTGATGCCTACTTATATCAGCTCGTGGAAGGCAAGCAGAAGTTCGCTTCGCAGATAATGACCAGCAAATCGCCGGTACGCTCCTGCGAAGATATTGACGAAACCGCACTGTCCTATGCTGAAATCAAAATGCTGGCGACCGGCAATCCCCACATCAAAGAGAAGATGGACTTGGACATTCAGGTTCAGAAGCTGCGGCTCTTAAAGTCCAGCTTCCTTTCCGAAAAATATGCTTTGGAGGATAAGATCATCAAGTTCTATCCGCAGGAGATCGCACGGCGCTCTGATGTAATTGCGGGACTAAAATCCGATATTGAAAGAGTGGCAGAGCACCCGAAGCCGTCTGATGAAACCTTTGTGGGTATGACGGTCAAGGGTGCTTTCTATTCAGAGAAAGCGGATGCCGGCAACGCCATCTTGGAGGCGTGTAAGGCAATGACGAATCCCGACCCCATTCCCCTCGGTGAGTACCGTGGCTTTACAATGGAGCTGTACTTTGAAGCAAGAGAATACAAGGTGCGACTCAAGGGTGAGCTTGGTTATCCCGTAACCCTCGGCACGGACACCTTCGGTAATATCACCCGCTTGGATAATGCGCTGGAGGGACTTCCAAAGCGTTTGGAGATGAACGAAATGGAGCTTGATAACCTCAAAAAGCAGTTTGAAACTGCGAAGGTCGATGTGGAAAGACCGTTCCCGCAGGAGGAAGAATTGAAAGCCAAGACCGACCGGCTGAATGAACTCAACGCCCTGCTCAATGTGGATAAGCGTGAGAACGAAATCGTCGGCGGTGAACCCGATGAGGGTGATAAGCCGCCCGAAAAGAAACCGAGGGACTTGGAAAGATAGCCGAGCCTCTTGACAATCGTTATCATATATGATAACATTATAATGAATCGGAAGGGAGGGCTTTGTATGACCGAAAAGGAACTGTTGGCGGCAAGGCAGAGCATCGTGCAGAAGCTGACGCAGGCAAGACTGGAAAAAGGATTGTCTCAGGAGCAGCTTGCAAAGCGTATCGGGACCCAGCGTTCCAATATCTGCCGCATCGAAAAAGGAACACAAAACCTCTCCCTTGATTTAATGCTCAAGATCGCAGAGGCACTTGACAAGGATGTGTCCGTAATGCTTGAGGAAAGGAGCAGCACAATGGAAAAAGTATATAGCCTGCGCCTTTATGATGAAACACTGCTGACCTTCACGCTGGAGGAAAGAGGCTTGGAGGGCTTGCAGGCGACAATTCTTCGCACCGAAACGGCAAAGCAAAAGCTGTTTCCCCTCGACTTGGAGCTGACAAACGAGGGCGTTGTGAAGTGGCTGGAACGGCGTGTAATTCCGAAGAACCGGCAGTTTGTAGATGAAATCTTAAAGACGCTGGGGCTGAGCGTAAACAACACGAAGGGCATCATGGATGTCTGTATGGGGCTGTCTCTCAACGACAGCTATTGGGTCGTCCCCGCCGACTTTGAGGGCAAGTATGCCGATTATAACCTCTACGAAAACCGCTTCTCCGAAGCACTGTCGCTGGTGGCTTATACCGGCGTGGGCGGCAGCCGGGAGGCGTTCTCCACCTCGCCGGAGCTGACTACCAACGGTATGCTGCGGAAGGCTTGGCGGTTCGTGGAGGATGACGGCATCTATCTGTATAAGGGCGGCACGGAGGGTGCTGCGAACACCGGAAACGAGCCGTACAGCGAATATTATGCCTGTCAGATCGCAGACAAAATGGGCATCGGCTGCGTACAGTACGATTTGGAAAACTGGAAAGGTATTCTTGCTTCCAAATGCCGGCTGTTCACAGATATTGATACCTCTTTTGTCCCCATCGGGCGTATTCTCCGCAAGACGACGCTGAAAGCCTGCCTTGATTATTACAAGACCTTGGGCGACGAGTTCTACGAGCAGCTTTGCAGTATGCTGGTTTTCGATGCCCTGATTTACAACGAGGACAGACACTTCGGCAATTTCGGCTTACTGCGGAACAATCACACGGGCGAAATTATCGCCCCTGCACCCATCTTCGATAACGGCTTGTCGCTGTTCGACTATGCAATGCCGGACGATTTCAAGAACCTGCGTGCGTATGCAAAGACCCGTTCCAATCCCTACCGCATTTCCTATGAGGATGTGTGTAAAGAGGTAATGGGTGCAAAGCAGAAAGCGCAGCTGCGGCGAATGGTGGACTTCAAGTTCACCCGCCATCCGTCCCTCAATTTGCCGGAAGAACGGTTGACAGCCATTGAAAAACAACTTGGAGAGCGTACAAGAGAGCTGCTCTCCATTCCGGTTCAGAGAAGTACAAAGCGCAAAATCGAGCCGGAAAGATAATCCGTCTGCGGTATGGGAGCAACCCCATACCGCAGATACATACTGCGAACTTGACGGTAGAAAAAGTCACAATATCGTAGTATAATATTCTTAAATCAGAACGACAAATCGGAAATTGATGAGGAGAGTTGTTTAATGGCGTTTGGGGAAAAATGTTATTGTTGCGGAAAAGTTTATCCAAGGGATGATCTCTTTTACTGTGAAGAATGTCTTATGAAATTGAGTAAGGCTTTTGAAACAGGCGAAGGTGTCGTTTTTAATCCCAAACACTACGATCATTGTATTTCCTGTGGTGAATATAAGAATCGAAAAATTGTCTATACAGGTAATACGGGACTGTTTCCTACACACCCTAAAGATTCAGTCCCTATATGTGACAACTGTGTACAAGAAGAATTAAAAAAATATAAAGAAAAATGATTACACTAAATCCCAGTTTGCCGAACTGAATATAGCGTACATAGCCGCTTGGTTTCAAAAGAAATCAGGCGGCTATTTCTATTTTGAAGGAGGTGTTCGCTATGAACGAAACAGATTACGACGCTCGACTTTACGAGAAAATGAAAGCCGAGCAGGACAACTATCGGGACTGGCTACTGCATCAGGAGCCGTCCGAAATCCTCAATCATACCTACGAATACACGATGCGGGAGGACATCGTAATGTGTATGGAGGAGCTGGAGCTTGAGCCGGAAGAGGCAAGGGCTTTGCTTCGTTCCCCTTGTCCTCTCAGTGATGTGTATAAGGAGTTCCGGGACAGAGAAACCGAGCATATTGTCTACACTGTAGAGGGCAACTCTGGCGATAGTTGCCGAGTAAACCAGTACAGCGTAGGTCACTACGAAATCCTCGGATACGGGGTACCTAATTACTAAAGCGAAAGGCTTGCGTAGATTTTTCGCAAGCCTTTCGCTTATAGATCGGTAATAGCTGGGGGAAAATAATTTCAAGGGAGAGATTGTATGAGTAAGACGAGAAAGGCTATTTGCCTTTTGCCCATAGGACTGCTATGTGCGGTGTTTATCTATCCATTTTTGCATGAACTTGGACATGGCTTGGTAGTTTTTTTGCTTGGTGCAAAAGTTGTGGAGTTGCAATGGTTTCCACTGCCGAGTATATTGTGCAGAATGAACTCAATCGATGCTACAGAATATGTAGTTGCCGGAATGGGCGGGATTATATTCCCAGCAGCACTTTGCTTATTAATCCGTTGCAACCGCAAATTTTGGATTTGGTATGCAGTTTTTATTGTTAGACTGATCTGTATCTGGTCGCTATTACTTGCTGCAATATCAATTGTGCTGTTTAAGTTTGGGATTCTGCTTCCAAATGATGACATAACACGGATTTTGCAAAGATATCCGCAGCAGTGGTGGGTTTGCGGAGTATTAATAGTGCTGATGTGTTTGTCGCTGTGTATTTCTATGGCAAAATCAAAGCCCATACAAAGAATTGTTAAGGAACTATGAGTGGACGCCGAGTGCAAGCCATTAAGGCTGCACTCGGCGTCTATTTTGCTTTTATGCGCTTTGCCATTGTAATGAGTGCCTCCAAGTCCTCATTGCACATATCTTTTGTCAATTCAGATAATTCGTGAGCAAGTAGCGGGGATGTACTACTTGTATCAAAGAATTCCATAGGCGTTACGCCAAGATAGTCGCAGATATAAAGGAATTCTGACAAAGAAGGCAGCGCCCTGCCGTTTGAAATGCTTTGAATGTAGCTCTTACTATGTCCCAAGTCAAGACTCATTTTATATTCGGAAATTCCTTTTTGCGTCCGCAAGAAAGAAAGCCGATCACGGATAAACTGCTCATCCATAATATCACCTCTGTAATACTCTATACTAATTACAGCGGTAATAATCACGATTAAACCACCGATTTTACTTGATTTATACCGATTATAACGGTATAATGGAAAGAGAATGGGCGGAATAATCGGTAGCACTGTTGTGAGGCAGAGCTGCTGTGTTTTGGGCTTCTGTTTCGGGCCTTTTGGGGAACATATGACGCATTTTATTATGCAAAAAGGGGATATACTTTCCCTAATGATAAAAAAGTACTGATTTTGTGACTCAAAATCAGTACTGATCTTGCGTAGAACAATTGCTTCTACGCAGTACTTACGAAATCCATTTATTTTATAAGTAATTTGAGGAAGATTAGGACCACATATTTGACCATAATAGTTTTTTCATACCATGTGATTCAATTTTTTCAATTCCTCTCGTTTCCTCTCTATTGAAGAATGAACATAGGTGTTCAGTGTAATGGAAACATTTGAGTGGCCTAACAGTTCGCTCAACGATTTAATGTCAACTCCAGCCTCGACGCACCGTGTTGCGAATGTGTGTCGAAGCACATGGTAGTTGACATCGGGAATATTGTTTTCTGTAAGAAACTTATGAAAACGATATTCAAATGTTCTCGGACTTACGAATTCAGCCGTTGGAGATATTACATATTCTGAACGACATTTCCTTTTTACTACTCTCAACGCCTCCAATACATTTTCTGCAATCGGGATATCTCTAGTAGATGCTTTCGTTTTTGGAGTATCTCGAATCAACTTCGTTTTCCTGCACACCTCATTATTGGCGGCTCGAACTCGTGCAATTGTCGAACGGATATGAATGATTGCTCTGGCAAGGTCAACATCACACCAACGCAGAGCGCATACCTCGCCTATACGCAGTCCGGTTTGAAGGGTGAGATATATCCCCAAAGAAGTTTCGTCTAGATCGGCAAGAAGAGCAGCTTCAAGCCTTGCCTGATCAGAAGAATTCAGTATCTCCAGCTCTTTTCTTTGCATTGCTGGCATATGTATATTTATCTTGACCGGTGGACAAAGGCACTCTGCAATTGAAAACTCCATGACCGAATTGATGACAAGCATAATACTGCGGACATACGCAGGCGAAAGTCCGCCTTTACCATCCAAACGCCCAGACGCGAGTTTCCTGTTCATGAAATCCGAGAGGAGGGCTGTATTGATTTGTGATATTCGGATGTTGCTTAATTCAGGTGCGATATGCTTGTCAATCAAATTGGCATAACGCATATTTGTGGCTCCTTTGTTCCTGGATTTATTTACCTCTTGCCACAAAGCAAGAGCGCTTCCAAAGGTTACGCATCGCTCTGGAATAGCGCCTTTACGATATTCCGCCATACACTTTTGCTGCTTTTCCTTAACCTCTGCATATGTCTTTGCATAGACGGATTTGTAGAGCGTTTTTCCAGCGATGCTGATACCACATTTATAACGTGCTTCCCAACGTCCATCTTTTCGTTTGTGAATATGTTCGCCTCTTTTGGGCATGATAACAACTCCTTCCTGTGTCTATGGCTGACCACAACCTGACACCAATTAATTATAAATCGATATCTAAACACCATAAAACCAAGCAGAAATTCGAGAAATATAACACTCAAAAAGGTAGTAAATGCGCTCATTGTAGGTTTGTCAAACATATTGTACAGCGAACTCGATAGGAGAAAGCCAGTGTAGGGGTCTCATGGGCAAGTTGTTGGCACGGCGGTTATGAGTGGCAAGCTGTTTTTCAAAGTCTTCAAGCGAATAGAACGAATGGCAGGAATAGAACCGTTTCTGATCCTCACGGTGGCTGCGCTCGACCTTGCCGTTGTGTCGCGGTGTATAAGGACGAATCAACTTGTGGCGAATGCCCAGCTCGGCGGCGGTTTTCTCAAACAGCGTGGGCAGATCGCGCTTGCTGTTAGAAAAACGGTTGGTAAACTCGAACCCGTTGTCCGTCTGGACGCACTCCACTTGTATGCCTCTGCGGGCGTACCACGCCCGCAGCCTGCGCAGGAAGTCCGCCGAGGAATAGGTGGATTGCTCCGGATACGCCGCCAGAAAGCGCAGCCGTGTGAACTCGTCGATAGCGGTGTACTGGAACAGGCGAAGCTCCGGGTCTGCGATGCAGCGGCGGGGAACGACCTTGACATCCACCTGAACGCGCTCGCCGGGGTGCGTCATCTGCTCATAAGGCTTTGGTTTATACTTCTTTTTCGGCTTTTCTGCCGGAAACAGTCCCAGTTTGCGCATGACGCGGAACAGACTTTCCGGACAACGGCTATAGCCGCGCTGCCTCAGCCGATGCCACAGCTCGAGCATTCCGAGCGTCGGATTGCGGCGGCGCATATCTCGGATGAGCTTCAGCTCGTCTTCCGTGTGCTGATTTGGATGGCTGTGCGGACGTCTGGACGCGCAGGCCAGGGACGCCACACTTCCGTCCCAGCGCTTTTTCCAGAAGTAGATGTATGAACGACTTTTGTTGTACTTCCGACTGGCGCGGCTGACACCATATTTTTTGGCGTACTGCATTAGGGATTGCCGAAAGGCCATGTCTTGTGTTATACTGTTTGACATGAGGAATATGGTCTCCTTTCTGGTGTGTTTGGTGTGGTAGCTTAACTATATCGCAGGAGACCCTATTTCTCATACTTTTTTATTCGCTTGTCCAAGATGTATTATAGTCCTACAACTCAAAAAGGTAGTAAATGCGCTCATCCGATTGACATACCGCAAGAATCGTGCTATAATAAGACGAAAATAGGTAAAGTGTAGGCGTTGAGAAGCAATTGTTCTACGCAAGAGTGCGCAATCCGTTTATTTTTTTGAATGACAATCAAACGCACGCTTGATTGAAATGTTTGAGGCGCTACCAACTGGGCGGTACTTGGAATAGGAGTAAGAATGGACAACTCTGATCGCAGAAAAGAAATACTGAATGTTTGCCTAGATACGTTTATCAATAAGGGGCTTTCGGAAACAACGGTTCGAGATTTGAGTACGGCGCTGAAACTTCAGTCTGGCGGTATTTATTATTGGTTTAAGGACAAAGATGAGGCCGTTGTTGCCTGCGCTGAAGAAGCGGCACTTCGTCTTGAGAATTTTTTGATTTTCCCTGCACTCAAGGACATCAAAGATCCTGATAAAATGATGAAGCGCCTAAAAATACGGGCAGACGAAATGCAACCGACTATGAAGTTCTTTGCAAGTGTATGCGCGTTGTCAAAGTACGAGGAGCGTATGCAGCCAGTGCTCGACTGTTTAGCGGAACGTTACGAAGCCTATGCACGGCGCTTTTCAAAAGAACTAAATTGTGATTTTGATGCGGTAGCTCCGTATGTGTACTTTGCAATTACTACAATTACTGATTATATGATCTTTGGAGAAGCCAAGTACATTTTCCCGCAGATTGAGTTAATCAAGACTGCACTGAAGGGCTTCTTACAGGAGAGTTTCAAATAGAGACGACGGAAGGGGGATAACTTCCTGTGATTCGCTATAAAGAAAAGGCGAAAGACTGCCAACTGATTGTAAAGGTAAGACTGCCATTTGGCCAATCGGTCAGTGATAATGATTTGGAGTTTTTCGCCCGAAAGTGTTTGAGGGGGTTTCTGAGGCCAAAACGTGTTCGGAGTAATACGCTTGAATATGTGGGGCCAATTGCGGTTCCTCTATATGACCGATTAAAAAAGCCTATCAGGAAGTACGATTTCTTCTTCCTGATAGAGCAAATCGTAGATGCAACGCAGAAACTTCAGAAAAATGCTCTTCCGTGGAACAAAGTGGTTTGGGACCTTCGCCATGCTTACATCAATGAAACAACAAAAGAAGTCCAACTCATCTATTTACCATTAGAAGACGTATCCGTACAGGTAAATATTATTGAGTTCCTTGAAAGCATTGTTTACTCAGCAAGCCCCGTAGATGAACGAGATTGCGATTTTGTTTCAAGATTCGTGTATTACCTCAAGAGTCTATCGAATTACGACCCTGAAAAGATTGAAGCATATATTGCACGGGAGGATCGGAGCATCGTAAATACCATTAAGAAACATACAACTGGCGGTAGTGGGTTCATGACCGATAAGCGCAAGGATTATTACGATCACTATGGGAACAGAGCTTCCAATGACGATGCGACAGATTTGCTTTCGGAGTCAGATGAGCTTACAGGACTGCTGCGGGATGATGAGGCAACCGGCTTGCTTGTAGATGATTCTGATGAGGCAACCGGACTGTTGAACGATGGTGATGAAGCAACAGGCTTGTTGAATGACGATGATGAAGCAACGGGGCTGCTGGCGGAAGAAAGCGTCCATTATCCTACTCTATATCGGGTTTTAACCGAAGAGCATATCAGCATTAACAAGCCCGTGTTCCGGCTTGGAAAAGAACGCAGCTATGTAGACTATTTTGTTACGAATAATAACGCTGTGAGCAGAGGACACGCAGACATTATAACAAGAGGTAATCGGTACTTTGTGCGGGATCTGAATTCCAAGAACAAGACTTTTATTAACGGTCAAGCAATTCCGGCACAGTATGAGTGTGAAATCTTCGATGGAAATCGTCTGACTCTAGGAAATGAAGAGTTTATTTTCAATACATAAGCAACAATAAAACCAAAGGAGACGAGATGATGCGATTTGCAGCAACGGCAGATACCGATATCGGTATTTCCAAGAATACGAATCAAGATAGTGTTCTTATAAAGCACGCATCGTATGACGGCGGCGAAGTGTTGCTTGCTGTGATATGCGATGGTATGGGTGGCTTAGCTAGAGGTGAGTTGGCCAGTGCAACAGTTATTCGAGCTTTTGCGAAATGGTTTGATGAAGAACTCCCGTATGAACTGGAAAATGTTGATCTAAAAGTCATTGGCGGAAAGTGGTCATTGATGCTGAAGGATCTGAATGTTCATATTTTAGAAGCATCAAAAAAATATTGCCGCAGCGGTGAAGCAATGGGAACAACCTTTACCGGAATCCTATTCGTTGGCGATCAGTACGTAATTGCTCACGTAGGTGACACTCGTGTATATCAGATTACTTCTGATATGAAGCAGCTTACAACGGATCAAACCTTCGTGGCTAGGGAAGTTAGCCGAGGAACGATGACTCTGGAACAGGCATTGCAAGATAAGCGCAGGAATATGTTGCTGCAATGCGTAGGAGCTTCCGATATTGTGGAGCCACAGGTTTTAACGGGCAAGACGGTAAAAGGAGCCTATATGCTCTGCTCCGACGGTTTTCGACATGAGATTACGGAACGGGAAATGTATGAATCCCTAAATCCCATAAATCTAATGAATAAAAAGGCTATGCACAGCAATGCAAAGTACTTGATTGAGCAAGTCAAGAGCCGCCAAGAGAAGGACAATATCTCCGTGGTTCTGATTAGAACAGAATAAGGGGTGGCGGACATGACGCATGTGGGAACAGTTATTGAAGGCAAATATGAAATACTGAAAGAAATCGGCCGGGGCGGTATGTCCGTTGTTTATTTGGCGAACGATACGCACCTCAACCGCAACTGGGCAGTTAAGGAAGTCAGGAAAAAAGGAAACGGGAAAAACGACGAGATCGTTGTGAACAGCTTGCTGGCTGAGGCCAATATGGTCAAGCGGCTAGACCATCCAGCGCTGCCTCGAATTGTCGATATTATTGATAACGGCAGTACCATCTATATTGTGATGGACTTCATTGAGGGTGAGTCCCTAGACAAAATTCTCAACGAGTATGGGGCGCAGCCGGAGGATAAGGTGATCGAATGGGCTATGCAGATTTGCGATGTGCTTTCTTACCTCCATTCTCAGAAACCGCCGATTATCTATCGGGACATGAAGCCGGCAAATTTGATGTTGAAACCAAATGGGAACATCAGCATTATCGACTTTGGTATTGCACGAGAGTATAAAGAACAGAATCTGGCAGACACTACAGTGCTTGGCACTAAGGGGTATGCTCCTCCTGAGCAATATAGTGGGCAGACAGATCCGCGGTCAGATATCTTTGCTTTGGGCATGACAATGCACCATTTGCTGACGGGCATCGACCCCAGAAATGGAGAACCATATGCTCCGGTACGTCAATGGAACCCGGAACTTTCGGAAGGTATCGAGGCAATTATCAACAAGTGCGTGGAACCGGCGGCAGAGAATCGGTATCAAAGCTGTGCAGAATTACTGGTCGATTTGCAAGACCCAAGCAAGGTAACAAAGGGATGGCGCAAGAAGTTAAAGAGGAGATTGTTCTTTTTTGTTGGTGCTGCTGCGCTTGCAGTTGTGGCCGGTATTGCAGGGCTTGCATTAAATCTGGCTGCGACGCAAGTGAATAACCAAGATTACGACCTGAAGATCAATTCTTCCGATCCAACGGGATATTATGAAGCTATCACCATTTATCCAGCCCGAATAGACGCGTATAACAAGCTCATTGAATACTATAAGAATTATGGTGCAGAGAATGACAGCATTACCCGCATTGGAAATGAGATTGAAAAAAATGCTGACCAACTTGATACATCTCTTCCGGAAGTTGCCAAGCTGTACTACGACATTGGGAAATTATACTTTGCAGATTACGATGGCGCATTGAAGGCTAGAGCAGCTAATGCGAAGGGCTATTTTGAAGTAGCAGCAGGCGGTACAGCGAACTTTGACAAGAAGGGCATTGCTTCCTGCTATTATTCCATATGTAAGTTCATGACAAGCCAGAGCACAACTTCAGAACATGCGTTATCTGACTACACAGAACTTTTCAACGAGATTAGTCAGGCAATGAGTGTTGTCGAGAAAGCTGATGACAACGAAGCGAATTACGATAAGATTTCCCTCTACTATGTGACGGTCCTGCTTATCAATGACCAGTCCAAGTATATGGCAGGAGTGGGTTTTGACCAGCAGGAAGCATTGAGTATGATGGAAAGCGCCTACAAAAAGTCTGTAGCCATTACATCAACGCTTCCCTATGTTACTGATCTACAGGACAAAATCAAAAGCGACTATCAGACGTTTGTGACCTCTGTAAACAACAACTACAATGAGGTTGCTAAACGTCAGAATGGAGGCAATTAAATGGCTAAAACACTGTCAATGTTGTCAATTATCTCCTTCATAGTTGCTGGTGTGGCGCTTGCAGTAGCCATTTTTCTGTGGATATTCTTTAAGATTCCTCGTGTTATTGGGGACTTGAGTGGTCGCAATGCAAGGAAATCTATTGCAAGAGTTAGAGCTAGTAATGAAAAATCGGGAGATAAGTCCTACCGACCGAGTGCGGCAAATGCGGCAAGAGGAAAACTGACCAGCACAATGCCACAAACACAACCCGAGCAGGCGACGGAAGAAATAAAGCCTGTTGGAGATATGCCAGAAACTGGTTTGCTTGCCGAAAATAGAGCCAAAGGGACGGAAGAATCAGGCACAGAGCTATTGGCCAAAGAAGAACCAACAGGAGTTCTATTTGACGAAAATGCCACAGAACCGCTTACAGACCATCCCAATGGAGTCAAGCAGCACGTCGTCAGAGGAAAAAAGCTTCAGATGATTGAGGAAGTCATACTGATTCATACCGATGAGGTGATTGAATGAGTTGGGGACGATATGAAAACCGTGGAAAAAGAATTCGTTGTTTGTTTTGGATTGCTGTAGGGCTATTTGCAATACACGCATCAAGCTATTTGCTGATGCCGGTGGCAACAGAATTTGCTGAAAGCCGCAATTCCAATACACCATTGCTTGCTATTGGATGTATATTTTGGAGTTCTATTGTACTCGGTTATCTTCTGATTGCGTTAGCAAACACGGAAAGGAAAAACTTTATCAGGAAGCGGTTGAATGGGGACCTTTCTATGCAGTGCCACATTGGAGCGGTTACCTTCTTTTCAAATCTTCCTGCTGCCATTGTTGATGCAGCTCTATTTGCCAGTGTGGTTGCGTTTGCGATTATTTATTGTGCCGGTTTTATAAACCGTTATATCACATATGTGGCATTGGCTATTGTAAGCTTCTCATTGAATACGCACGGCTTATTTAATGGGAGAATATATAAAATCACAAAATACAAACGATTGAGGAGAGGCGAAAATCATGAGTAATGCAAAAAAGAGCATATCTCGCAGATTTATGGCAGCGTTATTGTCGTTTGTGTTGGTGTTGGGTCTCATACCCACATCAGCACTGACTGCTTATGCTGCCACACCAGAACATCCGAACGGGGTTACGGTTTCTGTTACCGATCAGGATGGAAAAGGAATTGCGGGAGCAACAGTTGAATACCATATCAACTCCACGGTAAACGGAGCTGATTATGCATCCGGAACAGCGACAACCGATGAAACCGGCTGCGCAGAGGTGCTGGCAGCAGACAAGTTCATCGCAGATGATCTCACGCTTTCGGCAACGGCTGTTTTGGCTGATTATACTTATGCTGACGGCAGCGGCAGTATTAAAAATGCTGCAATTACCTCGGATGCGCAGGATTTTGCTATCCAACTTCGCAGCACAAAGATTCCGGGTGTGACCGTTACTGCAAACAGCGGATTGGTCTATCAGGAAGGAACTGCCCAGAGTCTAGTAACTGTAGCAGGTACGAAAGATACGGATACTGTTACCTACAAAATCGATAACGATGTTGTCGTTACTCCTCAAAAAATAGATGCAGGTACATATGCGGTTGAAGTAATCGTTGCCAGAGAGGGATACTCTGATTTTATATTTTCCGAAAATGTTACGATTGCAAAGGCCCCAATTGCCGGTATTGATATTACAGAGGTAAATGCTTCTTACAACGAGAAGACCCAGAATATTGTAACTCTGACTGGCAATTTCTTGCCGACCGATGAGGTGCACTGGTTTGTCAACGGCGCAGACACTGGTTCTATGGATGTTCCGCAGAAAGACGCTGTCGGAGAATATACGGTCAGACTCACCGTAGATCGGGGCAACAACTATGAGGTGTTCGACAAAACCGTAACTTCGAAAATTGTGCTCGGCAATATTAATCTCGATGGTCTCAAGATTACGGCCAACAAACTGACCTACAATGGAGAGGAACAAGAAGCTGTTACTGTTGAAGGTCAGGGAAACTATACCTTGCAGTACCGTTTGTCCGAGACAGAATCTTGGAAAAAATACGATAAAGCTGATGGAACGGTTCCGACGGTAAAAAATGCTGGAGATTATACCGTTTACATCAAGGCAGTTAAGGATAGTTATAACGACAAAGAATATCCTGAATTCCCACTGAATGTCCACGTGGAGAAAGCAGGGCAAAACATTGCTTTTTCAACAGCTGTTCCAACCACGGTTGAACTTACCAACGATTCAAACAAGAATCGCTACGACTTCTCTGCCGGTGGAAATAATTTGAGCGGCCAAGAAATTGAATACACTTTAATAGACGCTTCCGGAACCGATATTGCAGAAATTGACGCAAGCAATGGAACTCTGACTGTAAAGCATGCAGGTATTGTGACGGTTAAGGCGTTCCGTGCGGGCAACAAGAACTACAAAGATGCTGAAGCCTACAGCACCGTTTTAATCACTGCGCCGCAGAGTGGCTTGGTTGATTTTGATAATAAGACCGTGAATTACGTGCTTGATGAAAGCGGCGTTTCTTCGGAACAACAGGCTACAAAAGTAAACGCAGACGATAACGGAGCAGTTACATATTCTATTGATCAGACGAATATCGGCTTGTCTATAGATACGAATAGCGGAAAAATCACGGTTACCAACTGGAACAAACTCGGCAGGGCTATGCGCAAGACAGGAAGTGTTTCCGTCATTGTTACCGCAAAAAAAGCTGCCGGGAAGATGACGGCGAAAGAATGGACCAGAAATGGCGAGACTTGGGCTTCTCAGGATGTCACTTACGAGGTATACCCTGCGACCGTGACTTCTTATAAACTTGTAATTACATACGAAGCAGCTCCAGACTTTGATGCTGTTTGTAATATTACATCTTCCGACCCCGAAACGGGGTGGTATAACAGCGAGTACCCCGCTACGGTAACGCCGAAAGACAGCAAGAGATACAGCATTGCAGTTGATGATCCGATTGGCTTTGCCGATGAGCAGACCATCACAGCACAGGGCGAAGATTCACATTATATTTATCTGAAAGACAAGACGACCAGAAAAATATGCGCTGCAATTGAGCTGAAGATTAAAATTGACACTGTTGCGCCGAATACTCGCGATATGACCATTTCCTATTCTGAGTCTTCTGAGTCCATTGTTGACAAGATCCTATCGACGATTACCTTTGGCTATTACAATCCTGATGTGACTGTCACCTTCACTGCAAAGGATGAGACTTCCGGATTGGATCATATGGATTGGAAGTATACAAAAGAGGCTAATGCAAGCGATATCAATCTTCTGAAGGACGGCGGACCCCTGACCTTTGATAAAAATGGACAGGCTGTGCTTACGTTAACCGCTTCTGAATTGGAACAGTATCGCGGTAATATCTCTTTCACCGTGACAGATAAGGCCGGAAATACCAGCGACGTAAAGACAGATGATGACCACGTGATTGTCATTGACACGATTCCGCCCAAGTGCAGTGTGTCTTATGCTGACCCGCTGAATATCCATGATGGGAAGAAGTATTTCGACGGGAGTATTGAGCTGAACTTTACTGTCACAGAAGCGAACTTTTACGAAGAAGATTTCAAGGCATTTGTTTCTAAAAACGGCGAATCCAAAGTCCCCGTTTCCTTGAGCTGGGAAAAGAGCGCTGAGGAAAAAGATACTTATATTGGAACGTATATGCTCAGCGGCGATGGCGACTATGTGGTATCTGCTGAATACGAAGACAGATCCAATAATGAGATGGCAAAGTATCAGTCTGATGTACTTGTTGTAGATACAATTGCTCCGACTATGACTGTGGAGTACAGCGAGGCAAGTAATCAGGTTGGAACCACGCTTTACTACGGAAACGATAAGAGCGGGAAGGCCGAGATCACTTTTAAGGTAACAGAGGCGAACTTCTTCGCAGAAGATGTGGTTGTCAAAGTTTCGAAAAATGGGGCGACAGCTTATGCTGTTACTCCGGCCTGGACTGATGTAGACGCAGATACGCATATTGGAAGTTATACGATTTCCGGTGACGGTCATTATATTGTTTCCGTCGAGTATAAGGATCGTTCCAACAATAAAATGACGACGTATCAGTCCGACATGATTACGATCGATACGATTAAGCCGCAGGTAAATGTTACTTATCAGAATACAGCCAAGATCGCAACGTTGAAAGATAGCGAAGGAGCTGACAGAGACTATTTTAACAAAACGCAGACGGCGGTAGTCACGATCAATGAGCATAACTTTGATTCCAATGATATCAAGTTCAACATCGTTGGCAAGGATGTTGCCGGTAATATGCGCAATATCAGTGACTTGATCTCCATGTCTTCCTGGAGAACGAATGGCGATGTTCACAGCATTACTATCACATATTCGGGTGATGCCAATTATACCTTTGATGTGGACTACAGCGATCTTGCGAAGAATGCCGCTGAAGATTATGTCGCAGATCACTTTACCGTAGACACGGTAGCACCTCGAATCACAGGCGTTTCTTACAGCACGAGCGTGCTTGAGACAGTACTCTCTAGCGTGAGCTTTGGCTTTTACAACGCAAAGATGACGGTCACCGTTACTGCCGAAGATGATACGGCTGGCATCCATCAGTTTAATTACAGCTACCTGACTGCTGCGGGGGTAAGTTCTGTCAATGCGCAGCTTTTGGACCAAGTAATAGACGAAGCAGGTATCAAGTATTCAGATGGTGGCAGAACGGCTACCATGACATTTGAGATTCCTAAGATGGCACTCGGCAGCGACAACCAGTTTAATGGAACCGTGAAGTTTGATGCGACAGACCGTTCTGATAATAAGGTGGAACAATCTGAGAACAAACGCATCGTTGTCGATAATATTGCCCCTACAGCTACTGTTTCCTATAATGAGCCAGTCAATACGCAAAATGGTATTTCCTACTATGATGGAAACATCAATGGAACGATTACCATCAATGAGGCCAACTTCTACGCAGAGGATGTTTCTGTTATGGTTTCCCGTGACGGCGGTGCTGCACAGACATTGGCCACCTCTTGGTCGGACAGCAGTGTTGATACACATATCGGTTCCTTTACGCTCACAGACGATGCGGACTACATTGTCACAATCAATTATCGAGATAAGTCGGGCAATACAATGACAGAGTATCAGTCAAGCCAGATGACGATTGATACGAAGATTGAAGAACCTACTTACTCGATTAACGGTGTAGCTAAGTCTGGCGATGATGGTGGAGCCTATAAGGATGAAGCAAATATCAGCTTCAACTTCGAAGATCAGAACTTTGATACGCAGACTGTAAAGCTTGTGCGTACCCGTTTTAACGAAACTAAGGACGTCACAGCAGATTTTGTGAAAGTTGGACTCAACGAAAAGGGCGGTTCCGGTTCTTTTGATGTTGCGAAGAAAGTAGATAACGATGGCATCTATGTACTGACTGTCACAATGACAGACAAAGCTGGCCATTCCACGGAATCCCATATCAAGTTTACCATTAACCGTTACGGTTCAGTCTACGAGTATAGTGATTATCTGACCTCCCTGATTAAGGATGGCGGTCAGTACATTGCCAAGAATGGCGATGCTGCAATCACAGATGACCTTGTGATTACAGAATACAATGCAGATAGAATCGTTAAGGGATCTTTGAAGATTGTAATTACGCGTGACGGTGAAACAATCGACACGAAGTTTACTGCCAGCCCTGAGGCTTCTGACAATACTGCGATTGGGTCCTCCGGTTGGTATCAGTATGTGTACACCATCAGCAAGGAAAACTTCACAGAAGACGGCGTTTACAACATTACAATCACATCTGAGGATGCGACTGGAAATACTTCAACAAGTGTGCCGGATAACTCCGTCGCTGCAAACGGTGAAAAGATTCTTGATGTAATGACTTTTACGGTGGATACTACAGCACCTGAGATTCGGAACATTGTTGGCTTGGATAAGAAAATCGTTAATGCCCAAGAGCAGGATGTCAAGTACACGATTGTTGATGTCGGCGGATTGAAGCAGATTGAGGTAATCGTGAACGGTCAGACTGCCGATACGATCACTGATTTTGGTGACGATCTGAATAGCTATGCCGGTACATTTACGTTGAGTGAAAGCAATGAAGCGCAGACGGTTCAGCTAAAAGTTACTGATCTTGCCGGTAATGTTACGGATACTGCATCTGATGATTTTAATCCCGGTGAACGGTTCGTGTTCAACGATGTAATTACCGTTTCTACGAATTTCTTCGTTCGCTGGTATGCAAATGCTCCCCTGTTTTGGGGTTCTATCGGCGGTGTTGTGGTAGTAACCGCTGGAATTTGGCTTCTTATCGTTGCAAAGCGCAAAAAGAACGCTGAAGAGAAGTAATAATCATTAGTAAAAGGAAACCGCACTGCCCGTGCGTTAAGCACGGGCAGGCGGAACCCCTTTGCTAGAACTTGGACTACGAAGATTTTCGTGGTTCAACTTGTGGCAAAGGATTTTTCGTGGAAGGATTGAAGTGTATGAATGTCTTGGTCGAAAAAAGTAGATTAACAGAGATGGAATGCGGTACAAATTATGCGTGCATTCTAAATGATAATTCGTCCTTCCTCCCTACTGAATATAAGGTGCTCCAGAGTCAGAAAGGCGGCTGCTTTGTTAAGTGTATGCGGATGTTGTACAACGGCAAAACAGAACTATACTATTTTTCCGGAGAACTGAAACCCCTTTCTACGGTGCTATTATCCATTGATGCAGAGCGCTTTTTGACGATTCTTTGCAATCTGTTTGCTGCAATTATCAGTGTTCAAAGCAATGGATTCTTAACTTGTAGAAATATTAACGCTGATTTTGAGAGAATTTATATCGATCCGAGTACATACAAAGTCAACCTGATCTATCTTCCGCTAAAAGAGCATCTCCTTGAAGATGACGCAGCGTTTGAAAATGAGGTTAGGGCATCGCTTATTAAGCTGATTTCTGGTTTAAATGCATTATCTACTCCCAGAATGATGCAGGTCTTAGCAGATTTGCAAAATGGTTCTTTGGGATTGGAAGAACTTTATTCAAAACTAAGTGGCAAAACGATTGCCAATCAGCATGACAATAATAGTGTAGAAAACAGAGAACCTTCCACTGTACCAACAAGATTAAAGCTGGTGGCGATGAATGCGCCTGCCAGGTTTGTGATTACAGTGGATAAGAACGCCTTCACGATCGGGAAAAAAGACTCCAATGATGCGGTAATCACGTTTAACAAGATGATCAGCAGAGTTCACTGTAAAGTCACCGGTAGTCGAGGCCAGTATTGGATTACTGATTTACAAAGTTCAAACGGAACCTATATTAATAATATGCGGTTACAACCCAATCAGCCGCATAAATTAGAATCTGGAGATATTGTGCGGATGGCGAATTCGGATTTTCAGGCTGTAATTGATTGAAGGAGATGGCGGGATGTCAAAAGCACGCGTAATTATTGCTGACACAGATATAAATTACATCATTCCGTTGCAGCTCAAATTTGCAGAGGAGTTCTTTGATGCAATTGATTTGGAAGTTATTTCTGATAGGAGCTATTTCGAAAAACTGTTCGCAGTTCCTCAGAAAGCCGATATTCTTATTGTATCAGAGGAGCTATATGATTCTTCCCTACAGCGCCATAATGTCAGCAATATCTTCTTGATGACGGAACAGTATGAGGAAGGCCAGACCGCTGAATTGAATGTAAATCGGATATTCAAGTATACCAGTATCAAAGAAATCTTTAGCGAAATCACCGGAAAAAGTGCCAGTGCGTTGAAAATCCAAAAAGAGAGACAGGAACCTAAAATTGTGCTAGTTTATTCCGCCTGCGGAGGCACAGGGAAAACAACTGTGGCAATGGGCATAAGTGCATCACTTACGAAAAATTATAAACGCGTTCTATATATAAATGCAGCTCGATTGCAGGTCTTTCAGCATATGCTTGAGAACCCATCAGCAATTACTGCTGCGGATGTGTATACGAAGCTTTCTGCAAGCACTGACAGCATCTACGAAAATATTAAACATGTAATTCGTAAGGAGCTATTTAACTATCTTCCGCCTTTTAAAGCTGCATTGATGTCCTTGGGGCTACCCTACTCTGTTTTTGAGAGAATAATCATCTCTGCAAAGAAAAGTGGAGAGTATGATTTTATTGTAGTGGACGCTGATATTACATTTGACGAAGATAAAGCTAGTCTGCTGAACATTGCAGACAAGGTTCTTATTGTTACAAAGCAAAATTTATCCTCCGTAATTGCAACAAATATTCTCGTTGCGAATATAAACGGAGCAAATACAGAAAAATACTCTTTTGTGTGTAATGACTTCGACAAAGAAAAGGACAACTCGCTGATTTCCCCAAATGTATCTGTAAAGTTTTCTATCGATGAGTATATTGAGCATTTCAGACATTATGACAAAATGAGTCCGGATGATTTCTCTAAAGAAAACAGTATTCAAAAGGCAGCGTTTTTGACCATATAAGGAGGAGCACAATGAATAAAGAAACAGCGATTATAATCTTTAATATTATTAAGAGGAATTTCACTGTGGATCTTGAGGTTCCGCTGGATATATCTGCTAATGATTTGGTAAACGCTTTGAATACTGCATATGATCTCGGCATTGATACTTCTGATATGAAAAACTGTTATCTGAAAATGGAAAATCCGATTTCCTTGCTCAAAGGCAACAAGTTATTGGCTGATTTTGGAATGCGCAACGGCAGTGTTATCAACTACACAGAATAGGAGGCGACGGATATGAAAAGATATAAAGTTACTCTTTCAAGTAACACTGTTTATAAGGAAATAGAACTTGCCTCCGATTTGCAACAGGTGAAGGTGGGTACTGGCGTAGATTGTGATATTCGTCTTCGAAAAGAATTATTTTTCGGCCAGATTGAACTTAATTTTATAAAAAACAAGGATACTTGGACTGTCATCTGCTCAGATAATTTGTATATTACCGTGGGCGACGTGCGCAAACTTGCAACAAAACAACTGAATCACGGAGATGTACTTGAAGTCAAATATCAGGACTCAGATAATCTGGTATTTGCAATGGAATTTTTGATCGATTTTGATGACGGTAAAAAATACGAGAGAATTATCGACGTTTCCGGGGCAACATCACTGACTATAGGTACATCGGCAAATTGCAATATTACAATAGGTGGCGAATATGCCAAAGATGATGCACTTGTTCTTACTAGAAAGTCCGATGGGTTTGTTGTCGATATTCAAAATACAACTTATGGTGTTTATATCAACGGTAAGAAGGCGAAGAACAAAGATATAATTAAAGATAGGGATTTTCTTTCCGTTTCCGATTATTTCTTCTACTTTAAGAACAATAAAATCTGGACACAAATTCGTCCAGAAATGAAGGTTAATTCTTTGAGCTTTCTGGATACACCATCAAAGGGGACGTATCCCCGGTTTAACCGAAATACTCGGGTAAAATTAGTTGTATGTGATGAGAAAATAGAAATTCTTGATCCCCCTGCCAAGCCCCCAAAGCCAAAGAATAATCTTTTTATGAGATTACTTCCATCTTTGGGAATGTTGGTCGCTGCAGGGGTTATGGCCTTCTTTGGTGGAATGATGATCATTATGTCCGTACTATCCGGGGCAATGGCCATCTTTACCACAATTATAAGCATCAAGGAAGGCAACAAAGAATATAAGGAAAGTTCTGCAGAACGAATTGAAAAGTACAACGCTTATATTTCAAAGAAAAAGAAAGAAATAGAAGAAAACAGAGAACAAGAGTATACCGAATTGGAAGAATTGTTTGTTTCTCAGCCGGTAGAACAAGAAAGATTCCGCTCTTTTTCTGCTGATCTCTTTGATCGTTCTCGTGACGATGAGGATTACTTGGGTGTGCGCATTGGCAGCGGCGACGTCCTTTCAAAGAGAGAAGTAAGCTACAAAAAGCAAGAAAAACTGGAAATCGAGGATGATTTGCAGCTGATTCCAGAGCAATTATGTGCTGAATACAAGAATGTTCATAACGCTCCTATTGTGTGTGATTTGAAAGAGATTAATGCAATGGGTGTGGTTGGTGCGCCTGCATACAGATTTGAATTGCTCAAAAATATTGTCATAGATATTGCTGCACGTCAGCATTTCTCTGATGTGAAAATGGTTTTTGTAGCCGAAAAAGAACACAAGGAGCAAATACAGTGGCTTCGTCTACTCCCTCATGTTTATAATGACGCCATTGGCGTTAGAAACATTGTTTGTGATGATGAGAGTAAGAATCTCATTTTTGAATTTTTGTATAAAGAACTCACGCTTCGAGAACAAAACAAATCTTTTTCCGAGAACATTATTGTGTTCTTTTACGATGAATATGGCTTTAAGAGTCATCCGATTTCAAAGTTTGTAAATAGAGCCAAAGATCTTGGTGTTACTTT
>ERZ773259.872-NODE-872-length-29162-cov-3.582815_pt1 | contig 29162 bp, 26 predicted proteins | sample MGYA00511961_ERZ773259 | MGnify/ENA primary metagenome ERZ773259 (study PRJEB29015, sample SAMEA2737775) | human gut metagenome | biome: human gut; feature: human-associated habitat; material: faeces | place: China | collected 2012 ...
TATGCCGAGTTTCAAATTTTGAAAGCCTGCTTTTAGCAGAATTTTGCCCCTTTAGAATTGACCCGCCGATGGAACCTGAACAGGAACGCCTTTCCAAGCTTTATTCCGGTTCGGGTATCCACAGCCTTTCTGAATTAAATCCCAAACAAATTTAATAGCCCACCACCTGGCTAAATGCAACCACGCCGAACAGCATAAACAACACCAGATAAATTCCCAGTAATACTGCGAATATGATCAGCTGTGCTCTGCAGAAGTTTCTCCGGTTAATATTACCGTTACTTTCGAATGCCCATACAAAATACATGACTATTCCAACACACGGGATCAGTAATACGATCAATGTCAGTATCCAGTCTTTTAGATCCATTGGAGAGTTGTCTGACTGCTCATTTCTGTTCTGGCTGTACTGCTGGCTGTAGTCATATTGATTATCCTGATATACGAATTTATTATCCTGTGAATCCTCTGATCCGGTTGCTTCCGGTTCTGGTTCCGCCTTCTCTTCCGGCTCTCCTGCCGGTTCTTCTGTTGATTCACCGTAACTGTAGACCTCGTCAGCGGTTACCTGCTTATTTTCTTCATCCATCTGTCATTCTCCTTTGCCTTACTTATTTTTGCGTCTATCTTATCATTTCAGAGCTCCGAACGCAACATCCATGAGCAGTCGAAGCAGATTATAGTGGTAATAACTCATTGGCGGCTGGTCCGGAAAATACCGATACATACGCCACACGTAGTAAATCACCATAAGAACCACACACACGACACAGCCTGTCTTAAACCATTTTCCAATCGGCTTCTTACAGATATAGCGCTTCCATGCAAATATCACCACACCTGCTGCGAATGCATAGATAAACGGATGCATCTTCCATGCTCCTTTGAAGTCCAGATGCAAAAGCCGGATTCCTGCTCTTGTAAGTCCGCATGCCGGACAAGGAAATCCCGTGATCCAGACCAAAGGGCAGATACCCGGCAGAAATTGACTTCCAAATACAAAATAGGCGATTATAAATATAACCGCCCATTTTGCCTTCTTTATATCATTTTTTAATAATACAAATCCGTCTTTCAATATCTTTTTCATCCTGTTATGAGATAACTTTCTTCGGACATTTTACTGCACAGGCACCACAGTCTTTACATTTCTCGTAGTCGATGTGCGCAATGTTATTTTCCACTGTAACAGCTTCAAACTTACATGCTTTCTCACACATCTTACATCCGATACATCCGGCTGTACATGCCTGCATAACTGCTTTACCTTTGTCCTGTGAATTACATTTTACCAGATGCTTCTGATCATATGGCACGATCTCGATCAGGTGTTTTGGACATACAGCTACACATTTTCCACATGCTTTACATGCTTCTTTATCTACAACTGCCACACCGTTTACAATGTGGATCGCATCGAATGGACATGCCTGAACACAGCTTCCGTCTCCAAGACATCCATAAGAACAGGCTTTCGGTCCGCCATCCTGCATCATGTTGACCATAGTACAGTCGCTCAGTCCATGATATTCATATTCCTGTTTTGCTTTTTCACAGTCTCCGCCACATTTTACAAATGCAACTTCATGTACCTGTTCACCTGCAGCAACGCCCATGATCTCTCCGACTTTTGCTGCTACCGGAGCGCCTCCGACCGGACATCCGCCGACTTCGGCTTCTCCTTTTACGATTGCCGCAGCAAGTCCGGAACATCCGGCATAACCACAGCCACCGCAGTTATTTCCAGGAAGTACACCAAGGATGGCCTCTTCCCTTTCATCTACCTCTACCGCAAATTTCTTGCCGGCAACACCGAGGAATACACCAATGAATAATCCGGTGCCTCCTACGATAACTGCCGCAAGGATAATACCTGTAACACTCATTGTCTGCTCCCTCCTAAATCAGTCCTGAGAATCCACAGAATGCGATCGCCATCAGACAAGCTGTGATCAGTACGATCGGAGTTCCCTGGAAGGACTCTGAAATATCATTGTATTCCATCTTCTCACGAATACCTGCCATGATCACGATCGCGATCAGGAATCCGACAGATGTACCAATACCATTGACAACACCTTCGATGATAGAATATTCTTTCTGAACGTTTGTAAGTGCCACACCAAGTACCGCACAGTTTGTTGTGATCAGTGGAAGATACACACCAAGTGCTTTATACAATGATGGCATACTCTTTTTCAGGAACATTTCTACAAACTGTACTAAAGCTGCGATAAACAGAATGAATACGATTGTCTGCAGATATTCAAACCCCAGCGGAACCAGGATGAATTTGTAAATCAGTCCTGTAAAGAATGATGATAATGTAATAACGAATACAACTGCTCCACCCATACCGGTTGCAGTCTCAACCTTTTTCGAAACACCCAGGAACGGACAGATTCCGAGGAACTGGCTGAGTACAACGTTATTTACGATAGCTGAACCAATTGCAATAATCAATAATTCTTTCATACTATGTACTCCTCCTACTCTTCATTCCCTGTTGGGAATACTTTGCTTCCGCATCCGCCGCATGATGCACAGTCTGTACCGCATCCCTGTGGCTCGGCAATCTTCTTGCCTTTCTGTGCTGCGCGTTTCTTAAGCTTGTTCATACCTGCAACTAAGAATGCAAGAACAAGGAAAGCTCCTGCAGGCAGGATGAAGATTGTTACTGGTACATATCCGCCTTTTCCTGCTGCTGCGTCTGCAAGTGGAAGAATCTGAACACCGAAGATAGCTCCAGTTCCGATAAACTCACGAACGATCGCGATACAGGTAAGACCAAATGTAAATCCAAGTCCCATACCAATACCATCGAAGATAGATGGAAGTACCGGGTTCTTAGATGCATAACTTTCTGCACGTCCAAGGATGATACAGTTAACAACGATCAGTGGGATGTAAAGTCCAAGTGAATCATACAGACTTGGAACGAATCCCTCTAAAAGGAACTGTACAATTGTTACGAAAGATGCTACGACTACGATGAACGCCGGCATTCTGACTGAATCCGGAATCACTTTACGTAACATGGAAATCAACATATTTGACAGTACAAGTACGACTGTAGTAGACAGTCCCATACCTAAACCGTTAATTGCGGATGTTGTTACCGCCAGGGTCGGACACATTCCTAACATCAGAACGAAGGTAGGATTTTCTTTGATCAGACCGTTATATACTCTTTCAGTACATTTATTCATGACTAACTACCTCCTGTTTATTTAAATGCATTCTGATAATATCCGAGTGCTGCATTGACAGCTCCTGTTACTGCTCTTGAAGTAATGGTTGCACCACTTAAGGCATCGATCTGTTCTCCGTCTCCACCGTCTTTGGAAACCACGAATTTATCAGCCTGTTTATTCACATACTGGTTATAGAATGAAGGCTCTGTAGCTTTCATACCAAGACCTGCTGTCTCGCTGATAGAAAGAATAGATACACCGTTGATCGTACCGTCTTTCTTAATACCAACTGTAATCTGGATATTGCCGCCGAATCCATCTTTGTCTGTTGTTGTGATGACATATCCTGCATCACCTGCTGTACAGACTTCGTCGATCGTTGCATTGACACCCATATCTTTTACAGCTTTGTCTGCAGCCTTCTGATCTACATCTTCTGCTTTGAAATCATCCAGTTTTACATCTGAAAATACTGCCTGCCATGCTTCTTTTTTGGCTGTCTCCTGTGACTGTGCGATCGGAGTCTTGGTAACTTCATATACCGCACCAAGAAGGACTCCTGCAATTACAGTAATCAGTGTAAGGATCAGTGTATTCTTAACAATCTTATTCATTATTTTTCTCCTCCTTTACCAAATGGTTTTGGAAGAGTAACTCTCTCGATCAATGGCACCAGAAGGTTACTGATGATGATCGCATAAGAAACTCCTTCTGCGGAACCGCCAAACAGACGGAACAGACCTGTTAACACACCAAGGATAATACCGTATACAAACTGTCCTTTCGGTGTGATCGGAGATGTTACATAATCGGTTGCCATAAACCATGCACCAAGCATCAGTCCGCCTCCGCAGAGATGTGCTGTGATGTACTGTGGATCAAAGAATCCGACATCCGGATTTGCAATATGTCCGAAGATTCCGACAAAGATCACAAATGTAACAATGTATGTTCCAGGAATTCTGAGATCAATTACTCCCATAAGGATCAGGAAGATTGCTCCGATCACGATTGCGATCACGGATGTCTCACCGATTGTTCCAGGAATTCTACCGATCAGCATATCCATCGTATTCACTGTATTACCTGCTTTTAACTGTGCAAGTGGTGTAGCCCCTGTCACACCGTCATATACAAAGCTTGTCATCTGGCTTGTAAATGAAAGCAGAAGGAAGCATCTTGCGCCGAGAGCCGGGTTCATAAAGTTCTGTCCCAGACCTCCGAATAACTGTTTTACGATCAGAATAGCAAATACACTACCGATTGCTCCCATCCACCACGGAGCTGTAGGAGGCATATTCAGTCCGAGTAACAGTCCTGTTACTGCTGCACTCCAGTCATTGATCGTAATCTTCTTGTGCATTAATTTTTCGTATATGTATTCCGTCAATACTGCTACAACCGTTGTTGTAACCAGCATTCCGAATGCCGGCAGTCCAAAGTTCCATACACCAAATGCAGATGCCGGCAAAAGTGCGATGGCCACCAGCATCATAATATTACTGGTAGTCGCTTTGGAACGAATATGTGGTGAAGATGACATTTTCAAATTGTTCTCACTCACTTTTGTTCACCTCTTCTTCTTTCTAGTTTATTTTTTCTTTTTACGGTTCGCCAATGCAATCTTTCTCATAGATCCGATTGCCTGTTTCAGCGGACGTTTTGCCGGACATACGAAACTGCAGGAACCACATTCCATACATTCGAGTCCTTCGTGTTTTGTAAACTTCTCTTCGTCATGATGTTCTGCATAATCCGCCAGTCTCGATGGGATCAGGCGGCTTGGACAGGCTTCTACACAGCGTCCACAGTTGATACATGCAGATGGTTCCATCTTAGCCACTTCATCTTTGGTAAATCCAAGAATAGATGAAGAAGTCTTTGTTACAGGTACATCTAATGAGAACATAGAGAATCCCATCATCGGTCCGCCGGAGATCAGTTTCTCAGGCTCTGTTTTAAATCCTCCTGCTGCCTCTACAAGCTCCTGCTGATTGATGCCAAATGGTACTCTGAAATTGCCTGGCTCTGCAACAGCGTCCCCACTTACTGTTACAACACGTTCCATTGAAGGCTTTCCTTCTACAACAGCCTGGTATACGCTTACCATTGTTGCCACATTATCTACAACACATCCTGCGTCTGCCGGAAGCATTGCGGAATTAATTGCGCGCCCTGTTGTAGCGTAAATAAGCTGACGCTCACCACCCTGAGGATACTTGGTCTTCAGTGCCAGAACTTCCATACGAGGTTCATCTTTTGTCAGTTCTCTTAATTTTTCGATACAGTCTGGTTTGTTATCCTCTACACCAAAGATTCCTTTCGCGTTGTCGAACAGACGGAGGATAATCTTCATTCCTCCAACCAGCTTTTCCGGAGTCTCGATCATTGTTCTGTAGTCAGCTGTGATATATGGCTCACACTCCGCACAGTTTGCAATGATGTAATCAATCTTTTCCGGTTCCTTTGGTGAAAGTTTTACTCTCGTAGGGAAACCGGCACCACCCATACCTACTACTCCCGCTGTTCCAATCGCATTCAGGATATCTTCCTTGCTCATGTCTTCTAACGGAGTTACAGCTGGATATTCCACTTCTTTGTATTCGCCATCATTTTCGATCACGATACTGTTCACTCTTCCTCCTGTCGGATTCAGATGTGGTGCGATTGCTTTTACAGTTCCAGATACAGATGCATAAATCGGAGCAGATACGAATCCTCCTGCTTCTGCTATCATCTGGCCTTTTAAAACATGATCGCCAACGGCTACCACAGGATTTGCCGGAGCACCGATATGCTGTGATACAGGGTACACCAGATCGCCCTTAGGTTTTACATCGACAATTGCCTTATCTTTAGCCAGGCTCTTGCCGTCATCCGGGTGAATACCACCCTTAAATGTTAACAATGCCATCCTTTTTTCCTTCCTTCCTATTTACTCTTTATATAATATACAGGAAATATAGACAAATTTCTATAGAAAGTGACTAATTTCATTGTATATTTTCCTGAACATCTTGTTGCATTTTTAACAAATGCACATACGCACAGAAAACCTGCCAATGGCAGGTTCCCTTCTATCCTCAGGCATAGAAAGGATAGAGGCTTTCCTCTATCCTTTCCTGTCTGTATATCTGATTTGATATTACTCAGCGTCTGTCTCTTCTGCAGCTTCTTCCGGCTGTTCTAAAGCTTTCATGCTCAGGCTGATCTTCTTCTCAGCTTCATTCAGATCAACGATCTTAGCTGTGATTTCCTGTCCAACTGAAAGTACATCAGACGGTTTATCAACATGTGCTCTTGAAATCTGAGAAACATGAAGTAATGCATCTACTCCTGGAGCCAGTTCAACAAATGCTCCGAAGTCTGTCATTCTTGCAACCTTACCTGTAATTACTGTTCCGACTGCATAATCCTCTGCTGCATTAGCCCATGGATTTGTCTCTGGGAATTTCAGGCTGAGTGCAATCTTTGTATCATGGATATCTTTGATCATCACTTCTACTTTATCTCCAACCTGGAAGACCTTCTTAGGATTCTCAACACGTCCCCAAGACATCTCAGAGATATGAAGAAGTCCGTCTACTCCGCCAAGGTCGATGAATGCTCCGAAATCTGTAACGTTCTTTACAGTTCCTTCCATTCTGTCACCTACGTTAATCTTAGCAAACAGTTCTTTCTGTTTTTCAGCACGTTCAGCAACAAGAAGCTGTCTTCTGTCACCGATCACACGATTTCTTCTAGGATTAAACTCGCTGATTACGAATTCAATTTCCTGTCCCTGATATTTGCTCAGGTCTTTTTCATATGTGTCAGAAACAAGGCTTGCAGGAATGAATACTCTTGCTTCATCAACTACTACGCTTAATCCGCCGCCAAGAATCTGAGTTACAGGAGCTTTTAATACTTCATGATTCTCGAATGCTTCTTTTAATCTTTCATTGCCTTTTTCTGCTGCAAGTCTCTTATATGTCAGCAGAACCTGTCCTTCTCCGTCATTTACTTTCAGGACTTTTGCGCTCATCTTATCACCAACGGATACAACTGTTGTAAGATCAACGTTTGCTTCGTTAGTATACTCATTTCTTGTAATGATACCGTCTGCTTTGTAGCCTATATTCAAGATGATTTCATCAGGTTTAACGTCGATGACTGTACCATCTACAACCTCTCCATTTCTTATTGTCTTAAAAGACTCTTCCAACATTTGTTCAAAAGTTAATTCTGACATTATTTTGAACCTCCTCAATTATTTTATTGGGCGTGGATGCCCCTGCTGTAATACCTACTGATTCCACGGACCTTAATTGATTAATATCCAAATCGTCAAGTGTCTGTATATAGTACGTATTCAAACATTCCTCTTTGCAGATTTCAAATAGCTTCTGAGTATTCGAACTACGCTTATCACCTATCACAACCATAGCATCTACTCTCGCTGCAATTTGACGAGCCTCAGTCTGCCTTTCTTTCGTCGCATTGCAAATCGTATTTAAAACAACTATATCATACCTCTTTTTTGAAATAATTTCAACTAATTCTTTGAATTTATTGTAGTTAAATGTCGTCTGGGCCACGATACATACTTTCTGTTCTTTTTCAGGTAATTCAAATCTTTCTGCATCTTCCGGAGTCTGTATCACAGTCACCTGTTCTCCTGCCCATCCGCGGATACCTTCTACCTCCGGATGTTCGCCATTTCCGATGATCACAATGTACGATCCTTTGGCACTTTCTTCTGCAACAATCTTATGAATTTTCTTCACAAAAGGACAAGTCGCATCTACACATGTAATCCCGCGTTCATCCATGATATCATAAATGTATTTTGCAACACCATGAGACCGGATCACAACCACATCCGCATCCACTGTTTTCAATTCTTCTTCATCATTCAGGACTTCTACTCCATGGCTTCTCAGATCTTTGATCACTTCTTCATTATGGATGATCGGTCCATAAGTGAATATCTTTTCACTTTGATGTTTTTCTATCTGTTTATACACTGTATCTACTGCACGCTTTACTCCAAAGCAAAATCCTGCTGTTTTTGCCAGTTCAACATTCATATAGTGTAATTCCTTTCTGTACCACAGCTCTTTTTCAAATATATTACCATTATCTTCGTCTGCCGCTTTGTGCCGGATTGTCTATTTGCACAAATCTACGATTGCTTTTACCACTTCTTCGATCGTCATGTGTGAGCTGTCTACCAGCACTGCATCCTCTGCCTGCTTTAACGGTGCGATCTCACGGGTCATATCTCTGTGATCACGTTCTTCGATGTCGTGTGCGATTTCTTCCAGATTGCAGTCCTCGCCTTTTTCCTTAAGTTCGTCATACCGTCTCTTCGCCCTGGTCTCTACACTGGCGGTCAGATAGATCTTTACGTCTGCGCCCGGCAGGACACATGTACCGATATCTCTTCCGTCCATAATTACATCCTGTGTCTTCGCCAGGTTCTGCTGCAGTTCCAGTAACTTCTTACGCACTTCCGGAATTGCAGATGTTACAGATGCCATGTTCCCCACTTCTTCATTTCTCAGACGTGATGAAATATCATTACCATTCAGGTATACATGCTGCACACCATCTTCATAGGCGATTGTTACTTCTGCATCTTTACATGCTTCGATCACTTTATCCGTCTCTCCCGGTTCAATGCCCTTATCCAGGAAATGAATTGCAAGGCCTCTGTACATTGCCCCTGTGTCTACATAAATGTATCCCTTTTCTTTTGCTACAAGTTTTGCGATCGTGCTTTTTCCGGCTCCTGCCGGTCCATCTATTGCTACGTTATATCCCATGATACGTTCTCCTTATTTCTATTTTTATCACTCTATATCTGGATCCCCGTTCCGGCCGCATATGCCGTAGACCACGCGATCTGAAGGTTGAATCCACCTGTTACCGCATCCAGATCCAGTACCTCTCCTGCAAAATGTAATCCCTTCACCAGTTTGGATTCCATCGTTCCAGGATCAACTTCTTTGATTTTAATTCCACCTTTAGTTATGATTGCCTCGTTATAATCTCTTAAATCTGTCAATGTACACGTCAGGCCCTTGATCAGTCTTACAAATCCAAGACGTTCTTCTTTCGTGATCACATTGACCTTCTTCTCGGGATCAATCCCGCTCAGTTCAATCATAACCGGGATCAGTTTCGACGGGAACAGCTTGTGCACCGCGTTCTTAAACTGTCGGTTCTGATTCTCTTCAAATTCCCGGAGCACTCTGTGATCAAGCTGTTCTTCCGAAAGAGCTGGTTTCAGATCAATCTTAAGTGTCAGTTCTTTTGCCTTCAATTTCTTTCCCACATAACTGCTGGCACTTAGGATCAGCGGTCCACTCACACCGTAATGCGTGAATAACATTTCTCCAAAATCATCATACAGCTTTTTCTTGCCGTCAAGAATCGTTACATTAACATTTCGAAGTGAAAGTCCCTGCAATTCAGGCACCCACTCTTCTTTACATTCCATCGGCACAAGCGCAGGCATACAATCCGTCACCGTATGTCCTAGACTTTCTGCAAACCGGAATCCATCTCCGGTTGATCCTGTTGACTGATAAGACAACCCTCCTGTTGCAACGATACAGGCATCCGCATGAATCTGTCTCTGATCTCCAAGTATGATTTTTTCAAAATGTCCGTCTTTTGCGACAACCTTTTTCACAGCTGTCCGCAGATGTACTTTCACACCCAGGCGATCCATCTCCCGCTCCAGCCCGCGAATCACGTCCGAAGAATGATCCGACACCGGGAACACACGGTCGCCGCGCTCAATCTTTGTCGGCACACCGATTCGTTCAAAGAAATCAATCACCTGCTGATTCGTGTATCCATAAAAACTACTGTATAAAAACTTTGCATTTGTTCTGACCGCATCGAACAGGCCTTCCATATCACAGGCATTGGTAATATTGCATCTGCCTTTTCCCGTGATATAAAGTTTCTTTCCAAGCTTTTCATTCTTTTCATATACCACAACCTGATGTCCACACCCGGCCGCTGCAATAGAGGCAAACATTCCTGCCGCACCGCCTCCGATGACAACTACTTTACTCATCTTCTATTTGTCCCTTTCTATTTGTCTTTTTCTTCATATTCTTTTCTGCCGGTTCTACTCTTTCTCATTTCCGGAAAGTTCGACTCTGTCGTCCACCATATTCAATTCATCTTTGCTATACACCTGATACTCATCCCAGATCTGCTCCAATGTCTCAAGTGTTGTGATAACCTCTTTCTGTTTCTTCATACAAAGAGCTACCACCAGCGCATTGATCACACTCAATGGTGCTACCAGCGAATCTACGATTGACGCCATATCACTTCTTGCGATCAGATTGCAGGAAGAATACAGTGTCATCGGAGAATGTACACTGTCCGTCAACGTGATCACTGTTGCTTTTCTATTACTTGCAAATTCCAGTGCTTTCAAAGTACGCATCGAATATCTGGGAAAGCTGATCCCGATCACCACATCATCCTCGCTGACACGGATCAGTTGTTCAAAAATCTCACTAGAACTGTTCGTATTAACCGCTGTCACATTCTCACAGATCAGATTCAGATAAAAACTCAAGAAACTTGCAAGTGGCGAACAGCTTCGTATCCCGATCACATAGATCCTCTTTGCTTTCAGGATCGTATCTACCGCCATCTCAAATGCTTCATGATCAATTGCTTCCATCGTAAGCTTGATCTTCTCAATATCCGAATGCAGAACCGATGTCAGAATCTCCCCCTGGCTGATCCGTCCATACGTCACTTCCATACGCTGGATGGAATTCAGCTTCATCCTCACCAGTTCTCCCAGAGCTTTCTGAAATTCCGGATATCCGTCATATCCAAGGGCCGTCGCAAATCTCACCACCGTCGATTCACTGACACCGACCTCTCCCCCCATCTTCGCAGCTGTCAAAAAAGCTGCCTTATCATAATCCTCACGGATAAAATCCGCCAGTTTTTTCTGTCCTTTGCTGAATTTGTGATATCTTTCATCGATCATCTTCAGCAGTTCATTCTTTGCGCTCATGCGATGTACCTCTTTTTCAAACAATATTTTCATTATATAGCTTTGTAGGGGAATAGTCAATTGGTGTTGGATTGTCGGAGGGTGGTGGTTACGGGATAGGTGTGTGCCGGAAGCCCCAACACCCTCCCGGCACACACCTCCCACTATCCCTGCATTTTTCGTGAACAGCCAAGTGTAGAAGTGCCTGGTTCAATGCATACGCAGGGCGCTTTGCAAGGCCGTTGGTAGAAAATGAGACCGTAAAATAAGATTCGGGATGTGCCACAAGCACATCCCGAAAGAATACCCGAGGCGAGAAATCATCAGGATTTCTCGTCCGAATGTATTCGGTTCTTATTTTACAGTCTCATTTTATGCCTACGGATTATAAGTCCCCGAAGTCGCATTGAGCCAGGCACTTCTACACTTGGCGTCCGCTAAAACCTATACAGGATAACTACCATTCTCCGTATCCGCTACCGTCGCATCCACCTTCGTCTGCTGTGCCTCTCTATACTTAAAGAACTCAACAGCAACCTGTGGGAACAGAGCATAAGACAGTACGTCTTCATCCTGCTGGATCCACTGTTCGCATTCTTTGCGGAGTGTATCTAATTCGTCCGGAATCAGGTCTGCAGGACGGCATGTGATGATCTCAGGATCGTCTCCAAGTACTTTCTTGATTACGTCTGGATTCATCGGTTTTACTGTCTGTCCGTATTTTCCACTTAAGAGGTCTTTTGTCTCTTTTGTAGCAACTTTGTAACGTTCTCCCATCAGTACGTTAAATACAGCCTGTGTACCAACGATCTGTGATGAAGGTGTTACAAGTGGTGGTTCTCCAAGGTCTTTACGTACTCTTGGCACTTCCTCAAGTACATCGTAGAACTTGTCTTCAGCACCCTGCTCTTTTAACTGTGATGTCAGGTTAGAAAGCATTCCGCCTGGTACCTGATACAGAAGAGTCTTGATGTTAACACCAAGGTTCTTTGGATTTAAGAGTCCGCTGTCAAGAGCTTCGTCACGGATTGGACGGAAATAGTCAGCGATCTCTGCCAGAAGTTTCTGGTCTAATCCTGTATCATAAGGTGTTCCCTTGAATGTCTCAACCATAACTTCTGTTGCAGGCTGAGATGTTCCAAGTGCGAATGGTGAGATTGCGGTATCAATGACATCTACACCGGCCTCTACTGCTTTCATGTAAGTCATAGAAGCAACACCTGATGTGTAGTGTGTATGAAGCTGGATTGGAAGATCTACAGCTTCTTTCATTGCTCCGATCAGCTCTGTTGCCTTATACGGTGTCAGAAGACCAGCCATATCTTTGATACAGATAGAGTTTGCACCCATCTCTTCAATCTTCTTGGCAATGTCTACCCAGTAATCTAGTGTATAAGCATCACCTAAAGTGTAAGATAATGCGATCTGAGCTTCTACTTTTTCTTTGTTTGCAGCCTTAACTGCTGTCTTCAGGTTACGAAGATCATTTAAGCAGTCAAAGATACGGATGATGTCGATTCCGTTGGCAGCAGATTTCTGTACGAAATATTCTACCACATCATCTGCGTATGGACGATATCCTAAGATGTTCTGTCCACGGAATAACATCTGAAGTTTTGTATTTTTGAATCCATCACGGAATTTACGAAGTCTTTCCCATGGATCTTCTTTTAAGAAACGAAGAGATGCATCGAATGTAGCTCCACCCCAGCACTCTACGGAATGATACCCAACCTTGTCCATTTTATCAACGATCGGGAGCATCTGCTCTGTTGTCATACGGGTTGCGATCAGAGACTGATGCGCATCACGCAGGATCGTTTCTGTAATCTCTACAGGTTTTTTTACTATATCTGCCATTTTCTTTCCTCCTAATTATATATCGCTTAAATTCCTACGCCAAAGATTGCCATAAATGTTCCGGCAGCTACGGCTGTACCGATAACACCCGCAACGTTTGGTCCCATAGCATGCATCAGAAGGAAGTTTGTCGGGTCTGCTTCAGCTCCGACCTTCTGTGATACTCTGGCTGCCATTGGAACTGCAGATACACCGGCAGAACCAATCAGTGGATTAACCTTACCATGTGTTGCAACACACATCAGTTTACCGAACAGTACACCTGCTGCTGTACCGAATGCGAATGCGATCAAACCAAGAATTACGATCTTGATCGTATCCATATTAAGGAATGCCTCAGCACTTGTTGTTGCTCCTACGGATGTTCCAAGCAGGATAACTACGATGTACATCATTGCATTGGAAGCTGTCTCTGTTAACTGTCTTACAACTCCAGACTCACGGAACAGGTTACCAAGCATTAACATACCAACCAGTGGTGCTGTTGTAGGAAGAATTACACACACAACGATCGTAACGATGATTGGGAATAAGATCTTCTCAAGCCTGGAAACAGGTCTTAACTGTTCCATCTTAATCTTACGTTCTTTTTCTGTTGTCAGAAGCTTCATGATCGGTGGCTGGATAATCGGTACCAGTGACATATAAGAATATGCTGCTACTGCGATTGGTCCAAGTAAAGCTGTCTGCTGTAACTTACCTGCAAGGAAGATAGAGGTAGGTCCATCAGCTCCACCAATGATTGAGATCGCTGCTGCCGCTTTGTCAGAGAATCCCATAGCCATCGCTCCAAGGTATGCTGCAAAGATACCGAACTGAGCAGAGGCACCAAGAAGGAAGCTCTTAGGGTTAGCGATCAGTGGTCCGAAGTCTGTCATCGCTCCTACACCCATGAAGATCAGGGAAGGGAGGATTGACCACTCATCCAGTTTATAGAAGTAGTAAAGCAGTCCGCCTGTTCCATTTGCCGCATCTTCTGCATGAAGCATGATGTCCGGATAAATGTTAACCAGTAACATACCGAATGCGATTGGAACAAGAAGCAGAGGCTCGAATCCGTGTCTGATTGCAAGATAAAGGAAAACACATGCAACCGCGATCATGACTACATTGCCCCATGTAAGACTGAAAAACGCCGTCTGATGCACGAGGTTTCCTAATGTTGTCGTTATATATTCCATTTTTTAACCTCCAGTCGTGTTAGATAAACACCATATAAATGATGTTAGTTCAATGTAGCAAGAACAGCGCCTGAATCAATTGCATCGCCTACTGCTACATCAATGCTTGCAACGGTTCCGTCTTCCGGTGCTACAACTGGAATCTCCATCTTCATAGCCTCGATGATGACAACTGCATCACCTTTCTTTACAGCCTGACCTACATTTGCTTCGATCTTGAATACTTTTCCGGCTGCTCCGGCTTTTACTTCGATGGATCCTGCTCCACCTGCAGGTGCTGCCTTTGGTGCTGCTGGTGCTGCCGCAGGAGCTGCCTTCGGTGCTGCTGCAGGTCTTGCAACTGATGCTGCACCTGCTCCGTTTTCTTCTACTGTTACATCATATACATTGCCATTCACTGTGATTGTATAATTTTTCATTGAATTCATCCTCCTAATTAATTATGCGTGCCACTTATTTGATGGACGACGCTTGATGCTTCTTACTACGAAGCCGTCTGTGCTTCCACCGGCTTCTGCTTCATAAGCAGCGATCGCTGCGGAAATAACTGCTGCCAGTTCATCATCATTCGATGCTTCTTCTACTACAGGTGCTGCAACTGCTGCCGGAGCCGGAGCTGCTTCCTGTGTGCTTTCTGCTTTTCCTTTGTTCTTGAATTTTTCTTCAAGTGCAGGAATGTATTTGAACAGGGAGATCAGAATTGAGATAAAGATCAGGATTACGAATACGGTACCCATTCCAAGGATTGTATTCAGTCCTGCTTTTTCCATGATCTCACCGATGCTGTAATGTGCATCGATCGTTGTACTGTCCAGATAAAGGTCCTCATCAAAAACAAATGTAATGTCTGCATCACGGTCTTTGAATTTTGCACTGGTCGTTACTTTCAGTTCATCAGAGGATGGTTCGAATTTGTAATCACCGTGGCTTACATATTCCCCACACTCTTTTGTTCCCTGCTGCCATGCATCCAGAGCTGCAAGGAAACTATCTTTTGTAAATGGAACACCCGCCTGGTTCAGCTGGGACTCGATCTGAAAATCTGTCATCTTGTTCCACTGTTCGATAGTATCTGCATCTGCACTGTTGCAATACTCGATCAGAAAATCTGTTGCCTGTGTGATCGTTGATTTATCATACTGAAGATTTTCTTTCTTACTTCCGCAAGCGGTAAAGCAGAGCATTGCGACAAGCACACAAAGTAATACGCTTAATTTTTTCTTCACTTTGCCTCACCTCTCTAAACCGTACCGTGTTTCTTTACCGGACGATCCTCTCTTTTTGTGAATAACATCTCGAATGCGCCGATCACATATTTTCTTGTATCTGCTGCTTCGATGATTGTATCCACATATCCTCTTTTCGCTGCTGATAATGGGCTTGACTGCAGATTCTTATATTCTGCTGCTTTTTCTCTGATTGTTGCTGCATCAGCGTCTGCATACATGATCTTGGCTGCCTGGTTTGCGTCCATCATTCCAATCTCTGCTTCCGGCCATGCATATACCATATCTGCTCCGACTGCTTTGCTGTTCATTGTCACATACGCACTTCCGAATGCTTTACCGATTACAACATTTACCTTCGGTACTGTTGCATCTGCAAATGCATAAGTAAGTTTTGCTGCTGATTTTGCAATACGTTTCTCATCGTATTCGCTTGCTGTAAATCCGCTTACATTTGTAAGTGTCAGTACAGGGATGTTGAATGCATCACAGAACTGTACGAATTCTGCAGCCTTTTCAGCTCCGTCAGCAGAAAGTGAGCCGTCAAATTCAGCCTCCACTTCAGCTTCTTCGTTATATACTTTTGAACGGTTTGCAACTGCACCTACAGTCATACCATTCAGTTTGATGAATCCTGCCACCATATCTTTTGCATATGCTTTCTTCACTTCGCAGAAGATGTTGTCATCAGAGATCATTGTAAGAGCGATCGCTGTGTCTTCTTTTGCATTAGCAAGGTCAGCACATACACGGTTCAGATCATCGTTACATTCTTCATAAGAAGAATCCTCTTCGTTGTTGCTTGGTAACATGCATACGAGAGAACGGATATCTGCAAGGATCTCTTCTTCAGATCCGATTCCGTCTACAAGACCGGTTGTCTCACTCTGGAATTTTGCGGAAGATGTATCACATTTAGAAATGTCATTTCCCGGAATTGCATTTGGAGTATTGGTAAATAATTTACCATTCTTTGTCTCCATGAATGTGAAATCTGTCAGAGCAGGTACGATAGAAAGTCCACCGCCACATGTTCCGAAGATTGCTGTGATCTGAGGGATCACTCCGGAAGCCATTGACTGTTTCTGATAAAGTTTTCCAAATGCCTCTAAAGCATCTGTAGCTTCCTGCAGTCTGAATCCGGCGCAGTCAACCAATCCGATGACCGGTGCTCCCATCTTCATTGCCATATCGTAGATATTAGAAATCTTCTTTGCATGCATCTCACCGATCGCACCATTTAAAACAGTAGCGTCCTGGCTGTATACGTATACCAGATTTCCATCGATCACTCCATATCCGGTGATAACACCGTCTGCTGGAGTTTCTTTTTCCTGCATGTTAAAATCAGTTGTTCTTGCTGTTACAGCTCCACCGATCTCAACAAAACTGCCTGCATCAAGTAAACTGTTGATTCTCTTACCTGCTGCATTGTCTGCTGCCATGTTGCCCATAGTCTAGCCCTCCATTTTCATTATTTTAAATTGGGTTTTTCCTGATTCTTGTATCAAAAGTAAAACCAAATTTCTTCCGATTATATTATACTGTTTTTGACACTTTAGCGCAATACCTTTATATTGTTTTTTGTTAAATACTTGACGAGTCGTTTCTTCCTATTAAAATGGCATTAAAATCTTACATTTCCGTGTCAAAAGTCAACCTTTTTGTCATCTATGGTTAACTTTTAAATATGCATTTTTCTGAAATAATATACTGTATTTCAGTATCTGCAGAACCTGCCACTGGCAGCCTCTTCCGAACGCCTGGCGATTGAAAAAAGCCATGTGTATATCCGTACATCTATGTACACACATGACCTTTTTGTCTGTTTTATTTCTGTTCTATGTTCAAAAATCAGCTTTAAAACTTCTTTACTTTCTTCCGTTTCATATTCTTGCATCTCGTCAGAAGGAACTCCGCCAGCTCGTCTGTATTATTTCCTTCCAGCGCCGTCTTCGGAAATCCGATCATCGCTCTTGCCGAACCCATTGTCTCCGGATCTGCCTTTACAACTACACCAAACGCTTCTTTCGTCTCCAGAATCTTGGTTACATCCTCATATGAGAATGATCTTGTCTTCTTCGCAGTTACACTGTCAAAATGATCATCAAAGAAATGAATCTCAGAACTGACCGGTCCCCCATTCAGCTTACATCGTCTGTCAAACTGATCTTTCGCATCTCCGACTGCCGTTGTTTCCAGTACCTTTCTCCAGATCGTTCTGTTCACCAGTATCGCAGCAACGAACGCCAGTGCCCATCCGGCAATAAACTTAATAATGAAAAATGTCATCCCGCCCGGTGTGTTCCCGCCATGACTTCCATATTTCCACATATAATAGAACACCAACGGTCCCATCACTGTTACTACAAACTTAATCGTAATATCACTGCTGTCCACACGGAAAAGTTCACATATCTGCTTCAACGTATTCTGTGACTCTTTATATGCCACACGGTAATAATTCGCCATATTGTTTTCCCCTTTACAAAATCTGAGTCCTATTATATCCTTATATAGTTGATTATTCAAGAAAATCCGTTATAATTGTTTATAAATTATCCATAAACTTTTCTATATATCGTAAGATTTATTTTTGATTTCTATTATCATTTAGTTACTTTTACTCTTTTACTTTCCATTTGTTCTACCAATTTATTACATTTCCACATATGAATTTCTAAAAAAATAAGAAAAGCCTTAACTTTTTCTTAAACAATTGGTTGTACTTTGGTCTAGTTTGTGATAAGATTAACTACGTTGAGAGTTTTAATCATAAGAGGGGATTTTCCTCGTATCGTTAAAACCAAAGAAAAATTTCATATTGGAGGGTGAATCTCATGGAGAACACTAAGAAAAAATTACCATTTGGTTTCTATGTGTGCTGTCTGACTTTCTCTTTTGAAAGACTTGCATACTATGCAGCTAAATGGGGGCTTTCGATCTTTATCGTAGCCACAGCAGCTCACGGTGGTCTTGGACTTGACAAATCCGTTGGTGCTGCAATGAGTTCTAACTTGGTAGCATTTACTTATATCACACCTATCATCGGTGGATATATCGCTGACCGTTGGATTAGTCCTCGTATCCTGGTACCTGTTGGTGAGATCCTCATGGGTCTTGGTTATCTGTGTGCATGGAAAGCAACAGACGCTAATGGTATCGCAATGATGTGGGCAATGATCGTTCTCGTATCTATCGGTACTGGTTTCTTCAAAGGAAACGTATCTGGTATCAACGGACGTCTCTTCCCATTAGCTGATCAGGACGAACTGGACACTGTATTCAACTTACAGTACATGTTCGTTAACATCGGTTCTTTCTGCGGAACTACTTTCCTTTCACTGGTTGGTACAAACTCCGGATACCGTACAATGTTCCTGATTTGCGGAATCTTCCTGTTTATCGACTGTGTATGGTGGTTCGTTGGAATGAAATCTTTCGGCGATGCCGGAAAGAAACCATTCCTTGTTGATAACCGTTCTGAGAATGTTGAAAAAGCAGACAAAGAAAAGGATAATGCACCACTTACGAAGCTTGAGAGAAACCGTGTTATCGCTATCCTGATCGTAACAGTATTCTCTGGTGTCTTCTGGCTGATCTGGTACATGGCTTACATGCCTGTTTACTATGAATTCGGTCCAGTATCTCAGGGAGGATCTGGATGGGCTAACTGGAACATCGGTTCCTTCGAGATGCCTACTGCCTGGTTCGACTCAATGAACGGACTTCTTTGTATCATTCTTTGCCCTATCTTCGCAGGTATCTGGGCTAAGATGAGACAGCGTCCACAGGGTGACTGGGGAATGTTCACAAAGACTGCTATCGGAATTATCATCCTTGGTCTTTGTACAGGATCTATGGTTCTTGCCGCTGCACTTTCAGGACAGGGAACAAAAGATCCAGTTGGTATCTGGGTAATCATCCTGGCATCTGTATGTATGTCACTTGGAGAGGTTATCTTCTCACCACTTGGAAATGCTTTCATCAGCAAATATGCTCCAAAGAAACTTCTTGGAACAATGCTTGGTGTATGGCCACTGATCATCTTCTTCTCTGGTAAAGCTTACGGACCACTTTATAACTGGCTCGGAAACTTCGACTTCGTCAAAGCATATGGTGTTGTTACAATCATCATCGTTGCCTGCGGAGTTATCATGTTAGCATTTACTAAGAAGTTCGACAAGATGGTTGAAGGTAAATAATTCGTGAATTAAATACCGTACATAAAAAGAAGACTTGCTTATGCAGGTCTTCTTTTTTTATTATCTACATAACTCACATGCCAGTGGTAACGAGGTTTCCTTTTTATGTCGTCTACATGAATTATGGACACACGACAACAAAAAAGGAAATCTGCTCCCACAGATTTCCCCTTACACGTTATATATTTCTTTTATTTTTTACGATACTTTTTATTCCCCGTACTGTAACTTCTTTTGATCTGATTATTATTCTTTGTCTTCTTTTTAGTGTTTTCTTTCTTATTCGCCTTGGCGCTGAACGAATCTCCGGATCCACGTGGTGTAATATTCTTCTTTGTTCCGATCTCTTTCTGGTCTTCAAATGCAGGCTTCAGAAGTAATTCTGCACCAATTACAAAGCAGGCAACTTCTACTGCAAGCTGAACCATCTCACCGCTGTCCCCGATACTTTCAAAGAACGGATCCAGAACTCTTGCTCCGGAAAGAATCACCAGTGTCAATCCGGCATAAGCAAACAATGAATAGAACATCATCGTCTTACCTCTGCCTTCATTCTGTTGCATGAAGTAGTATCCTGCGATAAAGATCACTCCGCCAAGGATCATCAATATGTACTTTAACATTTCTGTCTCTTCCTCCCAATCATGTTTTCTTAAAGTCTATTACATATTATACATGAAATCCGTTATAATTCCTATCTTTTTATATGTATATTTTTTAATTTAAGTTTCAAAAAAAGGATGCACCACCGGCACATCCCGCATTACTTTTCATTACTTATTCTATTTCTGATTTCTGAACTGCATCGGAGTCATATCATAAGCTTTCTTGAACAGTCTGTTAAAATGTTCCACATTCTGATATCCTACTGACATTGCAATGTTCTCGACTGTCATATTACTGCTTTTGAGCAAGGCTTTCGCTTTCTTCATACGGATCTTCTTCACCAGATCGCCAAATGTCATTCCTGATTTTTCTTTAATATATTTTGACAGATAAGGCTTTGACAGGAAGAATTTCTCAGCCAGATCATCCAATGTGATATCAATATAATTAGCCTGCACATAGTTCATGATCTCGATCATTCTTGCATCCGTACATGCATCAGCATTTCCAAGTTCTTCGACCTTATTGACTGCAACAATCAAAGCTTCAATAGATGCTCTGATAATATCAGGGTCGATTCCTACACCCCAGAACGTCTTACCTTTACAGATAATTCCGACATATGCTACTGCTTTCGAAGAAGATCCCTTTGTAAGCGAATGTTCTTCGTAGAAGGATAATTCATAGCTGATATTGAAATACTGCTTAATTGCATTACTTACTGCGTCCAGACGTCCATTTCCGTTCGAAGTGATCACTTTACTCTCTCCTGCATGATTGATCGTCACTTCTGCGGTAATTCCGTCTACCTGTTTAAAATGGCACTCATCAATATGGAAGATGGATTTGGTATTAATATAGTGATCAGAGAAGATCTGGTATACCCAGTCTGGTGTCAGCTCTTTGTGTGCTTTATCCGATACATCTTTTACCATATATCCTACTTCTTCACGCATTGCCTTTGGAAGATTGATTCCGTGGCTGTGCATTAAGATGTAGTTTACGCCGCCCTTACCAGACTGACTGTTGATACGGATAACGTCCGAATCATACTCTCTTCCGACATCTTTTGGATCGATCGGCAGATACGGAACTGTCCATTTATCACATTTCTTCTCATCTCTCCATGCCATACCCTTGGCAATCGCATCCTGATGTGATCCGGAAAATGCAGTAAATACCAGGTCTCCGGAATATGGCTGACGGTCATATACCTGCATTCTGGTCAGACGCTCATATGTCTCGCGGATCTTTCTCATATTAGAGAAATCCAGTCCCGGATCTACACCCTGGGAATACATATTCATTCCAAGTGTGATGATATCAACGTTACCGGTACGTTCTCCGTTTCCAAACAATGTACCCTCGATACGATCAGCTCCTGCAAGAATACCCAGTTCTGCAGTTGCCACTCCGCATCCTCTGTCATTATGTGGATGAAGTGAAAGTACCACATTCTCTCTGTGTACATACTCTAACTGGCATGCAAATGTATGAGGCATTGCATTTTCTACAGTTGTAGGAACATTGATGATTGCTTTATTATCAGCTGTCGGCTGCCATACATCCAGAACAGCGTTACAAACTTCTACGGCATAGTCCACTTCTGTTCCGTGGAAACTTTCCGGACTGTATTCAAATGTGAAGTTACCATCTGTCTCATTAGCCAGCTTCAGAAGTAATTTTGCCCCGTCGATCGCAAGTTGCTTTACCTGTTCTTTATCTTTTCTGAACACCTGCTCTCTCTGTGCAACAGAGGTAGAATTGTATAAATGGATCACTGCGTGAGGTGCTCCTTTTACAGCTTCAAATGTTCTCTTGATGATGTGTTCTCTTGCCTGTGTCAGGACCTGAACGGTTACATCATCCGGAATCATATCTTTCTCAATCAAAGTTCTCATGAACTGATACTCTGTCTCGGAAGCAGCCGGGAATCCAACCTCAATCTCCTTAAATCCGATATCAACCAGCATCTGGAAGAACTCCAGCTTTTCATCCAGACTCATTGGTTCGATCAATGCCTGGTTACCATCTCTTAAATCTACACTACACCATTTCGGCGGCTGTTCTACCGAATCTTTTTTTGCCCAGTCATATGTGACCTCAGGCGGCATAAAATAACTTTTCTCATATTTCTGATAATTCTTCATAATTCAAGCTCCACTCCTTTTGCCTCATATTTCAAATCAAATCATCGCTGCCAAATCAGCAATAATATTCATCAACTTTGTTGTTCATTTTTAATACTTTTATATCCTAACATATCCCCACGCAAAAAGGAAGTGATAATTTTAATCACTTCCCTTGATGTTTTTTAATATATTTGATTTTTCAGATTATTTCCACTAATTCTGTTCCAACGAACGTTTCTTGGTGATCGTAACCTTTTCATCATAGCAGGCAAAGATCTCATCCACTCTGTCCTTCTTAAGCTTTGGTGTAAGCACACTCACTACCGGTACTACGATCAGTCCTGCTACCATTGCAACTGCTCCTGCATTGATCGGTGATGCAATAAAGTGGAAGAACAGATTCAAAACCGTAATCCCGACACCTGCCGCAAAGCTGGCCCATACAGCAGCTCTTGTCACGCCTTTCCAGTAGAGACCATACATGAATGGTGCCAGGAACGCTCCGGCAAGTGCTCCCCAGGAAATTCCCATAAGCTGTGCAATGAATGTAGGTGGATCCATTGCAATCACTACTGATAATACAATGAAGAATACTACCATCACCTGCATGGTTCGTACCTGTTTCTTCTCACTCATATCTTTCATCACATTGTCTTTTAAGAAATCCAAAGTCAATGTCGAGCTGGATGTCAGTACCAGCGAAGCCAGGGTTGACATGGAAGCCGATAATACCAGCACTACTACGATACCGATCAGGATATCCGGAAGTGTTGATAACATATGTGGAATGATTCCGTCGAAGATCATATTGCCCGCCTCATCATGTAATTCCGATGCATCAAACAATCTTCCAAATCCTCCGAGGAAGTAACATCCTCCGGAGATCACGATCGCAAACAACGTAGAGATCACAGTTCCTGTATTAATTGATTTTTCATCTTTAATCGCATAGAACTTACCAACCATCTGTGGAAGTCCCCACGTTCCAAGAGAAGTTAAGATAACAACCCCCAGAAGATTTAACGGATCCGGCCCAAAGAATGAAGTAAACGCGCCCGACTGTCCCATTGTCACCGGCACATCACTTGGAATCTCTGCCATTGTCTTAATTGCCTGAATAAATCCGCCCTGACCATTTAATACCGCCAGGATAACTGCCACGATACCACCCAGCATGATAATCCCCTGAATGAAGTCATTGATCGCCGTAGCCATGTATCCGCCAAGAATAACATAAATTCCCGTAAACACTGCCATTCCGATCACACAATATTTATAAGGAATATTAAATGCCATTCCGAATAACCTTGACAATCCGTTATATACAGAAGCCGTATACGGAACCAGGAATATAAATACGATTGCAGAAGCTGTAATCTTAAGCGCCTTGCTTTCGTATCTCTCACCAAAGAAATCCGGCATCGTCTTAGAATTCAAATGCTGTGTCATAACCTTGGTACGTCTTCCGAGTACAACCCATGCCAGCAAACTTCCGATAATCGCATTCCCAAGACCGATCCATGTAGATGCGAGACCATATTTCCATCCAAACTGTCCTGCATATCCTACGAATACAACTGCGGAGAAATATGACGTTCCATACGCAAATGCCGTAAGCCATGGGCCTACCGATCTTCCTCCCAATACATAGCCGTCTACACTTGTCGCATGCTTTCTTGCATAGATGCCGACCGATACCATAATCGCAAAAAATATCACCAGCATCAATAATTTCATCGCCATAACTTTTCTCCTCTACTTTCCTCATTTCTTTTTACTTGTTTTCGCTAATTCACTTTAAAGCGTTGCGCTTTAAAGCATTAAAGTTTACGGTGTAAGAATAACACAGATGATACGGTATGTCAATCTTATTTTGCAGAAATATAAAAGGCAAAAAAACAGCTGCGATTCCTTTTTTTGCGGAATGCGCAGCTGCTCTTTAGCTTCTATTTCATCTTCTCCACTCTGTCCTGAATGGTCTTGTTAAAGTTCTCTACCTTTCTTTCATATGTAGAATTCATAAATTCAGACTTCAGCATGAAATCTGCTGTTGCAAGATTGTTAGCTGTAGGAATATCGTAAAGTACGGCAATACGGGATAATGCTCTTACATCCGGATCGTGCGGCTGTGCCTCTAACGGATCCCACAGGAAGATCATAAAGTCGATCTGCCCTTCTACGATCTTCGCTCCGACCTGCTGATCTCCTCCGAGCGGGCCGCTGTTATATCCCTTTACCGGAAGCCCGGTCTTCTCTGCGATCAGACGTGCGGTTGTACCTGTACCACATAAGAAATGACCTTTTAAGATTTCCTTATTCTTGTCGCACCATTCGATCAGTTCTTTTTTCTTACCATCATGGGCAACGAGTGCGATATGCTTTGCTTTTCCAATTTCAAATGTAACATAATTATCTTGTAACACAATGATCCCTTCTTTCTTTTAATCATATTGTTCCATGATGGCGAACCTTGACACTGTCAACAGTCCAATCACCACTGCCATTATCATACCATAAATTAAAATTACGAAAAAGGCAAAATTGAAATTCTGTAAGACAACTGCAACCACAGCAAGGAGCACTCCGATCCCTATAATTCCCCCTTGGACTCCCAATCGAACTAGCTGCTTTACTGTTTCTCCCAAAGAGTTTCTCAAAAACGAATCGATCAGTACCTTTGTATATAACTTAATTGCCTGAAGGAACACATAGATCAGCCAGCAGCTGACTATGTGAAACGGATGAACTTTCCATGCAATCCCAAGCGGAAGCACCAAAATCGCTCCATCAATCGCCGCTTTCACATGTTCCATCACAGTCGCGTACCACATTTTCTTTGCCGGAGAATCTGGGAGTAGAAACAGATACGGATTTTTCAATTCTTTATCCCATTTCCCAAGATATCCTCCTGTCAAAATGGCAAGATAGGCCACAATTCCCAAAAGAACTGCACTTTTTGATCCAAATTCCGAAACATCAATCACCTTTAAAAACAAAATATCCGCACCAATGCAAAACAATGTCATATATGAAAAGATAAACCATTTTTCTTTTTTATACTCCAATAACTGTCTGTAAAAAATAGCCTTTGCTCCGGACGCTTTATATTCGACTGAGGCTCTTTTGAATTTCTTCTTTTTGCCGATGGACATAACCATCTCACCATTATTTTTTCGCGCTTTCATCTCTGCATAATCATCCGCAAATTTTGCCGCATCTTCATAATATCCACCATTGCATTTCATTTTGACTGCCACTACAGCCATAACAATTACAGTCAAAAGATACAAACCACTGCATACAAGATTAAGAGTTGTAGGTCCAAGCAAAATCAGTCGAAAAACTGCAATATTCCATCCAATGATCGGCAGCATCTGCAATCCCGGAAAATCAATCAGATTGATAATACTTTCCAGCGAAAATCCTTTTGTTCGAAAATACCAAATTCCAAACAGCGTAATACCTGCAAGTAAAACATAGATCATGCGCGTAAGCATAACAGTCGTCTTTTGCGAAAATCGTTCATTGGCATATAAACCAATAATAATACTGCCTTCCAGTACCGACTCAACCCCTGCAAGAACTATAAACAGTGATACGATTTTCCAAAGCGGAAGATGAAATCCAAGAATTGCAGCAAGTACAAATGCCATACTCACAATCAAAGTCATCAAAAAATTATATCCTGCGCCATAGAGCAAGATTATTTTGGGGCGAATCGGCGCCGTAAAAATAAAATGTGCATGGCTTGGATAGAAAATGACACCTTTTCGTTTTGCATAAGTCGCAAAGTTAATAAAAAAATTGTAAAGTCCCCATACCGTCAATGCCGCCAGCAGCCAATATGGTGTTTGAAAATCTGCTTTTACTAAAGCCGTAACTGAAACTGTGATCAAAAAAATAAAATAGGCTACCAAAACAATGCTAAGTATCAGGTTCACCGGCTTTTTCTTTAGCTGCTTTAATTTGTTGATCCATTTTCTTTTTGACATATACAATAATGCTTTCATTATTTTTCACCACCCGTCAATTCAAAGAACAGAGCATCGAGTTCTTTATCTCCAACTTCTTCTTTGCTGTAAGAACCAATAATATGGCCTTTTTCCATCACAAACATCACATCCCAAATATTCTCTACCATCTCCAGCATATGAGTACTGATCAATATCGTAACTCCGTTTTCTTTCAATTCTAAAATCACTTCTTTTAATTCTTTGATCGCTTTTGGATCGAGTCCAACCATCGGCTCATCTAAAAGAATCACCTGTGGCTTGATACACAGCGCACAGCAAATACTAACTTTCTGCATCATTCCTTTTGAAAGCTCATTCCCTAATTTGTCCTGTTTATCCTCCAACTCAAATCGTGTCAGAATTGCTTCCACCTCTTGGTCTGTTATGTTGCTGTCATATGCTTTTCTTACATACTCAATATGCTCTCTTACAGTCAATGCATCGAACATTGCCGGCAATTCCGGAACATAGGCGAAAATCTTTTTCGCCTCCATGCTATGTGCTTCCATCTTCTGAATTCCGATTCCACCTTCATACCTGAGCAAACCTGCAATACTTTTGATAATCGTAGATTTTCCTGCTCCGTTTGGTCCCAGCAAAATTCCTATCTTTCCCGTCGGCACCGTGAAACTGACATGATCCACCGCCAGATAATCACCATATTTTTTACTCAGTCCTTGTATCTCAAGCATCTTCATTCCTCCTCATCAAAAATAGTCTTGTATATCTGTACTATAGATTTAATACAATGATACACAAGACTATTCCGACTGTCAATATTTATTTTTCGTATTTCTCGATTACTTCTCCACGTTTTTTATAAATGCTGCCTGCAGGTACAAATTCTCTGACCATAGACAACGGATAAATATTTGTATGACTTCCCACAACTGTTCCCGGATTCAATACACTTCCACATCCCACTTCGACTTCATCGCCAAGCATGGCACCAAATTTCTTAAGTCCGGTCTCAATCGCTCCTTTTGGTGTCTTTACCGTCACCAATGTCTTATCCGATTTCACATTAGAAGTAATCGAGCCAGCCCCCATATGAGACTTATATCCAAGCACAGAGTCCCCTACATAATTATAATGTGGAACCTGAACTTTATTAAACAGAATTACATTCTTAAGCTCTGTAGAATTTCCTACCACAGCTCCTTCCCCAACAATTGCATTACCGCGGATAAACGCACAATGTCTCACTTCTGCGTCTTTCCCAATAATTGCCGGTCCATTGATGTAAGCTGTCGGCGCTACTGTCGCCGATTTTGCAATCCATACATTCTCACCGACTTTTTCATACTCCTCTTCCGATAACGTCTCTCCTAGTTCTAAAATAAAAGAACTGATTTTCGGAAGAACCTCCCATGGATAAGTCACTCCTTCAAAAATATCTCTCGCAATTGTCTCCTTCAAATTATAAAGTGATTTTACTGTTAATTGTTCCATTTCAATTTACCCCTTCTTTGTCTGTTTTTCTTTTTTATAAAATATTGCCGCCTTATCGTAACAGCCTCTCAGCTGATACTGATTACTCAACCGCAAAACACCTTGCGTACGACTGTTAATAAAATGTTCCAGCTTCATCATATACTCATCCGATGTAATCTCGCCGTCTGCCACATAGGTGAGTCCTTTTTCCCAACTTGCAGTAAGTTCCGGGTTCAAAAGTGAGCGGATTGAATGTTCCACTACATCAAAAACCATTTCTCCAAGCAGCGTCGGTGTAATGATCTGTGTTTTTTTATTTAACATCAAATATTTAATATGAATCAGCTTTTTCAGAATCTCTGCCCTGGTTGCACTCGTTCCGATACCACTTCCTTTAATCTGGGCGCGCAAATCCTCATCTTCAATGAGCTGCCCCGCATTCTCCATCGCAAGAATAATCGACCCCGAATTGTATCTCTTCGGTGGCGAAGTCTCTCCTTCTTTGATTGTCAATTCCTTTACCGGTAACACCGTTCCTTTTTTCACTGTCTGAAGCAGTTCAAAAAAGTTCATGTCCATGTCACTTTCCGAATCCTGTTTACCCGCATTTCCGGTCCCGACCACTTTCAGATATCCTTCCTCTGCCAAAACCTTGAAATTGGAGAAAAAGCTTTCCTCTTTGATCTTGGTTGTAATACTGACTTTCTGATAAACAGCCGGAGGATAGAAAATACTCAAAAACCTTCTGACAATCGTGTCGTATACCTGCCTTGCAGTATGTGATACACTATTCAATGCCTGCAGCCCCTGACCGGTCGGTATGATTGCATAGTGATCTGTGATCTGCTTGTCATTGACATACCTTGTTTTTTCTAAGCCTTTATGACTTCCAAACGCAACAATATCTTTCAGATAAGGAGATGCCATATCATATTTGGACAGACCGTTCAGATTTTTGTGAATCTCTTTTGCCACTGCTGTCGAAAGCACTCTGGCATCCGTTCTCGGATACGTCACCAGTTTCTTTTCATACAGTTCCTGGACGATCCGAAGTGTCTCATCCGGACTGATCTTAAATCGTTTGGAACATTCATTCTGAAGCTCTGCCAGATTATAAAGGAGTGGCGGATTCTTTTTTTCTTTCTTTTTTTCAATTGCAGTGACTGTGCAAGTAAGCGGTTCTCCATCGCTTAAATAGGCAATCAGTTCTTCTGCCTTCACCTTCTCTTTAAAGCCATTTTCCTTATAGAGATCCAATGACTCAAAATATTTAGAACCTTTCACCGCCTTC
>ERZ773259.879-NODE-879-length-28933-cov-3.541589_pt1 | contig 28933 bp, 27 predicted proteins | sample MGYA00511961_ERZ773259 | MGnify/ENA primary metagenome ERZ773259 (study PRJEB29015, sample SAMEA2737775) | human gut metagenome | biome: human gut; feature: human-associated habitat; material: faeces | place: China | collected 2012 ...
TGTTTGAAGCAGATAAAATGATACAAGGATTTGTAGGACTAAATGATGAATATATCGAAGGTATTTTTGTCTCTGATGAAATGCAGTCATGTGGCATAGGTAAGCTTTTATTGGATTATATTAAGGATAAAAAAGTTAGATTACAATTAAATGTATACCAGAAGAATACCAGAGCAATTTCTTTTTACCAAAGAGAAGGGTTCATTATTCAATGCGAAGGTTTGGATGAAGCTACTGGTGAAAAAGAGTACACTATGCTATGGAAACAAAAATAAAAATCGAAATTTAACTATATAAAAAAGATGAAACGAAGGAGGCGGATTACTTAGAAAAGGCATGGACAGTACACGAATCCAAATGCCTTTTATGAGCGAAAGAAACAGAAAAATGGAAAATAACGAACAGGATTTTATAAATATTATCAATGCGACAGAAAATAATTTAAAACACGTTTCTTTAAAAATTCCCAAGAAACAAATCACAGTTTTTACCGGAGTATCCGGTTCGGGAAAGTCTTCTCTTTGTCTGGATACGATTGCGGCAGAATCGAGAAGGGAACTGAATGTAACATTTCCAAGTTTTGTGCAGCAGTTTTTGCCCAAATATGGCCGCCCGGAAGTAGACCGCATGGAAAATCTTCCGGTCACGATCGTAATCGATCAGAAAAAACCGGCTGCTAATTCGAGGTCTACGGTTGGTACTTACACCGATATTTATGCGTTGCTGCGCCTGCTTTTTTCTCGTGTCGGAAAACCTTTTGTCGGATATTCGGATAGTTTTTCCTTCAATCATCCAAGCGGAAAATGTGAGCACTGCGAAGGTCTTGGAGTTGTGACAGAATTAGATATACACAAGCTTGTAGATTTTGATAAATGTTTAAACGATGAAGGAGTTATTAAATGGCCCGCATTTACAACCGGAGCCTGGAGATGGAAACGATATGCTTACAGCGGTCTGTTTGATCTGAATAAGAAGATTAAAGATTATTCAAAAGAAGAGATGGATCTGTTCCTTTATTCTCCGCAGATCCGTCTTAAAAATCCACCGGATAACTGGCCGAAATCTGCGAAATATGAAGGAATTTATCCGCGTATGTACCGCAGTATCATCACATCCAAAGAAGGGCAGCTTCATAAGAAAGAACTGGATCGGATTGTCAGCACATTTACATGTCCGGTCTGCCATGGAGCCAGACTGAATGCAAAGATCCGCAGCTGCCTGATCAATGGCAAGAATATCTGTGAAGTTTCCGATATGCCGATTCCTGAGGCAGCAGAATTTATCCGTCAGATTGAAGATCCGCTGGCACGTGACATAAAAACGGAGATCTTAAAACGGATGAATGCGCTTACTGAGATTGGTCTGGGTTATCTTTCGCTCAGCAGGGGAACGGATACACTTTCCGGCGGCGAGGCACAGCGGATTAAAATTGCCAGATATATCAATTCACCGCTTACAGATATGATGTATGTACTGGATGAGCCAAGTGTAGGACTGCATTCAAGAGATATCCAGAAGCTGAAAAATTCCCTGATCAAATTAAAAGAACATGGAAATACAGTTCTGATCGTGGAACATCACCGGGAAATTATTGCATTGGCGGATCATATTGTGGATATGGGACCGGAAGCCGGTATAAACGGTGGACAGATTATGTACCAGGGCAGTTACGAAGGACTTTTAAAGGCTGATACGGTGACAGGGCGTATGCTGCGGACAAAAACGCCGGTAAAAATGGAATATAGAAAGCCGACAGGCTGGTATCAGCTCGAGCATGCCAATCTTCATAATCTAAAGAATGTAAATGTGAAACTTCCACTTGGCGTTATGACAGTCATTGCCGGCGTGGCCGGTTCCGGAAAAAGTTCGCTGATGGAATATTTTACCAGCCAGTATCCGGGAGAGGTTATTTCAATCAGACAGAAAGATATAGGGATCAATTTAAGATCGACCCCGGCTACCTATCTGGACATTGCAGATAAGATCAGGGCTCTGTTTGCTAAGGAAAATCATATTGCACGGTCATATTTCAGCTTTAATTCCAAAGGGGCATGTCCTGTATGCCAGGGAAAAGGGGTTATTATATCGGATATGGCCTATATGGATTCTATTGAGACGGTTTGTGAGGTATGTCATGGAACCAGGTATTCGGAAGAAGTGCTGAAGTATCAGTATAAGGGAAAAAACATTGCTGAAGTTATGAATATGACTGTACGTCAGGCAATTCGGTTTTTTGAAAACACTGATTTCGTCAATAAACTCGATATGCTGGAGCAGGTTGGACTGGGATATCTGCATCTGAATCAGTCTATGACGACACTTTCGGGTGGAGAACTGCAGCGTGTAAAGCTGGCGGACAAGCTTGAAGAGCGCGGACAGATCTTCATTCTGGATGAACCGACAGACGGACTGCATCTGGATGACATCAGACGGCTGATGAAACTTTTCAACAAGATGACGGACCAGGGCAATACGCTGTTTATTATCGAACATAGTCTTGACGTTATGAAGGATGCGGACTATATTGTTGAACTTGGACCGGAAGGAGGTCAGGCTGGCGGCGAGATTCTCTTTACAGGGACGCCGAAAGAAATGTTAGAATCTTCCGGTAGTGTGACTCGTGAGTATTTATCAGATTGAGGAAGCAACTTATGTCAAATACGAATCCATTCTGGAAAATCACATCAAACCAGGAAGTAACGGTCAATGAACAGAATCCACAGGCTGTTGGATTCTATGAACATCTGGGATTTCAGCCATATAAGAGAACGGAGTGTGATGAGGAAGGTAATCCGTATCCGCTTATATATATGAAACGTAATATATGTTAGATCTATAAAGTGGAAAAATCATCTAGTATATGTTAATATAGTATCTAAGATAGGTTGAAACACATTTACAAATGAAAAGAGGCATGAAAAAGATGACAAAGGAAGAATGGTATCAGCAATTATTTTCCCGTCTGGAACAGTCCAAATTCAGAAGCAGTTTCCATCTGAAAGAAAAGGACGAGGCATATATACGTGAAAAGGGTATGGATACCATCCGGCGTCACGCCGAAGATTTTATTGCAAAGAGAGAAGCACCTGCAGTGATCCCCAATGACGGAAAGCAGACGCCGATGCGGGGACACCCGGTATTCATAGCACAACATGCAACCGCGACATGCTGCAGGGGATGCATATATAAATGGCATAAGATGCGTCCGGGCAAAGAGTTAAGTAAGGTGCAGCAGGAATATCTGGTGGATGTCATCATGACGTGGATCGAGGGTGAGATGAAGCGATGAAACAAGATGATATGGAAAAAGAAAAGAAAAAATGTTCTGGAACATATCTGGAGGACAGCCATCCGGATATCTATCCGGAGAGCGTAAAAGAAGAAAGCGGTTATTATGTGGCAACAAAGAAGAAACAGGGCGAATATACAATAGAGGATTATCGGAAACTTCCGGAAGATGAAAGAGCCGAACTGATCGATGGAACGATATATGACATGGCAGCACCGCTTAGTGTACATCAGCTGCTGGCATCTAAGATATATAGTTCGCTTGCCGGATACATTGAAAAGAACCAAGGCGCTTGTATTCCAATGTTTGCGCCGGTGGATGTACAACTGGATCAGGACGATAAAACGATGGTACAGCCGGATCTTATGATCGTCTGTGACAGAAAAAAGCTTACCAGACAGGGGGTTTTCGGTGCGCCGGATTTTATTATTGAGATCCTGTCTGAAAGTACAAGGAAGAAGGACAGTTATCTGAAGCTTATGAAGTATCAGAAAGCGGGGGTAAGAGAATACTGGCTGGTGGATCCGGATAAGAAAAAAGTGATTGTGTATGATCTGGAGAAAGTCGAGATACCAGTGATATATGGATTTACAGATCAGGTACCTGTGCGGATATTCGATGGAAAATGTGTGGTCGATTTTTCACTGATCTATGAAAATATCAAATTTATATATGAACAATCATGACAATTGCTTTTCGTACGAACAAAAATAAGCTACAATGAGCATATGAAAAGAAAAACGGATAAACAGGAGCAAAAAAGTATGGAACTTCGGGTATTGAAATACTTTCTGATGGCAGTGCGTGAAGAGAATATTACAAGAACAGCAAAGCTTCTTCATATTACACAGCCGACACTGTCAAGACAGCTGATGCATCCTGATCTGGCGCAAAAACGAAGCACTGTCAGAGACCGTAAAAAAATTCCTGGATGTATTCTCCGAAAAAAGAACATGATTTAAAAATCACAAAAAACTACGCAGCCCCGTAGGAAAAATATAATAGGATGCAGGTGACTTTGAACGAAGTGAACGGAACCAGCATCCTATTATATTTTTCCTACGGGGTTACATAGCTTTTAAGGCACACAATTTTTGAATCTAAACAATACTCATAAACCACTCCACCGTAGCCGGATCGTGATGTGAGAAGAACAGACTCTCTCCGCCATCCAGAGCTTCCAGTGTCTTCATATCTTCCTCAGAAAGTGTAAAATCAAATACATTAAAGTTCTCTTCCATACGTTCTTTATGAACGGACTTTGGAATTACAACAACGCCACTCTGGATCAGGAAGCGAAGAGCAACCTGTGCAGGTGTCTTTTGTTTTACCACGAATTTTGCAACGGATGTGACGTATCATCTGATCTGCCGGAAAGAGAAGGAAGAACTTGTGAAGAATTATAAATAGACAGAGCGGAGACTGGTGAGAATGTGTTATACTGGTCGGGAATGAAAATAAATAAAAATACACAAGAGATACATGGGAGAAAGATATGAGTGAGAAATCAATGAGCAAAGATACAAGAAAGAATGTGATACTGCTGCATATTGCGGTTATGTGTTTTAGCTGCTCCGGCGTGATCGGTCAGTATGTACAGGTTCCGGCGGTACAGGTGGCAATGGGAAGAGTCATCTGTTCGTCGTTACTTTTACTGGCAATATCGCTGGTGTGTAAAGACAAGCTGACACTGGATTCGAAGAAAGATTACGGACTTATGATTTTGACAGGTGTTGTGATGGCAATCCACTGGTCTAGTTTCTTTCAATCGATCCAGACATCGTCCGTGGCAATCGGGACCATTACATTTTCAACTTTCCCACTGTTTCTGACATTTCTGGAACCTTTATTATTCCATGAGAAGATACGCGGTAAGAATATTTTGAATGCTTTGATCCTTTTGATGGGAGTATTGATCACGATTCCGGAATTTTCAGTGGAGAATAAAGTGACGAGTGGAATTCTCTGGGGAATGCTGGCAAGTTTTACTTATGCAGTAATGACGTTATCAAACCGGTATTTTTCCAGCAGATACAAAGGACGTACCATCTGTCTGTATGAACAGGGAACAGCAGCAATTGCATTGCTTCCGGCGTTGGTACTGGTGAAAGCAGAATGGCGTCCGGTGGATTTCGCAGGTGTTGCAACAATTGGTTTTTTATGTACGGCGATTGCCTATTCTTTATATGTAACGGCGCAGAAAGGTGTAAAAGCGCAGACTGCGGGAATCATTTCCGGTATGGAGACGGTATACGGGATCGTATTTGCACTGATCTTCTTAAGAGAAATCCCTACGGTCAGAGAACTGGTCGGAGGTGCAGTGATACTTGGAATCGCATTTTATTCGTCCTTGCATAGCGAAGATTAATCATAAGAAATTTTTAAGAATTGTATCGGGAAATATTTAAATCATGAACGATATAGTAAGCATGCAAAGAAAAAGAGGGGAGAGACGAAAGAAATGGAGGCAGAAAAAATATTAGTAGTAGATGATAACAAAGAAATCGTCTACTCCATCAGTGAACTGTTAAAGTATGAAGGGTATGAGACTTTGAAAGCATATGACGGTATGGAAGCACTGGATATTATGGAGCGGGAGAATGTAGACCTGATCCTTCTGGATGTGATGATGCCAAGACTCAACGGTCTGTCGGCACTGATGAAGCTGCGTGAGAAAAGCAGGATTCCGGTAATCATCCTGTCGGCCAAGACGGAAGAAAGTGATAAGGTGTCGGGACTTACGCTCGGAGCAGATGACTATATTGAGAAGCCGTATAATCCTGCGGAGCTGATCGCCAGAGTGAAAGCGCATTTACGCAGATACCGCGCATGGAGCGGTGGAGAAACGGAGAAAAAGAAAGATCCGGATCAGATCGTGAATGGCGGTCTGGTACTGGATAAAAAGCAGAGAGTCATCTTTGTTGAAGGAGAAGAAGTGCATCTGACGGCAACGGAGTATAAGATCCTGGAGCTATTGATGGCGCATCCCGGGCAGGTATTTCCGGCAGAGCAGATCTATGAGAATGTATGGCAGGAAACAGCAGATTATACTGTAGAGAATACTGTAATGGTACATATCCGTCATATCAGGGAAAAAGTGGAGATTGATGCGAAGAAGCCAAGATATGTAAAGGTGGTGTGGGGAATTGGATACAAAATGGAAAAATATGGTAAAAGCAATTAAAAAGTTTATAAAAGAATATTATGATTGCGTATTTGGATTTCTGCTGTTTATAATTGGAAGCTTCCTGTTCTTTGTGGTGTTAGTGAACAGATATTATTTCAGTACATGGGGCGTATGGAGAATCTGCCTGATCGGCAATATCCTGGTGCAGCCGGGAATCTGCCTGCTCGTACGCAGGTATATGAAACTGAGATATCGGAACTGGAGTCAGAAAGGGAGTGCAGAGACCTATCTGCAGGATACAGAAGACAGTATCTATTATCAGACCTGGAAGGCGAAAGAAAAACAGTCGGAAAAAAGATTTCGGAATATACTGGCGGTAGAACTGTCGGCAGCAGCGGCATATCTTTTCTTTATCAGTTACAGCAGCGGATGGGGATGGAATTATGCAGCCGGATATATGATGGTAGCAACGGTGTTTATAGAATATATCTGCTGCCGGGAAGTGATCCAGAGATACTGGAGAAATGAGCTGGATCAGATCATGGAGCAGACGGAGAGCTTCTTTCAGAAGCGTCTGGAACAGGCGCTGGAGATTGAACGGAAGAGTCTGGAAAAGGTATCGAGAAGTGACCAGTTAAGAGTAGACTTGATCACAAATGTATCGCATGATCTGAAGACGCCGCTGACTTCCATCGTCGGATATCTGGAACTGATCAAAAAAGAAGAATTAAGTGATGTAGTGAGGGACTATGTAGACGTGATATCGACAAGAGCAGGAAAGCTTGGTGAGATGATCAACAGCCTGTTTTCGCTGGCAAAAGCGAGCAGTGGGAATGTAGAACTTCACAAAGAAACTTTTGAGCTTAACCGTCTGATGGAACAGATATTTGCAGATATGGATGACCGGATAAAAGAAAGCGGACTGAAATTTGTAACTCAGTTTACCGAAGAAGACACGGCAATTTATTCTGATAATTCTTATTTTTACAGGATCTGTCAGAATCTGATCGAAAATGCGCTGAAGTATTCGGCGAAAGGAACCAGGGTATTTGTCAAGACGTATAAAAAGGAAGCGGGAACAGATCAGAAAATAGTATTGGAGATTACGAATACATCCGGCTATGAGATGGATTTTGAAAAAGAAGATATCATCGAACGGTTTTCAAGAGGTGACAAGGCAAGAACCAGTGAGGGGAACGGACTGGGACTTGCAATCGTAAGTACCTATGCGAAAGCACTGGGAGGAGAATTTGATATTAAGATCGACTGTGATCAGTTCAAAGCGATTGTTTCGATATAAGAAAATGTAATAAGAAAAAGAATCAGGATAGGTTCAGATAAGTTGAGAATGAAAAGGATGACATAAGTAGAGAGTCATCCTTTTTTTTAATACCAAATATGCAAAAATATAAAGATAAATTAGGAAAAATCTGACGAAAATTCCGGATGAAGACATTCTAAAAAAGGATTTCGTTGACAAATAAATAAGTTTAAACTAACATTGGTTACAGGAAGGTAACTGAAGGGAGGAGAATTATGTTTCTGGAAATAAGAGGAATTAAAAAGTCATTCGGGACAGGCGACAGCCGTGTGAACGTGTTGAAAGGTCTGGATCTGGATATTGAAAAAGGAGAATTTTGTGTCTTGCTTGGACCATCCGGTTCGGGTAAATCAACACTTCTGAATATCATAGGGGGAATTGATGGTGCTGATGAGGGCAGTATCACGATTGAAGGCGAACGTCTGGAGGATATGACGGAGAAGAAACTTTCACTGTATAGAAGAAAGCATCTGGGATATATTTTTCAGATGTATAACCTGATACCGAATCTGACGGTACGGGAGAATATTGAAGTAGGGGCATATTTGAGTGATCATCCGTTAGATGTGGATGAATTGTTACATACGCTTGGTCTTTATGAACATCAGAAAAAACTGCCGAATCAGTTATCAGGAGGACAGCAGCAGAGAACTGCGATCGGACGTGCAATTGTCAAGAATCCGGATATCCTGTTGTGCGATGAGCCGACCGGTGCGCTGGATTATCATACGTCCAAGGAAATCCTGAAACTGATCGAGACGGTAAATCAGAGATATGGCAATACGATTATCATGGTTACACATAATGATGCGATCAAAGACATGGCCGACCGGGTAGTGAAGTTAAGAGACGGAATGATTCGGAAGAATTACAGAAATGAAGTAAAGATTCCGGCGATCAATCTGGAATGGTAAGGAGGACATAACAGATGAAAAGTCCTTTAAGAAAAAGATTGCCGAGAGAATTAAAAAGTGAATTTGGAAAGTATTTAGTTGTCTTTATCATGATGGCAATAACGATTGGTTTCGTATCAGGATTCCTGGTAGCTGATGGAAGTATGCTCCGGGCATATGATGACAGCTTTCAAAAATACAATATCGAAGACGGATATTTCCAGACGAAGAAGAAGCTGACTCCGGCACAGAAAGAAGATATTGAAAAATCGGATGTAAAGGTATATGAGAATTTTTATATAGAGCAAAAGCTTACGAACGGAAGTACCATACGATTTTTCAAGAACCGGAAAGAGGTAGATAAGGTCTGCCTGATGAATGGGAAGATGCCGAAAAAGTCCGGTGAGATCGCTGTGGACCGTATGTATGCAGATAATAATGAGCTGAAAGTCGGGGATACGGTGAAAAGTCGAAAGAAGACATTCCGGATTACAGGTCTTGTGGCACTTTCCGATTACAGTGCATTATTTCAGAATAATAATGATACGATGTTTGATGCTGTAAAGTTCGGAGTGGCAATTGTTACAGACAAAGATTTTGAAGCATTGAATCAGGTAAAGGTACAGTATAATTATGCCTGGATCTATGATAAAAAACCTGCAACAGAGAAAAAAGAAAAGAAGATGGCCGAAGACCTGATGGAAGACATGGCAGATGTCGTGACGATAGAAAGTTTTGTACCACAATACCAGAATCAGTCGATCCATTTTACAGGGGATGATATGGGAAGCGACCGTGCGATGATCGTTATGCTGCTTTATATTGTAATGGCGATTCTTGCATTTGTATTCGGTATTACGATCAGCAATACGATCAGGAAAGAAGCGGGCGTGATCGGAACACTGCGTGCATCCGGGTATACAAGGCGTGAATTGATCTTACATTATATGGCACTTCCGGTTGTGATCACACTGATCGGGGCACTGGTCGGAAATATTCTCGGATATACAGTATTAAAGCAGGTATGTGCGGGGATGTACTATGGAAGTTACAGCCTTCCGACATATGTAACGGTCTGGAATGCAGAAGCATTCTGGATGACAACGGTTGTACCGGTTATTATCATGCTGGTGATCAACTATGGAATTTTACATTACAAATTAAGACTGTCGCCGCTTAAGTTCATAAGAAGAGATCTTTCTTCCAGAAAACAAAAAAGGGCAGTTCATTTAAGTACAAAACTCGGTATCTTCCGCAGATTCCGTCTGAGAGTTATTTTTCAGAATATCAGTAATTATTTGGTGCTGTTTGTAGGAATTATATTTGCAAATCTGCTGTTATTCTTCGGATTGCTGCTCCCGTCGGTACTGAACCATTATCAGGAAGAAATACAGGAAAATATGCTGGCAAAGTACCAGTATATGCTGGAGGTTCCGACGGATGCAATCAGTGGAAGTAAACTGGAAAGTTTACTATCGCTGATGCAGTATTCGAACGGCACGAAGACAGATAACAAGACAGCAGAAAAATTCAGTGCATACGCATTAAATACAATTCCGGGAGAGGCCAAGAGCGAAGAGGTAGTATTGTACGGAGTAGAACCGGACAGTAAGTATATTAAGGCAGATCTGGGAGATGGCGTATATATATCGACGGCATATGCAGATAAGTATCAAGTAGAACCGGGAGATAAGATTACATTAAAAGAAAAATACGAACGCAAACGCTACACATTCAAAGTAAAAGGAGTCTATGATTACAGCGGGGCAATCAGTGTATTTATGAGCCGTGACAAATTAAACGAGACATTTGATCTTGGAAGTGATTATTATGCGGGATATTTTGCAAATACAAAGATTAAAGACATTGATGAGAAATACATAGGGTCTGTAGTTGATCTGGAAGCACTGACGAAGGTATCAAGACAGCTGGATGTATCCATGGGAAATATGATGGGACTGGTCAATGGATTTGCGATCATGATCTATATGATTGTCATTTATCTGTTGTCAAAGATCATTATCGAGAAAAATGCGCAGTCCATTTCCATGACGAAGATCCTTGGATATACGAACGGAGAGATCAGCAGGCTGTATATTATGTCAACCATGGTTGTGGTTGTAATAGAACTGCTCTTAAGTCTTCCGATTGAAACGGTGGTTATGAATGTAATCTTCCGTGTAATGATGATGGAAAGTCTGACCGGATGGATCACACTGTGGATCGATCCAAAGATATATGTGGAAATGTTCCTGGTTGGATTTATTACCTATGTGGCGGTAGCACTTCTGGAATATCGGAAGATCAAAAAGGTTCCGATGGATGAAGCGTTGAAGAATGTGGAATAATCAAAAGAACGCATAGAAACGTATGACAGAAGGAATTGAATATAAAAAGAGGAGGAGAGAGAAGAGAAAAGTAGTTGCCCTAATGCTTTCTGGAATGATGATATCGGAGCTTCACTAGAATAAAAGAAAGGCAGAAAGGTGAAGTGAAGTTCATTATTGAGAAGAAAGGAATAAAATAGTTGTGAAAATACACAAAAAGAAAATGGTAAATTTATTGGTTATGACGAAAAATAAAAAGAATATAGACAAAGACAGGTATTATTGGTAATATAATAACAAGTTTGTTATTACGTAATGGTAAGCAAGACTGTTTATGGTGCAAGAGATCAAGAGATTTTGTATTATGGGCAGTCTTTTTTTTATCATATTGTATCAATGGTTGTTAAGATTGAATTAGAGGTGAGAATGGCTGTGAAAATAGTCAGAGTTCTGAATACGAATGCAGTTGTCAGTAGTGATCAGGAGGGAAGAGAACTGATCATAACAGGAGCAGGAATCGGGTTCAAGAAAAAGAAGGGTGAAAATCTGGATGAAGCACTGGCGGATAAAACTTATTATCTGGAGAGTGTCGATGACAGCAGGAGACTGCAGGAAGTAGTAAAAGAAATATCAGAAGAATATTTGGAGATTGTAAGCCGTATCGTAAAGACAGCGAGGGAGGAAGGATTGAAAGTCAGGGATTCCCTGTATGTGACACTTACAGATCATATCAATTCCGCAGTTGACAGATATCGTGAGAATATAGCATTAAAAAATATGATGAAACTTGAGATCCGTAAATTTTATCCAAAAGAATATGAAATCGGATTAAGGGCAGTACAATGGATACAGGAACAAAATGATGAGAATCTAGGGGAAGACGAAGCTGCATTTATAGCGATGCACATCGTTTCGGCCGAACTTGGCAGCGGAAGTAATGTAGATGTTAATAAGATTACGAAATTGATTAATGCAGTTCTTCAGATTGTCAGAATCCATTTTAAGATAGAATTTAACGAGAAATCGATATCGTATGAACGGTTTCTAACTCATTTGAAATTTTTTGCGACCAGAGTATTTGATAATACCATTTATCAAGACAGCATGCAGGAAATATACAAAGTATTGATAGAAGAGAATGAATATGCTTATTCAGGAGTCAGAAAAATTGTGGAATATATTGAAAAACAGTATTCCTACAAATTGACAATAGATGAAAGATTATATTTATTAATACACATTAAAAGAATATTAGATGAACAATCAGAATAGATTGCAGGTTTGTTATTATTCAGTTAAGCAAGACCTGACTTAAAAGAAAGCAGCGGTCCCGGGAAGCGTATGCTCTTTTAAGTCGGGTCTTTGTTATATATATGAAAAAATAAAAAAGAAAATTGAGGTAAATGAAAATGGATTACGAAAGTATAGCAAAAAAAATCCTCCAAAGAGTCGGGGGAAAGGAAAATGTAATCAGCCTGGTACATTGTATGACGAGACTGCGTTTTACATTAAAAGATGAATCAATTGTAGACGATGAAGCAGTGAAAAATACCAAAGGCGTTATGGGAATCATGAAAAAAGCCGGTCAGTATCAGATTATCATCGGTAATGATGTGGCAAATGTCTATGCAGAGCTTAATAAGCTTGGGAATTTTTCAAACGAAGTACCGAAAAAAGCACCACAGAATAAGGAAAAACAGAATGTATTTTCTATGCTGATGGATACAATCTCCGGTATCATGGCACCGGTTATTCCGGCAATCATCGGAGCTGCAATGATCAAAGTACTTCTTACATTACTTCCAATGATCGGTGTTCTGAGTACAAAAGGTGATACTTATAATCTGTTAAGTGTTATGGGTGACGGCGCATTTTTCTTTATGCCGGTATTGATTGCGATATCTGCATCTAAAAAATTTGGAACGAATATGTATTATGCGGCAAGTATAGCGTTGATTATGTTGCATCCAAATTTTATTTCATTCATGAATAGTGCAAATGATGCAAAAGAAACTGTAAAATTTCTTAAATTTATTCCGGTAACATATGCATCTTATGCTTATTCTGTTATTCCGATTATTCTGGCAGTATGGTCGCTGAAATATGTCGAGCGTCTGGTAGATAAGATTACACCGGTAGTAACCAAGAACTTCTTAAAACCGATGTTGGTAGTGCTGATCGAAGCACCTATTGCATTGATTATTCTTGGACCTTTAGGTGCAATCTGTGGTAACGTATTATCAACAGTTGTTTATACAATTCATGATAAACTTGGATTTATTGCGATCGGTCTTGTGGCGGGTGTATATCCTTTCGTTGTTATGGCAGGTATGCATCATGCATTTACACCAATCAAACTGGGAATGATTGCTTCCACAGGATTTGAAAACTTTATCTGTATCGGAGAACTTTGCTCTAACATGGCACAGGGTGCTGCATCGCTTGCAGTAGCAGTAAAGAGTAAGAACAAAGATTTTAAACAGATTGCCGGATCTTCTGCATTTTCGGCATTATTTGCAGGAATTACAGAGCCAGCTCTGTATGGTGTAACATTACGTTTGAAACGTCCGATGTTAGGAGCATGTATCGGTGCTGCTGCAGGTGGATTATTTGGTGGATTTTTCCAGATGAAATGTTTTGGTATTGCGACACCTGCGATCGTAACAATCGTTCAGTATGTAGAAAAAGGGAAACCGCAGAGTCTGTTATTTGCAGCACTTACGATTCTCCTTACAATAGTGGTTGCATTCATTGCGACAATGATCATTGGATTTGAAGATGTAGTAGATGAAAATGATGATGAATTAGACATGCTGGAAACAGAAAGCAAAGAAGAAGTAAAAGTAATGGAGAATGCGATTGATATTGCAAGTCCGGCAGAAGGAAAAGCAATTTCACTGTCAGAAGTTGCAGATGCAACATTTGCACAGGAAATTCTTGGAAAAGGTGCGGCAATCGTTCCGGAAAAAGGAGTGATCTATGCACCATTTGATGGAAAAGTAGATGTGATGTTTGAAACGGGACATGCAGTAGGTCTTGTAGGAGAGAATGGGGTAGAACTTCTGGTACACATCGGAATCGATACTGTAAATCTGGAAGGAAAATATTTCTCACCGAAGAAAGCAGCAGGAGATGTTGTGAAAAAGGGTGATGTGTTGATCGAATTTGATATTGAAAAAATAAAAGAGGCTGGATATGATGTAACAACGCCGGTGATCGTTTCAAACACAGATCAGTATGCAATAGTTGAAAAAACAGCAACAGGAGAAGTAACAAAAGAAAGTAACCTTATCAAAGTTCAGTAAAGGAAAGGAATATGGATATGGAAGAAATGAAAGTGACAAGATTTCCAAAAGACTTTCTATGGGGAAGCGCTTCAGCGGCTTATCAGATTGAAGGTGGATGGAAAGAAGATGGAAAAGGTGTGACAAACTGGGATACATTTGTACGTATCCCAGGGAAAACATATAAAGCAACGACCGGTGATGTAGCGGTAGATCATTATCACCACTATAAAGAGGATATTGCATTAATGGCAGAGATGGGATTAAAAACATACCGGTTTTCTATCTCCTGGGCCCGTATTTATCCGGAAGGAAGAGGTACGGTCAATGAAAAAGGACTTGCATTTTATCAGGATATTATTGATGAATGCTTGAAATATGGAATTGAGCCGATGGTGACAATTTTCCACTGGGATCTTCCGCAGGCACTGGTGGATCTGTATGGTGGATGGGAAAGCCCAGAGATCATTCAGGATTATGTGACTTATGCAAAGACTCTCTTCGAAAACTTTGGCGATAAAGTGAAATACTGGATTACATTAAACGAACAGAATATATTTACTTCTCTTGGTTGGTTGACAGCACAGCATCCGCCTGGAAAATTTGATGACCAGAAGACTTTTTATCAGGTTAATCATTATGCTTTTATGGCACATGCCAGGGCTGTACTTGCTTATCGTGAAATGGGTGGAAAAGGAGAGATTGGTGCAAGCTTTGCGTATGTACCATCCTATGCGTTGGACTGCAAACCGGTAAATGCAATGGCAAAACGTGATTATGATGAATTGAAAAATTTCTGGTGGATGGATATATATGCATATGGGCGTTATCCAAAAGCTGCGATGGCTTATCTGAAGAAAAAAGGTTATGCTCCGGAAATTTTAGATGAAGATATGGAGATATTGAAAAAAGCTGCCGGAGAGATTACATTCATGGGTGTAAATTATTATCAGAGTTGTGTGTGTGAGTATAATCCAATGGATGGAGTTACGCCGTATGGTACGATGAATACAACAGGTGTAAAGGGATCTGCCCAAGAACTGGGAATGCCGGGAATATATAAGAATCCAGTAAATCCATATCTTATGACAACAGATTGGGATTGGACGATAGATCCGATGGGGCTTCGCTTTTGCTGCCGTGAAATTACAAGCCGTTATGGTCTGCCAATTGTGATTTCTGAAAATGGATTGGGAGCATTTGATAAAAAGACAGAAGATGATCAGATTCATGATGAATATAGAATCCATTATCTGGAAGAACATTTGAAAGAACTGGGAAAAGCAATTGAAGAAGGCTGTGAAGTTCTGGCATACTGTACATGGTCATTCACAGATCTTTTAAGCTGGTTAAATGGTTATCAGAAACGTTATGGTTTCGTATATGTAGACCGTGAAGAGGAAGAAGGCGGTACATTAAACCGCTATAAAAAAGATAGCTTTTACTGGTATCAGGGTGTTATCAAATCTGAGGGGGAGAATTTGTATAAATAGGTATAAATAAAAAAGATTATTGTGATACAGAAATGAAATTCCGGCACAATAATCTTTTTTGTTTACAAATTCAGGAATATACGACCATGCATGCGCTGGTCATGGAATATATCGAAGGACCTGCAATTGATAACAAAGAAAAAATTCTTTCAGACGGCTATGATATGGGAGAGATTGACGTTATGGAAGTGAAGATGGATTTGATGGAAGTCATGAAGGAGAATAAAACCAGCATGCCGCAGGGGCTTAGGATGCTGGAAAGACATGTGGTAATAGGACTCTGGGTGATAGCTGCTTCTGATCAGCTCAAGCATTATCTGCACGACCGATATGAAGGCAGAGATATGGGAATGTCGGGGGGAGTACGTTTGGGTATTTGTTTGCATTTACGATTGTGTTGTATCTGCTGATTAAGCATATCTTTCATTCTAACCTTCTGGTTACATACAAAGGTTCGATCGGTGACAGCCGTCATGATGCATTAAATAGAAAATCACATGTAAAGAATAAATACAACAACTGTCTTGTCACATGTAAATAACAGTGGTATAATGTGAAAAGTTTAAGCGGTCAGAAGAATATATGTGGAGGGACTGTCCGTAAACGGAAAGCAGTATAGAAAAGAGGATGTTGTATTATGAAACTGAATGCAGATACAGTAATCGTAGGAAGCGGAGTCGCAGGACTTTTCAGCGCGTTGAATTTACCAAGAGAACAGGATATTATATTAATTACCAAGTCAGATCTGGAAAGCAGTGATTCGTTCCTTGCACAGGGGGGAATCTGTGTATTAAGAGACGAAAGCGACTACGACAGTTATTTTGAAGACACGATGAAAGCCGGTCATTATGAGAACCGGAAAGAATCTGTAGATATCATGATCCGTAATTCCAGAGATATCATCAATGATCTGGTAAAGTATGGCGTAGAGTTTGAAAAGAAGGACGGCGAATTTGCCTATACAAGAGAGGGAGCGCACTCCAGACCGAGAATCCTGTTTCATGAAGATGTGACAGGAAAAGAAATCACCAGCAAGCTGTTGGCACAGGTAAAGAAGCTTGAAAATGTGAAAATGTATGAATATACAGAGATGACAGATGTGATCATCGAAGATGATAAATGTGTAGGAATCAAGGCAAAGAATGAAAAGGGAACGTATGAAATTTATGCAGAAAATACGATCCTTGCAAGTGGCGGTATCGGCGGAACCTATCAGCATTCCACGAATTTTCCACATCTGACAGGGGATGCGATTGAGATTGCAAAGAAGCATGGAATCCGTCTGGAACATCTGGACTATGTACAGATCCATCCGACAACTTTATATTCCAAGAAACCGGGAAGACGTTTCCTGATCTCAGAATCGGTACGTGGTGAAGGAGCGGTCCTTTATAATAAGAACAAAGAACGTTTTGTAGACGAACTGCTTCCAAGAGATGTTGTGACAAAAGCAATCAGAGAAGAGATGGAAAAAGAAGGAACTGATCATGTATGGCTTTCTATGGAACATATACCAAAAGAAACGATTTTAAAGCATTTCCCAAATATCTATGAACATTGTCTGGAAGAAGGATATGACGTAACGAAAGAATGCATCCCGGTTGTACCGGCACAGCATTATTTTATGGGTGGAATCTGGGTAGATTCAGACAGCAGAACTTCTATGGAACACCTGTATGCAGTCGGGGAGACAAGCTGTAATGGTGTACATGGTGCTAACCGTCTGGCAAGTAACTCACTTCTGGAAAGTCTGGTATTTGCAAAGCGCGCAGCAACAAAGATTACAAAAGAAGAAACACAGGAAAAAATATCTGAACGTAAAGCGGTATAAGATGTTATAATAAATGCAGTATACGGATGCATAGATAAAAATTGCTATCTGTCAAAAAAATGAATAGAAAAATAAACAGGAAAAGGACAGAAACAGACGAACAGGAAGAATGATAAAGGAGACAAGCATAATATGAATAACATAACAATGACTTTACAGGTAGACCACCTGATTATGGAAGCATTAAGAGAAGATATTTCAAGTGAAGACGTGACCACCAATGCGGTCATGCACGAAGCTGTAACCGGAGAAGTAGATCTGATCTGTAAACAGGATGGTGTGATCGCAGGACTTCAGATATTTCAGAGAGTCTTCGAATTATTAGATAAAGATACAAAAGTAGAATTTTTCTGCAAAGATGGCGATGAAGTAAAGAATGGACAGTTAATGGGGAAAGTAACCGGAGATATCCGTGTACTCCTTTCCGGAGAAAGAGTTGCGCTGAATTATCTGCAGAGAATGAGTGGAATCGCAAGTTATACACATTCCGTAGCATCGCTTCTGGAGAGAAGTAAGACAAAACTTCTGGATACCAGAAAGACGACTCCGAATATGAGAATTTTTGAAAAATATGCAGTCAGAGTGGGTGGCGGATACAATCACCGTTATAATCTGTCTGATGGAGTGTTGCTGAAAGACAATCACATCGGTGCAGCAGGAAGCGTGACAAAAGCTGTTCAGATGGCAAAAGAATATGCACCATTTGTACGTAAGATCGAGGTAGAAGTTGAAAATCTGGATATGGTGAAAGAAGCGGTAGAAGCAGGGGCAGACATTATCATGCTCGATAATATGTCCACGGAAGAGATGCAGGAAGCAATCCGCATCATTGACGGACGTGCCGAGACCGAGTGTTCCGGTAATGTAACGAAAGAGAATATCAGCAGACTGACTTCTCTCGGCGTAGATTATATTTCAAGCGGAGCACTGACACATTCCGCACCGATTTTAGATATTTCCTTAAAGCACCTTCATGCGGTATAATAAATGTGATTACCGTGTGTGGAGAAAAATATATGGATAAATAGATCATTTGGAGAAATAACATGGGAGGTGGCAACAGGAAATGCATGGATCTGAAAGAAGAGAACAGATAATCAGACAGATTCAGGAAAGCAAAGCTCCGGTATCCGGAACAAAGCTTGCTTCCCTTTATAATGTCAGCCGTCAGGTGATCGTGCAGGATATCGCACTGATCCGCGCAGCAGGATATGAGATCATATCTACAAACCGCGGCTATATATTGAATCAGCCAAAGACAGTGAGCCGGATATTTAAAGTACAGCACACAGATGAACAGCTGGAAGAAGAACTGAATACGATCGTTGATCTGGGAGGATGTGTGGACAACGTCATGATCCATCACAGAGTCTATGGGAAGATGGAGGCGGAACTGGCCTTGAGTTCCCGGAGGAAGGTCGGCGCATTTATGGAAGATATCCGAAGTGGCAAGTCTAGTCCGCTTAAGAACATCACATCCAACTATCATTATCATAAGGTCAGTGCCGACAGCGAAGAGACGCTGGATCTGATCGAGCAAGAACTGAGGAAAAAAGGATTTCTGGTAGAGGAAAGACGACAGGTAGTGTAAAATTGACAGAATAATCGAATGAAACATATGGTATTTTCTGACGGAAACAGGTATAATAGGGACAAAGAAATCGTGATACTTTCATCCGAAGGAGGGATACCTATGACGACACATAAGATCATAACAATAGGCAGACAGTTTGGAAGCGGCGGCCATGAGATTGGCAACCTTCTTGCAACAAGACTGGATATTCCGTTATATGATAACAATCTGGTCAGAATGGCAGCGGAGAAGATGGATATCAGAGAAGAGACTGCAAAGGCGATTGATGAGACGTCTCTTAACAGTTTTGTATCCAGTTATCTGATCACACCGATGGGATATTCTTCCTATATTAATTCGGAAGAATATGTACAGCCGTTATCTGAACAGATGTATGAATTACAGACGGAAATTATCAAAAAGCTTGCAGAACGCGGACCATGTGTAATCGTTGGAAGATGTGCGGACTATATCTTGAAGGATAATCCGAACTGTATCAATGTATTTATCTGTGCTGACAGGGCTGACCGTATCAAACGTATTGCAGAAAGATACGATGTGTCTGAGAAGAAGGCTCTCGACCGCATTAAACGAATGGACAGAGAACGGAAATACTATTACGAAACCCATACGGGACAGGAATGGGGAAGCATCAGTTCTCATGAGATATTGTTGAATGCAAGCCTTCTTGGAATTGAAGGGACTGTAGATATACTGGAGGGAATCTATAAAAGATAACTGACAATGAATATAATCTAATAATGTATAAAACAGAAATGAGCAGTGTACGCTGCTCATTTCTTGTGTGTTGTGATGTATTTGATTATGATTCGAATCCCAGTACGGTTTCACTGTTCTGAATATCTGAGTATAACTTCAAATGCATGCCTTCCGTATGGCATACTTTTACAATGTCTTCATACTCTTTACAATCCGGCAGTATTTCCGTGAGAATGTTAGGCATATCGTGAAAAACAGTACGATTAAAAATCCGTGTCTTTGGAGTGTCAAATAACGCGGTGTAAAAAATCTCTGCCTCTACCAGATCCTGGAACATATGGCTTCCGTAAGAAAGCTCCGGCATGTATCCAACTTCACTGTCCGACATTTCGCAGATTGCACAGAAGTGATTGATCGCGGCAAAGCTTACAGGAACCCCAAGTTCCGGTGAGGAAGTTCCGATACGTCCGGGTACGAACAAAAGCAGGTTCTGAGTGCTTTTGCGGAAATGATGATTGATGTCTCCGATAATATGGGCGATATCTGGTTTTCGTTTATACGGGAATTCATAATAAGCCCTGGAGTCGACGAAGACTACATAGTCAATATCTTCTGCCCGGGACCCGCCCATGGAAGAACCGGTAACGGAGAAAACTGTTTTATCTTCCGGGAGCGAAGGAACGGTTACGGCATCTCTTCTTGTGCCGACCTGAAGCGGTCTGCACTGTAACAGGTTAAATACAAATTCACCGGTATCAGTTCCATTGATGGTGAATTAGATATCGACAGGATATTGGTAAGCCTGCTGCAATGTATGAAGAAGAGCAGGGTGTCCGGAAAAATGCATGTATAAAAGTTCCTTTCCTTCTTCATGAAGCTGGTTACAGAGTGGAGTTACAAAGTGCATATAGTCATCCATGCTGGATACCTGCCAGACGACATTATCGCCCATACGGATGGAATCAAGCATAGAGTCAAGACCCGGAAGACCGGACCGGATTCGTTCAAAAGTACTCATATGATCACGTCCCTTCTGTGAAAATAGTCTATATATAATGTATTATACAGAAAAAAGACTGAAAATTACAGAATAACTGAGAAAAAATATGTAATGCCGAATGGCATGTTTTGCTTGAAAAATACGGACATACAAACTAGAATAAAAATGTTATGAAAAAATAGATAAAGGAGAGATAGAAATTATGGAAATGCTGATTGATGTATTTACTGATGCGGCGCTTGACTGTATTAAGATGCTCCCGTTTCTGTTTCTGGCCTTTCTGCTGATAGAGGCACTGGAACACTATTCCAGTGATTTTACAAAAAAGCTTATGATAAAAGTAGATAAGGCCGGACCGGTAGTAGGAGCAGTAGTAGGATGTGTTCCACAGTGTGGATTTTCAGTTATGGCAGCCAATCTATATTCTGGAGGGATTATTACGATCGGAACATTGATTGCTGTATTTCTGGCAACATCGGACGAAGCAATTCTTATTATTATGGGAAATCCGGAGCATGCCGGCAAGATTGGTATATTGCTTCTGGCGAAAGTGATCATTGCGATCGTTGCAGGATATCTGGTGGATATTTTCTTTAAAAAGGAAATTGCAGTTCCACATCATGAAGGAGAACTCTGTCATGACTGTGGATGTCACAATCATTCATCCGGAATTGTAAAGCCGGCACTTCGTCATACCGGAAAGATATTCTTATATTTATTTGTATTTACATTTATTTTAAATCTGTGTATTGAAGTACTGGGAATTGACAGGATTTCTGCTATGATGCTGGGGGATACAGTATTCCAGCCGGTGATCGCAGCGTTGATCGGATTGCTCCCTAACTGTGCGGCATCTGTGATTCTGACACAGCTATATTTAAGTGGAGCAATTTCATTTGCATCGGTTATTGCGGGATTGTGTACAGGGGCCGGAATTGGTCTGGTCGTTTTGTTTAAGGTAAATCCGGATAAGAAAGAAAACGTAAAGATTATTGCAGTATTATATGGAATTGCTGTGGCAGCAGGGCTGATTTTAGAGATGTTTGGTGTGTAATGTGCATGCAATATGGCGTGGAATTGCATTTTTGGAAGAATGTGTTATAATATTGACAACTAGGTAATAGGGCTTAGAGAGATTTAGGAGGAAATAAAATGGCTACAAAAAAAGTAACAACAGCAACCACAAAAGATGTAACTGCTAAAGTAACTGCACCAGAAACTAAGACATCAGAAAAAGCAGAGACAGTAAAGAAAGCAGAGACAGTGAAGGTAGTGGCAGCAGCAGAGCCGAAGAAGATAGAGAAGGAGACTGAGAAGAAAGTCGCAGCTCCAAAGGCAGAGCCAGTAAACTCAATTGTAAAAGAAGAAAAAGCTAAGCCGGAAGAGAAAAAGGCTGAGAAGAAAGCAGAAGAAAAGAAAACCGAGCCTAAGGCAGCAGAAAAGAAAACAGCAGAGAAAAAAGTAACTGCCAAAAAAGCACCTGCTAAAAAGACGACAGCTAAGAAGACAACGACAAAGAAAACAACAGCTAAGAAATCTACAGCAAAGAAAGAGATTAAAGTAAGTGCTTTTGTTGAATACTATGGAAAACAGGTGGAAGAAAAAGAAATCATTGCAAGAGTAAAAAAAGCATGGACATCTTCTGGAAATAAAATCGGAGATATCAAGACAATGGATTTATACATAAAGCCAGAAGAGTCAGCTGTTTATTATGTAATTAACGGAACATCAACGGGAGCAGTAGCATTCTAAAGGCAGATATGGAACCAGAGGCTGTGAATCTTCGGAAACACGGCCTTTTATACTTTTGAGAATACAAAACCGGCAGCGGTGATTATGTATAATGAGGGGTATAAGAGAAAGGAGTATGGATATGGAGAACGTAACATCAGTTTTGAAATCGGCAGACGGACCCACGAGTATCTTTGTTGCAGGAAAGACGCCGGAAATTATGGGGGCTTTGATCGCAACAGTTGTGGTAGGAGTAATCATAGCTTTGTTTGGACTGAAAATTGTAAGGGTGTTATCGGCACTTGTAGGACTGGCTGTGGGAGCAGTTATTGGAGCAACGGTAGGAGTGATTGCCGGCTTTGATATGACAAAAATGCTTGTGGCGGTTGCAGTGTGTGCGGTAATATTATGCGTTATGTGTGCGGCACTTCGCAAATTTGGAATCTTTATTATGACATTTTTCGGATCCTTCGGCACATTTGTTACGCTGCTTGAAACAAAGTCAGTGATAGTACTTGCTATTTGTGCGGTTATCGCTCTGATCGTTGCGATACTTACGGTAATTTTTGCTGAGTTTTTTGTTATATTTGTGACTGGCATCATGGGCGGTGTAGAGGCTGGAATGGCATTACCGTTTGTGTGTGGAATGACGAAGATTGGCTGGATCGGATATGTGATGAGTGCAGCAATCGCAGTGATCGGAATTGTAGTTCAGACGATGATGCAGTCCAGAAAGATTGGAAAGAAAGAAAAGATATTCTCAAAGAAGATCAAAGAACAGGTATCTATGGAGTCTGAGGTTGAAAAAGCAAGAATGCTTTTAGATGATGGAGAGCCGGAAGAAAGTATGGAAGCAGCCGAGGATAAAGAAAAAACGGATAATGCTGAAGAGACAGATAAGGAAGTGACAGAAATATTTGATTTGGATGATACGAAGCCAGATGAAGATAATCTGGACGACGATGAAGATGTTGTGACAGTTGAAAAAACGGATGAGCCGGAAGACGGATTTCTGGATGAAGATGATGTGGAGATTTTTGAAACAGATGATTCAGATGTTGTAGTTTTTCATCCTGACGATATTGATTAATGAAGAAAATCCGACACAGACGGTAATTTCTATATACGAATGTGATAAGAAAAACACCTGGTGCAGAAAATTAAAAACTGCATCAGGTATTTTTTATACCGAAATATGCAATAGAAACTGTTACCTACAGGCAGGATGTATTATTTTGACAGATCAGATTAAGAAAGATATAAGAAAGCCGGGAAGCAGTTTCGTTGTAATTTAAGAGGGATGTGATATAATACTATTAAGAATAAAGTTAAGGAGGCTTACTTATGAAGATAGATATGCATTGCCATGTGCGGGAAGGCTCAGTGGACAGCCGGGTAAGCTTGGATGAATACATCACAACCTTGAAAGAAAAAGGATTTGACGGAATGCTGATCACGGATCATGACACTTATCATGGCTATCGTCACTGGAAATATCACATGAAAGGAAAGGTACATGAAGACTTCGTAGTTCTGAAGGGAATCGAATATGATACACTGGATGCAGGTCATATTATCTGTATCATGCCGGAAGGTGTTAAGATGCGTCTCCTGGAAGTGAAGGGACTTCCGGTGTCTGTGCTGATCGACTTTGTGCACAGACATGGTGGGATCTTAGGACCTGCACATCCATGCGGAGAAAAGTACCTGAGCTTTACGAATACCAGCAGATTCTATAAGTCACCGGAACTGATCAAGCGATTTGACTTTATAGAGGCTTTTAATGCATGTGAATCTGCAGAATCGAACGAAGGTGCAAGAAAGCTTGCGGAAAAATATAAAAAGCCGGGAATAGGGGGAAGCGATGCACACAGACCGGACTGCATCGGGACAGGCTATACGATTCTTCCGGAAAGAGTTACCTGTGAGACAGAGCTGATCGCATTGATACGGAGTAAAGCTGCGATTGAAGCAGGCGGAGTGCTCTATGGAAAGACGGCAAAAGACAAGATGGGACCGGCCCATAAAATTCTGACATATTCTTTCTGGTTCTACAACAAAGGTGGTGCGCTTCTTAAGAAACACAAAAGAACTCTGAAGGGAAAAATTGAAAATCCGGCTACTCCGATCGATCCGATTGAGATCCCATACCTGCATAATATCAAGAAACAGAAGTGAAAAATTATGCACTAAAATTTATAATTTCTTGCATGCCCTTTTTTACTGTGCTAAAATACAGTATAAAACTATGAGAAATCAAGGAGGTACAGGTTCGTTATGGGAATGACGATGACACAGAAGATACTGGCAGCTCATGCAGGTCTTGACAGCGTGACAGCCGGTCAGTTAATAGAAGCAAAGTTAGATGTAGTCATGGCAAATGACATCACAGGTCCTATGGCTCTGCCAATCTTCAGACAGATGGCAGACAAAGTATTTGACAAAGACAAGGTGGTACTGGTACCAGACCACTTTACACCGAATAAAGATATCAAATCAGCAGAGAACTCAAAATCGATCCGTGAATTTGCAAAGAATCAGGGACTTAGCTGGTATTTTGAACAGGGAAAATCAGGAGTAGAACATGCAATCCTTCCGGAGGCCGGAGTTGTTGCAGCAGGGGAATGTATCATTGGCGCAGATTCTCATACCTGTACATATGGTGCGTTGGGTGCATTCTCAACAGGTGTCGGAACAACCGATATTGCAACAGGTATGGCAATGGGAGAACTGTGGTTCAAAGTTCCGAGTGCGATCAAGTTCGTACTGACAGGAAAGCCTGGCAAATATGTAAGTGGTAAAGATATCATCATCCATATCATCGGTAAGATCGGTGTGGACGGAGCTCTTTACAAATCCATGGAATTTACCGGAGACGGAATCAAGAATCTTTCTATGGCAGACAGATTCACAATGGCAAACATGGCAATCGAAGCCGGAGCCAAGAACGGAATATTCCCGGTAGATGAAAAGACAGAAGAATACTTAAAAGAACATACAAAGAAAGAATATAAAGTGTACGAAGCAGATGAGGACGCAGAATATGAAAGTGTTGTAGAGATCGATCTTTCCGAAGTCCGTCCAACAGTAGCATTCCCGCATCTTCCGGGCAATGCGAAGACGATTGACGAGATCGAAGCAATGGAACCAATCAAGATCGATCAGGTCGTGATCGGATCCTGTACAAACGGAAGAATGGAAGATATGAGAAAAGCAGCTGCCATTCTTCAGGGACATACTGTTCATCCGGATGTACGTGTTATGGTCGTTCCGGCAACACAGAAGATCTACAAACAGTGTATCAGAGAAGGCCTTCTGGAAATCTTCGTAGACGCAGGATGTGCAGTCAACACACCAAGCTGTGGACCTTGTATGGGTGGACATATGGGTGTTATGGCAGCAGGAGAAAAATGTGTATCTACAACAAACCGCAATTTCGTAGGAAGAATGGGGCATGTAGATTCCTTGATTTATCTGGCATCACCGGAAGTAGCAGCAGCAAGTGCGATCGCAGGATATATCGCTAACCCAGAGAAAGTAGGTGACAAATAATGAAAGCTTTAGGACATGTTTTTAAATACGGAGATAACGTAGATACAGACGTAATCATTCCTGCAAGATATCTGAATTCATTCGATGCACAGGAACTTGCAAGCCATGCAATGGCAGATATCGACCCTGAATTTGTAAATAAAGTACAGCCTGGAGATATTATTGTTGCCAACAAGAACTTTGGATGCGGTTCTTCAAGAGAACATGCGCCATTATGTCTTAAGACAGCAGGTGTCAGCTGCGTTATTGCAGAGACGTTTGCAAGAATCTTCTATCGTAATGCGATCAATATCGGACTTCCGATCATTGAGTGTCCGGAAGCGGCAAAAGCAATCGAAGCAGGTGATGAAGTAGAGATCGACTTTGACAGCGGTAAGATTTACGACAGAACAAAAGGCACGGAATTCCAGGGACAGCCTTTCCCTGAATTCATGCAGAAACTGATCGCTGCAGGTGGACTTGTAAAATATACAAACAGCAAGAGAAAGTAATCATATAAGGAGAGCATTGGCATGGGTTTATATTACAAAAGTACAAGAAATTCGAATCTGAAAGTAACAGCATCTGAAGCAATTCTGAAGGGACTTGCCCCGGACGGAGGACTTTTTGTACCATCAGAACTTCCGAAACTGGATGTATCAATGTCGGATCTGAAAGGAAAGACATATCAGGAGATCGCATATCTCGTAATGAAACAGTTCCTGACAGATTTTACGGAAGAAGAACTGAAAAGCTGTATCGATAAAGCTTATGACAGCAAATTTGACACAGAAGAGATTGCACCGCTTGTAAAAGTAGATGATACTTATTATATGGAATTATTCCATGGTGCAACGATCGCGTTCAAAGATATGGCGTTATCTATTCTGCCACATCTGATGACGACTTCAGCAAAGAAGAATGATGTAAAGAATGAAATCGTAATCCTGACTGCCACATCCGGAGATACAGGAAAAGCTGCACTTGCCGGATTTGCAGATGTGGAAGGAACAAGGATCATCGTATTCTATCCTAAGAACGGAGTCAGCAAAGTGCAGGAACTCCAGATGGTGACACAGAGAGGCGAAAATGTAAATGTAGTAGCGATCCATGGCAATTTCGATAATGCCCAGAGTGGTGTAAAAGCCATGTTCGAGGATAAAGAACTTGCAGAAGAACTTGCGAAGAAAGGCTATCAGTTCTCATCAGCCAACTCGATCAATATCGGACGTCTGGTTCCACAGGTGGTATATTATGTCAATGCATATGCCAAACTTCTGGAAAATGAAGAGATTGAAGACGGTGAGAAGATCAATGTAGTAGTTCCGACCGGTAACTTTGGTAATATCCTGGCTGCATACTATGCAAAACAGATGGGAGTCCCAATCGATAAACTGGTATGTGCATCGAATGACAATAAAGTGTTATTTGACTTCTTCCAGACAGGTGATTATGACAGAAACCGTGAGTTTATCCTCACAACATCACCATCTATGGATATCCTGATTTCAAGCAACCTGGAACGTCTGCTTTATCGGATCAGCGGAGATAATGACCAGAAGACAAAAGATATGATGGAAGCATTAAAATCCACAGGAAAATATACAATTACAGAAGATATGAAGGCACGTCTTGATGATTTCGCAGCTGGATATGCGACAGAAGAAGAGTGTGCGCAGAATATCAAGAAAGTATATGATAAGACAGGGTATGTGATGGATACACATACAAGTGTAGCATCTTATGTGTGTGAATGTTATCAGAAGAACAGTGGAGACAATAAGAAATGCGTGATTGCATCAACAGCAAGTCCATATAAATTCGTGAAGAGTGTCATGAGTGCAATTGATCCGAAGTATGCAGATCAGGATGAGTTCAGTCTTCTGAAGGTTCTGGAAGAAACATCAGGACGTGAGATGCCGCAGGCGATCAAAGATATCCTGAATGCAAATATTCTGCATGATCTGGAATGTGATGCTGATAAGATGAAAGATACAGTGAAGAATATTCTGGAAGTATAGAACGTTTACAAAATGATAAATATATTTTCTGTATTGATAAAAATACATAAAATGCAAGATTTCGTGTGAAATCTTGCATTTTATGCTTTTAAAACAAAAAATAGAATAAAAAATAAAAGTTTTAGAGAAAGAACTTGCAAAAACACATTGCGAAAAGATTGTTAAAGTATTGACTTTTGCGTAGAAAAATGCAATAATAAAACAAATGCTGTTGTGGGAGAATATAACAAGACTAGAATTTATAAATATACAGCAGCAAATAAAAGAAAAGAGGTTAAATGAAGATGGCTAAAATCGATTTAAGCAAGTATGGCATTTCAGGAACGACAGAAATCGTACACAATCCTTCTTATGAATTATTATTTGAGGAAGAGACAAAACCAGAACTCGAAGGTTTTGAAAAAGGACAGGAAAGTGAACTTGGTGCAGTCAATGTAATGACAGGTATCTACACTGGACGTTCTCCAAAAGATAAGTTCATCGTAGTTGATGAGAATTCAAAAGATACTGTATGGTGGACATCTGATGAATATAAGAATGATAACCATCCTGCAACACAGGAAGCTTGGAAAGCAGTAAAAGATATTGCGATCAAAGAACTTTCTGACAAAAAACTTTATGTTGTAGATGCATTCTGCGGAGCAAACAAAGATACACGTATGGCAATCCGTTTCATCGTAGAAGTTGCATGGCAGGCTCATTTCGTAACAAATATGTTCATCAAACCTTCAGAAGAAGAGCTTGAAAACTTTGAGCCAGACTTCGTAGTATACAATGCTTCTAAAGCAAAAG
>ERZ773259.882-NODE-882-length-28862-cov-5.396883_pt1 | contig 28862 bp, 29 predicted proteins | sample MGYA00511961_ERZ773259 | MGnify/ENA primary metagenome ERZ773259 (study PRJEB29015, sample SAMEA2737775) | human gut metagenome | biome: human gut; feature: human-associated habitat; material: faeces | place: China | collected 2012 ...
TTTTCAGCTCCGGCACGATGCTTTCCATAAAGCCGCCAAACAGGAAAATACGGTGGTTGCGCTCCTTGCGCTTCTCAATGGCAAGCCTGCGGTCAAGCATCTTGCTTCGGTTCTCATACTGCCGGATTTTCTTCTGCGTGCGTTCCAGCTCGGCGTTGCATTCCTCAATGGTCTGCGGCGTTTTCTTCTTCGTCATGGATGGTCGCTCCTTTCTTGGTTTTGGGGATAAAAAAAGACCGCTGACTGTACGCACACGGCGCGGGTCAGCGGTCTGTTTTTCGGTGTGTGGTTATTGCGTCACTGATTTCTTCACGAAGGACAGTAGGGACAAGCGCAATGCTGTGCTTGCACATTTTTAGTCCATATCAGGATTTACTGATTTCAGAATTTGGTATGATGTTTCAGCATCAAGATCAACTCCCGACAGAACAATGGAAACATCTCCATACCAGATGCCAAGCTCGATCCTGCTACCATACGAAATTGAATTGCCATTCGGGGCGGTTTTACGAATGTACTCGGATACATTGTCTTCTTTCAACTCGGATGCGTCCACCATGGGACCCGCCCAGCCATTTTTCCCATATTCTGAGGCCCATGTGACTGTGATCGCATACCATTTCGATGAATCGTCATTATCAGAATACTCTATTGTAATCTCCTTTGTCCCCGTTTCCTTCGCAGTTTCAGAATCCAAATAATAAAGAATCTCAACTCGTTCCACTTTCATATTGTCTGGAGCATAAGAAGGTACATACTTTCCGAGTTCCGGGTCATTCATGCAATCCTCTAATGTCTTTCCCCCAGAATGGTAATCTACCGGCACCGCCCCTGTGTGGCTTTCCAGTATCTCAAGCAAATTGTTATAGCTTTCTTCTTGCACCTGTACACAAACTCCAAGTAGTCCTTGATAAAGAACATATCCGTCTTTCCACAGCCGAAGATGTACCGTTGTACCATTCTGCATATTGAAATACAGGTGGTATATTTCCATCTCATTGACGATGTCTCTTGCATCATCGTAGGAGATAGAATTCCGAGGAATAAACTCAGCAACGTTTAATCCATCAATAAAATCACGGATTAGCTCATCGGAATCTATCAGCTGATAGAGTTCGTGCTTGCTTTTGTTCCACGAATCGCGGCTCTCGTATTGTACAGACGTATAGTTCCCGGCAAGGTGAAGCCGATCCTTATAAAGTTCGGAGCCGTACTTTAACGTGATTCCTGTATCGCACACATAGAGGGAAATCGAGCCATCCGTATGTTTCATACAGAGCATGAAGGACGGGTCGTATCCCTTTACCTCGTAGAAATCGCCTTTCACGCTGCCTGCGAGCTCCACATATCCGTCTCGCGGAGTCCACTCATCAATCAGCCCTGTCGCAGTGCCGAGATGTTTTCCAACAATATCAACATCATCATATATCCAGTCATAGTGAACATAGCAATTCCCTTGGTAGATGAAAAATGCCAGCATATCCGCAGAAGATGCCGCTGAAAGAGAAACCTCCCGTTCGGGAATTATTACACCTTTATCGGACACGGTAATTCCGGGAGTATTGCCAGGCTGATTTGGGAAATGTCGCCATGCAAATACTCCTGTGATGATCAAGCAAACACAAGCTACGGCAGCAACCAACCGCCCCCACTTGCGCTTCGGCTTCGCATTGGCGCGGACATTGTTGGTTTCCTCGATAATATCATCGTTCAGCATATTCAAAGCGTCACTGATGTGTTCTTCCTTCATAGCTCATAGCCCTCCTTTTCCAAATATTTTTTTAGTCCCTGCCTTGTTCGGTAGAGCATACTCTTGACCTTTGGCTCGCTTACGCCGTAGTAGTCTGCGACTTCTCGGATAGAATCCGCAAAGTAGTATCTGCCGACAAATGTGTTTCGTGCTTCTGCTGGGAGCGTGTAGAGATAGGTGTTGATTGCTTCCGCAAGCAGTTTCAATTCTACGCTCTGCTCCGTGGTTTCGCTGCCGGAAATACAATCTTCCAGCTCAGAAAGAGAGACTGCATATTCCGAGTGCTTCCGTTTATCCCTGTTGCGTGTGCGGAACGCATCAATGGATAGTTGCCGTGTGATTTTTCCTAAATAGGTGGAGAGGATGCTTGGCTTGTGCGTTGGCATGGAGTTCCACGCCTTTAAGTAGGTGTCGTTGACGGTTTCCTTGCTGTCCTCCCAATCGGAGAGGATATTGTGGGCAATCTTTGTAAGATAACGCCCGTACTTCCGCTCCGTTTCGCTGATGGCTTTCTCGTCCCTTTGCCAGTATAGGGCAACTATCAATTCATCCTGCATAGGCGAACCTCCTTTCTCGTCTGGTGTCAGGTTCCTTCACTATATATCCCGACAAAAATCGGATTTGGTTTCACGGTTTTCAAAATTTCCTCAAAAAATTATAGCAGATTTTTGTGAACGCTTCTACCCGTGCCGTTTACGCTGTTTTTCTTCGCCGCCTCGCTTGCCGCCCTGCGGCGTTCCTCGCTATATGGGGCAGGCAGGAAAAAAGCGCAACCGCTTTTCGTCGATTGCGCTTTGGTGGGCGGGAATTGTTCTATGAACTTTTTGCAAAATCACTCCTGCTGAAAATGCCGCAAGAAAACCTCATTCGCCGCTTGCAGGGATTTGTGATACTCGCGGTAAGCGGGGCTAAGCCTCTGCATTGCGGGGATGAATACATCGTTATAGCCGCTCTCCCTTTGGAATTGCTTTAGATATTCTTGCAGTCGGTAGGCGGGAGATGCCTTATATTCCTCTGATTCTGTAACTGCCCGATATTGTTCGAGCATTTCCTTGTTGTCGTGAATATACTTTTTCGGGTCTGTCATAGCTGCCGCAAGTGCAGCAGATGCGCTTTGCGTCACAGCAGCATCAGCATTTTCTCTAATCTCATCAAGATACTGCTGCACATCGCTGGGAACGGCTATTGAAATGCCGTCCAAGTATCGGATGATCGTTTCAAACGCTTCCCTCTGCTCATTCGCTGTGATTGCTTCGCTCAAAAACGGAGCGAAGTGCAAGCATACGAATTTTCCATAGAAGCCCGGAAACTTATCAAGGATACGTTTCAATATGGATTGCTTGTTTTGAAGCGCCTCCACTTGTCCTTCAATATGCTCCCAATCGCCGCTTTCCGCAAGTTGTTTTATCAATGCCTGCTTTGTTTGTAGCTCGGCGATTTCAAGCTCTCTTCTGTTGAGGACATCGTAAATTGCTGTATGGGTATCATTCTCAAGAATTGTGCGAATCTCTGGAACGGAAAAGCCCAGTCCGCGCATAACTGCAATCCGCTTGAGCTTCAAAGCATCTGTCTCGGAGAACTGCCGATACCCGTTTTCTGTTATCCTTGGCTGGATTAATCCCTGTTCTGCGTAATACTCAACTGCTTTTTTGGTCAGGTTACATTCTTTGCATACTTCATTTATGAGCATTGTACTCACCTCCACAAACAGGATAAGCTATCCCCCAAGGTGCCAGTCAATAGGTTTTTCAAAGAATTATAGCAGATTTTTATGAACGCTTCTACCTATATCGTTTACGCCGCTCTTTTTCGCCGCCTCGCTTGCCGCCTTGCGGCGTTCCTCGCTGTATGGGGCGGTCAGACGGAAAGAAAGCCGTCCCTTGCGGATTTCAAACTCCATGCAGCCCGTGTCCGGGTCTGCGTCGGTCTGGCGGCACTGGTCGGGGTGCTGTCCGGCGTAGGCGGCAAGCCGCTTCTTTAAGTCGGTGTTGTGGGTGCGGATATGGATCAGCGGCTCTTTCTCGTCGAAGCAGATTTCCGTGATTTTCTGGCTCTTTGTCAGCCCTGTTCTCATACAAGCTCCTTTCTGCCCTTTGTCGCACAAGAGTGGCATTTTTCGGCTGTTTTCTCCGGCTCTTGACTTGGGGAAAACGGCGATTTTTTAATGGAAAACGCTCCGGCGATACATTCCTCGTCCGAAGCGTCCCCAGCGTCAAATGTGCGATTTTTCCGGCTCTTGACCGTTTTCGTGTGATCTGCCTTTGGTATCAGCAGATAAATCCTGTTGGGCTTGCTAAAGTCCCTCCGTACCCGCATGACAAGCCCCATATCGTCAAGCTCACTCATGGCGCGTTTGATCGTCATGGTGCTGCGGGAAAGTGCCGCCGCAAGCTCTTTGATGGGGAAGTGGATATACAAAATCCCGTTCTCGTCCTCTATGCCGTAAGCAAGGGCTTCATCCAGCATACGGGCATACATCACCTTTGCGGTGCTGCTGGCAGGCAGCCGCAGCAGAACGGGCGGCAGGGGCATACAGGGCGGCAGGGGTGTCCCTGCGGTCATAAACTCAAATTCCATTCAGCGGATGTCCTCCTTGTTCTTTGCTCGTTTCGACAGGTAGCGGTGGCAGTCTATCACGGTCGCCCGGAAGCTCTGCTTGCAGGTATGCCGACATTTCCGGCACAATTCGTTGTAGGTCATGCGCCCCCGGTCGTTGAGGAAGAAAGCAAGCTCATTCTTCCGTTTCCGGCTCATTCTTGGCATAGTGCCTCCTGTTATGAAAATCCGTCCATTTCTGCCGTAACAGCGGGAACGGACGGATAGTGGTTTTAGTGTCGTATTTCGGGGCGGTTTTCAGGGCTTTTCTGCCCCTAATGCCGCCTGAAAATCTTTTATGACAGTACGGGCAGGGGCATCTATCCCTCTGTCCACTGTCGTGTTTCGGGTATCTTTTGTGTTCATTTTTCGCCGGTTCTCCCTGCTGTCGTTCCTGCCCCCGAATCTCACGGCGGCGTATCCCTCCCCTTGGTACGCTCGCTGCGGGCTGGGTTCCTCCATTTCCCATTCCGCAGGTCTTTGCGCTACATCGCCGGGGAGCATATCCCTACAGGCCGGTCATTCGATTGGATTGATCCATCGATGAACTGCCTATAGCATAGAACATTTTTGTGCCCTCTCCTGTATGTCCTCAAAAAAGGAATCCTGCCCGAAAATCAAAAAATTCCACGATTGCGGATTGGTATGGTATAATGGGGAAAAAGGCGGCGGCAGCCGCAGGAAAGGGGCGGCTGGCAATGAAAACAGAAGTTAGCATATCGGAGCGGCTAAAGGATTTGCGGGTGGAGAAAAAGCTGAATCTGGAAGAACTTGCGGAGCTTACCGGCATTTCAAAATCCGCCCTCGGCAGCTATGAATTGGACACGCCAAGAGAAATGAATCACAAAAATCTTATTGCCTTGGCAGACTTCTATGAGGTGTCCGTTGATTACCTGCTGGGTCGGACGGAAAACAGAAGCCTCCCAAACGCGCCATTGTCGGAGCTTCGCTTGAGTGACGCGACGGTGGAGCTTCTGAAAAGCGGCAGCATCAATAATCGGCTGCTGTGTGAGCTTGTCACCCATGAAAAATTTGCGGAGCTGCTGGCAGACGTTGAAATCTATGTGGACGGCCTCGCCGCCTCGCGCTTCCATGATTTGAAGCAATCGCTGGCAGCGGACAGGGCGCGGCTGCTGGAAGAACATCCCGAAGCGGTCACGGATCGGGCATTTCGGATTTTTGACGCAGGGATGATAGAGGAAGATGATTTTTTCTGCCATATCACGCACAAGGCATGGGACGCTATCCTCCACGACATACGAAAAGCCCACGAAAAGGATTTTGAGAGTGCGCCGGTCACAACGCCCGCCGATGAAATATTCATGGAAATCCGGCGTATCGTGCAGTCACCCGTCCACAATACGATTGATACGTTCGTGGAAGCGTTCTGCAAGGGCTTCCAGATAAAATCCAAAAACCTGCCCCCGAATGAAAAAGCGGCTCTGATAAAAATATTCAAGCGTTCCCCGGTCATAAAAAACTCCGGCATAAGTTTTCGGCGCAGGAAATAGAAAAAAGCTGCCGTGTGGGAATGGTGCTTCCCATAGCGGCAGCTTCTCTCGCCAGCCTGTTTTAGTCGCTCTCATGCGTCTGTTCCTCGCCTCGGACTAATTCAATCACGTCCAAAATCCCGCAGTCAAGGGTTTCGCATATCTTTGTCAGTGTGTCCATGCTGATATGCTTGCCCTTTCCCATGTTGGCGATCATGTTTGTGGTAAGACCGGCGGCGAGCCGCAAGTCCTCTTTCCTCATTCTCCGCTCCTTTAGGGTGCGCCAGAGCGGTTGGTAGCCGATGTGCATTGATTTTCCCGCCTTTCTCCCAGTGCCGGGGTGGTTGACCTCATTATATCAAAATTCTTGCCATTTCACAAATATTTCTTGACTGCGCCGCCGTGTCCGTCTGGATTGTGCATTCCCTTTCTTTTTGTTCCCTTTAATTAGCCATGAACTGTCTTATCGGAGGTGGATGCGCCGCCGCATGCAGATAACATCATTGCTGCACAAAGTACTACTGCTAATCTCTTTTTCATAATAATTCTCCTTTTATATAAAGATTTATAAAGATTTTTACGTAAATGCTTTTTAATGCCGGATCTTACTTAATCTTGTATTTATCTTCTCACCAGGATCAGCTTATCCTCCGGAAGATACAGACGGAGCATATCGCCCTCTTTAAATACATGGTCTGTACCCATATTTACCTTTAAAACACCGGCTGCTGTCTCTACTTCATACTGATAACTCTTTCCAAGGAAGGTGCGAACACCTACTTTGCCGCTCAGTACATTTTCGGAAAACTTATCATCTGCCAGACGGATATCATCCGGGCGGATGGTTGCCGCATATTCCCCGCCGTCTAAATCCATGGCTGTCTTAAATGCAGTTCCATCTGAGAGAACATATAAATGATCTGCCTTTTTCTCTACATCCAGGAAATTCTCAAATCCAATAAAACGTGCTACAAACTCCGTTGCAGGTCTGCGATAGATATTTTCCGGTGTGTCATACTGTTCGATGACACCACCATTCATAACTGCCACTTTATCGGAAATAGAGAAACATTCTTCCTGATCATGGGTTACAAATAAAGTTGTGATACCTAACTTTTTCTGCAGGCGCTTGATTTCCACACGCATGGAAAGACGCAGCTTTGCATCCAGATTGGATAACGGCTCATCTAATAAAAGAAGCTTCGGCTCAATAACTAAGGAACGGGCTAAGGCCACTCTCTGTCTCTGGCCACCTGACATCTGTCTTGGGAAGCGGTTTGCCAGGTCGCTAAGGCCGCATACTTCCAAAATATCCTTTACCTTTTTATCGATCAGTTCCTTATCCATTTTTCTGGTGCGAAGGCCAAAAGCCACGTTATCATACACGGAAAGATGCGGGAATAATGCATAACTCTGAAATACCAGTCCGAAATTTCTCTTGTGGACCGGAACCTTTGTCATATCTTCCCCATCCAGTAAAAAGCTTCCGCCCTGTGGATCAATAAAACCTGCTACTACACGAAGAGTGGTAGATTTTCCGCAGCCGCTGGGACCAAGTAAAGACACCAGCTCTCCTTTTTCCACATCCAGGCTTAAGCCCTTTAAGATCTGCTTTTTCTTATCGTAACTAACATCAATATCCTTTAAACTCATAAATGCCATTTTCATTTTCTCCTTTATCCGCCTGACCGGCGCTGTTATAACCTGTAACTTATTTTGCCAGAGCTGCAATACCCAGTGTACGGTCTACAATGACCATGATGATAACTGTTGCTGCCATTAAAAGTACGGATACAGCAGAAACTGTAGGATCATAGTTGTACTCAATGTAATTCATCAGGGTTGACGGGAAGGTGGACACGCCAGGACCTGATAAAAACATGGATACCGGGATATTATTAAAGGAATTGATAAATGCCAGCATAAACGCGGAAGAAATACCGCTTGTTACATTTGGAAGCACTACCTTAAAGAAAGCGGCGGTCTTTGGACATCCAAGACTCCAGGCTGCTTCTTCAATAGAAAAATCAAACTGCTCCATGGAAGAACCTACCACACGGATCACATATGGCAGTGTTACCATGAAATGACCTGCCAAAAGTCCTGTAAATACAGGGATCCTTAAAGTTAATATCAGGCACTGGTACATGATAAAGCCGATAACGATACCTGGCACAATGGTAGGTGACAGGAAAATGGATTTTAAAAGTCCTCTCCCTTTCATGCCGGATCTTGCCAGGGCATAGGCTGCGGGAATACCAACCAAAAGGGAGATAAAAGTTGCCAGAAATGCCACTTCCAGGCTGGTGATAAAGGACCGGCGGAAGGATTTTAAGGCGAATACATTGGCAAACCATTTTAATGAAAAAGACTCAATGGGAAATGTAATGGCGCTGCCGCCTCCAAAGGCTGTTACTGTAATGATCAACAGAGGAATAGCAAGAAACGCAAATACCAGCACTGCCCATATGGTCAAAAGTTTATTTTTACGCATAATTCTCACCTCTCCGGTCCAGTTTAGCTGCCAGAGCATTAAAGCCCCGGATCACAGCCAGTGTTACAACGATCATGATCAGCGCGATCACAGAAGCACCGGTCCAGTCACTGACGGACATGGCACGCTGATAGATCAGGGTCGCCATTACCATGTTGGAGTTGCCTCCCAATAACTGAGGCGTTGTATAAGCAGTCAGTGTTCCGGTAAATACCAGGATGCCTCCTACGATGATACCCGGAAGACTCATAGGAAAGATCACCTTCATAAAAGCTTCCATACGGGCTGCCCCAAGACTTAAGGCTGCTTCCATCATGTCATCGTCAATATTTTCCATAACACCTGCTACTGTTACGATCATCAGAGGAAGAAACAGATACACAGAACCAATGATAATGGAAAAGTCTGTATACAGCAGTTTTAATGGCTTTGGCACCACTCCCAGTCCAACCAGCACTTTGTTGATAATGCCGTTACTTCCCAGGATATTGATCCATGCAAAGCTTCGTATTACAGAGTTGGTCATCATTGGGAAAATGGAAGCTGCAAGGAGGATCCCTCTCCATTTCTTGCTGCACCGGCTGATAAAATAAGCGGTGGGGATACCGCCCACCATGCAGACAAAGGTAGTGATCACTGCGATCTTTACAGTACGGATAAAGATTTTCCTGTAATACTCATCCTGGAAAAATCCCACATAGGCGTCAAAGGGATATGCTCCGGAAAAGATACTTGGAAACAATACCCGAAGCAGCGGGATCGCCAGAAATAAAAACAGGATCACCAGTCCCGGTGTGAGCATAAACCATGCACTGCTCTTTTTCATTGTTTTTGTTTCTCCTCTCTGATAAATATTAATTAGCATACATAATAAATATTTATTTCTTAATGAAATGTACTTATATATTTCACATACATTATAGAAAGTGGTATACTATAAGTCAAATATATATTTTCTATAATTTTTATGCAGTAAAGCTATAATATAAATTTGGAAAGGACACCTATGGAATTAAAAGAAGCCCGCTATATTCTTGCCATTGCAAAACACCAGAGCATTGGAAAAGCCGCAGAATCCCTGTATATTTCCCAGCCCTCTTTAAGCAAATATTTAAAAAACCTGGAAGAACGCCTGGGCGCTCCCTTATTTGACCGCAGGGAAAACCACTACTATCCCACTTACATGGGGGAGCGCTATCTCTACTACGCAGAGCGCATTGCCGCCTTTGGGGACCAGTGGAGCCAGGAATTTGATGACATTGCCCACCAGGAAAAGGGACGCTTAAATATTGCCGCACCCATTATGATGGGTACTACTCTCATCGAGCCATCCCTTATGGGCTTTCACAAGCGCTATCCTTATGTTACCTTAAACATTATGGAAGCCATTAATTTCGTTGCGGAAAACAGCCTGGAGGACAACTCCATTGACCTGACGATCTATAATGTACATAAATTTCCGGAAAATATGGATTATCAGATATTAAGAGAAGAAGAGATCGTACTGGTCTTAAATAAAAACCACCCCTTATGTGAAAAAGCCCAGCCAAAGGAAGGCTTTCGCCACCCATGGCTGGACTTGAAAATGCTTGAAAAAGAAAATTTTATCCTGTTATACCCGGACCAGAATACCGGTGGTATCGCACAGTCTTTATTTAAAGAATACTCTATGGAGCCAACGGTACTCCTTCACACCAGAAACAGTGCCATGTCCATCCGCCTTGCGATTCAGGGACTGGGAGCTGCTTTTGCACCGGAAAGTTATTTTCGGGAAGAATCCCGTTTTTTCCCGGAAGGATGCTGCTTCTCCATTGGCCAGAAACCGGTTCTTACCACAACCATTGTAGCATACCAGAAAAAGAAATACCTTTCCCAGCATGCAAGAGACTATGTGGAGATCTTAAAAGAATATGCTACTTCCCTATCGGTTTCAAAGGGCAACGATATATAAAAAATATTTTAAACAAAATGATCTATCTTATTTTCTTCCTGTATAGATCCATGCGGCGAATGCCACTGTAGCCGGAACACTTAATACGATACCGAAACTTCCTGAAAGTCCCTGCATCAAAGCGATACCGATGTTATTGGAATTAATGATCTGAAGATAAGGAAGATGATAGGCATAATCCATGATCAGCATGGAAATACTGCTGCCTGCAAAAGCAAGGATCAGCGTATTGGAATCTGTTCCCATCATATCACGGCCCACCCTCATTCCTGCTTTCACCAGCTGCATGCGGGTAATCTGGTGGTTCTGGTCATAAATCTCTTTCATGGCACTGGAAATAGACATAGCTACGTCCATAACTGCCCCTAAGGTACTGATCAGAAGACCGGAAAATAAGAGTCCGCCTACCTGTATATCATTGGTCTCATAAAGAGTAAGAAGACTTTCTATATCTGATACATTCCACCCTGTGATCCCTGATAATCTGGAAAATACAGTAGCTGTGATCCCGGCAATAAGGACTCCTGATATGGTCCCAAGGACTGCACAGACTGTTTTTTCAGAAGCACCGCCTATAAGGTACATGGTCACTGCGGTGGTAATGGCACATATAAATACGGCTGTCCAGAAAGGGGAATATCCCATATAGACTACGGGAAGATAAATAAAAAGAATGGCCCCAAAAGTAAAGATCAGTCCCAGAGCACCTTTTACGCCCTGCAAACCGCCTACCAGGCACAATGCCAGCAGATAAAGTACCACAAAACCGATCATTACCTCTTTCCGGTCCATGGAATAAACGCTTGTGATCACTGAATTTCCTGCAACGCTCTGGAGAACCACTACCCGCATTCCCACTTTGCAGGCTGCACCAAAAAGATAGCCTGCGCTGCTGGTAGTTGTAAGTTCCTGTCCCTTTTTCACTCCACTCGTCATCTTTACGACTACAGTCTGCTGCCCCACACGCATTCCGTCTTCCTGAATGTTGTCTTCCAGGATACGGACCACTTTTCCTGTCTCAAAAGTCTGCCCTGTGCGGTTGACCAGCTGTGTCTTAGTTACGTTATTCAGTTTTACCACTGCCAGTGCCATGATCACCATGATCACTGTCATAACTGCGTACTTTTTTACCTGTTTTTTCAGTGCCTGATCCATTTTTACTGCCTCGATCTATCCGATCAACGTCCCGCAAGGCTTTTTGCAGCTTTCGCGGGACGGAATTTGATCTTTTATGTCTTTTTATATCTTTTTTATACCTTTTATTGCCGGCTTTGGGCTTATCTGTTTACGGTCTTGTGAATGGTAAAGGTATTATCAATATTTTCTACCTTTCCTTCATCTGTGATCTGATAAGTGGTGATCTTGAAATCATCCTTGGTCAGATCGATCACAGAGTAGCTTGGCAACCAGTTCTGGCTTCTTACTTCAATGTAATCCTGCTGTGAATTAATAAGCTCATAATACTTGGAACCGGAAGCGGAGTTTGCTGTCATATAAAGGGTTCCCTTGGGGTTGGTCACAACGGATTTGCCGGAGCTTTCAATGGTATAGCACTTATTGTCTGCTGTAAAAGCATCTTTTGCTTCTACAGCAGCTGTATCAGATGAAAGAGGATTTAAAGTAATACTCTCCCCTGTATTGTTGTTGTAAGCATGATCCCAGTCATAGTCCAGACCTGTTTCATCCAGTCTGAATTCATAAGAGCCATGTGACTTTCCATCTCCATAGAGGATTTTGGAACGGCTGTAGGTATGGTCATGTCCCTGAAGGACTACGTCAATATCATACTTGTCAAATACAGGTGTCAACTGGGTACGAAGGATCATACCGTCTGTATCAGAGTGATCCAGGCCGGAGCCGTAGATATCCTGATGGATGGTCACGATACGCCATTTGGTATCCGGGAAGTTTGCAACTGCTTTCTGAATAGCCTGCTCATGTTCTGCTACATTGTAGTTGTTTGTATTTAATACAATGAAAAGGCCAGGTCCATAGCTGTAGTAATAATCTCCTCCTGCTTCTGTCATTCCCAGATCAGTCGGATTTGGATTGTTAAAATGATAGCTGTAATCTTTGTTTAAAGAGTCGTGGTTTCCAATGGTAGTTGCTACCGGAAGGCTCTTTAAAGCATCTGCGGAAAGATAAGCTGCATACTCTTCTTCCTTTGGCTTTCCTGTTTTATTTACCTGGTCACCGGCAGAGATCACAAAGTTCAGATCCGGGTTCTGTGCTAAAGCTGCATCCAGTGTACGGTCCCATGCAAAACCGTCATTGCGGGCTGCTGTATTGGCAGCGCCGGAGTCAGCACTTAATTTTCCTTCTCCCTGAGGCTGTCCCTTAGAAGCACCTACCTGCGGGTCGCCTACATAAAGGATCTTTACATTTTCAAAGCTTCCTGTTTTATAAACTTCTGCAGGAGTTCTCACACCGCTCTTTTCTACAGAATAATAATAAGTAGTGTTTTCTTTCAGACCGTTTACAGTTACATAGTTGTAGCTGTAAGGTTTTCCACCTGTAAGAGATGGATCTACACTGCTTGCAGTTCCTGAACAGGCTTTAAGATCATCCTTATCTGTTCCAAAATAAACAACAGGTGTTGGCTCGTTTCCTTCACTGTACCATGCAAAATTCAGTTCGGAAGCTGCGCCGCCAGGTGTTAATGATACCTTTGTAAAATCTGTAGCTGTCTGGTTCCAGTCTGCTACCCACTTCTGCCACTGTTCAGATCCGCCGGTTACAGATGAGTCATTGTAATGTGTGGTAGCAGCCCATACCTGCTGTCCCCCGATCACCAGTACACCTGCTAAAAGTCCTGCTGCAATTCTTCTCTTTTTCATATCCATTCCCTTTCTTTTATATTACTTTTTGTTATTTTTTATTCTGATCATGGTTTTAGTATAAAAAAGCCATGTAAAATCTACTACCAGGGAAATGTATAGGAAATGTATGATTTTTGCAAATTGAAGTCTGAAAAATGAATGTACCCCGGAACATAAAAAGCGCCCTGGAACATGCTTTTTACATATCCCAGGGCGCTTCCTGCTAATTTTTATGCATCTGATCTTGAAAAGGCATTTTTCATAGAAGAACTCAGCTCAAATAACACCTTATTCAGTGTATTTCCCGTCTCTTTCTTTAACATAGCTGCCATTTCTTCGTTGATCTCTTCCCGGATCTTTTCTTTTTCTTCCGGCGTGCCTGCTGCCTGCTGCGCCTTATCTCCCTTGATGATCAGTGCATGGGCTTTAGATCCCACTGCCAGGCGGTAGCGCTCAATATAAATAGAAGTCTTTGCATAAGCTGCATCTGCCATAGCTGCGATCATACGGCTGGCCCAGTAGAAATTCTCAGTGGAAACCTCTGCTGTGGTATTTGCCATATACTCCGGTGTCTTTGATACCTGTGGATAAAATGGCACTAATACATTAAATGGATTGGAAGCAAAGGCAACCCACTGGATCACCTGAAACTCCTCCGGCATATAAGGGCGGATCTGGATCAGTGACAGCAGATCGGTGCGGTTGATGCCGATAGCGCGGTACTTATTGCGGTATACCGGGTCAGAGTGCTTCGCATATGGATCATAAGGTGTTCCCTGAAAATGAGAGGACAGCACATATTTTACATCTTCCACTGTGATCTTCTTTTCCGGAACCATGCACCATGGCAGATCATCTGACTCCGGTGTATAGTCCGCGTCTTCCCCTTCCCATTTCATGGTATGGGGATTGAAATAGCGAAGACTGAACCAGGCTCTTGGGGTATTGTATACATGGTCAGAGTCCTCATGGCTGCCAAAAGCATCCCTCGGGTTAAAGCAGTCATCAAAGGACAGATCCAGATGATTTTCTTCAATAAATTCCCTCATATCTGCAGAACACATATATTCCTTCTGCTCAAATAAGGCATCTTCCAGATCAAATACATCCAGTCCCAGCTGGTTTGGCATTACCACATAGCTGTCATCAGGTACTCTTCTGGCGATCCAGTGGTGTCCGCCGATCGTCTCAAGCCACCAGATCTCATTTGCATCCTGAAAAGCGATCCCATTTTTCTCATAAGTTCCATACTGCTCCAACAGGCTTCCCAGACGTTTTACACCTTCTCTGGCACTGTTAATATAAGGAAGGACAAGAACAACGATATCCTCCTCTCCAATACCACCTGGAACTTCTGCCTTTCCGTCTTCTGCCGGCTGGTACACTACCATAGGATCCGCACCCAGGACTCTCGGGTTGGAGGTAATGGTCTCGGTTGCAGTCATTGCCACATTTTTCTCATTTACACCGCAGGCTGCCCAAATTCCCTGTCCGGGAATGGCATTAGGAGCTGCGCTGTAGCGCATGGGATGCTCCGGAAGCGGGATCTCCACATGAGAGATCACAGATTTGTACACCTTCGGCTGCTCCTCCGGATGTACGATCACATATTTTTTTGCTGTAAAATGATTGCCGCCTGCATCGTCATTTCTGGCGATCATGGTAGAACCGTCATAACTTGCCTTTTTTCCTACTAATATAGTTGTACATGGCATAATGTCATTCCTCCTGTTCTCATTCATTAAACCGTTTCTTTTATATTATCATCCCGAAAGTCATTTCGGAACAGATACAACGCTGCTAAAATAAACCCGCAGCAGACCACCCAGGTAGCCGGTTCGCAGACGCACACTGATTGATACTGCTCTGGAGCACTACGCTCCCTATGTTATAAATGGCACTCATCAGCCCCATACTAAGCCCATGTTCAAACATTCCCACTGCCTGAAGCAGACCTGCTTCCAGGTTATAGATCATAGTTAATGGAATACCTGCCAGGATGATCGTAAGATATGCTAATGCTCCATGTTTTTAAGTCCTCTTTTCTCTCGTTTTTTGTCTGGCGGACTTTTTTGTCTACTTGTCAGCTGATAAAAGTTTAACAAAAGTGAGCATAGAAGTCAAATTTTTCCAAGATCTTTTGCTATTTTCCACAACTGTCTGCAAGGTTCCTGGTAAGTTCCGAAGTTTTCCATACAGCAGATCACCTTTTCACAGTTTTTAAGGACCTTTACCGCAGTTTCAAAGGTCGCATCTGAGACCGATTCAAAGGCTTTTTCCCGAATCACCACAGAAGCCAGTGCCTCTGCCACCGGATATTCCCTGTCGTTTTCCCACAGGATACCTGCTGCAAAGGGAATTCCCTCTTTTTGCAGCTGCCGATACACCGGGATCCCTGTTCCATTTCCGCCAATGACAAACACCTTCGGCTCTCCTTTTACAGCTTCCAACTCTACGCTGCCATAATCTGTAAGATAGGTGCCTTTTTCGATCTGAAACAGTTCTTTGATATAATCTCCACTGAAAATTTCCTCCGGCGTACCAAAGCGGCCAATGGAATTATCCCCTTTTACACAGATAATATGATCGGATATCTTCTGGGCCAGATCCAGTTCATGCAGAGACATAAGCACTGCCACTTTCTTTTCCCGCACCATATTTTTAAGAAGATACAAAAGTTCCAGTTTGTGCCGGATATCTAAAAATGCAGTCGGCTCATCTAATACAATGACCTGTGGTTCCTGACAGATGGCTCTTGCAAGAAGGACTCTCTGGCGCTGACCGTCACTGACCGCCTCAAAGTCCTTTTCTGCCAGTTCCAGTCCCTGGACCAGTTCTAAAGACTCCCTTACGATCTGCCAGTCTTTTTCTGTCAGGATCCCCATTTTCCCTGTATAAGGATACCGCCCCATACTTACCACTTCTTCACAGGTCATCCGCTCTGTTTTCACCCGACCGGTCATCATCACAGACATACGAAGGGCAATCTCTTTTTCCTTCATGGTCCCCATAGAGGTTCCATCCAGCCACACTGCCCCTTTTACCAGTTTCAGCTGACCGATCAGGCTCTTTAATATAGTAGATTTTCCTGCGCCGTTTGGTCCTATGAGAGTCAGTATCTCTCCCCTGTTTACATGAAGGTTTATCTTTTGGATCAATGGCAGGTTATGATAACCTACGCTTATATCTTCCGCACAAATATAAGAACTGCTTCTTTCTTCTGCCATCATCCTGTCACCTTCTTCCTCTGGTCTGTATCATCATATAAATAACCACCGGCGCTCCAAACACAGCTGTTACTGTACTGATACTTAATTCTACCGGCGAAAACAGGGTCCTTGCAAGCCGGTCACAAAAGCTGCAAAATACTGCCCCGCCTAAAAAGCAGGCAGGTATCATAATAATCGGCTTTGTTGTTTTAAACAGGCTTTTTACCAGCTGTGGAACAGCAATCCCCACAAAGGAGACCGGACCTGCAAAAGCAGTAACGCAGGCAGAAAGGATACTGGACACCAGGATCAGTGCCAGGCGAAACGCCTTTATGTTCACACCCATACTGGCTGCATAGATCTCTCCTAACTGATATGCCCCTGCAGGTTTTGCCATCAACATGGCACAGATCATACAGAAAAAGATCACCACTGCCATAACCGAAATATTTTCCCAGGTAATGCCGGAAAAACTGCCCAAAGACCAGTTATGCAGATTTACGATATTAGAGTCATCTGCAAAGGTAACTACCAGATCCGTAACTGCGGAACAGATATAGCTGACCATAATACCACAGATGACAAGAATAGACATATTGTTCACTTTATTGGCGATCAGGATCACAAAACCCATAGAAAGCATGGCACCAATAAAAGATGCCAAAATCAATACAACGGAACCTGCCACCAGCCCTCTTCCCAGAAGAAATATCATCACCAGGGCTGTCATCAGTTTTGCACCGGAAGAAATTCCCAGCACAAAGGGGCCTGCAATGGAATTTGCAAAAAAGGTCTGAAGCAGAAATCCGGAAATAGACAGGGCACCGCCTAATAACATAGCTGCCAGCACTCTTGGGAAACGGATATCCCAGAGGATCCTTGCCTGTGTACTTTCATCCGGTCCCTGAAACAAAAGCCGCAGCACATCTTTCGGTTCTACACTTACACTTCCGGAATAAATATTCCAGAAAAAAAGCAGGACCAGTGCCACAACCAGGAGTAAAAATCCCCCTGCAATATGGATCCGCTTTTTTGCTGTTCCCGTCATTTCTCTGGTCTTCAACCTGTGTTTCCCCTTTCTTATTTCAGTTGATGGATATAATGCATCTGTCCTTCATCTGGTGTCTCTTCTGTCAGCATCCTGTGTATATCCTGTATCATATTTCCCAGTCCCATAGTCTCCTGGAACAGGTTCTTTCCTGTACACCACACATGTCCCTCTTTAACTGCCTTAAAATCTGCTAACAATGGGCTTTTTGCAAGAAATTCATCCATTGTGGTCAGTTCACCGTCAATGGTACTGTTATAAATAATGTAATCTGCGTCCTTTGCCTTTGCATAAAAGGCTTCCATTTCCATATTCATGGTAGAAAGAGCGTTTTCCTCTTCTTCCTCTGCACTCTGGGGAACATAGGTGCCACCTGCCATAGTGATCATTTTTGCCACATAATCTCCCGGCTTACGCACATTGGCACTGCCCCTGGATGTAATGTAAAAAAAGGCTACTGTTTTTCCCTGGTTTGTCTGATCCGAATGTTCCTGTCCTTCATCCGCCTGAACAGAAACATTTTCCAGTTCTTTGATCTCTTTTTCAAATAATTCCTCTGCCAGCTGCTCTTTTCCTGTAAGTACCCCGTACAGCTTGATCCATTCCATCCTTCCTAAAGGATCCGCCTCATAGCTGGAACGCTCTACCAGGACCGGAACTCCCAGATTTTCCAGCTGCTCCTTTACCTGTGGACAATGATAGATCATGGTAGACTCAATGGCAAGGGAGCAGGACTTATCTACGATCCGTTCATAATCAGGAGCGCTGTATTTTCCTGCATATTCCATGGTTCCCTCTTCCAGAGCTTTTTTCGGTTCCTCTAAATACCAGCCGGAACGGTCTGTACCGGAAAGGGTGATCTGATCCACTGCATCCAAATGGCAGAAAAAGTCCATAGCAGAAGTAGCTGCCAGGTACATATTCGTTAAAGGCTGCAAAAGGGGCGTAATATCTTCCGGGAGATCTTCCGGTACCGGCTCTCCTTCCGGCACTACCAGGAATTTTTCATCTTCTCCAATAATGACCAGGGCATAGTTTTCTTCCCCATAGTAAGTGACAGAAAACTGATCCGCATATGAAAGATCCATACTTCCTGTCTGCGTTAGCTCTGACCAGGAAAGGGATTTTTGCCCCGTTTTTCCTGTCTGCTCCTGTGCTGTAGTGGAAGTAACTGTATTCTCTATATTTTCTGTCTTTTGTCCGCATCCAGCGCACATTCCCAGAACGCAGACAGTCAGCGTTCCCAGAAGAAATCCTTTTAATAGTTTCTTTTTTATCTGTTTTTTCATCTTTCTTTCCTGTGATCTGCTGCCTGCCCGTTACTGTGGCTGAATACTTTCAGAGTCAAAGATCAGTGTATAGTCGATCTCATGAGGCACACTCATGGCTGTGGTATCTGCGATCACTTTCTGTTTCTGGTCAAAAACAGTGACCGGGATCTCAAAGGAAGAATTTCCTTCTGTATTTACAGGCTCATACTTTTCTTCTCCCACTTTCATATAATCATAATGAGAGCTGCCCCAGGTGATCACAGCCGTTGCCTTTCCATCCTGGATCTTTAACTGCGTTGGTGTTTCCACAGTTGTACGGCCGGAACCGCCTTCCAGTTTCACTTCCACTGTGTATGTTCCGTCTTCCAGTCCCAGGCTTTCCACAGTTTTCATGTTCCCCTCTTTGTAGGCTTCCATTGGAAGGGAAGATGCCCGGACTACCAGGGTCCTGTCATACCAGGTTTCTTTCTTTTTGCTGTAAGCTGCACAGTCAATTCCTTTGTCTAAGGCTTCTACCGGGATCTCAAATACATTCTTTCCATCTGCACTCTCTTCTGCCTGAATGTAATCTCCTTCCCCTGCTTTTTCTGCCTCTTCCCCGGTTCCCATAAATACTTTTCCATAGCCGGAACCGCTTAAGGTCAGCTTTGCGCTCATCTTTCCATCAGCAACCGTCAGTTCTGCCTCTGTAATGTGGAACATGGAAGAGCTGGAGTCCACCTCTACCGGATAAACGCCGTCTTTTAATGCATCTGCTTCAACAGGCACCATATCATCTGTTACTACCTGCACTGTAGGAGCCGTTTCTTTTTCTGTTTCGGCACCTGCTGCACCAGATGTTTCTGCATTTTCTTTTGTATCTGCCTGTTCGCTTACAGCCTGGGAAGTTGCCCCGCTGTCTGTCTTTTGTCCGCATCCAGAAGACAGTCCCACTAAACCAACGATCCCGGCACACAGTATATATTTTCTTATTTTCATCTTTTTACCATCTTTCTCACTGTCTATAGGTCCACTGCCGGACACATCACCGGCACATTTCCCATATGCATTGCAACAAAAGGCAGCCAGAATTTTCTCTGACCGCCTTTTTTATTTTAACTTAGCATCCTAATGCAAAATCGATTATTTTGCAAGACTGTCAACAGCTGCCTTTGCATGTTCTACAAACAGCTGCTGGATCGGCTCTAACTCACCTAAACCTCTTACCAGGCAGGTTACTTCATAACCAGCTTCTTCAAAAGTGGTCTTCCAGGAACCTTCCTCGTTACCTGCCATATCGTTGTTTGCGTGATCACCGGCAACGATCATTAAAGGCTCTAATACAACTTTCTTATAGGAACCTTCTTTTACCTTTGCTACTACATCTTCCAGACTTGGAGTTGCTTCTACAGTACCTACATAGTAGTGCTCAAAGCCTTCCTCTGTCAGCATATCCTGCATCTTGGCATATACCTGATTGGAGTCAGCCTCTGTACCATGACCCATAAAGCAGATCGCGGTCTCGCCATCATCATATTCCTTGGTTACGTCTGTAATTGCCTGGATCACTGCCTTAAAGTCATCATCGGATGTAAGTAATGGTTCACCTACAACAACCTTCTCAAAGGAGTCTGCATTTTCTGCAATTTCATTTACCAGATCTGTATATTCAAGACCATTCATCAGATGGGTTGGCTGAACAACCAGAGTCTTTACACCATTATTTACTGCACGGTCCAGAGCTTCTGTTACATTATCAATAGTAACATCATCCCTCTTCTTTACATGATCAATGATGATCTGGCTGGTAAAACCTCTTCTTACGGAAAAATCCGGCTCTGCCTTTTCGATGGCATCTTCAATAGCACCAATGGTTAAACGACGGCTGTCATTGTAGCTGGTTCCAAAACTTACAACTAAAAGTTCTTTTTCTCCGATCTCATCCTGATTTCTTGTGTTGTCCAATGCTGCATCTCCTGTATCGTAGTTTTCTTCGTCCTCTTCTTCAGCAGCAGTTTCCTCTTCCTTGGTCTCCTCTGCTGTGGTCTCTTCTTTTGTTTCCTCAGCACTTGTCTCTGCTACAGAAGCGGCTGTTGTCTCCTTTGCGCTTCCAGAGCATCCTGCTACGGTACCTGCAGCTACTGCTGCCGCTGCGAAAAGCAGCATTGCTTTTTTCAACTTCATTTTCATTTTCCTCCTTGTCCTAAGACACATAATAATATGTATCGATCCGGAAGAAATTCCCGGCAGGGCGCAGGAGTCCATTTTCCTGTGTGAGTCAGAAATCCTGATCCATGATAACACGACTGGAACAATTGCCATGATCATCTTTCAGGACCGGCACGATCAATTACTCGTGACCCGGAATGAACCTTCTCCTGTACCAACAAATGGCAGGTTTCCTGGCTTGCTGCTTTCTACATACAAAACTGCCTTCCCGGTTTCCCAGTGGCGGATATTCTGTCCTTTCTATCCACGTTTTATATGCATGGGATCTGGATGATAACTTTCCGGATCTCCTTTACAGCTTACAGTGACGAGATCGCGCAGGTACTTCCCCTGCTTCCCTTTTACCTCTTTATAAATAGACACGACCGCTGGTCAGCGGCTGGTCCATAAACAAAGAGCACCATTTGCTCTTAACTCGATATAAAGCTATCCTATCACCTATTAGTTTAAAAAGCAACTTATTTTACTGTCACAGCTGAATATAGCACTTTATACCCAGGAACAGATCAGGCTTAAGTTACCCTCAAAAGAGCAGGTCCCAAAATCAGCAGGAATGATAAAATGATCTCCCTTTTTGATCTTTCTGCCGTTTATGCTTCCTTCTCCTTCAATCACACTGGCATTTACAAAACCAGCCTCAAAAACATGGTCCCAGGTTCCGTGGATATCGTATTTTTCTACTGTATAATAAGGGCATGTTTCCAGATGTTCCAGGTCAGCTCCTTCTGTATGGGTGATGCTTCTCTGGTCCTTTGCAGGCTGGAATGGAGTTTTGATCACATCCAGACTCTGTTTTACATGAAGTTCCCTAAGCTTTCCGTTCCATTTTCTGTCATAATCGTATACACGGTAAGTAATGTCACTGGACTGCTGGGTCTCTAAAATAACAGTACCGCCTTTGATGGCATGGACACAGCCAGGATCGATCTGATAAAAATCGCCTTTTTTTACCGGCACTTCACGGATCAGGTCTTTCCAGCGCTTTTCCTCTACCATCTGCATTAATTCTTCTTTGTCTTTTGCATGATGGCCGATAACGATCTGGGTTCCCGGCTCACTGTCTAAGATGTACCAGCACTCTGTTTTTCCCAGAGAGCCGTTTTCATGTTCTTTTGCGTAGGCGTTATCCGGATGTACCTGGATGCTTAAGTCAGATTTGGCGTCAATGATCTTAATAAGAAGGGGAAATTCTTTTCCATATTTTCCATCTTCATTTCCAAACAATTCCGGATGTTCTTCCCACAATTTTGACAGATGCTCTCCCTTATAAGTGCCTTCTGCGATCTCACAGTCTCCATTTTTGTGGGCTCCGATGCCCCAGCACTCCCCGGTACTGTCGCTTGGTATCTCATACCCAAAATCATCCCGAAGTTTTCTGCCTCCCCAGACAGCTTCTTTGAAAACCGGTTTCATAAACAATAATTCCTTCATATTTATATTCCCCTTTCTGCTTTGCAGTTGCTTGTTTTGCCATGCATATCAAAAACGCATTAGCAACGCGTTTGAAGATTTCCCTGCGCTCATTATATTATAGCGCATTTTGTTAGTGTCTTCGATATAAATTTGACATTTTCCCCCTTTTGCTTATAATAGAACTGCTTATGAAATACTTAAGACTTGCAACAAATGAAGAGGTGCATCATGGAATTACTACAATTACGATATTTTTTAGTTGCGGCCCAGTACCAGCATATGACAAAAGCAGCAGAACACTTACAGATCGCCCAGCCGGCTCTTTCCCAGGCCATCCACAGGCTGGAAGCAGAACTGGGTGTTCCCCTGTTCGAGAGAAAGAACCGCAGCATTGAATTAAATGATGAAGGAAAATTTCTGCAAAAACGGCTGATCCCTATTTTAAGCAGCTTAGACCGACTGCCGGAGGAACTGCGAAAAGGAAAGGAAGCTGCCACCCACACTGTACATCTTCGTCTCCTTTCTGCCTCTGCCCTGATCACCAACCGGATCATTGCCTACAGAAGCCTCCGCCCGGATGTAAATTTCCAGCTGTACCAGATACCAGGACAGGAAGACGATTTTGACGTATGTGTTACAGCCCGGAGAGCCGATACTGCCCCAAAGGAAAATGACGATGCCACGGTTATGTTAGAAGAAGACCTGTATCTGGCAGTGCCATCCCATTCTCCCTATGGATCCAGGGAGTCCATCCGTTTAACAGACACAAAAGATGCCGATTATATCTGCCTTGGCGGTTCCAAGCCCATCCGCCAGATCACAAACAGCTATTTTATGGAAGCTGGCTTTACTCCCCATATCATCTTTGAAAGCGACACTACGGAGTCTGTGCGAAACCTGATCGCAGCGGGAATGGGCATCGGTTTCTGGCCTGCCTGCTCATGGGGACCTCTTACTACTAATTTTGGTGGTTCGCCTGGTCATTTTCCGGTAAAACTTCTGCCCATCACAGACCAGAAATGCCGCCGCCAGATCATCCTGACCCGGTCCGAAAAAGGAAAGAAAAGCCCTATTGTAGCTGATTTCTGCGATTTTCTGGTAGAACATAACAACTGGCTGTAACTATAAAAAATATATAACGCAAAAACAGCGTACCTTCCGGCGCGCTGCTTATGTGATCTATAATGTGATCTATTATAATCCATGGTATTCACTGCCCTTATGCTGGCTGGCTTTCAGACGGCTGAGGGCACGGGCCATGGATGCTTTTGACATATAATATTCTCTGATACTCTGTTTCTGACGAAGCTGTTCCTGGGCCCGTTCCAAAGCCTGTCTGGCCCGGACTTCGTCAATATCTTCCGGCCGTTCCGCTGTATCTACTACAACCGTTACACGGTTATTTGCTACCTGTACGATCCCAATACCTACAACCGCTTCCCGGTACTGGTTTTCCCCGGGAACGCGAAACCGCAGTTCTCCTTCCTGGATTGCCAGGATCATAGCCTCTCTGTGAGGAAGGATACCTACTTCCCCATCATGAGCCGGAACCACCAGGGACTCGCAGTTTCCATTATAAAATACATGGTCACTGGCTATGACCTTAAGCCAGAATGCTGCCATTATGACGCTCCTTCCTGCATCGCCTTCGCTTTTTCCACTACTTCGTCAATGGTACCCACATTAAAGAAGGCTGCTTCCGGATATTCATCCATTTCTCCGTCAATGATCGCCTTAAATCCACGGACCGTTTCCTTTACAGGTACATATTTTCCCGGAACACCGGTAAAGTTCTCTGCCACATGGAATGGTTGGGATAAAAATCTCTGTATCTTTCTTGCACGGTTGACTGTCAGCTTATCTTCCTCGGAAAGTTCCTCCATACCCAGGATGGAGATGATATCCTGCAGTTCTTTATACTTCTGCAGCATCTCTTTTACTTTATTGGCTACTTCATAATGCTCTTTTCCTACAACATCCTCTTCCAGGATACGGGAAGAAGACTCCAGAGGATCCACTGCCGGATAAATACCCTGTTCTACGATCTTTCTGGAAAGGACTGTAGTTGCATCCAGATGAGCGAAAGTAGTAGCAGGCGCCGGGTCTGTTAAGTCATCTGCAGGCACATAAACAGCCTGAACAGAAGTAATAGAACCATTCTTTGTAGAAGCAATACGCTCCTGAAGTCCGCCAAGGTCCGTTGCCAGTGTCGGCTGATAACCAACTGCAGAAGGCATACGTCCAAGAAGGGCGGAAACCTCAGAACCAGCCTGTACAAAACGGAAGATATTATCAATGAATAAAAGCACGTTCTGATGCTTTACATCACGGAAATACTCTGCCATGGTCAGTCCTGTTTCTGCTACTCTCATACGGGCACCCGGTGACTCGTTCATCTGTCCAAATACAAGGGCTGTCTTCTTTAAAACGCCGGACTCGCTCATTTCCGTCCAAAGGTCATTTCCCTCACGGGAACGCTCTCCAACACCGGTGAAGATCGAATATCCGCCATGTTCCGTTGCAATGTTGGTGATCAGTTCCTGGATCAGCACCGTCTTACCAACACCGGCACCGCCAAACAGACCGATCTTACCGCCCTTTGCATAAGGTGCTAACAGGTCAATGACCTTGATACCTGTTTCCAGCATTTCCACAACCGGGCTCTGGTCTGCAAAACTTGGGGGATCTCTGTGGATGACCCATTTTTCTTCTCCCTCCAGGCTCTCACCGCCATCTAAGGTGTCCCCAAGGACATTAAACAGACGTCCCAGTGTCTTTTCACCAACAGGAACAGCAATTCCCTGTCCTGTTGCTTCTACTTCCATATCTTTATATAAACCTTCACTGGAAGCTAACATAATACAGCGGACTACATCTCCGCCAATATGCTGGGCTACTTCCATAACGCAACGCTTTCCATTGTTCATTACAGTCAGCGCATCCTGGATATGAGGAAGGTTTCCATTTTCAAAAGCCACATCTACTACAGGTCCCATTACCTGTATGATCTTTCCTTTATTCATGATTTACTCCTTATCTCCGCTTCTTCCGCTGTGCCCTTGCACCGCCTACCACTTCCGTGATCTCCTGGGTAATGGCAGCCTGGCGCACCCGGTTATATTCAATGGACAGCTCATTTAAAAGCTCTGCCGCATTGTCGCTGGCAGACTGCATTGCCATCATACGGGCATTCTGCTCACTGCAAAATGACTCTACCAGGGCACCGAAGATAAATCCTGTTACATAGTTTGGCACCACATGGTCCATGACCGCGGTAGGGGATGGGACCATCTGGATCTCTTCCTGATGGATATCCGCAGGAATGACCACATTGCTGAAATCTTCCTGCTTCAGGGGAAGAAGCTGCTCCATCTGTGCTTCCACCTTCATGCTGTTTATCATCTGCGTATAAATGATCCACACCTCATCCAAACGTCCTTCCAGATAATCCTCGATCAGGGAAGAGGCGATCAGACGGGCTCTGTGCATGGTAGGGTTCTGCACCGTGTAGTGGAACTGTTCTTCTACCGGCACATGTCTTGCAGCAAAATACTGTCTTCCCAGCTCTCCCACGACATACAGACGGTTTTTATCACTTTTTTCCATCCATTCATGGGCAAGTTTCAGTACATTGTGGTTATAAGCACCTGCCAGACCCTTATCACCTGTAATGACTACCAGGCCACGGACACGGTCCTCTTCTTTGATCTCTTTTCTGACGTTAAAATAAGGATGCTCTGTATCCCCCATATGGCGCAGGATACGCCGGATCAGGCTCTGAAGGGTGTAAAAATAAGGTTCTGTATCTTCCAGAAGCTTTTTGCTTTTCTTCAGCTTGGTTGAAGAGATCAGATACATGGCATTGGTGATCTTACGTGTATCCTGAATACTTTTTATTCGGTTTTGGATCTCTCTTGCGTTTGCCATACTGCCTCCTTAAACTCCTTCGCTGCCTCTACGATCCGTTCTGCCAGCTCATCGCTTAAGACTTTCTTTTCCGTGATCTCATTTCCAATTTCAGGATGTTTGTCCTCAAACCAGGCAAGCATATCCATCTGGAACTTTTTGATCTGTTTTACATCCACACTTACCATTACTTTGTGGGTTGCTGTACACAGGGTAATCACCTGCTCTGCCATGGAAAGCGGACGTCCCAAAGGCTGTTTTAACAGTTCCATCAGACGTTTTCCATAAGCCAGCTGTGCTTTTGTCGCCTCATCCAGGTCAGAACTGAACTGGGTGAACACTTCCATTTCACGATACTGTGCCAGGTCGATACGGATGGTACCGCTGGCCTTCTTCATTGCCTTGGTCTGTGCAGCACCGCCTACTCGGGATACAGAAAGACCTACGTTTACTGCCGGTCTCATTCCTGAGAAAAACAGGTCGCTTTCAAGGAAGATCTGACCATCTGTAATAGATATTACATTGGTAGGAATATAGGCTGATACATCTCCTGCCTGTGTTTCAATAATAGGAAGGGCTGTAATAGAACCTCCTCCCAGTTTATCTGAAAGACGGCTGGAACGCTCCAGCAGCCTGGAATGAAGATAGAAAACATCTCCTGGATATGCCTCACGTCCCGGAGAACGCTCAAGCAACAGGGACAATGCACGGTAAGCTACTGCATGCTTGGACAGGTCATCATAAACAATGAGCACATCTTTTCCCTGGCGCATGAAAAACTCTGCCATGGCAGTTCCCGCATAAGGGGCAATATATTGTAAAGGCGCCGGATCACTGGCTGTAGAAGCCATAACAATGGTGTAATCCATGGCGTCATTTTTCTTTAATGTATTTACCAGCTTTGCAATGGTAGATGCCTTCTGGCCAATGGCAACATAGATACAGATCACATCCTTGCCCTTCTGGTTTAAAATAGTATCCATTGCAATGGAGGTTTTACCGGTCTGACGGTCACCGATGATCAGCTCACGCTGTCCCCGTCCGATAGGGAACATAGAGTCGATGGCCAGGATACCTGTCTCCATAGGAACTCCTACGGATTTACGTTCTGCAATACCAGGTGCTTCCTGTTCAACCGGCAGGTAATCCTCTTCTTTTGCAGGTCCCATTCCGTCAATGGTCTCTCCTAAGGCATTGACAACTCTTCCTAAAAAAGCCGCTCCAACAGGAACACCTGCTTTTTTCTTTGTTCTGGTAACTTTTGTTCCCTCTGTAATACCTGTATCTTTTCCAAACAGGATACAGCCGATCTCATTTTTACGGATATCCTGGACCATGCCCTTGACTCCGTTTTCAAATATAACGATCTCTCCATACATGGCATGATCAATACCATATACAATGGCAATGCCATCGCCTACCCAGATCACAGAACCAGTCTCATTAACCTGTCCTGCATGAGCGTCATAGTCTTCGATCTCGCCTTTGATAATGGAGATGATCTCCTGAGAACTGATTGTACTCATAGTAATAACTCCTATCTGCCTGCAGTCTGAAACAGCCGCTCAAGCTGCCCTTTCAGGCTGTAATCATATTCCACATCTCCGGTCTTTAAGACGAAACCGCCCATCAGTTCCGGAGCAGCAGCCATTTCAAGCTGCACATCCTTCTTTTTATATTCCCTGCATAAAAATTCCCGGATCCCTGCAAGCTGTTCCTCATCTGGTCTGGTCACATAAAAAAGACTGGCTGATAAAATACCCGCTCCATCTAACAGACATTTCTCCCAGACCTTTATCATATCTTCCATCTGCCCGATGCAGCCTTCCTCACAGGCCTTCTTTAAAAAATGAACCATTGTACTGGAAAAATCAGGTTCTTTCCATATTTTTCCAATAATGGCTTCCTTTTTTGTTTCCTGCAATGTGGGATCATCAAGAACTGCCTTAAGTTCTGGATTTTCCTGGAAAATGCGCCCGGTCTCCCGGACCATTTTCTCAGGTACCTTTAATTCATAAAGAACGGTTCCGTATAATCTTGCCTGCTCAGTCATGTTTTTCACCTGCGCTTGCTAAAAATGCCTGATAACGTTTCTTGTCGCTTTCCGGTCCTGCCTGCTCAGACAAAAGTTTTGCCGTTGCAGTCATTGCCAGACCTGTAACAGAAGCACGAAGATCATTTAATGCCTTTTCTCTTTCCAGATCGATCATTTTCTTTGCATCTTCCAGCTTTTTAGAAGCATCTGCATCTGCCTTTGACAGGATCTTCTCGTATTCCTCTCCTGCCCTTTCCTTTGCCTGGGCAACGATCCTGCCAGCCTCTTCATCTGCTTTTTCAAGGGATACTTCATACTTTTTCTTTAGCAGATCCGCATCCCTGTTAGCAGCAGCCGCTTTATCTAATTCCTTTTCCACCATCTGTTTCCTCTCTTCCAGAATAGACATCAGCGGCTTCATAAGGAAATGCTTTAAAAACAGATACAGCACAACAATGTTGATGATCGTAAAGGCAATATTCCAAAAATTAATATTTAGCATATGTACTGCCTTTCTACTTCAGGAACAGGATGATCAGAAGACCGATAACGAAACCGTAAATAGCAGTTGCCTCTGCCAGTGCGCATCCAAGAAGAAGTGCCTTTGTGATCTTGCTGTCTGCTTCAGGCTGTCTTGCAATTGCTTCTACTGCTTTTGAAGTTGCGAGGCCGA
>ERZ773259.907-NODE-907-length-28412-cov-6.475720_pt1 | contig 28412 bp, 28 predicted proteins | sample MGYA00511961_ERZ773259 | MGnify/ENA primary metagenome ERZ773259 (study PRJEB29015, sample SAMEA2737775) | human gut metagenome | biome: human gut; feature: human-associated habitat; material: faeces | place: China | collected 2012 ...
AGAGACTGCGGGTGAAATAATAAATATTGTCTTGTACTAACTAAACTACCCCAAAACCAGTAACAAGAGTCAAATTAATTCCTTCATCCGCAAAATACCCATTTTCAATCGCAACGTATTGCGGGGCATAGAAGATAGAATGGGCGACTTCGTTCAGTGTCACAGAGACAGGAGAAGAATTGGTGTCATGACTGGCTTGGGAAGTGACGGTTTCAGCTTTAGGATTCGTGGCATTATCATCGGTAGGTGCAGAGCTGCAGGCTGATAAAAGGCCGACAGTTATAGCAGAAACAAAAAGTAAGGATATAAAATTTTTTTTCATAAGTCCTCCTGGGTGGTATAACATTCTCATTTAAGATATGCAAAAAATGTGAAATTGGTGTTTTTATCTGATAGCCAATCGTTCTCCGCTGAAGATTTTGAAACTTCAAAACAACCTGCAACTAAAAGTATTTTATCATATAATTTATCCGAGTAATATGGCAGATAAATAATAGCAAAAGTATAAGCCATATGTTTCGCTTCGGTTAAGTCATTTGTCCTTTTTTCACCATAATATTTGCTCATAAGTGGCTGACTTCCATCACCTACGCCCTGCAATATCAGGTTGATGATCATCAGTGAAATATTAGGAGTCAGAGCAAGTCCTGCCTTAAAAATTGATTTGTATAGAGAACCGAATTCACCAGCATTTGCACAAATTTCCAGTTTCTTTTTTACCACAAAATGCACAAGAACAGAAAACGGTTTGTTGATTAATTTGTCCTAAGAGAGTAAACTGAAACATAAGACATTTGGGGTGTGTGTATCTGAGAAAAACTGAAAAAAGATAATAGAGATGAGCAAAACACATTAATTCAAAAGTAGGACGTGGCAGTTAGTTTCCATAAAGTTTGAGGTTACGATTTTATGGCATAGCAAAGCTAACGTAAGTCCAAAACTTACGAAATCATAAGACTATGAGAATTTTTTAATCAAGCAATTCGTTTTATTGTTTTTAGTTTGCGATAAGACTGACCGGAATGTCTAGTGATTGCGGCAACGGCAACTGCCAGTAAACTGATATGGGCAAGTGTGTTTAAGTTTGTAACAGACGCTTTATTTCTCACCCACATCCGCTCCTGACCAGTATTTTTAAAACGCGAATTATAGCGTTCACATTCTGTGCGGAGTGAATAATTACTTTCAAAATATTTGCTGTCCCTATCAATGGAAAGTCTTAAATCATCAGGAATGGTGAGATATTTCGTACAGCCACGATGCTTTTTACCATTATAGAAATTTTTGTGGTGGCATGGGCAAACGGTATCTTTACTTGATTTTAGAGGACAACAAAACTTTTGACGGGTACGACCACAATCGGAAAACTTACCATCCTTCCACATGGCAAGCCCTGCTTCGCAAATGGGATTCCCTTGAGGAAGAAGTTTCGGATTTTTGGAATTACGTTTGTTTAATGGAATGATACATTCTCCATTGTAAAGATCCTTAACCTGATTGTAGATATTTTTGACATCGTAACCTTTGTCGGCAAGGAATGTGCAGTCCGTTATTGGTTGAAAGGAATGGGTAGCAGCAAGGATATCTAAAGCGACGATAGCATCATGAACTTCCGCGGTTGTGGTCATTTCATAAATAGGAAGACCTGAAATACAGTCTACAAGGACATGATTTTTATAGCCCCAATAGAATTCATATTTTTTCTCGTTCGTTTGATTGGATGCAGTGTGGACGCCGAGTCTACAATCCGAATCCGCCCTTGGTTGATTTCCGGGGTTAAACTTATTTGAGAGAAAAGATTTCGGATTATTCTGTGAAGTATTTGCAGAGACAGGGGTTGAATCTAAGCCAATAAAAGAAGTGTCTACAATACCTTCTTTAGAAAGGAATAACACCTGAGTTTTCATGATTTCAGAGAGAACTTTGTTATCGAAATTTTTCAGGAAGCGATCAAAAGTCCAATAAGAAGGAAGTGGACGAGAAATATCAAAGCCACAAAAATGCGCAATCAGAAGATTATTGTGAAGATAATCGACAAGATCGGAAATCATGGAGAAACCTTCGCATTTCATGACAATAAAGGAACAAATCATAGCGTGATTTGAAAAGCCTTTCCTTCCTGTCTTGGGGAATTCCGGAACAAAGGATAAATCAAGATTCAGAAAAAGAGAATCATAAAACTTTGCAACTGGTTGTGAAGTGAAAAGACGAATGTCTTTCAAAATTTCTTGACGATAGATAACAATCAGCTCCTTTCGGTGAATTGATTTTGACAACTTAATTATACCATTTGGAGCTGATTGTTACTATAAATTTGAAGTGATTAATGAGGTTGCCATGCCTCGCAAACCCGCATAAATACTGAATGTGTGGAGTTTTGCTCATGGCTAAAAAGATAAAATAATGGAGGTGCGGTTATGGGATTCTGGATTTTTATGCTTATAATGGATTTACTGATTCCGTTTACAATGATCGGCTTCGGAAAAATGTTTTTGAAAAAAGCACCGGATCAGATCAATTATGTGTTTGGTTACAGAACATCAATGTCAATGAAGAATCAGGACACCTGGGTATTTGCACATCATTATTGCGGAAAGATCTGGTATATCTGTGGACTTATTCTTTTGGTGGTATCTTTAATTGTGTTACTTCTGGTTATGGGAAAGTCTAATGATGCCATAGGAAATGTCGGGGGAATTCTGTGTGTATTTCAGATGATTCCACTGGTGGGTTCGATCATACCGACGGAGATTGCACTCAGGAAAAATTTTGATAAATATGGAAATAAAAGATAAATCAGGAGGATGCCATGAAAATAGCAGTATTTTTCCCAGGCATTGGTTATCATTGTGATAAGCCACTTTTGTACTATGCAAGAAAACTGGTTCAGGAATATGGATATGAAAAGACAGTCATGCAGGAGTATTCCTATAATGGCAAAAATATATGCGGCGATAAAAAGAAAATGCAAGAGGCATTTGAGTGCTTGTATGCGCAGGCAGAAAAGGAGCTTGAAGAAATCGCATTTGACGAGTACAGTGAAGTTTTATTTATTTCCAAAAGCGTAGGAACCATTATTGCATCCGCTTATGCTGAGAAATATAAGATAAAATGCTGCCAGATTTTGTATACCCCGCTTGAACAGACTTTTATGTTTGAACATGATGATGCAATTGCATTTATTGGAACTGCGGATCCGTGGAGCGATGTAAAAAAAGTAATTGCATGTTCAAAGAATCAGGCAGTTCCGATTTATGTGTATGAGGATGCCAATCATTCATTGGAAAAAGAAAATATTTTACAAAACATTGATATCCTGAAAAACGTAATGGAAAAGACACAGAAGTATTTGCGGTAGCTATTCCAGGAAAGCGAACCCATTTGCACTGGAGGTGTCGAATAAATCCCGTGCAATCCGGATAACGTCGTGTGCATAGGATGGAAGATATCCTCCATGGCGGTGTGCCACTGGGAAGGGGAGTTGAATAGGAAAAGCCTATTTTTTACCAGGAAGATCAGAAAAAACTGATAGAGTAAAAAAATCAGGTTGTGGAGGAGAAGATGAGATTAAGGAATATCCTGATTGTCGTAAAAGACATTGAAAAATCAAAGAAATTCTATCATGATCTGTTTGGTCTGGATATTATTCTGGACAATGATGGAAACGTTATTCTGACAGAAGGACTTGTTTTACAGGACGAAAAAGTCTGGAAGGATGTTACGGGAAAAGAAGTTGTCCCGGAGAATAATTCCTGTGAACTTTATTTTGAAGAGCGGAATATTGAAGCGTTTACTGAAAAAATAGAAAAACTGTATCCGGAAACCAAATATGTCACCAGGCTGATGACGTACAGCTGGGGACAGAAAGTGATCCGTTTTTATGATCTGGACGGCAATCTGATTGAAGTTAGGACACCGATGCGGGGATAAAGAGAAAATAACATACATCAGGAGGACAACAAAATGGCAGCGGTACTTTTACGTGCAGCATCTCTGGCGTTTGTCATGGTTCTTGGAATTTTATTGAAAAAGACGGGAATCGTCGGCAATCCGGCAAGGGTACTCCGAAAGGTTGAAAAATAGAAAATTTACGAGGTGAGAGAAGATGAAGATAAAATCAGTTGCAGTTTTAGGTGCGGGAGCAGTAGGCTCTTATGTGATCTGGGGTCTTTCTGAAAAATCAGATATCCGGCTTGGAGTAATCGCTGAAGGAGAAAGAGCAGAACGTTTGAAAAAGAACGGATGTGCGATCAATGGCGAGACTTACCATCCGGAGGTGTGGACTCCGGATGAGGCACATGATGTGGATCTGATGGTGGTTGCTTTGAAATACGGTTCACTGGAAGGTGCTTTGGAGAGTATACAAAAAGTAACAGGCGAGCATACGGTGATCATGAGTCTGATGAACGGTGTTGACAGCGAAGAGATCATTGGCAGAACAGTGGGAATGGAGCATGTGTTACCGGCACTGATCAAAGTGGCTTCACATAAAGAGGAAGACGGTTATCATTTTGATCCACCGACCACACTTGGAATCATTTTCGGAGAACCGTCCGCGCCGTTCGACAGCGAGCGGGTGAAAGCAGTGGAAGAGTTATTTGCAGATACCGGGATTCATTTCCGCTCCACAGAGTATATTCAGGAAGAGATCTGGTGCAAGTTCTGCCTGAATGTGTGCAGCAATCTGCCGCAGGCGATTCTGGGAGCAGGCGTTGGATGTTACCGTGACAGCGTGCACATGAAAGCAATCAGTGACGGATTAAAAAGAGAGCTGGAAGCAGTCGCACAGGCAAAAGGAATCGATATGAGCAAGACCGAAAGCTCGTCCGGACGTGGAAGTGCGGTCCCACCGTCAGCCAGATATTCCACCTTGCAGGATCTGGATGCCGGATGCCACACGGAAATCGATATGTTCTCCGGCGCGCTTGTTCGGATGGGAAAAGAGCTTGGAATCCCGATGCCGTATAATGAATACACCTATCATATGATCAAGGCGCTGGAAGAGAAAAACGATGGTAAATTTGATTATACCGGGAAGGAAGAACTGACCTGGTCAAAGTAGAAAATATAGAGCGGGTATGTTATGCTGAAATCAGCATAAATTAAAATGTGCGATTTCGGGACGAGATGTAAGATCAGATTCTTGTAAAAAGAACAACATAAAATGAAAAAAAGAAAGAGAGAGAAAGCATGAACGAATTATATGAAGCAATTGAAAAGAAAATCAAATCATCCGGATATCCGAGACTGATTTCCGGAGAGGATGTATACGATGATATTTGTGATCAGATTGAAGGAAAGGAAAATGGAGAATATATTTTACTTTCCAAATTTGATGATGATGTCGTGTTTGAATATCATATCACGATTCAGGATGATGATTTTAATCTTGGAATCCTGACTATGAAGACACCGGAAGGCGTATTTGAAGTAGATTTTGATGAGGAATAGAAGATGAAGATTACCGTTTATCTTGGTGCAAATGAAGGAAATGTTTTCCGAACGTCTGGAATTTCTCTAGAATAATTTTTATTCTTATGGCGAATATGCCCTGGTTGGAACAAAGGGCTATTGCTATGAAGGAAAAGATACAATCGAACATTTTGAAAAGCTGCGCAGCCGGGAAATTGAGCGCCTGCGGGTTTCTTTGGAGATGGCGAAAAAGGCAGGATACCAGAAATTTACCGGGATGATTTTTGGAGAAAATGAGACAAAGGATGTTCTATGCTTTTTCATGTTATAGTAGTAGTTACCAGTGTAAATATAAGGAACGGTTTCGGACAAAAAGAGCGAAACCGTTCCTTATTTGGTTGATAGAAGTCACTCACATTTCTCCGGATCAATTTTCGGCGGCCGATAATGATAGACTTCTTCGTAGGATTCCAGCTCAGCTCTGCTTGTGGGACCGACAGGGATCAGACCGGTGCAGTCCTGCGCAGATGCTGCATTAGACAGATAATCGTAGGAATCGATGATCTTCTGATTGGATTTTTTGCGGGATGAAAGATCAGAATGTTTTTCTTTTTTCATGGGGACCTCCTTATCTGATATGACACAGGCAGAAAAAAGTGAAAATCTTAAAAACTGCCGGCAGGATAAGATAAGTATGTGCTGATAGGTAGAAAGTATGTATGAAAAAAACGGTTTCTGCCTCATTTGGATTTGAAAACTATGTGAGATAGAAAGAAAGCCGTCTGTTAAACGCATCAGGGCAAAAAAATACTTGCATTCTGAGTTTAAGAAGACCATAATAGCAAAGGGATTTTTTTGAAATTATTTGAAATCAGGAATGAAGTAAGAGAGAAGCAGAGGAAAAAGGGAGTTAAAAGAAAATGGAACAAAAGCATATGTTCACAAATAAAATGATTGCAGATCTTCTGATACCGGTCGTTCTGGAACAGCTTCTGAACTCCATCATGGGAACAGCGGACACAATGATGGTAAGCAATGTGGGATCTGCGGCGATTTCAGCAGTATCGCTGGTGGATTCGATCAATGTGCTGGTGATCCAGGCGTTTTCTGCGCTGGCGGCAGGAGGTGCGATCGTCTGTGCACAGTATATCGGACAGAAGAATGTGAAGCGGGCAAATGAATCCGCAAGGCAGGTGCTGTTTATTATTACGGAAATTTCGGTTGTGATCAGCCTGATTTGTCTTGTTTTCCAAAAGCCGATGCTGCGTCTGATCTTTGGATCAGTGGAGGCGGAGGTCATGCGTGCGTCGGAAATTTATTTCTTTTACACGGCACTGTCCTTTCCGTTTATCGCAGCTTATGATTCGGCAGCATCGATTTTCAGGGCACAGGATAATACGAAAGGTCCGATGCTCATTTCCATGATATCCAATGTGATGAACATTGCAGGAAATGCAATGCTGATCTGGGGATTTCATATGGGTGTTGCAGGGGCAGCACTTGCAACTCTGATTTCACGTGTTTTCTGTGCAGTTGTAGTTCTGGCCCAGCTGCGTCAGGACAGGCAGCCGATCGTGGTGCGTGATTATCTGAAAATCCGTCCAGACTTCCGGATGATCCGGAGAATTCTAAGTATCGGTATCCCGTCAGGGGTAGAGAACAGTATGTTCCAGCTTGGAAAGCTTGCGATTCAGTCCTCCGTATCAACGCTCGGCACAGTGGCAATCGCGGCACAGGCAATGACGAGTATTCTGGAAAATCTGAATGGAATTGCAGCAATCGGAGTTGGCGTTGGGTTGATGACGATTGTTGGACAGTGTATTGGGGCTGGCAGAAAAGATGAAGCGGTTTACTATATCAAAAAGCTTTGTATGATTGCGGAAGTGATTCTGATCATCAGCTGTCTGAGTGTATTTGTACTGACAAAACCGATCACGATCCTTGGTGGTATGGAAAAAGAAAGTGCGGATATGTGTATCCATATGACGATGTGGATCACGATTGTAAAGCCATTGGTATGGATTATGGCATTTATCCCGGGCTATGGTATGCGCGCAGCCGGGGATGTGAAATTTTCAATGCTCACATCTTGCACGACGATGTGGCTGTGCCGTTTTTGCCTCAGCGTATTTATGATCCGGGTAGTTGGTGTCGGAGCGATGGGCGTGTGGATCGGAATGTTTTCAGACTGGACACTCCGTGGGATTATTTTTTCGTGGAGATTTCATAGCAGAAAGTGGCTGAAGCATCAGGTGATTTAAAATTCTTACATAGATTTTACATGGCAGATCCTTTGGATTTTACATACCTTTGTTAAGATTCTGTTAAAGATAAGGAATTTGGAAAGGAAGATGTAAAATGAGAAAGCTGTGGGATTTCTGGAAGAATAAAAAATATGGAAAAAAGAGTATGACAGGATGGTTTCTGCTGACGAATGCATTATTGTGTGGGGTTATAGGTGCAGCACTTTGGGGAGTTGTCAGTCTGGTGGCGTTAAAAGAAATATCCTGGCTGATCATATTTGCAGGCTATGCGATTGTTTTCCCGGGATTCCTCGGAGGTGTACTTTTTGCAATGAATGCGGAAACAACGATGGATGAATTAGAGATAAAATAAATAGACAGAGAAGCGGAAATATCAGAAATGGTATTTCCGCTTTTTTCGATACAAAATACAAATTTACAATTTTTACAGATTGTATAGAAAGAAAATACGGAAAAGACTGGTTATTATAGAGCTGATTTGGTAAAATAAAGACAATAATAAGAAGCAGGTGATGAAATATGGACAGTCAGAAGAAAGATCCGCTCTATAAAAGTTTTGGATACGCATTTGAAGGGATTGGTACCTGTATCAAAAAAGAGCGGAATATGAAGATTCACTGTGCGGCAGCGATTCTGGTAGTGATTGCCGGAGTGATATTGAAGATCTCATCGCTGGAATGGTGCATCTGCCTGACACTTTTTGGGCTTATCATGGCGCTGGAGCTGGTCAATACCGCAGTAGAAGCGGTGGTCGATCTGGTGACGGAAGAGCGGAAGCCACTTGCAAAGATTGCAAAAGATACAGCAGCAGGTGCGGTTCTGATTGCAGCAATTATGGCAGCAATCGCCGGGATTATTATTTTTCTACCAAAGGGGCTTACATTCCTTGGACTTTAAAGCAGATTGAAATTGTGAAAGGAGATAGACGTTATGGGAAGCTTAGGAGATGGAGTTAAGAAAGTATTACTTGCAGGGATTGGTACAGTAGCAGTAACTGCAGAAAAGTCAAAAGAAGTTCTGGATAAGATGGCAGAACGTGGAGAAGCAGCTGTAGAACAGGGAAAAGTTCTGAATCAGGAACTTCGCCACAATATCAAGAAGACCGTAAAAGAAAATGTCAATGTTTCTGTTAAGACATCTTCACCGGAAGAACTGGATGAGCTGCTTGACAAGATGACACAGGAGCAGATTGAACAGCTCAAAGAAAGAATTTATGAACGTGAAGCAGCAGTTTCAGAAGAAGAAACAAAAGAAGTAGAAGAAGTTGTAGAACAGACAGGAGAGACGGCTGAAACTGTTGAAACAGAGACGGCAGAGGAAGCAGCAAAAGAAGTCGAAGCAATTGAATCTGGCAACGAGGACATGAATGAGTAACAAAAACCAGCCAAAAGAGTCAAATAAATACGGTTCCAGACTGCGGGAGATGACAGCAGTCCTCAGAAAACATGGGATTACCGGTGGACTTACCCCGGAAAAGCTCCGGCTGATCCTGGAGGATCTGGGGCCGACTTATATTAAGCTTGGTCAGATCATGTCACTGCATTCCGACATTCTTCCGAAAAGCTATTGTGAAGAACTGATGCGGCTTCATTCCGAGGTGACACCGATGCCATTTGAACAGGTAGCAGAAGTGATCCGCAAGTCCTACGGTTATGAGTGGAACGAAGTGTTCCAGAGCATTGATGTGCATCCACTGGGATCGGCATCGATCGCACAGGTCCACCGGGCGGTTCTGAAGACTGGGGAAGATGTTGTCGTCAAAGTTCAGAGGCAGGGCATCTATAAGGTAATGTCCAGAGATATCAGTCTGCTCCACAAAGCGGCAAAGCTGGTCCCGCCAGGTACGATCAAGGACATGGTGGATATTAACATGGTTCTGGACGAGCTCTGGACTGTCACCCAGCAGGAGATGAATTTCCTTCTGGAGGCAGCCAGTATGGAAGAATTTGCCCAACGCAATCAGGATGTGGCTTTTGTTACAACGCCTCGGCTCTATCGCGAATATACGACCAACCATGTGCTAGTGATGGAATATATTGATGGATTTGCAATCAACGATAAAGAAAATCTGCTGGCAAATGGCTATGATTTGAATGAGATTGGAACAAAGCTTGTAGATAATTACATTCGCCAGGTTATGGAGGATGGTTTTTTTCATGCTGATCCGCATCCGGGCAATGTGCGTATCCGTGATGGAAAGATTGTCTGGATCGATATGGGAATGATGGGAAGACTTACCGAGCGTGACCGGGAACAGATCAGTAATGCAGTCAAAGGTGTGGCAGAGAATGACATCGGTCTGATCCAGGAAGCGGTGATGGCACTTGGCGAGTTCCGCGGAAAGCCGGATCAGAGCAAGCTGTATGAAGATATCAATAATCTGATGGCAAAATATGGAACGATTGATATGGGTGATATCGATATTGCGGAAGTTATGCAGGATCTGATGGAAGTTATGAAGGAAAATAAAATTTCCATGCCTCATGGACTTACTATGCTTGCAAGAGGACTCGCCAATATGGAAGGTGTGCTTGCCGAGATCAGTCCGCAGATCAACATGGTTGAGATTGCGGCGGCACGGATGAAGGAGAGCTTTCTGACGAAGGAACAGTGGAAAAAAGAGATAAAGAATGATGCAAAAAGACTGTATCGTTCTCTTCACAAGGCAATGGATATTCCTTCCCTTGCAGCAGACATCCTGCAGGGTCACATGAAAGGACAGACCAGAGTCAATCTGGATCTTCATACTTCGGATGAGCTTTCCGGGTTGCTAAGGAGGTTGGTGCGGAATATTGTAATGGGACTGTGGGTGATGGCACTTCTGATCAGTTCCAGCATTATCTGTACAACCAATATGCAGCCAAGGTTGTGGGGGATTCCGGCAATCGGTGCGTTTGGATATCTGATGGCATTTGCCATTGTAATGTATGTTTTTATCAAACATATCTTTTCAAAAAAATAAATAAACAGGGGGAAAAGAGATGCGGAAGGAGTTTTATACAGGGCATCTTTTTGATGTATATCGTTATTTTGGAGCGCATAAAGAGGGTGAAAATTTTATTTTCCGTGTGTTTGCACCATCGGCAAAAGGAGTGTGCGTATTTGGAGAGTTCAGTAACTGGACAGAGATCCCGATGTATCAGGAGGGACAGAGCGGTGTATATGTGTCAGAGCCGATTCCGGCGAAGACTGGTCAGCTGTATAAGTACTGCATTTACACAGCAAATGGCGGAAGGGTAGAGCACTGTGATCCATATGGCTTCCAGATGGAATTAAGACCAGGAGATTGCTCAATCTTAACGGATCTTTATAGTTATAAATTTAAGGATGAAAAATGGATGAAGAACCGGACAGTCGGATTTGACAGTCCGGTCAATATCTACGAGATCCATGCAGGATCCTGGAGAAAAAAAGGAGAAGGGAAGACAGACTGGTATACTTATATTGAGCTTGCAAAGCTTCTGATTCCTTATGTAAAAAAGAATCATTATACTCATATTGAGATGATGCCACTTTCCGAGCATCCTTTTGACGGATCCTGGGGATATCAGAATACCGGATTTTTTGCGCCGACCGCACGTTATGGAACACCGGATGAGCTGAAAAAATTTGTGGATGAGTGTCACCAGGCAGGAATTGGTGTGATCATGGATTTTGTTCCGGTACATTTTGCAGTCGATTATTATGGCTTGAAAGAATTTGACGGAACCTGTCTGTATGAATATCCAAATGCGGCAGTAGGTGAAAGCGAATGGGGAAGCTGTAATTTCATGCATTCCAGAGGGGAAGTACGATGTTTCTTACAGTCGGCAGCAAATTACTGGCTGAGTGAGTTTCATTTTGACGGAATCCGTATGGATGCAGTCAGCCGTCTGATCTACTGGCAGGGTGACGAGGCCAGGGGTGTTAACGGAACGACACTGGATTTTCTGAAGGTGATGAACCAGGGACTAAAGTCCCTTCATCCGACAGCCATGCTGATCGCAGAAGATTCCACCAATTTTCCAGGTGTTACCAAACCGGTTGACCAGGGAGGACTTGGTTTTGATTACAAGTGGGATCTTGGCTTCATGCACGATACACTGGAATATTTCCAGAGTGCACCAGAATACAGAAGCAGAGATTATCATAAGCTGACATTCTCGATGATGTATTATTATAATGAGCATTTTTTGCTGGAATACTGTCATGACGAAGTGGTACATGGAAAGGCAACGATTCTCCAGAAGATGAACGGAGAATATGAGGATAAGTTCCCGCAGGCAAGAGCTATGTATCTGTATATGATGGCGCATCCTGGTAAGAAGCTGAATTTCATGGGAAATGAATTCGGTCAGCTTCGCGAGTGGGATGAAAGCCGCGAGCAGGACTGGGATATCCTAAAATATCCGCTCCATGATGCATTTCACCGTTATATGATCGAACTGAACCGTATCGGTCAGGAAAATGATGCATTCTGGCATGATTATGATCCGGAGAATTTCAAATGGCTGGACTGCCATCAGGAAGAGCGCTGTATCTATGCGATCAAAAGAAAAGGAAAAAATAAGAACTTTATCGCGATATTTAACTTCTCAGACGAAGAACAGGAAGATTACGAACTGGATACCGAAGAAGAAGGAAAACTCAGTGTGATACTGGATACGGACTGGGATGAATATGGAGGAAATACAAAAAAGAAAAAGACATTGCCGGCAAAAGCAAAAAAAGGGACGCATGTGACGCTGGACCTGCCGCCGTTTTCGGGGATTTTGCTGATGAGTTAGGTGATGGGAAAGGGACGCCCGGGGCAGAACGATATTTCTGCTTTCGGGCGCGCTTTCGCTCCGCAAAAAACGCCGCGGTACTAAGTTCGGTGATACCGTAAGCGTTATCCCCTCACTAAGTGCCGGCGTTTTTTGAGGACCCGCCAGCAGAATTATCGTTCTGCCCCTGGCTGTGCTATGATACCAGAACCGCATCGGCGAAGGGGGGAAGACGGCACCATACTAAGCGCACAAAAAACTAATACCAGGGGGGACGGCATCCGCTGCGCATCGCCTGGATGTGGTGTCTGACGGGAAGTGGTGGCAATGGATTTGCAGAAGTACTGGAGGTATATTGATAAGGTATAAAGTTTACGTTCCTGAGCAACCTATCCCACTGAAATTAAAATAGTATTTTCCCAGTGCGGCAGCGAAGCGCCTCCGCACAACTTGTACTGGAGCGACAAACGCAAGCACCCATGCATTCGGAATGAACCCCATCGGAAACGTCGGTACTTAGTGAGAGGATGTCGTCAGACATCATCGAACTTAGTATCCGCTACGTTTGCGGACTAAGCGCGAGCGGGGGTGAATCCGAATCCATGGATGCGTAACTTTGTCAACCACCTACAACTTACAAACCTCCCTGTCGTAAGTCATCAGCCCGTTTATTTCATCTTCGATGTCGGAGAGTTGTGTATATACTGCTCCGCACAATCCCTGTTCTTTGAGTGGGTCGATTTCTTCAGATATAAGTTTATGATAGGCTGCCTGGAATTCTTCCTGTGAAGAGCAGATTTTATATCCGTATGTCTTGCCGGAGCAGGTATGTCCTTTGACATGGCAGGTGTAGCCTCCGTATTCGGAAATGACGAAAGCGCGGTCAGATGGAGTTACGAACTGCTTTGCAAAGTAGTTATGTTCACTTTTGAAATCTCCCTGCCGTCTGTCAAACCATCCGCTGGCGGAATCGATGAGCCGGGTGTCATCCAGTTCGCGGAATAAGGCAGTAAGCTTTTTTGAATCAAACTGTCCCCAGCCTTCATTGAAGATTACCCAGGTGCTGATGCATGGGAATGCTTTTAGGGCAGTGACAGTTTCTTTGCATTCACGGATGAATTCTTCTCTGCCATGTACATTTTTCCTGCCGAAGAGAGGATGAATCCGGTCACTGGTGTGAAGCTTGAATTTTGGAAAGAGTGCAGGCAGCCAGGTCATGAACGGAGCATTGTAGGTGCCACCGTTTACCATGTCCTGCCAGACGATCATTCCAAGGCGGTCGCAATGATAATACCATCTTGCAGTCTCGACTTTTACATGTTTACGGATCATGTTGAAGCCGAGATTTTTCATGGTTTGGATATCATAGATCAGCGCTTCATCAGATGGTGCAGTGTAAAGCCCGTCCGGCCAGTATCCCTGATCCAGGACTCCATTCAGAAAAAGTGGTTCATGGTTCAGGCAGAAGCGGGGAAGTCCTTTTTTATCCGGTTCGATGGTAAAGGTACGCATTGCAAAATAGCCGGTGACTTTATCTTCGCCTGCCTGTATCTCAATTGTATAAAGATAAGGATCATCAGGATTCCAGGGATGCATATTGTTGACGTCACAGTAGCAGGAGTAACAGCAAAGAGAGTCAGACTGATTGGTGCAGATCCCTTTGGAAATCAGGCGACCGTCCATGTCTCTGACGTGACAGACAACCGCTTCGGCATCGCTGCATCCGGAAATCGGATGATTTAAAAGAAGGGATACGTGTACCGTCTCTTTTTCATATAAAGGGGTGAGTTCCAGTTTTTTGACATAGACAGCCGGAACCCATTCCATCCATACTGTCTGCCAGATTCCACTCTGGGCGGTGTAGAACATTCCGCCACGCTTTAATTTCTGTTTTCCAACACTGTGATAAGAAGTGTCGGAACGGTCTTCAATGTGTACAGTCAGAGTGTTGCAACCCACCTGCAGAGCATCTGTGATATCAGCAGAAAATGGAAGATATCCGCCGATATGTGAGACAACTACTTTTCCATTTACCAGAACTTTCGCATACTGATCGACTGCACCAAAATGCAAGATGCACCGGGATCCGTCGGAAGGAAGGCACTTGACCGACAGCAGGCGCTCACAGAGCATTTTTTCGTGCGGCTTTAACTGGAAACCGGCACCGGAAAGAGGGGCTTCCGGAGAAAAAGGAACGAGAAGAGTTCCTTCTTTGGTTATGGTATTTTTTTTTGAAAGAACTGTGTAATTCCATTCTCCATTCAGGTTGATATATTGATCGCGGATCATTTGCGGACGTGGATATTCTTCCAGTATGTGCTGCGGATCAAGAGCTTTTCCCCAACGGGTAGTCAGTGTATGATGGGAAGCTTTTCTGGGAAAGATCCGTACACTTGCAAGTGCTGCTAAAAGATTCATAAAAAAACCTCTTTCGTTAAATATTCTTATAGTCTATTGTACCATGTGACAACAAAAACACCGCACATTTTATAGAAATTTTAGAAATGAAAACAGTGGGGAAAAACGGATTGTAAAAAAGAAAGAATCAGTTTATCATAAGAATATAAGAAAAGATGAGCTGTGAGAACACAGACAAAGAGCAGGCAGGAGGAAAGACCGATGAAAATAGTTTTAGATACACATGCACATACCATCGTCAGCGGACATGCATACAATACGATACGTGAGATGGCACAGATGGCGAAAGAGAAAGGACTGGAGGCATTTGCACTGACTGAACATGCACCGCAGATGCCGGGAACCTGTCATGAGTTCTATTTCCAGAATCTGCATATCGTACCGCGTGAAATGTACGGCGTGAGACTGTTCATGGGTGTGGAACTGAATATTATGAATGAAAAGGGAGAGGTTGACCTTCCGGAGAGCACACTTTGTCAGATGGATATTGCAATTGCAAGTATTCATGGACCTTGTTATAAAGGCGAGCGGACGGAAGAGGCAATCACGGCGGCATACCTTGCGGCAATGGAGAATCCGCTGATTCACATTATTGGACATCCGGATGACGGAAGATATCCGGTGGATTATGAACAGCTGGCCAAAAAAGCAAAAGAGACAGGAACCGTTCTGGAGGTAAATAACGGTTCGTTAAGACCTGGCGGATTCCGCGTGGATACCAGGAAAAATGATTTAAAAATGCTGGAATACTGTAAGAAATACGAAGTTCCGGTTACGATGGGAAGCGACGCACATATGGATGTAGATCTTGCAGATTACAGTTATGCGCTTCCGGTGATCGAGGAGAGTCATTTTCCGGAAGAACTGATCGTTAATACTTCTGCAGAGTTTCTGAAATCATGTATTCAGTATAAACGGAATATGTGGAAACAGAAAAAAGTGAATTGTTAATACGTCATTTACGTTAAAAAAGCCTGGATGAAAGATAGAGAAAAGACTTGATATCTAGTTTTTAATACTATATAATATCTATATTGAGGTGAAAAAGAATGACGATAAATACGGAAGATTTATTAAACAGTATCCTGGAAAGTGTCGGCAGAATTGATTATATTCATCCGGTAGATATTCCGAATATAGATTTATATATGGATCAGGTAACAACTTTTATGGAGGAACAGCTCAGTTCGACGAAGCGTTATGAGGATGATAAGATCCTGACGAAAACGATGATCAATAATTATGCGAAAAACAATCTGCTTCCACCTCCGAACAAGAAAAAGTATTCCAAAGAGCACCTTCTGGTTTTAATTTTTGTCTATTATTTTAAGAACTTGCTCTCAATCAAAGATATTGAGATTTTGTTAAAGCCACTGACAGACAAATATTTTGCTGTGGATTCGGAATTTGACATGGAAAGTATCTATGAAGAAGTCTGTAAGATGGAAAAAAGCAGGATCGGAGAGTTGCAGGATAGTATTCGTAAGGCGTATGAGACTGCTGAGCATTCTTTTGTATGTGTGGATGATGAAGAAAGAGAACAGCTTCAGAAGTTTGCCTTTATCTGTAATCTCAGTTTTGATGTGTATGTGAAAAAGCAACTGATTGAAAAAATGGTGGACGAACTTCCAAAGCCGGATAAGAAAAAATAAAAGCGTTAGCTTTTTTAAGAAGAATAAAAAAAGGAACGGATTTCAGATTTTGAAATTCGTTCCTTTTTGCTATTATGTGTTTGGCAATAGCTGTTACTATCAACTCCTGCCGGTGTCTGTAAAATTAAGATTCGGATTCTTCAGCCCCTGCCTGAAGTCTCTCAAATACCATATCGTATCCATCATTACCATAATTAAGAGAGCGGTTTACGCGGCTGATTGTTGCTGTGGAAGCACCAGTCTTTTCTGCAATCTCCAGGTATGTTTTCTGATCACGTAGCATCTTAGCTACTTCAAAACGCTGTGAAAGCGATAAAAGCTCATTGATCGTGCAGACATCTTCAAAGAATGTGTAGCATTCTTCTCTGCTTTTCAGACTGAGAACGGCATCAAATAAAGAATCGACCGCTTCTGTTCTGATTTTTCTACTCATTATATTATCCCTCCATGACAAATAATCAATAAGAGTGTGACATAAACTGCCCCATTCATTCATACAATGACATATTAGCACATTAAAATTTTAAAGTCCAGATATTTTGCAAAATTTTACAGATAAGAAAAAAGGAGCTGGATTTTTCTATTTTTACGACGAAAAATAGGGACGAGAGATTCTTTGACACCCCACTTTTTTTATAATATAATGATGCAATAGAGCCTCGAGAGAGGAGAAGAAAGAGGAATAAAAATATGAGTATTTATGATACATTAAATAACAGACAGCAGGAGGCCGTTTTCTATACAGAGGGCCCGCTTCTGATCCTTGCCGGAGCAGGATCCGGTAAGACACGTGTCCTTACACACAGGATTGCCTGGCTGATCGATCAGATAGGTGTGAACCCATGGAATATCTTGGCGATCACATTTACGAACAAGGCAGCCGGGGAGATGCGTGAGAGAGTGGATCAGATTGTTGGATTCGGTTCGGAGAGTATCTGGGTGAGCACCTTCCATTCAATGTGTGTGCGGATCCTGCGCAGATATATTGACCGGCTTGGGTATGATACAAATTTTACGATTTATGATGCAGATGATCAGAAGACACTGATCAAGGATGTGTGTAAATATTTGCAGATTGATACGAAAATGTTTAAGGAACGGTCGCTTCTTAGTGCGATTTCTTCTGCAAAAGATGAGCTTGTCACACCGGAAGAGATGACACTTCGTGCGGAAGGGGATTGGGCGAAAAAGAAGATTGCACAGGTTTATACCGAGTATGAAAAGCAGCTGAAAGCTAACAATGCACTCGATTTTGACGATCTGCTTTTAAAGACGGTACAGCTTCTTCAGACACAGCCGGACGTGCTGGAGTATTATCAGGAAAGATTCCGTTATATCATGGTGGATGAGTATCAGGATACGAATACGGTACAGTTTAAGCTGGTAAGCCTTCTTGCCGGTAAGTATCAGAATCTGTGTGTAGTTGGTGATGACGACCAGTCGATCTACAAATTCAGGGGTGCGAACATCATGAATATCTTGAATTTTGAAAAAGAATATCCGAATGCGAAAGTGATCAAGCTAGAACAGAATTACCGTTCCACATCCACAATCCTGAACGCCGCAAATGAAGTGATCCGTCACAATACAGGACGAAAAGAGAAGTCGCTCTGGACCGAGAATGGTGAGGGGGAGAAGATTCAGTTCCGTCAGTTTGATTCTGCTTACGATGAGGCGGATTATATTGTCAGTGACATCAAAGACAAGGTGAACAGTGGAAAAAGAGAATATAAGGATTTCGCTATTTTATACAGAACCAATGCGCAGTCACGTATATTCGAGGAAAAGATGGTGGTATCCAATGTTCCGTATAAGATCGTTGGTGGAGTAAACTTCTATGCAAGACGCGAAATAAAGGATCTGCTGGCATATTTAAAAACAGTAGATAATGGAAAAGATGATCTGGCAGTACGGAGGATCATCAATGTACCGAAGAGGGGGATCGGACTGACAACTATCGGAAGGGTGCAGGATTATGCAACGGAACGGGAGATCAGTTTCTATGAAGCAATCCTGGCTGCAGGATCGGTTCCGGGAATCGGACGTGCGCTTGGTAAAATCGAATCCTTTGCAGCCCTGATTGAGCATTTTAAAGCCGAAGGCGAACGCATGAGTGTAGCGGAATTGATGGATGAGATTATCGATGCAACTGGATATGTAGAAGAACTGCAGGCAGATTCTGATGAAGAAGCAGAAAGCCGTCTGGAAAATATTGAAGAGCTCCGGAATAAAATTGTTGCATACGAGGAGTCCTGTGAAGCAGAAGATGAAAAATCGACACTTTCCGGTTTTTTAGAGCAAGTGGCATTGGTTGCAGATATCGACAGTCTTGATGAGGAGACGGACTATGTGGTGCTGATGACTTTACATAGTGCGAAAGGCCTGGAATTTCCACACGTCTATCTCGCCGGCCTGGAAGATGGGATTTTCCCAAGCTATATGACGATCACGGCAGATGATCCGGCAGAGCTGGAAGAAGAGAGAAGACTCTGCTATGTGGGAATTACCCGTGCAAAGGAGAATCTGACGCTGACCTGTGCAAGACGACGGATGGTACACGGTGAGACACAGTATAATAAGATGTCCAGATTCTTAAAAGAGATTCCGCTGAGTCTGCTTTCTACCGGTGCCCTGTTCAAAAAGGAGCAGACAGAGGAGGAACCAAAGGTATCCGCTTACCGTCAGGCAAAGCAGGCATTTGCGACAAAAGCGTTCGCAGCGACAAAGCCTGCACAGCAGTTTACTGTGACCAAGGGAAAAGGTCCGGGATATGATGTGGGGGACAGAGTGCGTCATATTAAGTTTGGGGAAGGTCTGGTGACACAGATCACAGAAGGCGGACGAGACTATGAAGTGACTGTGGACTTTGATACGGCGGGCACGAAGAAGATGTTTGCCATATTTGCAAAACTGCAGAAAATTGACTAAAATTGCACTATGTGCCTAAGAAACACATTCTTTTTCGTAAAATCTGTGCAATATGGTGGAAATTATGCATGGATTTGTGGTATACTAGTTATAAACAATGAGTGAGCCGAAGCAGAGAGTGACGGCAGAAAGGGCGTGTATGGAGATGAACAGAATCGAAGAATTACTTGCAACAACGAAACTCAACGATATGATGCATAAGAAAGATGATGATCAGAAGACAACTGTTCTCTGGATTCTTGCAATTATCGGTGCGGTAGCAGCAGTTGCAGCAATTGCATATGCAGTATATTGTTTCTTTACTCCGGATTATCTGGAAGACTTTGAAGAAGATTTTGACGATGATTTCGACAATGATTTCTTCAGTGATGAAGATGAAGTACAGTAATATTAAGAAAGCAGCGAAGGCAGGAATTGTCAAAGATTCCTGCCTTTTCTATGTGAGGGTATATAGATAGATGAAAAAAGGACAGATATTAGAAGGATATATAGAAAGGGTAGATTTCCCGAATAAAGGATTTGCCGTGGTAGAGGGCGAAGAAAAAAAAGTGATCGTGAAGAATACCGTTCCGGAACAAAAAGTGCGTTTCGCGGTGAATAAGATACGAAAAGGTCAGGCAGAGGGACGACTTCTGGAAATTCTGGAGCATTCACCGGAAGAATGTCAGCCGGCATGTCCGCATTTTGGAGTCTGTGGCGGATGCACTTATCAGAATCTGCCGTATGAAAAGCAGGTGGAGATGAAGGAAGCGCAGATCCATGCAATGATGGATGCGGCGGTTGATGGTGATTATATCTGGGAGGGTGTTAAAGAAAGTCCGGTCAGAGAGGCATATCGCAATAAAATGGAATTTTCTTTTGGAGACGAATATAAGGACGGACCTCTTGCACTTGGCATGCATAAAAGAGGCAGCTTTCACGATATTGTAAATGTTACAGAATGCAAGATTGTGGATGAGGATTTCAGACGAATTATAAAGGCTGTTCTGGAGTTTGCGACAGATACAGGTCTTCCGTATTATCACAGAATGCGCCATACTGGATTTTTCCGTCATCTTCTTGTGAGAAAGGCAGTTCGCACCGGAGAAATTCTGATTGATCTGGTAACAACATCGGAGGCACAGCTAGATGAAGCCAGACTGGTGGAAAAGCTTACCGGTCTTTCTTATGATGGGAAGCTTGCCGGAATTCTTCATACAACCAACAACAGCCTTGCGGATGTGGTAAAAGATGAAGGAACCAAAATTTTATATGGACAGGATTATTTCTATGAGGAACTTCTGGGACTGAAGTTCAAGATCACACCATTTTCTTTCTTCCAGACTAATTCCCTTGGCGCGGAAGTGCTTTATGAAGCAGCAAGATCTTATATCGGTGAGACGAAAGATAAGGTAATCTTTGATCTCTACAGTGGAACCGGAACGATTGCACAGATCCTTGCACCAGTGGCAAAAAAAGTAGTAGGTGTGGAAATCGTTGAAGAGGCAGTAGAGGCTGCAAAAGAAAATGCTGCTTTAAATGGACTCGATAACTGTACCTTCTGGGCTGGAGATGTGTTGAAAGTAATCGATGATCTGGGTGAAGTACCGGATCTGATCGTATTGGATCCACCAAGAGACGGTGTGCATCCGAAAGCACTGGAAAAGATCATTGATTTTGGTGTGGAAAGAATGGTTTATATTGCCTGCAAGCCGACCAGCCTGGCAAGAGATCTGGAGATGTTGCAGGGAAGAGGATATCAGGTAGAACGGATTGGGTGTGTGGATCTTTTTCCGAGCACGGTGCATGTGGAGACGGTTGTTTTGATGTCAAAGGTGAACCCTAAGAAGTAAAAATAATGTAGTAAATAAAAGGCTTTTCAGAGAGCTATCGTTATTGAGTACGATTGGCTGCTGGAAAGCCTTTCTTTTTATGCTTGAAAATGGCTTTGTGGGAATTGGTCCATAATGCAGGGTTGACACTAGGGGATAGATAACAAGAGAAAATGAACCCTGGGGTTCACCCTATAACGATAGTAGAAATAAGAAAAACAGCGACCGGGGAGTTGGTGTCCGGCCGCTGCTTGTAAATTAACGATAATTCTTGTTGTAGAGTTCTTTGGCGTATGCCTGCATTTTCTTTACGTACTCATATGCCTGGCTCTTTCCCTTTTTCAAGTCGACCTGCTTCAGAGCATTACTGATTTGTGGGTCGTCCATCAGTAGAGAGAAGATTGCTTTAGCTTCTGGGTACTTCAAGGATACCTCGTTGATGAGATCGTCGATCATCATAAGACTGAGAACTGAGTTTTCAGTTGAAGTATTATCTGTTGGCTCCCAACCGCTACGATTAGTATCGTCGTCGCTGTTATCATCCATAAACTTGTCTAATGAAATATAACGCGAGAGGTACTGATCCTTTTCAGAACGTTCACACCCTTCACATTTATTGCACTTAGGGCAGCGGATGTATTCGCCCTTGGAATTAAGAATTAAGCATCTCTTTTTGCGAGTCGATTCAAGATACGCATCTTTTTCTTTCCAGAATCCTTCCATGTAGGATTCGACCTGATCCTTAGGGATAGCTGTGAAACCTACAAGAATCTTTCTACCGCGAATGTTCCAGGTTTCGAAGCTATCTTCGATAATTCCTTCATTACGTTTGCGAATACCATCTCTAATATCCTGATGGTAATTCTTTAAAACTTCATGTGCTAAGAATGGAACTAATGCCTCATTTTTCTTTGGTGCTACGCCATTGTAGCTCTTCTTGTTACTGTAATCATAATTTTTCTCTTCCATGTGGCTTTCCTCCTTGGGTTGACGCGGAGGAAATTCCACATGTGCGATACCTGAATATATTTGGCCATTGCCATAGAGAGTTTCCTCCTATTGGTTGGCCAGCTTGTCCTATTCAGCTGGTTTGGTTATTTAGTTGTTCATCAGATTCAGATAGGACCGTTCTTGATCAGGGAACGCATCATCTGATGATGGGCATCTTTAACGTCGGCCTCCGGACGATCAAGCAAGAATAAAAAAGTAATGCGCAAATCGGGTTTGTAGTGTATAATCAAATATGAATAACTATGATTTAATGGAAATTGCCATAATTTCGCATGACTTCTATGTGGCTTTTGATATAAACATTATCCGGGTTTTTGGACTTTTTGTCGGTGACGTAGTTTGTGAAGATGACGGGATTTATACGGGATTTTTCATTAAGACGGGATAAAGGAGTAAAAAAGTGAATTATCAAGAATTCATACAGCCTTTTTACAACTCCGAGACGAAAACAAGTGGCTTACGTGGCGTTCAATCGCAAGGAGAGACGGCAGAGTATTTTGTAGATCTAGCTTTTGCACATGAAATTCCAGAAGAGTATATTAGTCAGCCTGATACATATAGAAGGTGGTATACAGGAAGAAGCAATCCGAAATCTACTTTATGGAAAGAAATAGAAAAGGCCTTTGATGATAAGAGATTTGAGGAGTACTCGAAGGAGCTTGCATCTAAGATTGATGATGAAAGATTAATTGATTTACTTCTGGCGTATGACATAAAACTTGCCTCAGGAAAAAAAGCGAATAAGATGTATTTTGCGGAAGCATTGACGTATCAGTTCAAGGCTATTGCAAATGGGAAAGGCTCAGCGGATGAAATTGTCAAGCAGACTTACTACAGTAAAGAAAAACCCGCTGTATTCGGTGAGTACATCCGGAAGGCGAAAGAAACTTATAGCCGAATGACCGTGTTAGGCGGGAAAGAGTGCTTATTGGATGATTGTTATGTATGCAATTATATTGGCACAAAGCGAGGAGTGTTTCTTAGAAATAAAAATGGCTTAATTATAGATGCAACTTTAGAAAAATTAAAAACATTTGATCGTCGTGCTGAAACAAAAAATACATTGCTTATAGCTAATGGTGGTATGGGAAAATCACTAATGCTACAGCACTTATTTGTGGATGCTGCAGAAAAGTATTCTGAAACGGGTTTATTACCAATATTCATAGAGTTGCGAGAGTTTAGCTTTGATCAGGTAGAACTCTTCGACATTATCGTTGAGACAGTAAAGAATATGGATGAATCTTTCACACCGGAACATGCTCATCAAATGCTAACAACAGGTCGATGCCAATTGTTACTAGATGGAGTGGATGAAATAGATCCACAGGACATTAACTCTTTTCAAAGAAAATTAAGTAACTTCTTAAAGCGATATCCAGACAATCAAGTTGTTATGACTTCGCGTGATTGTGATGCGTATTCTGGAATAAAGGGATTTGTTCATTTGTACTTGCTTCCTTTTGATAAATCGCAGTCTGAGGATTTGGTTGGTAGATTACTAATTGAAGATGATCCTGCAGCAAAGAAAACAGTTAGAGAATGTATTGATGATAATTTTATAAAAAAGGACGGTGCGTTTGTCTCAAATCCAATGATGTTAACATTTGTGGTTGAAAGACATAGTACATTACAGAGTTTACGAGCAAAGCGGTACCTGTTTTATAAAGAGGCTTATGAAGCAATTGTTCTTGATCATGATAAAGACAAGACAGCATATGAAAGAATTTTCCGGAGTGTAAGTGACTCTGAGGAGTTTACCACAGTATTTCAGGAGTTTTGTGCAGTAACCTTCAGACAAGGGATATTTTCCTTTGATTCAGATACGTTCAAAATTTACTTTGAAGAATTAGAGTCGAAGAAGAGTGTCGAAAATCCTAAGAAGCTTAGGGCTCAAAGCTTCCTTCATGATGTTTGTGCCACAGCCTGCATGATGTATGAAGAAGATACAGATATTTTGTATATTGATCCAGGATTTCAGGAATACTTATTTGCCAGATACTACGCATTTGCTCCATCGAATGAGATGAAAGAGTTGTGCAATACACTTATTGATCAGTCGACTACGACCTTTAGAAGATGGTCGGCATTCCGGATGTTATATGAGTATTCAAGTGATAAAGTGGAGGTCTGTTTATTCATTCCTTTTTTAGATAGAATATTTAAAGATAGAGATGATAGAGATTCGTTCTTGCAGTTCATAAAGATTGGTTATAAGGAGCTAAGATACACGGTTCTCGATCAAGATTTGATAGAGAACTATAAAGGCGAAGCCGGAGTGATGAATCAGATGAAAACTGGTGAATTGAATGAGCCCAAAACGGTAATTCTATCTGTGATTTTGAGAGTATTGAAGCAGTTCAATTTTGTTCAAATTGTAATGTATTCACCGAAACTTAAGTATGAAAAGTTGGTGCAGAAGGTACTGCTTGGGGAATATGTTGGAGCTCACTTCGGAGAAAAAAGTGGTAATAAGTTATTATTGCGGCAGTATTTATATTCTGAGTTCTGTATGCCAACATTTTCTGAAACACATGATATTTCGCGATGCATAAAAGATCAAAGTGGAAATTGTATTTGCTTTGGAAACGAATACCTAATAAGTACAGAACAGATACAAACTAATTCACATGCATATCAAGATTTGATTGAGGAGCTTTCAAATCCAGATAACAGTCTGTACAGACTTTATGAGGTAGTGAAGAACTATTATTTACAGATAAAAGATAAGCAAAAATCTAATAAATTTAAATAATATGTTTTAAAGATTAGGAGACTTAAAAAATGAATGATATTGAAAGATGGTATAGTTTGGAAGAAATATCAAACCATCTAGGAGTCAGCAAAGACACAATCCGTGCATGGATAAGAAAAGAAACCATTCCTTTTTATAAAGTTGGGCGTCAGTATAAATTCAAAGTATCAGAAGTAGATGCTTGGGTTGAAAGCGGGCAAAGCGCAAAAGCTGACAAAAATAATACAGTGGAGGAAAACTAAGATGGCAGTGGATAATAAGAAAGAACAAGAAAGAGATGAACTTCATCGTGCAATATGGGCAATTGCTGATGAATTACGCGGGGCTGTAGATGGATGGGATTTCAAGAACTACGTGCTTGGAACAATGTTTTACAGATATATATCCGAAAATTTAACAGCATATGTTAATGCGGGAGAGATAGAGGCTGGAAATACGGATTTTGATTATGCAAAAATGAAAGATGCCGATGCAGAAGAAGCTCGTGAAGGGCTTGTACAGGAAAAAGGATTTTTTATTTTACCTAGTGAACTCTTCTGCAATGTTAGAATTCGTGCAGCGGAAGATAATAACTTAAATGAGACACTTGAAAAAGTATTTAGACATATAGAGGAGTCTGCAAAGGGAAGTCAGTCAGAAAACAGCTTTGCGGGACTGTTTGATGATTACGATGTAAATAGTAATAAGTTGGGATCAACAGTTGCAAAGAGAAACGAAAGACTGGTAAAGCTCCTTGATGGAATTGCATCTATGAATCTTGGATCAGTAAAAGATCATGATATAGATGCATTTGGTGATGCATATGAATATTTGATGACAATGTATGCCTCAAATGCCGGAAAATCAGGTGGAGAATTTTTTACACCTGCGGATGTTTCAGAACTCTTAACTAGATTAGGCACGGTTGGTAAAAAAACAGTAAATAAGGTATATGACCCGGCGTGTGGATCAGGTTCCTTATTATTAAAAGCAGAAAAGGTGTTAGGAAGAGATTCTATCAAAACAGGATTCTTTGGGCAAGAGATAAATATCACAACATATAACCTTTGCCGTATTAATATGTTCCTTCACGATATTGGTTTTGATAAATTCGATATTGAGTGCGAGGACACCCTGACAAATCCACAGCATTGGGATGATGAGCCTTTCGAACTAATTGTTTCTAATCCACCGTATTCCATTAAGTGGGAAGGTGATGATAATCCATTACTTATAAATGATCCAAGATTTTCACCGGCTGGTGTTTTAGCACCTAAAAGTAAAGCTGATTTAGCATTTATCATGCACAGCCTCTCATGGTTAGCAGCAAATGGAACTGCTGCAATTGTATGTTTCCCAGGAATTATGTATCGAGGTGGAGCTGAAAAGAAGATTCGTCAGTACCTAATTGATAATAATTTTATTGACTGTGTAATTCAGCTTCCAAGTAATCTGTTTTTTGGTACATCAATTGCAACGTGCATTATGGTAATGAAGAAAAATAAAACAGATAATAATACATTGTTTATCGATGCATCTAATGAATGTATCAAAGTTACAAATAATAATAAGCTAACAGAGGACAATATTAATCATATTGTTGATATTTTTACTAAGAGAGAATCTATTGATCATATATCGCATCTGGCAACATACGAAGAAATCAAAGAGAACGCGTATACACTTTCAGTTTCTACATATGTTGAAGCAGCCGATACAAGAGAAAAAATTGATATTACAAAGCTGAATGCAAAGATTAAAGAAATTGTAGCTAGAGAGCAGGTCCTTCGTGATGAAATAGATAGAATTATTTCCGAAATTGAGGTGAAGTGATATGAAATTATATTTAAAAAGAGAAAAATCTGGAATTGAAGCGGAGCTAGAATTTGATAAGGAAAATAACACGTATACAGTTTTAAAGGGCTCAAAAATTTCTAGTGAAATTACATATTCTGAAAAATTCAGAGGTGCTAAATCTATCGAAAAGGCTAGAGAAGGTGTAGTAGATGGAACATTACTAATCAAGGATGTTACATTTAAAAGTGCATCAACTGCAGCTAATTTTGTGACGGGAACAAGCACAAATGGTTTAAAAGTATGGAAAGATAAAAAGGGAACTACATTAAAAGAGTTGATTTCCAGCGAGGAGGTCAAGGATGAGTAAATTATCTGAGCTTATTGCTCAATTATGCCCCAATGGGGTGGAATATAAGACATTAGGTGAGTGTGGAAAATTTTATGGAGGAATTACAGGAAAATCAAAGGATGATTTTGTTGATGGTAATTCCAAATTTATCACATATAAAAATGTTTATTCCAATCCTGCGCTTTGCCTAGATGTTGATGATAAAGTTAGGATTGGTTCAGATGAGAATCAGCGTACTTTGGAATACGGAGATATTATATTTACTGGTTCATCAGAAACGCCAGACGAATGCGGAATATCATCAGTGTTAACTGTTCATACTGATGAAAAGCTATATCTTAATAGCTTTTGCTTTGTATTCAGATTTGATAATCCAGAAATGTTGTTGCCTGATTTTTCAAAACATTTATTCAGATCATCTGAATTAAGATATCAAATTGGAAAAACAGCAAGTGGTGTTACTCGCTATAATGTGTCAAAAAAGCTTATGGAAAAAGTGAGCTTCCCTGTACCTCCGTTGGAGGTACAACGTGAAATTGTCCATATTTTGGACGAGTTCACGTTACTTACAGCCGAGCTTACAGCCGAGCTTACAGCTCGTAAGAAACAATATGAATTTTATCGTAATGAACTGCTTACATTTAATGATAGTACGAAAACATTTCAGTTAAGAGACCTTGCGTCGTTCCGAAATGGAAAAGGTCATGAGAAATCAATATCTGAAAATGGAAAGTATACTGTTGTTAATTCAAAGTTCATTTCGACTGGTGGACAGGTTGTAAAACACTCTAATGATCAATTGAGCCCGTTATATAAAGATGACATTGTTATGGTTATGAGTGATTTGCCAAATGGTCGAGCTTTGGCAAAATGTTATTTGATTGAAGCAGATGATAAATATACATTAAATCAAAGAATTGGTGGATTTCATTCGCTCGATGAGAACAAGGTGATGACAAAATACCTGATGTATATTTTGGATAGGAACTGGCAACTTTTAAAGTACGATAATGGTGTTGATCAAACGAATTTGAAGAAGGATGACATTCTGAATATATCAATTCCAGTTCCGATACTAGATATTCAAAAGAAATTAGTTTATGTATTAGATCATTTTGATGCAATTTGTTCAGATTTGGACATCGGTCTTCCGGCAGAAATAGAAGCACGAAAAAAACAATATGAATATTATCGAGATTTGCTCTTGACATTTGCTGAAACGGGCAACATGCTCATGACAGACAGACAGACAGACAGACAGACAGACAGACAGACAGACAGACAGACAGAC
>ERZ773259.1035-NODE-1035-length-25812-cov-4.415965_pt1 | contig 25812 bp, 38 predicted proteins | sample MGYA00511961_ERZ773259 | MGnify/ENA primary metagenome ERZ773259 (study PRJEB29015, sample SAMEA2737775) | human gut metagenome | biome: human gut; feature: human-associated habitat; material: faeces | place: China | collected 2012 ...
AAAAATTTAAAGAAGGTGATAATTTGTACTTTTTACAAACATTAGATTTTGTAGCAAGTGCTCTTACTGTCATAAGTGGATTTGTGGCAGCAGGCTACATAATTGCAAAAGGAGCAAGGATAATTTACAAGGAGATCAGATATGAAGAGAAAACACACCAGTGACGAACGAAAGATTGAACGGAGCAGCCATCATGCCGAGATGGAGACGAGTAAGCCTCCTGATGATGCAAGTGCTGCATTTCATCGTCAGGCATATCAAAGCATCGAGGTAATGGACTACATCAGGAAAATACATAAGGGAGGTGGTGCCGGTGGACAAGCAAAAACTGAAAAAGTACATACCGAACAAAGCGAGACTTGAGCGTATAGAAGAGAGGATATCAGAACTCTGTGAGACTGAGCCGGCAGGAGAAGTGATGGGAAAGGTTCGTGGGTCAAGTAAAGATTTTCCCTATACGGAAGTTAGGACATCTGTGATGATACCTGATCCGGATGAACAGGAGCGAATAAACAAGCAGATCAGGAAAAAAGAAGCAGAACGCCTGCATGTGTTGGCAGAGATTCAAGAGGTGGAAGAGTTTCTTGACGGGATAGAGGATGCGGAAATAAAAGAGATTTTTGAATTGCTGTATGTAGAAGGGAAAAAGCAGAGAGAGGTTGCAAAACAGTTCAATATAGACCGAAGTTATGTATCAAAAAAAATCAATGGATATTTGAAACTTTCACACTTTTCACAAAAATAGTATGCTATAATTATTTTAGAGAAGTTGGAATTAACTTTTCGACTTTCCCCTCGTAACTTTGGTAGAATCAAAAAGACGTCATGGCAATAGCTGTGGCGTTTTTTCGTGGGAATAAATATGGATACATAGCTCAGCTGGTTAGAGTAGCCGCCTCATAAGCGGAAGGTCGCAGGTTCAAGTCCTGCTGTATCCAGATAGAGAAAAATGACAGATTGGAAGGTGGTGAAGTGGCAGGTTATGAAAACATAAAAGATGCAAATAACAATCGAACTCCGAGCGAACGCCGAGAATTAGCAAGAATTGCCGGCATCGAGTCGGGGAAAGCGAGAAGAAGAAAGGCTGCCATGCGAGATACAATGAATAGGTGTTTGACTATGCAGGCGCACGTTGATGGACTATCCGATGTGTTAATTGCAGACGGAGGAGAAAGTACCTACGAGGAAATCATTACGATGGCAATCATCAATCAGGCAGCGATGGGAGATGTAAAAGCCTATAATGCGATTATGAAAGTCGTGGGACAGACGGATAAATCAGACATGGATTTAGAAAATCAGAAAGCCGACACTGAGTTGAAACAGGCACGAAAACAGGCAGTTACCGGAGAAAGTGAAACAGATGAAGCAATTGATAGATTAGACAGTATCTTGGAGGAATTGAGGAACAATGCAGTTAAGCAAGAAACAGAATGAGTATATTGTAAACGCGACACACCGTTGGAATTTTAAGTCCGGTGCGGTACGTTCCGGAAAGTCTTATGTAGATACTGCATTCGTTATACCGTTTCGAATCCGGGAGAGAGCTGGCAAGCCGGGACTAAACGTCATCCTTGGAGTGTCAAAAAGCTCCATCGAGCGAAATGTGTTAGCTCCAATGCGAGAAATCTACACAGATAAGCTCATTGGAACAATTAACAGTCAAAACATAGCAATGGTTTGCGGAGAGCCTGTATATTGCCTTGGCGCAGAAAAGGTAAGCCAAGTGGCAAAGATTCAAGGTGCGTCAATTAAATACTGCTACGGAGATGAGGTGGCAAAGTGGAACAAGGAGGTATTCCAAATGCTTAAATCTCGTCTTGATAAGCCGTATAGCTGCTTCGATGGAAGTTGCAATCCTGAGCATCCAACACATTGGCTAAAAGAGTTCTTAGACAACGATGAACTGGATATCTACTTGCAGAGATACACAATATTCGACAATCCGTTTCTCCCGAAAGAATTTGTTGAGCAACTCTGCAAAGAGTATGAGGGTACGATTTACTACGACCGTTTAATTGTTGGTCTATGGAAGAGGGCAGATGGAGCAATTTATAAGAAATTTGCAGACAATCCGGATGCGTTCCGATGTGAAGTGGTGGACGAGCTGAAAGATGATCCGGAAGTAAAGCAGTTCCGGAAAGAGGATATCACATCTATTGAAATAGGGTTAGACTTTGGTGGAAACCAGTCCGGGCACTCCTTTGTTGCAAGAGGATATACAGATGATTATAGAGATGTGATTGCGTTAAAGTCTCGCAGAATCATGGCAAAGGATGAAAATGAGGATATTGACAGTAATATGCTGGACAAGTTGTTTTGTGAGTTTGTACAGGAAGTGATTGATCAATATTCGGTTATCGACAAACATGGAGATTATGTGAGATATTGCAACGTAGAAGGAGTTTACTACGATAATGCAGAGACTGTACTTGGCAATTCTATTCGCAATGCAGTAGAGAAAAAGTTTCCGTGGATATCGGTTCGCAAGGCAAGAAAAGCAGCAATAAATGACAGAATCAGATGTACCGTCAGGCTTATGGGAGCAGGGCGGTTTTTTATTACGAGTGATTGTGAAAGTTTAGAAACAGCCTTTGAAGATGCAGTATGGGATAAAGAAGTAAAGGACAAAGACGAACGCTTGGATGATGGCAGTACAGATATCGACAGTTTGGATGCATTTGAATACACGATAGAACGAGATATGAAATATCTGATACAAGAGGTGGAAGATGATTGAAAAAATATGGAATTGGATTAAGGGGGTGACACAGATGTTCACGATGACTACAGTACAGAGATTGGTCGGCGGAGAGGTCGCCTTAACAGAGAAGATGTCAGTTAAAATAAATGAATGGAATGCAATGGTTGCTGGGAATGCACCTTGGTGTGAAAACAGTGATTATATCACATCGCTCCGTATTGAACAGGGGATTTGCAGAGAATTTGCAGATGTTGTTTTGAACGAAATGGAAGTGTCGGTCAACGATGAAAAAATGAATGAGATTCTGCAGAATGCGATTGAAGATTTGAACGAGAATCTTCAAGATGGACTTGCGCTTGGCTCTTTTATCATTAAACCGATAGGGACTGATAAAGTCGAGTATGTTACCGCGGATAAGTTTATACCGATTCACTTTGATGATACTGGAAAGCCTGATGATTGCATGTTTATTCAAGTGAAAAGACGTGGCGTATCGAATTATTACATCAGAACAGAAAGGCATGATATCAGAGGCGGAAATCTCCGGATTCGCAATAAAGCCTATAAGAGTACATCACCAAGTACGGTTGGCATGGAAATCCCACTTGCATATGTGAAAGAATGGGAGAATTACCCGGAAGATGTTACGTACAACGGTATGAAAGAGATGGATTTTGGCTATTTCAGAGTGCCATTAAAAAATAAAATTGACGATTCTCCTTGCGGGGTATCTATTTTTGAATCTGCTGTTGAACGTATTAAAAAGGCAGACGTACAAGGGGCAAGACTTGACTGGGAATTTGAATCGGGAGAGCGTGCGATACATGTAGATGATCGTGCATTAAATAACGCAAATGGAAAGGGTAAAGGTTTTCTTGCAAAGCTGAATAAACGATTATATCGCGGTTTTAAACTTGATGCAGGAAAAGACGCTGAACTTTTCAAAGAATTTTCTCCGGAGTTAAGAGAAGAAGGATTCATTAACGGTTTGGAAAAGTATTACAGGCAGATTGAGTTCTCTGTTGGTTTGGCTTACGGAGATCTGTCTGACGTGCAATATGTCGATAAAACGGCAACAGAAATCAAGACATCAAAGTCAAGGAAGTATAATCGCGTAACTGCAATACAAGATAAGTTAAAGACGTGTCTGGAAGACTTAGTAGCAGGCTTTGCGTTTTACAATGGATTATACACTTCTAAATATGAATTTAACTGTAAGTTCAATGATTCTATTCTGACAGATGAAGAGGCTGAAAGAAAACAAGATATGGCGGATGTAGCAGCGGGATTCATGCATCATTGGGAATACCGTATGAAATGGTATGGTGAGGATGAAGAGACAGCAAAGTCGAATGTTCCGGCGCAGAATAATGTCATGGAGTAGGTGATCTGATTGAGGGAAGATTACAAGAAACAATTATCTAGTCAGATTGAGAAACACTTCTCTGATTTGGAAATGCGGATCATGGAAGATATTGTTCGACGAATCAGACAAACTGGGGAAATTACAAGCACAGCAGACTGGCAGATAAACCGGTTACGAGTTTTAGGGTATTCCTCAGAAGATATCGAGAAAATGCTAAAAGAGACTCTAAATAAATCCTATCCGGAGATGTTTGAACTGTATGATAAAGTCATTGACTGGGAATATGTTCGAAATAAAGACGTATACGAACAGATCAATGCAGAGTTTACCCCTTTTGAGGATAACGAGGAGTTGCAGCAGATTACAGAAGCTCTGATTCGTCAGAGTGAAGATGAGTTGCAGAATATTACAAAGTCTCTTGGTTTCTATCTTGATTATGGAACCGGGAAAAAGGTTCTTACACCACTTGCACAGGTTTATCAAAAGTATCTTGATGCTGCCTGTATGGATATTGTGTCTGGGGCGTTTGATTATAACAGTGTCTTACGAAGAGTTGTAACGCAGCTGACTAACAGCGGACTGAGACAGATAGAGTATGCATCTGGCAGAGCAAACCGAGTTGATGTGGCAGCACGTAGAGCGGTTATGACAGGGGTATCACAATTGTCTGGAAAAATATCCGAAATGAACGCTAAAAAACTTGGAACAGAGCATTTTGAGGTGGAATGGCATGCTGGAGCCCGTCCAACTCATGCGGTGTGGCAAGGAAGAGTTTGGAGCAAAGAAGAGCTTAGAACTGTATGTGGACTGGGAAGTGTTACCGGATTACTTGGAGCAAACTGTTATCACACTTATTATCCTTTTATTCTTGGGATATCTGCAAGAAACTGGACTGACGAGTGGTTGGAAGAGCAGAATCGCAAGGAGAATACTCCAAAGACATTTAACGACAAAGAATACACCTTGTATGAAGCAAAACAGCGTCAGAGACAGATGGAAACATGTATGAGAGCACAGCGAGAAAAAGTGCAGCTATTAAAGCGTGGCGGTGCTGATCAGGATGATATCATGATTGCGAAAGCAAAATATCAAGGACAGCTCAATGAATATTCAAGATTCTGCCGAAAGATGGGTCTGACAGAAGAACGTGAGCGTATATATTATGATATGCGTGGAAGAATAGCAACGAATACGAAGATGCAAAATGCACGGTACATTTCTGATATGATTCGGAATGCTGACAGAGATTCAAAACAGTATTATCGGTACAAAAATATCATCGGAGACGATGCGGGAAGTCTTGCAGATTTCCGTCAGATGAAGTACAATAATCCTAAGAAATTTGAAATTTTGAGCAAGAAAGTTGATACTTACTCGGAAATCAATAAAAAGGACTGGACGGCAGAGTTTAAGCAGAAATCAAAAGAAGCATACGACAGATTTAGCGAGGAAGATATTTATTTGTCGGTTCACGCTTTGAGTCGACTTCCAAGGTTAAATAAGCCGGGTCTTCCGGTTGTTACAGAGGAAGAACTGGTGAAGTTTATTAAAGGGAAGCCGAAATATACAGAAGGTGAGAGCAAGTTGATATATTTCGATGCAGAGAGACAATTGGTAGTAATAAAGAACAAAAATACTCAAGATATAGTATCGGTCGTGCGAAGTAAAAACTTGAAAGGGGAATGGAAAAATGTTTGAAAAAATGATGGATTATATTAAAGATTTTTTAGATAATACGCCAGACGATATCTATGATTTTTCCTGTGATTTAGAAGGTCTTTTGATTGTGCATTATGATGAAATGTATGCGGAACAGCCAAGAGCAACAGAGATACTGAATGATGAAACCCCTTATATATGTGCATTAGGAGAACCAGGTATGAAACCAGAAGAAATTGAGGATTTCAAAAGAAAATTGAAGATTGAATACGATAGAGCAATGAAAGCAGTTGTATAGATACCACCCATTCTTCGGAGTGAGTGGTATTTTTATACTCATTTTTAAGGTGGATGCCTATGAAACAATATTATACAGTACCAAAAGATGCGGATATGTTAGCGCCAAAGTGGCTGACTACCCGCATTAATTATTATTCGATAAAATTTGTCTATCACATAGATGATGGAATATCAAAATTGAAAGGGGTGAGGATAGGTGATCAGATTGCAAAAGTCGGAGACGTGCTTATGTTTGACGGTAAGAGGATATCCATAGAAAGGCGGTGATCCAAACATCTCCCATTGAGGCGCAGGGTTATGCGTCTTATTTTATTGTCTTTTTCCGATAGACGTAAAAGAACGGAAGAAAGGAGTACGAGAAAATGAAGAAAGAAGAGTTGATTGCACTAGGAGTATCAGAAGAACAGGCAGAGAAGATTGTATCCTCTTGGAATGAAACACTAAAAGGATATATTTCAAAAGCAGAATTTGATACGAAGGTGCAGGAATTAGAAACAACAAAACAGCAGCTTGACACAGCGAATCAGACAATTGAAGGATTCAAGGATTATGAGGATGTGAAAGCGCAAGTAAATGAGTACAAGACAAAGTTTGAACAGTCTGAGCAGGAAAAGGCTGATATTCAAGCGAATTACGAATTTACAGGGAAATTGCAGGAAGCAGCTAAAAAAGCAGGAGCAAGAGCTTTAAAAGCAGTTATGCCGTATTTAGATGTGGAATCATTGAAAAAGTCACAGAATCAGGATGCTGATATTGCAGCCGCATTTGAAACAGTGAAAAAAGAAAATGCTTTTCTATTTGGCGTAGATGAACCTATCAACCATCCAACTGGTCCAACAGGTGGAGAGAATGGAAATCAGCAGACAACAGCAATTCGTGCAGCGATGGGATTGCCGGAAGAAAAATAAGAAAAGAGAGGTAGAAGAGAATGAATAACATTGAATTATCAACAATTTATCTGCCAATGTTAGATGAAAAGTACAAGGCAGAGGCAAAGACATCGGTACTTGATGGAGACGAAACAGTTGCGAAAAAAGGCGGAAACGGAGAAATCAAGATTGCAAAACTTGATATGTCAGCTCTTGGAGATTTTGACAGAAAAAGCGGATACACAAAGGGAAATACAACTTTGACATGGGAAACTGTGAAATACGATAAGGAACGTTCGCAGGATTTAAGAATTGACCGTTTGGACAATGCGGAATCATTGGGACTTCCATTTGCAAAGCTGTCAGGAGAGTTTATGAGACTTCATGTAGCACCTGAGACAGATGCGGCGAGAATTGCGAAGATTGCAGGAACAGCAGGAATTGGAAAGAAAGAAGAGACATTAGATACAGGAGATGCGGTAATAAAAGCTCTACGCGCATGTACAAATGAAATGGATGAAAACGAGGTTGTGGAAGGAAACAGAATTTTGTTTATTACACCAACACTTCTTGGCATGCTGGACGACATGGAATCGTACAAATCAAAAGGTGTGTTAAACCGCTTTTCCCAAGTAATCAAAGTGCCACAGACGAGAATGTACACAAAGATTGATTTAAAAGATGGAAAAACGGAGTATGGATTTGTAAAAGCAGCAGACGGAAAAGAAATCAACTTCCTTTGTGTGGAAAAATCAGCGGTTGTTTCTGCAATGGAACAGTTTGTTAAATATTTCAGTCCAGATCAGGATCAAGATGGTGATTCTCACGTATTTAAGTACAGAAACTATAATCTGTATGCACATTGCTATGAGAATAAGCTGGCTGGCATCTATTGTTCATGCAAAGCGGGGGAATAGTACCCGCTCCTGATGCAGCCTTAATTGGTAGCGGGGAAATTGGTAAGGCAAAGGTAGGAAAATCAAATAGGAGGTAAGTATTATGGCTTATACAAAAACAACATGGAATGATGGGGATGTTATTACAAAGGAAAAAATGAATAATTTGGAAACAGGAGTAGAGACAGCCAATAATGGAATTCCATTGAATGCAACAAAATCAAAAGCAGGACTTGTAAGACAGGCTACATTGGTGGCTGAGGCGGCAGGGGAGAATGTAACAAAAGCGGAATTTAAGGCTTTGCTGGACGCGCTGAAAGCCGCTGGAATTATGGCAAGTACATAAGGGAGTTGATCGTATGGCAATTGTAGATTACATCTATTATGTAGGAGAATATGGTGGAAATACTGTTCCAGAAGAAGAATTTTCAAAAAGTGAGAAGAAAGCAGAAGCATATTTAAAAAACATAACTCATGGGAAATTGACAGCAGAAAACGTTTCTGAGTATGAGAATGTAAAAGATTGCATCTGCGAAATGGCGGAAACAGTGTTTCAATATTCTCACGAAAAGAAGGAAAAGAAATCTGAATCAATCGATGGATATTCTGTTAGCTATGTGACAGAGACTACAGACGGGGACAACTCTGTTGCAGTGATGAAAAGGAAATTGTATTCGATTGCGAGATATTGGCTCTTAAATACAGGACTTTTATATCTGGGGGTGGAATAATGCTGACGAATACAGATATTACCATTTACAGCCGAGAATATGACCCGTCTTCTTGGCTTGATAAGTGGAAGAGAACTTACATATCAGAAGCATGGTGGTTTAAAGAAGAGAAGTCATCGGTTACTACAGACGGTTTGAAATCTGCAGATGTGTACACGGTGCGGGTACCTGGAACAAAAGTAAAAGTCAAGAAAGACGATTATATCGTAAAGGGAAATTGCCGAATTGACATGCAAACAGTAAAGGACTTGGATGGGTGCGAAAATATGCGAGTAACATCTGTAAATTACAATGCATTCGGTGATACTCCTCATGTAAAGGTGGTAGGCGCATAATGGCAAAGGGAAAGAAGAAATTCGAGATTGTAACACCTAGGGGAACAGTGTATGCACAAGCCAGTAAAGGCGGAAAGGTTAGTTCAAAGTTGGAGTGGAATCCCGAATTTGCACCGAGCAAAGAGAAAGGATTTTCCAATGCGCAGGAGTTTGTTGATTCCGAATGCATTCGTAGAATGAATCCGGAGACTCCACGGCGCACGGGTGTATTGATTAAGTCAGCTACGCTTGGAACGGTTATAGGCAGCGGAGAAATCAATCAGATTGCACCATATGCCCGTAGACAATATTATGAGCATAAAGAAAAGTCATATTGGTTCGAACGTATGAAAAACCGTCACAAAGATTCCATTTTGAAGGGAGCCGCACAGTATGTCAAAAATCATTGAGAACATTAGGAGCTTTATTCTGGAGTGTCCGTTTCTTCAAGATTACCGAGTTAACGTAGATTATCTGGGAGAGAATATGGAGTATTCCATTGATCCTCTCCCGTGCGACCCGATTATTCAAAAATACGTTGATGGCGGTGCGAAGAAACAGTTTCAATTTGCTTTTACCAGTCGAGAGCGATACGATCAGGACACTCGCATCAATATTGATAATAGTGGATTTTATCAAGAATTTGACGAATGGCTGGAAGAGAAAAGCTTCGCCGGAGAGCTGCCCTTACTAGAAAAAGGGAAAAGTCCGGTTAAAATAGAAACTTTAAACAGCGGTTATTTATACGATGTAGACGGAGACAATGCGAGATATCGTATAGAGTGCCGCTTGATTTATATACAGGAGGTATGAAAATGGCAGTAACCAAAGAACAAAAATTGGTAAATCGTTCGCAGAGAGTTGCTTTCATGAATACGGATACAACTGGAGGAACTGCTAAATTCGAGAGAATGACAGGGTTTACGTCTATGACGAATGCAAAGAATCCGAAAGAGTATTCAAGGCAGTATGTAGATGAAGATTCTGAAAGAGCGGACGTAGTTGGCTATGCTCCGTCTATTGATTATTCATTTGACAGGTATTCAAATAACCCGGTGCACGAGAGAATTGCATCGATCCACGATGGGGAAAAACTAGGAAGTGACACACATGTGGATATTATTGTCGTAGATCTTTTTAAAAAGAGTACGACGGGTGACAAATTTTACGCAATCAAACGTACATATGCGGTAATTCCGGATTCTGATAGCGATGGAACGGATGCCCTTATTTATAGCGGTTCATTTAAGTCGGTATCTGAACTTGAGGAAGGTTATGTTACGTTTGCTGGAGAGGGTAGAAAAGAAGCAACATATACAAAAGGCGATTACAACGCAGCAGAATAAGGAGGAGAGCCAATGAGCCAGTGGAAATATAATAACGTGGAACTCGAAATCGATATGGAAGATGTAGAGTTCCAAGAAAGATATGAAAATGCATTTAACATAATGGAAGAGGAAGAGAAGAAGATTAAAAAAGACGGTAAAGTCTCAGAAATAACGAAAGCGTATTGTAACCTCTTTTGGAATTTATTTGATAATATCTTTGGATCAGGAACAGCCGACAAATTATTTGAAGGAAAGGTTAATTCCAGACTCTGTGACGAGTGCTACGATTCTTTTCTTTCTTTCTGCAAAGCACAAGTAGTTCAAGTTGGAAAGAAACGTGCGCAAAGGTTGTCTAAGTACAATGTTAATACTACAAGGAAGTGATCTCTGTGAATTTATTCTATGAAGAATATCCGAAGACACTAGAGATATGTGGAGAACCAATCCCGATTGTTACTGATTTTAGAGAGTATATAAAGCTGCTCGACATGATCAAGGACGAAGAGGTAAGTGACGAAGAAAAAGCATTCCTTTTGTCAGAATACTTCTTGTTGGAAGTTGGTGATTTTGAAGAAGCGATATTAAAATTGAGCAATTTCGTGGCTATGTGTGAAGTGAACGAAGGCGGAAATAGTAAAGGAAATGCTAAACCGCTTTTCTCATTCCGTGCAGACTATCCATACATTATGGCGGGATTTTTACGCGATTACGGGATTGATTTAAGCGAAATAGAATATCTGCACTGGTGGAAATTTAGGATGCTGTTTGAGGGGTTATCCGAGGATACTGAGATTAAACAGCGCATTATGTACAGAGGGATAAATTTGGAGGAAATAAAGGATAAAGACGAGAAAAAGAGAATAAGGAAGATTCAAAATGCAATTCGCCTTCCGGAAGAGATTTTAACAGATTATGATATTGGAAATGCGTTTGCGTAAGGGGTGATATTTTGAGAATAAAAACTCCAATTTTAAGGAGAGATTGGGTGAAGTGCCCATATTGTGGATGTAAACTCGCGATCGCAGACAATACCGCGAGATGTGAAGGTATTTATATTAAATGCAGGGTATGTAAAAGAGAGATTGAGATAAAGAAATAAAGCACTTTAAATTGAGCCATTGAGCCTGTGCTATTCGCAGAAAGGGAGTGAATAGTATGGGCTATGATGGCTCATTGAAATTTGATACAGAAATTAGTGAAAAAGGTTTTAACAAAGGAATAAAGAATTTAGGAAATATCGCACAAGGTGGTTTAAAGGTATTAGCTGGATCTGTTGCGGGAATTGCTGCAGGATTTGGAGTAATGACAAAATCTGCACTGGATTCGTTTGCGAGCTTAGAGCAGAATATCGGTGGAGTTGAAACCCTATTTAAAGACAGTGCGCAAAAAGTAATAGATAGTGCTGAGAATGCTTATAAAACTGCAGGACTTTCTGCTAATGCTTACATGGAAACGGTAACAAGTTTTTCGGCGTCGCTATTGCAGTCGTTGGGAAAAGATACCGAAAAAGCGGCGGATTATGCAGACAGAGCAATCATAGATATGTCCGATAATGCCAACAAGATGGGCACAAGCATGGAGATGATCCAGAACGCCTATCAGGGATTTGCAAAGCAGAATTACACCATGTTGGATAATCTAAAACTTGGCTATGGTGGAACTGCATCTGAAATGTATAGACTTTTACAAGATGCAGCAAACTTGAACGAAGAATTTGCAAGCACTGCAAAATTTTCAATGGATTCAAAGGGACATTTAGAAGCTAATTTTGCAGATATTACAGAAGCGATTCACATCGTCCAAACAGAAATGGGGATTACCGGGACAACAGCAAAAGAAGCCTCAGAGACAATATCCGGTTCTATCGCATCTGCGAAAGGAGCTTTTGATAATTTTCTAAATGGAACTGGATCGCCAGAGGCTCTTGCAGAATCTATGGTGACAGCTGGGAAAAATGTGCTGAAGGGGTTGGGCGAAATTGTTCCGCGGCTCTTGCAGACGTTGCCGGAAGTGGGAAAGTTAATCCAAGAAAACCTGGTTAATTCATTGTCCGGAGATAGTATGCAGAAGATAGTGGAAGCAGGAAAAAACGCTGTCATGTCTTTAATAGACGGGATGCTTGCTTCTGTTCCAACTATCATTCCAGTTGCTTTGAATTTTGTAAAGCTTATTGCGGATACTGTTATAACAAACGTTCCCACATTAATTCAAAAAGGTTATGAATTACTTAGTAATTTGGTTGATGGATTTGTGAAAGCAATTCCTGAAGCATTGCCAAAGATTCTTGATTTTGTCCAGGGAATAGGAGATAAGTTAGCAGAAGCTGCGCCGATATTAATTCAAAAAGGATTTGAACTACTACAAAAACTGGTTGAAGGGATCATAACAGCGGTACCAATTTTAATTTCGCGCGTTCCGGAGATTATTTCTACATTCGCAAATATCATCAACGATAATTTCCCGACTATATTGATGAAAGGCGCTCAACTTTTAGGTCAATTGGTACTTGGATTAATTCAATCGATTCCGACGCTGATTGCGAATATCCCGAAGATTATAAGCGCCATTGTGGACACGTTGATGGCATTTCAGTGGCTTAATCTTGGACGTGGCATTATTAAATTTTTAGGCGATGGAATTGGTGCAATGAAAGATTTTGTCGTCAAAAAAGGATTTGAAATTTTAATCGGTCTAAAAAATACACTGATGAATTTGCCGTCTACACTTGCAAATATCGGAAGAACTGCTGTTTCAGGTCTTGGAAATGCAATCTCGGCAGGAATTAGCTGGGTGAAGAATGCAGCAGGAAATATTGTTTCAGCGATTGTTAATACAATCAAATCAATACCAGGGGGAATGCTTTCTATAGGTAAAGATATTGTAAAAGGCTTGTGGAATGGTATTTCTGATATGACAGGATGGGTAATTGATAAAATCCAAGGTTTCGGAGAATCTGTGCTTGGTGGAATTAAAGACTTCTTTGGAATTCATTCTCCGTCAAGAGTTATGCGAGATGAAGTTGGAAAATATATGGCTCAAGGTGTTGGTGTTGGGTTTGAAAAAAATATACCTATAAAGCAAATGACTGCAGGCATGAAAAAAGCAATTGGCAAGATACAGACTGCAGCTATAGGAGTAACGTCTACGATGCCAATGACCGCGAAAGTTGCAATGAAAGCAGTGACAAACAACTACACGGATACGCAGATAGACTACAAAAAGATAAAGAAAGCTCAGCTAGAGGCTAATAATGAGTCAAACGAACGACCTGTTATTTTAAATGGTAGACAAGTTAACAGAGCATTAAAGGATGGAGGTTATGTACTGGCATGATAGTTAGATATGTAAATCATAATGGCACAGAAGTGAATCTTAATAAAGAACCATATAAGATGCTGGTATCTGACCTTTTAGATTATGAATGGGAAGTGTCTACAACATCTAATAGAATTGTCGGATTTGGATACACGGTAAGGGAAAAAGCATTAAATATTGATGTGCATCGCAGTAAATCAGCTGGAGCGCGAGAAAATATGAATGCTTTGACAGAAATCTTTGAAACAGATATTCTGTCGGGAATCCCCGGACGGTTATATATCAACGATCAGTACATGACTTGCTATATTAAGTCATCGGAAAAAGATAATTGGGGTGCAGATCAGATTATACAGTGTGAGTATGGAATTATAACCGATTTCCCATTTTGGATTACCGAAACCGAGTTCTCCTTCAAAATATCGGATATTACATCTACGGATAACAAGCGATATCCTTATAAATATCCATACAGGTACGCAAACGGAATGAATAATACATATATTATCAATCCGCATTTTACAGAAGCAAACTTTAAACTGAGAATATATGGACCGGTTGTTAATCCACAGATCGGCATCGGCGGATATCCGTATCTCGTAAATATCGTACTGGAAGAAGGAGAATATCTCGAAATCAACAGCATGAAAGAAACAGTAGAGAAAGTAGCTGTAAATGGAGAGCGTGAAAGTGTTTTTAATAACCGTGCAAAAAAGAAGAGTATTTTTAAGAAAGTCCCTCCAGGAAGACAGGAAATTGTATGGTCAGGAACGTTTGATTTTGACTTGCTGATCTACGAAGAGAGGAGCGAACCAAAGTGGCAGAATTAAAATTTATTGCAGCTACTCCCTTTGGAGAGGAAATTGACTACATGAGCGAGGTGCGTGAGATTGATGTTGATTTAGGTGATACGAATGACTTCCAATTCCAGTTGCCAGTTTCCGAATGGACAAAGAGAAAGTATTGGTATGAAAATCGTATTTTTATACCCGACACGGAGTATGGCGGAATCATCGATGATATACAGTCCGATGGATACGAGCTGACTTTTAGTGGATTGACATGGCGAGGATTGTTGATGCGAAAAGTCGTAGAGCCACCAACTGGACAGGATCATCTTGTGCTGAATGGAGAAATAAATAGTATATTGCGAGACTTGATAAAGGACCGATTCGATGGTCTTTTTTTCGTTCCGGAAATCTCTACTGATGTGATAGTTAACAACTGGCAGGTGGACAGATACGTGACACTCTACGATGCAATGGTAAAGTTATTGACAGCGCATAAGCATCGCATGCAGATTGTCTACGTGGAACCCGATGGACTGGACTATGGATATGTAAGTCTGCAGGCAGTGCCAATAAAGGATTATTCGGAAGAGTTAGAATATTCTCAGGAATCCGAACAGATATCTCTTACAATAGAAGATTACAGGGGCGGAATAAATCATTTGGTTTGTGCCGGCGAGGGACAAAACGAAGAACGTGTGGTATTACATCTTTACGTGCAAGAAGATGGTAGTATTGGCAAGACGCAGTTTTATAAAGGCTTGGCGGAGCGTGCAGCGGTTTATGATTTTTCAAGTGCAGATCTAGCACAACTGGAAAAAGATGGAACAAGCCGATTAAAAGAACTGCAGAACTACAAAAAATGCAATCTTGCAGTAGACGATGGAGACTACGAAATTGGAGACATTATCGCTGGTTACGACACCGTGACAGAAACATACGTACAAAAGCCGATTATCGGAAAGATACTGAATATACAAGGAAACACTGTGAAAATCGAATATAGAGTAAAAGGAGATGATTAGATGGGATTTAAAGGACTTACGTTAAATACACCGCCGGAAGAGACAGCACATATTTACGCAGAAGACGATGCTGCTATCTTCCAGTCTATTGTGGGGGGAGATGGAGTATTCACGCTCGGCCAGCAGTGTAAGGCAACTACACTCAGCAACAACAAAGTGAGAATTGCAGATGGTGTTCTGATTGTAGGTGGACATTTTGCGAGAATACCGTATGGAGAATACGAGGACTGCGAAATTGCAAATGGAGAAACAGGAAAGAAAAGAAATGACTTTATTGTAGCGGTGTTTGAAACAACCGGAACAGGTGGAATTGACGAGATGCACTGCACTGTAAAAAAAGGAGTTGCAGGGGCTACAGCGGTGGATCCGGAGCTTAAGCAGGACGATATTTACAACAACGGAAAAATCAGAGAGTTACCTCTTTACAGGGTAAAAATCGAAGGATTAAGTATCGTTGCTGTAGAGCAAATGTTTAAACTAAAATCTGATATGTCTACGCTAAATAAAAGATTGTCCGAGTTAAAAGATTATGTGATCGAAAGCGGCAAAGCCCAAATCGCATCAACGAGCAGGTATAACTACTACGAAAAGTACGCAAGTGGAAAGCTAGTGCAGTGGGGAGTAGCAAACTACTCGTATACGGATGGTTTTGGAAGAATGACTTATCCAATACCTTTTTCCGGAAGTACAGATAATTATATGCTGTTTGTGCAAGGACAATATATGTCCGGGAAAGTTGTCGAGATAATGGTAGCATCTAAACATTCAAACAGCCAAGGGTATGCGTACTCACGATATACAGATAACAGCAAACCAGATACACATAATTTTGACTGGTACGCAATTGGGCGTTGGAAGTAGAAAGGAGAACAGTATGGAATTAATTTTTGCAGATGCAACAAAAATACAAATTCAGTCAGCACAGGAGACAGGCAAAAAATTAGAAATTAAGGTTATACAAGTTGCGCCAGCGCAATTGCGGGAACTCTTTACAGACCCGGTAAAGACAAAAATCATGCGCATCACAGAACGCGAACAAAATATTGCCGAATACGAGGGCTATACGGAGTTTTACCGCACGGAAGAGTACACAGGTGGAATTTATGGTGTAGTTATTAATCAAGTTGGAAAGAGTTCGGAAGAACGGATAAAACAGCTTGAAACGGAAAACGCAGCGTTAAAAGAAGCCTTAGTAAATGCAAATACGCAGATTACAGACCTGCAGGGCGCCATCTGCGAACTATACGAAATGGGGGTGCAGAAATGATCTACATTGCGAAAGTGTATGCGGATTTAATCCGGAAAGAAGAAAAGAATATCGAAGACGTACCTGAGAAAATCCGAGAACAGGTAAGAGAAATCCTCGCAGATCAGGAGGGATAAGATGGTAATAGCAAATTTTAAAAACGACAGCCATCCGATTGTGTACGGGGCGTCACAATGGAATTACGGAGAAGTGTTGCGAATACAAGGGCTGAATCTTCCGAAAGCGGTAGAAATCCACTTCTCGTTAGAAAAAACTGCAGGACAGGCGATACCACGAATCGGCACAACGAAAGATGGAGTGACGGATGTGGTAATACCAGATAGCCTACTTGAAAATGAAGGTGAATTACAGGATTACTTTGTATACGTATGGATTTATCTCACGGATGCGACCAGCGGGCGCACAGAACACAGTCTTTCGCTGAAAGTAAAAGCTAGATCTAAACCGGAGATTCCGGGTGGAGACGACAATGCAGATCCGTTTCGGGAGGCGATTGAAGAAGTCAATAACGCTGCTGATCGTGCAGAGACAGCAGAGAAACAAGCCGGAGAATATGCAGAGCAAACGAAAGCCGATGCAATTAAAACCGGAGAAGATAGAACGGCAATTGCAGAAATGGTCGAATCTGTATCCGGCATCGGAGAACAGGTCGAAACTGTAAAAGAGTATAAAGAACAGGCACAGACAGCCGCAACAAATGCTCTGTTATCCGAGCAAAAATCAGAGCGGGCAAAGGAATTAACTTTGCAAGCACAAGCAGGTGCAGAGACAATGGCAGACGAAGTAGAGCAACACGCTCTTGAAGTCGCAGGAGACAAGTCGGAAGTGGAACGACTAGCGACACAGGTGCGACAGGATAAATCCTCCGTGGAGCAGACAAAGACAGCGGTGGATAAAACAGCACAAGACTTTACACTTACGGCACAGCAAGCGCTTGCAGACGTAAACAATGCTGGACAGACACAAAGCGAACGTGTCCAGCAAGTCGGACAAGATGCGATTGCAGATGTAAATACCGCAAAGAAAAATCTTGATGTAGCAATCAGTGAAGCAAACACAGCAAAAAGTCAGTTGTCGGATGTGATTACCAGTGCCGGAAAGGTAAAAGCGGATTTATCGGAAGTCATTACACAGGCAAATACAGCGAAAACAAAACTGGATGCTTCCGTCACTAATGCAAATCAGGTATTGCAGTCATTGGTAGCAGAAAATACTTCCGCAGCATTCAACATTGAAGAATTAAGAAGTGAGAACTTCAACAGTCAGGAAATTCTTGCAGGAGTAGCAGATTTGAGGGCTTACTTAGGTCTGACCGCTGATGATATTGTTGGTGTTCAGGTCGATTATAAAAATAAGACTTTCAAACGTCTTGCAGGTGCAGCCAATCTTTCAAAGGGTGCAGACTTTGACAAGTTTTCAATGTTTGGTGGTCGTAAACGCTGCAATGTTGCAGATGATGGTTCTATTGTGGCATGGTACGGTGATGCAGATTATAAAGAAGATGGTTCAATGGGTCAGGTTATGGTCTATCAGCCTAAATTCTATTATTTGGTTTGCCCGGTTGAATATGACCCGATTGACACAGGTATTGGTTACCACTTAAGAAAAGCAAATTACTATGTGTCAGAAAAACCACGGGCAGGTTTTAGACTGCATCCGGCTTTTTATGATGCATCAGGAAATGAGATTGACTATATTCTTGATTCTGCATTTGAAGGTTCTATTTGGGATGCAGACGGTGGTGACGGAAACGGTGCTTACCTGATGAATGATGAACAGGTTATGAATACCGGTACAGATAAATTCTGTTCAATCGCAGGTGTAAAACCTGCATCCGGTTTATCTCAAAATCTGACAAGACCAAACGTTGAAGCACTTGCACAGAACCGTGGTATAGAGTGGCACGGTGATCTGATTAAACCTGTATCAGCAAGACAGATGTTGATGATCATTGAACTTGGTATGATGAATACACAGACAGGTGTTGGTTATGGTGTCGCAGGTATATCAGATAATAGTTCATATAACTGTTCATCACTTACAGGAAGTACATCAGAACTTGGTAATGGAAGTGGTAAAGCAACACAGACGATCAATACAAAAGGTGACACAAGAACTACTGAAACAGCAAATGAAAGAGTTGCAGTATCTTGGAGAGGTACAGAAAACCCTTGGGGAAACATTTGGAAGTTTGTCTATGGTATCAATATTTGGGGTAACGGAAAAATGGAAGGCGGTCAGCCTTACATTTGCACTGACTTCAACTTTGCTGAATCAAAGAACACAGGCAATTATGAAGCAGCAGGTTTTACAGTAACTAACGCAAATGGTTATATTTCTGCAATGGGGTATTCAACAACTTGCGATTGGTTATTTATTGCTTCTGAATGCCTTGGAAATAGTTCACTTCCTGTTGGTGACTACACCTATATAACTGTAAATCTCAATGGATATAGAATTGCTCGGTTAGGCGGTCGTTGGGTTGATTGGGATAGTGCGGGCGGTTTCTATTGGCATCTTAGTAGCGGTGTTGGTACTCGTTATCGTTATATCGGGGGTCGCTTGGTACTTATTCCAACAAAAGATTCTGCTGTATATACCGCAAATATCGCTGCATGGAAGCAGAAAATGGCAGCTTAAAAATGTAACTTAAAATCAAATATAAGGTTGAAAGAATCTCTGATATTGTTTGTTATTACCTGTAATGAACACCATGAAAAACAAATATATTGCTCAATTAGGCAGTAATTGGAATAATTGGGATAATGCAGGCAGTTTCTATTGGAATCTTAATAACAGTGTTGGTAATCGTAATCGTAATATCAGGGGTCACTTAGTAAATGCATCATATAGCCGGATGTTTCCACCCGGCTATTTCTATAAATTGTGTGTATTCTTTCAACCGTGCCACTTGGCAAAACATATAAATAAGCGGTGCAAGACAACCCTTTGAAGGAATACCGCTTTACTTATCACAAAATAAGGAAAGGTCAACCGTATTTACCGGGCAGTAATGCCGACTGAAATTCGGATTTGCAAATACCAATGAATAGATGAAACGTTATGATCACTTATATGAAAAGATATACGACCTTGAAAATTTAAGAAAAGCACACCAACACGCAAAGAAAGGAAAAGGGTGGTACAGGGAAGTTGTTGAAATAGACAAAGACCCGGACAAGTATCTGAAACAGATACAAGAAATGCTGATCAACCACACTTACAAAACATCTGAGTATGAAGTGTTTTATAAGAAAGATGGTAAGAAAGTCAGGAAGATTTACAAACTGCCTTACTTTCCTGATCGTATTTGTCAATGGGCTATATTACAGGTTATTGAACCGTGCATTATCAATAATTTAACTGCTGATACTTATTCAGCAATACCGAAAAGAGGAATACACAAAGCACTTGTGAACCTACAGGATGCAATGTGGTATGACACAGAAGAATGTAAATTTTGCTTAAAGATAGATGCAAGACACTATTATCAAAGTATCAATCACGAACTTCTGAAACAGAAGTATTCAAAGATGTTCAATGACGGTGAACTGTTATGGTTGTTGGATGAAATCATTGACAGTACCACTACAGCAGAAATTGAGGACTTGACAGCAATTTACCTGTTAGAAGAAGATATTGACCCTGAAACTGGTATACCGATAGGTAACTACTTATCACAGTATTCAGGTAATTACTATTTTTCATCATTCGATCATTGGTTAAAAGAACAGAAACACGTAAAACACTATTATCGTTATATGGATGATATTGTTATTTTTGGCAGGACAAAAGAAGAACTTCTTTCATTGCTGAAAGAGATTCAACAGTATTTCAGAACAGAATTAAAACTGAACGTAAAAGGAAACTGGCAGATATTCCCAACATATATCAGAGGTGTTGACTTCTTAGGGTACAGAACATTTTACAAGTACACACTTTTGAGAAAATCAACTTGTCAGGAAATGAAAAAGAAAATGACCGCAATCAGGAACAAAGTAGAAGCCGGAAACATGATGAACTATTCAGAATGGTGTTCAATCAAGTTGGTTGAAATACGCTGATTCTTTCCGGTTATATCAAGCGTATGTTGTACCGCTGTTACCTTATGCGGATGAATATTATAGATGCAACATAAAACTAAACACAAAGAAAGGACGAAAGGCAGCATGATTGATTATGGAAAGCAGAAAAGCACTGTGAAACCGGATGAACTGGAATTGACTGAATCAAAAGTTTTTGTCAGTTCCAACATCACAGAAGTAAATGAACCGGGAACGGATGAACAACCGGGATTTTCAGGGTATGAATTTACCTTGACGGAATATGAAAAAGATGAATACATCAAATTACAGGCTGAAAAGAATGAATCATTGGGACAACAGGTGACAGACACCCAAGTGGCTTTAACAGAAGTTTATGAAATGATACTGTAGAAAGAGGTGAAGAGTTATGGCAAAAGTTTATGCAGAACTAATCAAAAAAGGATTGAAAACAATTGAAGATGTGCCAGATAAACTGAAAGCGGCAGTTCAAGAAATCTTGGGTGGTGATAACTGATGTTTCAGTTCATCATATATCAAATTTTATTCAGAAAGGATGTGAAGCAAATGGCAGTTGTATATGCAACACTAATCATCAAAGGTAAGAAAACTTTTGCGGAAGTACCTGACAGAATTAAGGACAAAGTAAAAGAAGTGCTGATTGACCTTGATTGTCCTGAATTAGCAGAGTAACAAACAAATTATCACAGATACAATTATAACCGCTATATGGACATTATATAACGTCTGATAGCGGTTATTTTGTATCAAAGAAAGGGTGAATCCGTTGGAAGAATTATTTTATCAGACCTATACCATTGCACTACCAATCATATTAACAGCTTTAATGGGGTATATCGTTTGGTTATTAAAAAATCAGAAGAAAGATAGGGATGCAAATAGTAAAGGGACAATGTTGCTTTTGCGTGTACAGTTGATTGAATATCATACTAAGTACATGATGCTACAAGAAATCCCTTCATACGCTTATGAAAATTTTTGTGAAATGTATGATGCTTATCACGCTTTAGGTGGTAATGGTATGATTACAAAAATGAAGCGAGAAATTGATGAATTACATTTAAAAAAGAAAGGTTGATGAATATGTTTAAAAATAGCGTATTAAAAACAAGTGTAGACACAAAGAGATGGTTAAAGGCTGCCGGAATCCGTGCGGTTAAAACGATGGCACAGGCTGGTATTGCTGGAATCGGCGCAGCAGCTGCAATGGGACAAGTAGACTGGAAATATGTATGCTCGGCAGCTGTGCTTGCAGGAGTAGTTAGTGTACTTACATCGGTAGCAGGTATCCCGGAGGTAGAAGGCGAGTAATCGCCCTCGCACATAAAATGAAAGAGAGGAAAAGAACATGGGAATGAAATTTAAACAAGCACTTGAAGAAATGAAGAAAGGAATCCCGATGAAACTGCCATCATGGGGAGGATATTGGTGCTGGGATGATGAGAAACAGACGATTATCATGTACACGAAAGACAATCAGAGATTAGATATCCGAGAAACGCAACGAGTTGAATATACGTTGCAGAACATTCTCTCGGAGGAATGGATTCCAGCAGACGGCAATAATTGTCCAATACTTGGAGGAGAACTAAAAATGTCTTTCGGAGTAGCATTAGAATTGCTGAAAAAAGGAGTAAAAGTAGCACGTGAAGGCTGGAATGGAAAAGGGTTATTTGTAGTTTATCAGAAAGCATACCCACAGGGAATTCCATGTAATAAGCAAACGGCAGAGGTGTGGGGATTAAAAGAAGGGGATTTATTCAAATGTGAACCGTACTTACAAATCAATACAGTGGATGGATCGCACGCAATGTGGGCTCCGAGTATTAGAGATTGTTTGGCGAACGACTGGGTAATTGTAGAGTAGAAAGGAGAATTACTATGGGAAGAACATATAACGTACATGCAGGACATTGTCCACAGGGGCAAGGAGCAAGTGGAGCAGTCGGCATCTTGCAGGAATCTGCAGAAGATCGTGCAGTAAAAAACGAAGTAATCCGTCTGTTAAGAGCAGAAGGGCACACGGTATATGACTGCACGTGCGACGAAAATACAACAAAGCAAGGATGCCTGAACAAAATCGTTGCAAAGTGCAACCAACACAGCGTGGATTTAGATATCAGCCTACATTTAAACAGTGGGCGAAACGATTATGGCGGAGACGGAAGTACAGGTGGTGTCGAGGTATGGAACTACGATACTGGAACACAGGAAATCTCGGACAGAATCTGTGAAGCGATTGCAACAGAGTTAGGAATCCACAACAGAAGGACGAAATACGACAAGGACTTATTTGTACTGGCAAATACAAAGTCAAAGGCGTTGTTAGTAGAGTGTTGCTTTGTTGATGATGCAGACGATGCGAAAGTGTGGGATGCAAAGCGCTGCGCAAAAGCAATCGTAAGGGGTATTTTAAATAAAGAAATTAGTGGAACAACAGGAGGTAGTACAGTGAGTACAGTAAGAAGAATTGGACCAGGGTCAGCACATCTTAACAGTGACTGCCCTATTTATGATGCAACATGGAAAAATGTCATTATCAATGCCAAGCAAGGAGATCACATTACCGTACTTGATTCGGGTACAGAAGGTGTAAAAGTAAGACACAACAGCACAGTGGGATACATGCATTGCAAATATGTCATGCCGGACATCAAAAAAGGCGACAAGTTACGTGCGGTTGAGGACATAACGGTCACAATCAAAAAGGGGACTCAATTAGTATCTCAGGACGGCGGTTACATGGGCAATATCGTAAACGGCAACTTTATTATCAATTCAAAATCAGTCGAGAAAATCTAAATAACACAGCCCCATCTCAGAAGAGGTGGGGCGAAATATCAAATATCTGATCTATGCTTTTCACGAGATTGCTTGATCCTCAAAGCGTTTACAGACATATTCTCGTTATACACAGGCCTCTGCCTTGGGAGATACGCCTGTACTGTTTTTGGACTCAAGCTCATTTCTTTTGCTATTTCATCCGCATTTTTTCCGGCATTGAATTTATTTAATATCTCGGCGTGCGTCTCGGACAATATGTATCCGTTGCTAGATAGAGCTTTTACAACGCGATTCCAAGAATATCCAGTATCTTTCGCAGTACCTTTTACGGACTGCAGTATTTTATATGATTCTAAAATCCTCTCCTCTGATTTCTCCATGTTAAAGCCCCTCCTTTTCCATTTTGTATTGTATTAAGCTTAATAAATAATCCGGGCATTTCCTAGCGCCCGACTTCCAATCCTGCACCGTGCGGTACGGGATTCCGAAATAATCGCTAAATTGTTTCATGTTCATACCGGATTGCTCGAATAGTGTTTTAAAACCTGTGTTATTGTCCATTTGTTTTCTCCTTTAATTCACATTCAGCCTTGTGTTGTCTTTCTCGCTTCTTTTCCTCTTTTTTCGCTTCTCTTCAAGTTCTTCTGCGGTGTATAAATATGTCGTATGCGGTCTACCGTTTTTATCTAATACCCTAAATGCTGGATGTCCATTAACATCTGTCAAAACATCATTAATTTCATAGCACCAACCCCACGGAGATTCTGCCATTATATTTCCCATTTGATTTTTATACAGTTCCCACTCATTCGGGACAAGAACCGTCATTTCATCAGAGCATGTAGCGTGCACATGCTCTCCACCATAAGTATAAACTTTTCTTTTTTCTGCGGCTAAAACGCCGTAATTTTTATAAATTTTAATTTCCTGCATAAGTATGTCTCCTTTCTTTTAATACCATTCTTCGTTGTACCATTCTTCAAATTCTTTGGAATCCTTGAAATGAATTAGGCGTTCATATTCATCATATTCTTTCCAGTATTCATATCCGTCAGAACCTTTGTGATGAATTGCATTGTCATTTTCATCATATTCTTTCCAATATTCATATCCACTAGAATCTTGGAAGTGAATTATATTACCATTTTCATCGTATTCCTTTGATTCTTTGCGACCATCAGAATCTTCGAAAAGAATTTCATTACCGTTTTCGTCGTATTTTCTAAAAGATTCATATCCGTCAGAACCTTTATAATGTATAAGGTTACCGTTTTCGTCGTATTTTCTAAAAGATTCATACCCCCAAGAATTTTTATAATTAATAATATTACCATTTTCATCAAATTCCTGATGATGTTCGTATCCATAAGGAGTCTTGCAATGAATTTCATTGCCGTTTCCATCGTATTCATGTAAGTATCCGAATAATTCTTCTTTTCTTATTTCATTGCTCATATTCTTTCCTCTTTCTCCCCGTAGCCGATAGGTCAGCAATGTTATTAACCTACAAAGGAGTATGTTACTTTTCCAGATTTGTGTGTGTTTTTGTTATAAAAACCATCGTTTCTATTTACAAGTTCTGATTTGACGATTTCGTCATTTTCAGTTGTCGTTTCTTCGCTATCACTTACGATGTATTTTTCGTAGTATCTTGTGTTAGCGAGTTCTTCCTTAATCGTTTCAGGATCTGCGAACCATACTTTTTTCTCAGGATTCCATTTTGCATCAAAATTTCTTTTGATCCAATCTTTTGAGCTGTAAGTTTTTCCGCTGATTTCGCCTGTTACTGTGTTTACTGTAAATGTTTCTCTTCCGACTACGTTTAATTTTACGATTTCTTTCATTGTGTTCTTCGCTTCCTTCCATGCTTTCTTAAGTGCTTCGGAGATTCCGAATCCTACTTTCTTAACAAGTTCCCATGCTCTTTTCATAATGTTTGATAAGTTGTATTTTTTCATTTTCGTTATCTCCTTTGCTTTTGTTTCCTTTACCTTATACTTGTATTATACACGCAATGCGTGCATAAGTCAATAGCAAATTTAAAATAATTTGACAAAATTACACACATGGAATATATTGTAACCAAAGATACAAAAGAGACCGTTCCTTATTCAACGTAACCCGGAGAGATGAGGAGCGGTTTCTTCTATATTATATGTTTTAACAATTCGGAGGACCTGACGGCGAACTGGCTGCTTCTATGAGATATTTGTCGCAGCGTTATACGATGCCGTATAAAGAAGTGACCGGAATTTTAACGGACATCGGCACGGAAGAGCTGGCCCACATGGAGATGATTTGTGCCATTGTCCACCAGCTCACCAGAAATCTTTCAGTAGAAGAGGTTGAAAAATATGGCTTTGACAAAAAAGGATCATATAACAATTCCACAACGCCAATTT
>ERZ773259.1089-NODE-1089-length-24452-cov-3.583063_pt1 | contig 24452 bp, 25 predicted proteins | sample MGYA00511961_ERZ773259 | MGnify/ENA primary metagenome ERZ773259 (study PRJEB29015, sample SAMEA2737775) | human gut metagenome | biome: human gut; feature: human-associated habitat; material: faeces | place: China | collected 2012 ...
CAAAAGTTTATATTAATCTTTTTAAGAATTTCTTTTATTTTTCTTATTTATATTAAGTCGTTTCTTGTGTTGTAACAACACGCGCAGTATAATCAATACAGAAATACATATTTTCAATCCACTTCCCCACGCAGCTCTGCACCAGTTGCAAATAACATTTTTTCATCGAAAGGAGCCATTCCACATGGAACACAAACTCGACAACATCGACCGAAAGATCAAATGCTTCAGAAAAACGCCCGCACCCCGGTAAAGGAAATCGCAAAGGAAGTCTTCCTCTCCTCCCCCGCTGTCTCCGCCAGGATCGAACACCTTGAAAAAAACGGGCTGATCACAGGCTACCACGCCCAGATCAACCCGGTATTTCTCGGTTATCATATAAAAGCATTCATCAACCTGGAAGTAGAACCCAACCAGAAAAAAGACTTCTGCCCCTTCATCCAGTCCATCCCAAACGTCATCGAATGCAACTGCGTCACCGGCGATTACTCCATGCTCATCGAAGTAGCCTTCCGCTCCACCATGGAACTGGACCACTTCATCAACGAACTCCAGCAGTTCGGCCGTACCAAAACACAGATCGTATTCTCCACCAACGTAGAACACAGAGATCTGCCGGTGGAGTAACCCCCACCGGCATTTTTTTATAAACCGTATTCCCTGTACAATTCTTTACACACATCCTCACTATCAGCCATCTTCTGTATCTCATCCACGCGACCATCCGAGATCAGACAATTGATCAGGGCTCGTATTCTTGCTTCTCCCTCTGCTTTTCCTTCTGCTTTCCCTTCCGCTTTTCCACGGACTTCTCCAATAGCCATACCTTCCTCCCGAAGTCGCTCCGACTCCAGCTGCAAAACCTTTCCGCCCATAACTTCACCCACTCCTTTCCTGACTTTTTCTTCTTTTCGAAAAATATAATCCGATATTCTTATGATCAATTTATTAAGATCTGTATACATACCTGCTCTTCCAGTGATTGAAAATTCTCTCTCAAGTTTTATCCTGATATCTTCATATTCCATCAACAATCCCTGTAACTTCTCCGAATCTTTAGCAAATATATCTGCTACATTTTCATACCTCATCACGTAAAACGGAAGCAACATCAACAGATTCTTTTCGAAAATACTATCCTTCGTATAAAGTTCCATCTTCACTGTCGGAACCCGGTACACACACCTGTCCATCCGGAAACAAAACCTTCACTTCCTCAACATCAGGCGTATTCTTCGTAGATCTCAAGTATATCACACAAGATTTCGGGAACTCTACATAAAACTTCCTTCCGACTCTCCGTCTGTTCTCCAAGGCAATTGCAAGATCATACTCAAACATCCTGATCGCCATCATAGTATCATCAGAACTCTGACACTCAATATGGTACACCTTATCCCCGATCAGAAGTCGAGCATCCGTGATCAGTTCACCATCCTCAAGCTGATGCTCATTCCTAAGGTGCATGATCTTCACATCTTCCGGATATGATGTATGAAACACCTCATTGATCAGCAGAACGGTCAGATATGTCATCTTTTCCACTATCGTCCGGAAAACATCATCAAATATAGTATTGTTAGTCATTAACACTCCTACTGGTATATATAGATTATACCACACAAATAAAACATGAAAACACCCTAAACCGGCCTTTCATAAATTTCACAGTACCCAAAAATGGAAAATGCTTCAGAACTCGAAGCTCCAAGAATGTCCATACAGACAAAAGATCTTATAAGATATAACAACCATACCACATACTATAATAAAAATCACTCAAAATTCATCCAAAAATCTCAACAACATTCGACAGCAGTTACTGTTCACTCCGTTCTCAGTAACACGCTTCGCGATGCACAGAATTTATGCTGATCGCATAAATCCGCGCGGTATGTCTCGGCCCCCTACCGTCAGGCAACCGGAAACTCAGTCTTTCCTCCCAGCTATCCAGCGCACCGCTGATGCCTCATCCACCTCCCGGCAGACCACAAGGAAACTCAGCCTTTCCTCCCAGCTATCCAGCGCAGCGCTGATAGCTCATCCATCTCCCGGCAAAGGCCACTCAACCCAACATTTACACCCAAACTCCCGAGCAGCCCCCGACGAAGCCCCGGCGACAGGCAGCACACGCCTCACGGGCGTCCGTATTTCAACAAAAAAAGAACAGCAATGAACCTCAAATTCACCACTGCTCTTCACTCATGTCCTAAATCACTTTCCCATCAAAGCAACAATCTTCTCCTTCAGCTCCCGTGCATTCCCCTGAGGATCCTCCGCCTTCATGATCGCAGAAACAACCGCCATACCACTCATACCGGCACCCTCAAGCACATCCATATTCCCGGCATTCAATCCCCCGATCGCAACCGCTGGAATCGGAACCGCCTCACAGATATCTTTCAACGTAGAAACCTTGGTAAGAATCGTCACAACCTTAGTAGTAGTAGGATAAATCGCCCCCACACCAAGATAATCCGCACCATCCTCATAAGCCTTCACAGCAGCCTCCACCGTCTTGGCAGTAGCCCCCACGATCTTATCCGGTCCCATCAGCTTCCTTGCCACAGCAACCGGAATATCAGAAGCTCCAACATGCACACCAGCCGCATCACAGGCCAGCGCCACATCCACACGATCATCAATGATCATCGGCACATTGTAACGATCTGTGATCTCCTTCACCTTAAAAGCCTTATTCAGATACTCACGTCCACCCTTATTCTTCTCACGAAGCTGGACCAGAGTCACACCACCCTTACAAGCCTCCTCAACCGTACGGAGCAAAGACTCCTCCGTATGATAAGAACTATCCGTCACCAGATACAACGTTACATCCAAATCTTTTCTATCCATCCTGATCCCCTCTTTTTCAGTACATTTCAATTTTCAATAGATTCAGCAGCTGTCGATCCGAAAGCCCATAGATCTCATCCAGCAAATTCACCTGAAAGCTTCCCGGACCGCGGGAAATCTTCTCCGCTTCCTCGCCAGCGATACCCATAAGTGCAGTACCAAGCACTGCCGCAGCCAAATAATTCCCGGATTTCCCATTTAATTCCATCTCAACGCCAGACCGGACACCTGCCTCTATACTATCCGTCATCTCTTTCGCAATATTATCTTCGCACCCTGGCAAAAACGCCGCAGTCAGTGCACCGACCATACAGCCGGTTCCTGTGATCCCGGACAGCGCCGCACTGCCATTTTGTACCAGAACAACCCGTTCACCATCCGTAACAAAATCCTGTTTCCCGGTAGCCAGCACAATTGCCTGATTACTCCTTGAAAAAGCCCTCAGCACCTCACTGACAGTCTCCATATTTTCCGCAGTCAGGGCATCCTGCGCCCCCGCATCGATTCCGATCGCATGAGACGGCAGTCCGGAAACAGCCAGAAGCTCTGACATATTTCCCTTCAGCACTGCCGGATGGCCGATGCTCAAAAGCTCCCGTGCCAGATCCAGCCTGATATCACTGCAGGCAACCCCTACCAGATCCAGAAGAACCGGGATTTTATTTTCCATCGCTGTTCTCATAGAACGCTTCATTGACTCGATCCTGGCATCAGTAATATTCCCGAGATTCAGCATCAGTGCACCGGCCGATGCCGTAATATCTGTCACCTCTGCCGGATGCTCCGCCATGATCGGCCTTGCACCTACTGCAAGGACCACGTTGGCACAGTCATGGATCGAGATCGGATTGGTGATGCAATGGATCAGCGGCTTTTCTTCTTTAATTCGCTTTCGCAGTTGTAAAATTCTTTGTCTCATATGTTTTTGAACCCAAAGCTGCCTGGAATTTCACCAGAAGACCTGCTTTACTCAGAGCCTTCAGGAAAATATAGGCAACACATCCTCCCATTGTGGTTGCTGCAAGGAACATCGGCGTATAATAAAATGCTGTCAGTCCGCCTCTTCCCATCAGGAATGCCATCACCGGATAAGAAACCATGGACCCGATGATACCCGTTCCAAAGATCTCACCGATCACCGCGCAGATGATCTTGCCTTTAGAAAGTCTGTAGAACACACCTGAAAGGAATGCGCCAAATACTGCACCGGTCAGTGCAAGTGGCGGGATTCCCATGAACATCATACGGATCACGCCAATCATGGTCGCACAGAGAAGGGAATACCACGGTCCCATCAGAACCGAGCATACGATATTGACAAGATGCGCCGTGGGGCACATTCCCTCAATCCTCAGGATCGGTGAAATAACGACACCGATCGCAACCATCATTGCCAGCATTACCATACGAAGCGTGTGCATCCTTTGTTTTTCCATAGTGTTTTTCCTCCCTGAAATATCAGGCAGAGCCCTGTCAGATCCGGGCAAAAGCTTCCCGTCTGCTGCAGTCTGCCCTTAGATTTTGGCGGTCGAAGTTCCCTTACTTCCTCTCACTCCGAAAACACGGATTCCCATCGCTTACATGATCCTTCCGGAAAAATCCTCCGGAATATCACTCTCCTGCCAGACATTAAGGCGCTCCCCTTCCTGCCCGCTCTTTCGCAGAAGCTCACATAAAAAAGTGAAAGCGCATCTCCATGGATAAACTCCACGGAGACACGCTCTGAAATCACAATCCCTCCGTTGGCATTACCCAAATCAGGTACGGTCGAAGATTTATCTTCCTCTCAGCCTGTCACACAAGCTCCCGCTGGCACTTTTCTTTTCTGTTTTTCAATATAGCATACCCCTGTTTCATTGTCAAACTTCTCTTATTTAGAAATCGCGTCGATCAGACGCAGTTCCTCAGCTGTAAACGGCGCACAGTGGATAGCCTTCACATTATCAATGATCTGCTGCGGTTTGGATGCTCCGATGAGCACGCTGGTGACTTCCTCATGCTGGAGCAGCCAGCCAAGTGCCATGTCTGCAAGTTTCTCGCCTCGCTGTGCTGCCAGATCGTTCAGTCTCCGGATCTGGTCCAGACGCTCCGGTGTCAGGGCGCTTTCTTTCAGGAATCTTCCGTCCCTGCGGATTCGGCTGTCCTCCGGAATACCGTTCAGGTAACGGTCTGTCAGCTGTCCCTGAGCAAGCGGGCTGAAAGTGATCAGGCCTTTTTTCAGGATGCCGGTAGTTCTCTTTAAACCGTTCTCTTCCACAGTTCTGTCAAAAATGGAATAACGGTTCTGGTTGATCACAAATGGGCATTTCAGGTCTTTCAGGATCGCTGCTGCCTGACTTAAGGTTTTTCCATCATAATTGGAAAGTCCTACGTAGAGGGCCTTGCCCTGCTGAACTGCGGTTGCAAGCGCGCCCATAGTTTCCTCGAGGGGAGTCTCCGGGTCCATTCTGTGATGGTAAAAAATATCCACATATTCCAGGCCCATACGTTTCAAGCTCTGGTCAAGACTTGCGAGAAGATATTTGCGGCTGCCCCAGTTTCCGTAAGGGCCCTCCCACATATCATAGCCTGCCTTGGTTGTGATGATCAGCTCATCACGGTACGGCATCAGTTCTTCTTTCAAAATCTTGCCAAAATTCCGCTCCGCACTTCCGTAAGCCGGACCGTAATTATTGGCAAGGTCAAACTGTGTGATTCCGTTGTCAAAAGCTGTGAAACAAAGCTGTTTCATATTTTCATAATCAGATGTATCTCCGAAATTATGCCATAATCCGAGAGATACCTTCGGAAGCATCAGACCGCTTTCTCCGCAACGGTTATACTCCATGGTTTCGTATCGTTCCTTTGCAGGTGCGTACATAAAAAAATCCTCCCATAATGTCCCATGATTTACCTTATCTGCAACTACTTCTACTATACTTCACCCACACCTATTTCGCAAGACGGATCATATTCCAGCTGTGTTTTGTAAATACTGCTTCCAGTTTTCCGCCGTCCAGCTTTGAGCATTCTGCACTGGCTTTTACAGGAACTACATTCTCGGGCTGCGCCTCTGTATTAACTGCCTGAAGATTATCGTTATTCAGCACGATATGCTCTATGATCTTATACCCCTCAAACTGTCTTAAATCACAGGAAACTTCCATATCCTCATCCAGACTCTTATTCACCGCAAAGATCGTCAGTGTATCCTTTTCCTTATTCCAGACGCACACCGAATCCAGATATGGAGCCTCTCCATAAGTCTTGCTCTCATATATAGGTGTAAGAACCTGTGTATTAAGGACGGTTCCTCTTCCAAACACACTTGTCAGCATATACGGATAAAAGATCGTCTGACGCCATGCGCCTGTATCGGATGTCATGATCGGCGCAATAACATTTACCAGCTGTGCCATGCAGGCGATCTTTACACGATCTGCATGACGGAGAAGTGTGATCAGCATACTTCCCACAAGAAGTGCATCCTCAAAGTTATAAACATCCTCCAGCTGATGGGGCGCCTGTACCCATTTTTCCAGCTTCTTATCCTGTTCATTGCTGTGGTACCATACATTCCACTCATCGAAGGAAAGATTTATCTGTTTTTTTCCATGCTTCTTTGCTTTTACAGCATCGCAGATGGAAACCACTCCTGAGATAAAATCATCCATTCCCTTGGAGCTTGCCAGAAAATCGGCAGTGTCTCCCGCTGCATTTCCATAGTACTGATGCAGGGAAAGATAATCCACCTGATCGTAAGCCTCGTCAAGAACCGTATACTCCCAGGAGCCAAAGGTAGGCATTTCCAGATTGGAGCTTCCGCATGCAACAGTCTCAACCTCCGGATCCATAAATTTCATCAGGCGGGCAGTCTCTGCTGCAACTCTTCCGTACTCTGCCGCAGTTTTATGTCCCATCTGCCACGGACCGTCCATCTCGTTTCCGAGACACCATAATTTGATATCATGCGGCTGTTCATAGCCGTGAGCCTTACGGAGATCACTGTAATAGGTACCTCCCTTAAAGTTACAGTATTCCAGAAGATTTTTCGCATCCTCCGGGCCTCTTGTTCCCAGGTTTACTGCCATCATCACATCACTGCCGGCTTTTCTGGACCAGTCCATAAACTCATTGAGTCCAAACTGGTTTGTCTCGATGACACCCCAGGCCAGATCCGTTCTGGACGGACGCTGAGCTTTCGGCCCGACACTATCCTCCCAACGGAATCCGGATACAAAATTCCCACCCGGATAACGAACGATCGGTACCTGAAGTTCTCTTACCAGTTCCAGAGTATCCTTCCGGAATCCCTGCTCATCAGAAAGAGGGCTGCCTTCCTGATAAATCCCCTCATAAACCGCACGTCCGAGATGTTCTATAAAGGAACCAAAGATCCTTTTGTCTGTTTTTCCGGTGAGGAAATATTTGTCCACGATGATCTGCGCTTTTTTCATTGTAAAAATCCTCCTGTAAATTATTATTTTCTGCTGCTACCGCATTTAGCTCTGTTTCCGATTCCGCCATATACCGGCTCTTACGCCTCTGTTCGCTCACACACTCTCAGCGGAAATCAACCGTTTCTATGTTTCATTTTACCATCCTGTTCTATCCATACCAGTGATTATCTTCCGAAATAGTTGACTTTTTTTCCGGTAAGATTTATCGTAAAGACAGTCTTACCAGACGGACGTCCCTCTGTCACTTTACTTTATACTTCCAGACAGAAAGTTCTTTACAATGCCACAGTCGGATTGTCTGATCTACGTAATGAAAGGAGCGCAGCATTTCCATGGATTTCACCTTAAATTTCTGCGAATATAACCGTTCCAACTCCGATTACGACAGGATTTTCCGGCCGGAGGGAAGCGGAGATTTTCTTTTTCTTTTATTTAAAACACCAATGAAGGTTTATCTGGGCGGTCAGCTTACTGTCACCCGGGATAATGCCTGCATCTTTTATATTCCGGGAAATCCCCAGCATTATCAGGCTGTGCGAAAATTTCGGAACAGTTATGTCCATTTTTCCTGCGGAGAAAATCTGGCAAAACGGTTCGGACTTCCCTGCAACGAGATTTTTTACCCTAATGACTGCCAGGAGATCGATCGCTGTATCCGGAAACTGCAGCATGAATATCTGTCCAGAGAAGCTTTTTCCCAGGACTACGAGTATGCCCTGCTCTGCCAGCTGATGATCACAGCCTCACGGGAACTCCGCAGTACAGATACAGGCAAGTCTGCAGACTCGGAGCTCTGCAGACTGTTCCAAAAAATCCGTCTAGAAATGCTTACAAATTACGAAAAGCCATGGACAACAGAAAAGCTCTGCGCCATGGCTAATCTCGAAAAAAGTCAGTTTTATTCCTGTTACCGGAATTTTTTTGACAGCACCCCTCATGCTGACCTGAATCTGCTCCGTCTGGAAAAAGCCAAAAATCTGCTCACCAACGAAGCTCTGCCTGTTCAACAGGTGGCTCTGCTGTGCGGATTTTCAAATCTCTCCCACTTCAGCCGGTATTTCCGAAAGAACTGTGGCTGTTCGCCCAGTGAGTGGGCACGCCGCCCCTGACCAAAAGGATATTCACACTCTGCATTCACTGCGCAGGCAACTTGTCTGATCTGATCACCGTGCCGCATTACACTTCTCATAAGCAAACAGTGCCGCACCAAGCGCACCACAAAGCTGTGCCTCATCACAGATATAAAGCTTTGCACCCAGCTTCTCCTCCAGCGCCTGGATAATTCCCTTATTCCTGGCAACACCACCGGTCATCATATATTCACCCGGATTCTTTTTGCCAAGGCGGGCTGCAAGAGCTCCTACCTTGGAAGCAACAGATACATTCAGACCATGGATGATATCTGCCACATCCTTATTCTGGGCAACCAGGGAAACTACCTCGGACTCTGCAAATACAGTACACATGCTTGAGATCACTACGTTCTCTTTCCACTCCAAGCCACGGGTACTCATCTCCTCCAGAGAAAGTCCAAGAGTACGGGCCATCATTTCCAGGAAGCGTCCGGTTCCTGCTGCACATTTATCGTTCATCAGGAAATTTTTTACCGCACCGTTCTCATCAATGCTAATCGCCTTGATATCCTGACCGCCGATGTCGATAACTGTACGCACATTCGGATTCAGATAATGGGCTCCCTTTGCGTGACAGGTAATCTCTGTGATACTGTCATCACCACTGTCAATATAGGCACGTCCATATCCGGTAGTAACGATACGCACGATATCTTCTTTCCTGATCCCTGCTTTTTCCACGGCCATCTCCAGGCTCTTCTCTGCACTCATCATAGCGCCGCCGCCTGTGGGGATGATCATGGTCGATTTAATTTTTCCGTCTTTATCCAGGATCACAACATCCGTACTTGTGGAACCGCTGTCGATCCCTGCCACATAATAAACTCCTGATTCCATTTTTTTCCTTATCTCCTCGCTGATTCCTTTTGATGGGTCCATATCCTCAGAGCCTTCCAGTGTCTCCGCAAAAGCCTGCACTCTGGTAAGAAGCTGTCCTGCACTCTGGCTTGTAAAATCTGTCTCGATTTTCAGAAGCGGAACCTTGATATCTCTCTTGATACTTGCATATTCAAAACCATAATAATCACAGAACTTGATGGTATGATAAATAATCCCCTTCAGGTTCGGATCCAGATACAGCCGGTTTCTTCGGGTGCTGTTGTTCATACGGAAGCAGGGCATCTGGGAAAGAAGTGCATCCGCATAAGCCAGGAACATGGCATCGTCTTCCATTTTTTCAAGCTCCTCACGGATCACTGCAAGACGTCTTCCACCTGTGCAGGTCAGGTTTTCCACATCCATGCGGATATTATCCCGGATCATTTTTTCCAGGACACCGCTGACACGGACACCCAGAACGCCGATGTATGGCTGGTTATCCACATCTTCATGGGAAAAAGCATTCAGAAATCCACTTTTATCGAAGGTTTTCCCCGAAAATTTTTCATAAGCTTTCTTCAGACGGTGGATGCCCTGGGCAAGCTTCACCTTTTCACAGTCGTTATCCTCATGAGGCATGTCCAGCATGTACAGAAATTTACATTTACCGGTACTTTCCACAATGTCGTACACACGGCGCATGGAATCACAGCAGTTAACAAGAACAAGCTGCTCTACCTTTCCCTCCAGCACTGCCTGGATCACAGATTTTCCGAAGCCGCAGAGGTTGGCATGTGCGATCTGATCCGAAAGCTCAAAATTCTCCGGCATTTCCTCAAGAACCGCACATTCCTCGCCAAAACCCTTAAAAAGCTCCAGCGGTGTATATTTACAGACGTAATGTATCATGATCTCTTTCCCTCCTTACCTTCTGACAACATTTCCAGATATGCCTGAAGTCGTGTGGATACCTGGCCATCACTGGAATTGGCCGGGTTGCAGCCGTCACCGTCCAGGACCATGGTTGGAAGTCCTGCGTTTTCCAGAGAATTTTTGATCAGGCTGGAAGCTCCGATGGTTCCCTTGCAGCCCCAGTGTGCAAAAAGGATCCCGCCGTCTGCCTCTGTAAGGTCCGCCAGCTCCTGGGCGCGCCGGATTCTCTGCTTCACACTTCCGTTGTAAATACAGTTGACCATTTTTTCCGCAAGGGCCTCATAAGGATCCGAGGCCTGCATCCGCTGAAAGCCGTCTGCGACAAAATCACAGGCACTGATGTGCACGTTCCGGCTGTAATTAAATACATCCTTTACCGGCTCCTGCAAAAACGGCATCATATGCATCCACAAAATGTGAAGACCTTCCCCCTTTGGTGCCTTCTTCACATCCTCAAGAAGCATTTTTGTGTATTTCAGGGATTCCTCTGAGCCCGCAAGAAGATGGCACATAAAGATCGCATACAGCTCATTTGTCAGGGAAGTCACCGGATCGTGATCCTTCCTGAGGGCAAGCTGGCGGCTGTAATAGGAGGCCGCTTCATTGCTGTTGGCAACTGCACGCTGTACCGACTGCTCGGAGATTTTTTTCCCTGTGACATCCTCCAGAAATTTCTTCATCTCGCGGAGCTGATCTGCAACATAGCTGATGGAATCCTGATTTTTTTCATAGGGTACGTCAATATAAAAGCCCGGGATCTGATATTTCTGTTTCAGATAAGGAAACGTCATCATGTTTCCATCGCAGGCAAGGTTTGTGTAGATGGTACATTTGGGCTTCGGTACCAGTCCTGTCATGGACGCTCCCAGAAAAACTCTGTGATAGGAGCACATGGTTTCCGGAAAGCCCTCTGATTCCGTCTGTGTCAGAAATGCCTGCTCGCATCTGGTTCCGGCGATGAAGCAGGACATTGCCTCCACGGAATACGGAGTGATCCCTGCTGCTGTCAGAAGTTCTCCCGGTACAAAAATACTCACAAGAGCAGTATCGTCCGGTTTTGCAAGGGCTTTGATAATATTCTGCATAACTACACGGGCTACATACTGTCCCGAAGCCGGAAGCTTCCTGTCAGGAAAAAGCTGCAGACGTTTTTCCTGAAGCCGGTAGCCAGTGAGAAGAAGTTTTCGTGCTTTTTCCGGGTCCCTGATGGATTCCTCTCCCACCATATCCCCAAATTTCTTTATAATATCCAATCTGTCACACCCTCCATCAAGTCAAAAAATCTATTATAAGTCTGTCAGACGCTTACCCGAAATTTTGTCTCAGACAAAATCCTGTAGCATTATCATCGTCTGGATGGTATAAAGATTCTACCTGTCAGACCAATATTTTTATTATAAAGATATTTTTTTCAAATGTAAACACGCCAATTTTTACAAATTTGAAGCCTTTTGCACATATCAAAACATCAAAATGCAGATTTTCCCCAAAACTCTCATTCCTTTTCGTGGAAAACCTGCATTTATCTTATCACTTTATTTCTGCTCTGTTTTTTCCGTTACTCTATGTCACATCTGATGACGTACCACCTTATATTCATCTCCGGAACGATAATACGGACATTCCTTGTAATCACTGCTCACAAAACGATAATATTCATCCTCATCCAGATTGACATCACAGTAATATTCGTCACACTCTTCATCATATGTATAGTTTGCACAGTATTCGCAGCTGGTTCCCTTCATATCTATTCCTCCTCTCTTTGCAGGAAAGTATTTCTCCCTGCTGTTCTCCTGATTATATAATAAAAAAAGGAAGAATTCCATTACTGAAATCCTCCCTTTTTTTATATATCAGAACATTCCGTTCGCAGTCTTATATTTGTAAAGCATCTCCGCATGATTCTGCTCTTCCACCTGGATATCTGCCAGAAGCTTCCTCACACCACTGTCTTCAAAAGCAAAAACCTCCGAGTTGTATTCTCCGGAAATCAGCTTTTCTGTTCCGATACAGTCTGTTGCAAGAAAAGCATCGTGTTCTTTATCCTCTGAGGACATCACAGATGTGTAAGTAGCCTTTGGCTGGTAATCACGGCCGTCACTGTCATTGCAGTTTACCTGTGGAACTGTGCCGGAAAGCACCTGGCTCAGGGAATCGTAATGCTCCTGCTCTTTTTTCTGAAGAGTCTGAAATAAGCTTTTAAGCTCCGGATCCCTGGCCTGCTGTGCGTATTTTCCGTATTTTTCAATGCAGCTTTTTTCCTGTGTCTGAAGATCCTGGATCACTGTGCGTTCTTTTTCCTTTAATATCATTATGATCATCCTTTCTTTTGATAATAATGATAGTATGGTTTGGAAACGCGATTTTATTCATATTTTACGCAGTCAGGATCTCCATCAGTGCTCCGTAAAGATCCTTTTCCAGTTCCATAGACTGAAGCTCCGACAGAAGAACCGGCAGCTTCTTTCCGGCTGTGATCAGCTGATATAATCTGTCCTTCAGCACAAAACCAATCTCTGCCTGGTTCAGGAAATCAAAGATACGTTTCTCTATACGATTATCCGCTACATCTCCTGCGAGAATGATCTGCACCTCTGCCGCTGTATCTGCTGCCACTTCCACACAGATCTTCTGAAGCTTCTCCTCATATTTTACAGCAGCCTCAGTCTCTGCTCCGTTAACCAGAACCTTCACAGTATCTGTGCCTGTTTTCGCAAAATTACAGAACTCCACGGTATAAGCTCTCTTTGCCGGGATCAGCTCTGTTTTTCCCTGTGCGGGATGAATGGTAAACACTCCCTGATTCTTTTCCTTATAATCCATTTCCGTAAATACACAGGCACCATTTTCGTAAGCACAGGTTTCGTTGTCATCCTCATACAATCTGAAGCTTCCGTCAGCACCCGGGAATACCCGGATATTCAGGCTTTCCGGATTCTTTTCCGCCTCTGTTCCACGGATCTCATCGGTCATCACCAGAATGCCGCCTGCTTTTGCAAGAACCGGGATACTGTCCAGAGTACGGTACATATCCACCATTCGTCCACCCTCATAGCGCAGACCTGTGTAAATATCATACCATACCCCCTCCGGCAGCCATACTGCCGTCTTCGCTACATTAAGGCCTTTTACTCTCGGTGTTGTCACAGCCGCTACCATCAGCTGGTCTCCGAAAAAGTACTGATTTTTTACCGCATATGCCTCCGGTGCCTCCGGATATTCGTAATACATCGGCTCCACCAGAGGAAGATCTTCCTGATAGCTTCTGTAGTTCATTGTATAAAGATACGGCATCATTCTGTGGCGCTCACGGAGAGCTTCTTCCATGACAACCTCTGTCTCCTTTTTGAAACGCCACGGCTCTTTTCCATTGAAGTCACTGCATGAGCTGTGGAGACGCATGATCGGAGAAAAGATCCCGTACTGTGTCCAGCGGGCGGTCATCTCGTCATCCTTATATCCAAGCATATGTCCACCGATATCATGACTCCACCATCCATAACCGATGTTGGAGGCTGTGGATGTAAAGTATGGCTGAAAATCAAGGGAATCCCAGGTAATATGAGTATCTCCGGAAAAGCCTATCGGATATCTGTGGCTTCCGGGACCTGCATATCTGGAAAAGGTCATGGGACGTTTTCCGTTTCTGGCGCTGTCCAGGAAATGGAAGTGATTGAATATCCAAAGAGGATCAAGACCCTCGATCTTACAATTGCTTCCCTGCTGCCAGTCGATCCACCAGAAATCCACACCTTCTTCCTCTCTCGGATGATGATATTTGAAATAAGCTTCTATAAATTTCGGACTTGCCGGATCGCATACTACCGGATCTTCATTTTCATAATCCACACCCATGGCCTTTGCCATGTCCTCATACATTTCTTCACAGCCCTGCACGCCGTCTGCAGGATGTACATTTAATGTGGTACGCATTCCTCTTTTATGTAAACCATCCAGAAAACGCTTCGGGTCCGGGAAGAGCTCTTTATTCCAGGTATATCCGGTCCAGCCACTTCCGTATTTCGGGTCAACATCGGTCACATGCCAGTCCATATCAATGACTGCAACCGTAAATGGGATATTTTTTTCCTGGAATTTATCCATCAGCTCATTGTAGCTTTCTTCAGAATATTTATAATATCTGCTCCACCAGTTTCCGAGAGCAAACCTTGGAAGCATCGGTGTTTTTCCACAGAGTCTGTAAAAATCATGAAGTGCTTCTTTGTAGTCATGTCCGTATCCGAAGAAGTACAGATCCTTGATGCCCTTTCTTCTTGGCTCGATCCAGCCGTCCGGCAAAAGCACCTGCGACCTGCTGTCGTCCACCAGAGAATATCCGAACCTGGAAAGAATACCATGCTCCAGCTCTGTAGCTCCGTTCACCATATCCAGTGTTCTGGCAGTTCCCTTCAGATCATGGATCTCTTCTCCATAGTGCCAGATGCTGTGATAGGCACTTAGGTTTCCTTTTACCTGAATACTTAATCCCCAGCTGGTAAATTCCTTCTCATTGTAAATAAGGTGGATTCTTTTCGTATGGACCTCGATCCCATCCTCTGTACGCACTACACGATAGTCCGTTTTCGGAAAATCCCTGAAAAACACCATCTGCGTGGGGCGATCCTCAAATACGCCCTCCTCATCATACTCCAGACGGATCAGTCCCTCTGTGAGAAACGTAATCCTGTATTTATCCCCTGTGATCATATTTTCACTTAACGCCAGAGGATGTGTTTCTACTTTATATATGTCCTGCATTTATGTTCCTCCGTTTATTATCTGTATGTCATCATCCCTTTACAGCAGAAGCTGCAATTCCGGCGATAAACTGTTTCTGGAAGAACAGATAGATCAGAAGTACCGGGATGATAGAAATGGCAGTTGCTGCAAACAGTGCACCATAATCTGTGGAATACTGTCCGTTAAACATCTTAAGACCAACGGCAAGAAGCTGTTTGTCTTTGTTTGTAATTACCAGGTATGGCCACAGGAAATCCTCCCATGCCCAAAGGAACTGGAAGATCGCAATACTGAAGATTCCGTTTTTTGACATCGGTAATACGATCTTGTGGAAAATATAAAACTCATTGGCTCCGTCAATTCTTGCCGCCTCCAGGATCTCATCCGGAAGTGCGGAGATATGCTGCTTCATCATGAAGATTCCGAAGCCACTGAACATAGCCGGGATGATCAGTGCTTTGTAGCTGTCCATCCAGCCAAATGCCTGGATCATGGAATACTTCGGGATAATGGTAACACACCACGGGATCATCATAGTAGAAAGTACGAATCCGAAAAGAATATTTCTTCCTTTAAATTTGTATTTACTCAGTACAAAACCACAGATAGTACTTGTATAAATTACGATCAGAGTGATCACTACCGTAATAACAATACTGTTTAAAAAGAAACGGACAAAATTAAAATGTGCGTTCATATTGATGTAGTTATCAATGATGAATTTCTGCGGAAGGAGATGCTGCTCCAGAGCCATGATCTCCTGATTTTCCTTGAAGGATGAAAAAATCATCCATACAAAAGGATATACGGTAACCACTCCAAGGATCAGAAGGAGTGCATTTAAAGCAATACTACTGACTTTTCTTTTCATGAATGTTTTCCTCCTTTAATCTTCTGTTCCGGAAACACGGAATGATAACCAGGTAAATACTGCTGTGATAACGAACAATACAAAGGACAGTGCAGATGCATATCCGAAGTTGTATTTTACAAACGCTTCATCATAGATGATGTAGGACGCAAGGTAAGTTGCTGTTCCGGGACCACCTTCTGTCATGATCAGGATCTGAACATATGCCTGAAGGTAGGAAATAATAGAAGTGATGATAACGAACAGTGTCATAGGCTTCAGTAGCGGAAGTGTGATGTAACGGAACGTCTGCCATGCGTTGGCGCCATCTACTTTTGCGGCCTCAAGAGCATCTGTCGGAAGAGAATAGAGACCTGCCATGTACATAACAACTGCGTATCCGAAATCCTTCCAGATGGTCATGATCATAATTGCAAGAAGGGCAGTTTTCGGATTCATCAGCCAGTTTACATCCAGTCCAAAGATCTGATTGATAGTACCGATCTGAGGATTGTACATAAATTTCCATACAAAGGCTACGGCTACCATAGGAGTTACAACCGGCATGTAATATACAGCTCTGAAAAAGCTTTTATATTTTATCAGTGTGGAATAGATCGCATAGGCGATTCCAAGTCCAAGACCTACACGAAAGAAAATAACTACTGCAGAGAAGATCACTGTTCAGCATGGATTTTCCAAACAGAGCACTGGTAAATACTTCCTTATAATTCTCAAGTCCCAGGAACCGGTAAGTACCGCTTAACGGGTTCCACTCATGAAAGCTTCCTGCAAAAGCGATTCCAATAGGTACGATCAGAAATACCGTGAAGAAGATCACCATTGCCAGAACAACGATATTTCTCAAAATGATCTCGCTTTTGCTCTGCAGCGGATTTGTTTTTTTAAACATCGATGCATCCTCCTTATCTTTTCGATACACATCTTTTTGCTGAGAAAGGCGCACCCTTTTCCAAGTGCGCCTTTCTGCTCTGATACCTGCGGATTGCTCACGGCATCTTTTTATTTTGCATACTCATAAAGGTTTTCTACAGATTTGAATGTACTGTTCTTCATATCCTTTGTGATGTTGGCTTCTGCCTCGTCCAGGGCAGTATCAATGTCAACACCGTTGAAGAATACATCCTCTCCTGCTTTTTTCAGAGAAGTCTCCATAGTTGCAGGCATCGGGCCCGGCCAGATATAGTGGTCAATGTGCTCGGAAAGAACCTTCAGAGAAGGATTCTCAAGGATCTTCTCATTATCTGCCAGAGATTTCTTAGCCGGGAAGGTACTCATTGCCAGGTTAAATGCGATCTGTGCGTCATCGTTTGCCAGGAAATATTTTACGAAGTCCTGTGCAACTGCCTGCTGGTCAGCCGGAGCGTTTTTGTTTACGCCAAAGGTAGACTCACCGTTGTAACGGTTGTAAGCATATGGCTCGCCGTCAAAGGTCGGGATCTCAAATACGCCAAAGTCGATGTTGCTCCATGTTGTTTTCAGAGTGTTGTAGTAGTGTCCCCACTGGATGACCATGGCTGACTGTCCCTGTCCGAAGCTGTCTGCTGCTTTCTCACCGAAGTCCTTGGAACCGATGCCATCTACGTCATACATATCTACCAGCATCTGCATTACCTTCTTCATTGCATCAGAGTTTACATTCGGAGTAACTCCGTCTTCCTTGAAGAGGTTTTCTCCCATCTGATAATTCAGGCCAAGGAGGTAATTCTGATGGAAATCATCGTTGAAGTTCAGACCTGCCTGAACGATCTTGTCACCGTCTTTAATAGTAAGCTTCTTGGCAACCTCGATCATCTCGTCCCAGGTCTTCGGGATATCATCATCTGTCAGACCTGCTTTCTCCCACATATCTTTGTTGTAGTATACAGATCCGGTCATCATACCGTAATCAATATAGTAAACCTTTCCATCGATCACATGGGCGCTTACACCGTTGAAATCTGCCTCCAGATCCTCTGTGGGAATATCAAGAGGCGCCATGTAATTGATCAGGTTCTCATGGTAGCTGTTATGTACGTTGAAAATAGCCGGTCCGTTGTTTCCATCCAGTGCAAGAGGAAGCTTTGTCCAGTAATCCTCCCATGGATTATCAACAAGATTGATAGTTACATTTGGATGAATTGCTGTGTATCCGTCGATGATCTGCTGGAACAGCTCGTCACTGCCCCACTCCCAAAGCTCTACGGTGATGTCTTTTCCGTCATTGATCTCCACGCTGGGGTCATATTTGAGCGTATCTCCGAAAGGCTCTGTAGGTGCTTCTACCTTGGCTTCGGATTTGCTGTCACTTCCGGCAGAACTTCCTGTACTGCCACATCCTGTAAATGCAGTTACAACCATTGCTGCAGCAACTACCGCTGCAAAAACTCTCTTTTTCATGCATTACCTCTTTCTTTCCGGTATTTTCCTGTTTTTTGACTACGTTTTCCGTTCCTTTTAGTTTAGCGCTAAATCTATTGTTAATCTATCACGCGCATAGAGATTCGTCAATATAATTTTATTATTTCGTCGATTTTTCTAGTATTTATATGAGTTTTTTGTGCATTTTTCATATTCCAAGGCTGCATTTTTTTATTTTCCCGCAATCATACATTGATTTTTTCACTATGTTGGACTATAATATATATAGTTTATAAACCGTTTTTTTCGAACATTTATATTTCGTGTTTAAACCTTGTAAACCTGTAATAATGTAATAAGAGGATACATGAATTCTGGATTTTTCATTGTATTTTTATTTTTACCTGAGAAATGTGTCAGAATTTTATATATATATGTATGACAGCAGTTTCCTTCCCGGAAACTGCTATGGAAGAACAGAGGTGTGTAGTATGACATTAAAAGATATCGCAGACCTGGCCGGTGTCAGTATGATGACCGTCTCCAATGTGATCAACGGCAAAACCAGCCGCGTTTCCCAGAAAACCAGAGACAAGGTCAATGCGATCATAGAAGAATACGGATATGTTCCCAACCTGAATGCCCGGAGCTTATCCAATAAAAAATCCCATATCATCGGCATCATCATTTCCCTCGATGAAAAAGATGTGCTCCTGGGAACCAACTATTTTGAGAACCCTTATGTCAGCACCATGGTCGGTGCTATCGAAAGAGAGCTGCAGAAGAATGAATATTTCACCATGATCCGCTCTGTATCAAAAAATGCGGACATCATTTCTCTTCTGAAGAATTGGAATGTAGACGGAATCATCATTCTTTATCCTGCCGCCGGCGAATACATGGCAAGGCTGATGGATTCTGCCACCTGCCCCATCGCCACCTTTGACTGTGAACTGGAACACCCCAATCTTATCAATATCACTTCCAATGATGAGAAGGGTCTTTACCTTTCCACAAAATATATGATCAATCACGGTCATTCCGCCATTGCCTTTGTGGCCGATTACAAAAACAACCACGTTCTTACCAGCCGTTTCAATGGCTATAAACGGGCGCTGGAGGAGAACCATATTACTTTTAACCCGGATTATGTTTATGAGTACTCTCCTTCCTATGAGGGCGGTATCCAGGCCGGCCGTGAGATCGCATCCAACAGCTCTCCAGTTACCGCTGCGGTAACTACGGCGGATATCTGTGCTATCGGAATTATGGAGGGTGCCCGCCTGGGCGGCTACCGCATTCCTGTGGATCTTTCTGTGATCGGATATGATAACCTGACTCTCTGCCAGTACACCCTGCCAAAACTGACTTCGGTTTCCCAGAACATCCCCCAGAAGGCAAAGCTGGCCACCAGCCTTCTTCTGGAAAAGATCCGCACCGGTTCTGTCAGCTCCTCCTGCCAGTCTGCCCTGGATGTTGAGATCGTGGACAGGCAGTCGGTGATCTCTTTGTATTAAGTACAGGGATTCTACCTCTTATTTTTGATGTTGGATCCCTGTTACTGTTCACCGATAATGTTCTGCGAAGTGTTTTTGTGAACTCAGCATCTGAACCCCCAAAGGTATCTGTTCATGAACCAGGATCAAATCAAAAAATCCCGGAACTGCTGCAGTGCTTCTGATTGCCAGCACTGGCACAGCTCCGGGATTTCCGTTACAAACCCTCCCGATACACGCTGTTGATCGTAGCCTGGGCGTGCTCCAGCTCTTTTTTCCGGATGATGGCTTCCCGGTCACTTAAGATCGCCAGCATCTCATCGATCACATCCTCCACTCTGGGACTTGTCACCCTGTATAAATACCCCAGCATCCGGGTAGCTGTGTAATCGGTATTCATATGTTTATAGGCGATTTCCCGGCACAACTCATCGGGATAGCCCTTATCCTGAAGCGCTCTGTAAAGCTCATCTGTTCTTGTATCTGTCATATGCTGCCACTCAAAATGTGATTAAACATACTCACATCGAGATAATGCGGATTCTCACGAATACCGCTTACTGTTTCTTTGTGTATGCTTTTGAGTAACCGGAGTTATCTCTACTCACAGATCCTAAGTACACTCCACAGTCGTTAATTCCCGAAATAGCCTTCGGTACATACTTACGTTTGCGGGATCATGCAACTTCGTAAGTCTCTGCATCTCTCAGATTCCGTGCTGCATTGAGATCTCTGTCCTCAATATATCCACATGTGCATCTGTAGATCCTGTCTGAAAGTTTCAGATCTTTTTTAATACAGCTGCAGCAGTGGCAGATCCTGGAAGATGGATACCATCGGTCAACTACCCTCAGTTCGATTCCATATTCAGCACATTTTGTTTTCAATTTTGTCCGGAATTCATAGAATTTCTGGGACGCAACTGCTTTTGAGAGATGCCGGTTCTTCATCATCCCGGATATGTTCAGATCCTCGATCGTTATATGAGACGGCTTGGTTTTCACTATCTCAGATATTACCTTGTTGATATGATCTGTACGGATATTTTCTATCCGATGATGAAGTTTCTGTACTTTAAGCTTTTGTTTGCATATATTTGCTCTTTGAGTGGTCTCTCCTTTCTTTAAGTTCTCATATTTACGGGAAAGCTTTCGCTGTGCCCGTCTTAATTGTTTCTCAAGTTTTCTGATCCGTGCTGTTTTATTGATATTTCTGTATACAGTTCCATTTGACACAACTGCAAAGTCTTTCAGCCCCAGATCAATTCCGATCCCATCAGTAAAATTTCCATCTGCTTCCGGAGCAGGTATATCGACAAGTGCAGACACATAATATCTGCCTGCTTTCATGGAAACTGCCCCGCTTCGGATCACATATCCATCCTTAGAGGCCGGAATGTAACCTTTTTCTTTCAGCCTTACCCAGCCAAGTGTTGGGATCTTGATCCTGTGACGTTCACAGAGACAGTCTTTGGGATTATTCTTTACAAAATACATTTTTACATCAGATCTTCCTTTTTTCTTATATCTCGGGAAACTACTCTGATGATGAAAAAATCTTGAAAAAGCGGTACAGGCATTTTCGATTGCATTCTTTACCGATTTGGAACTGACTTCTCTGATCCAGAAATATTCCGGATGCCTTGGAAGGTATTCATTGTTCAGCCATACACTGAACGACTTGCCGCTCATAAATCTTTCACCGGCATCATAACGTTCTTTATTATGAAACAGGCAGAAATTATAAATATATCTGCATGTGCCGATTGTCTTATGTATTTTGATCTTCTGCTCTTCTGTAGGATTGATCTCTGTCTTGAAGCTCTTCAGCAATCTCCTCATCCTTTTCTATCTGTTTTTTATACTTACGAAGCCCATATAATCTACAGGAAAACACATGAAGGATGGAAATAATATCCTGTACAAGTTCTTCCTGTGGTGACAGTTCTTCATTGTTCACCACCAGTATCGTTGTGTGGAATTTCATGCAGAATCTTTCAAACCAGTCGTATCCAAAACGGATAAATCTGTCTTTATGCGTGATCACTATGGTTTTGACCTTCTGCTCCATGACTTCGTCCAGTAATCCATTCCATTTCCTGCGGTTATAATTAAGTCCGCTTCCATAGTCTTCAATGCACTGGTCTATGATCATTCCTCTGGCATTACAGAACTGACGCAGAAATGCTGTCTGACTTTGAAGATCATCCCTTTGGTTTTTGGTAGATACTCTTGCATAAATAACAACTTTTCGTTTATCATGTTCTATATTTATACCTTTAAATTGAAGATACTGGTCATATGTGTAATAACGCCTGTCTGTTGGAGTTCGGTTTGCTTTTAAGATTCCCTCTCTGTCCCATCTCTGAAGCGTTTTTACAGAAACACCTAATAATTCAGCAAAATCTTTTGGTTTATAATTTGTGATATTTGATGTGTCCATAATATACCTCCATAAGTATATTTAAACACATTTAATATCTTTTTACAATATATTTAGTTACTTATATCATCCTCCTGAGATTCCTTTCCTGTTTTTATTATAATTTCACCAAGCGGATATTCGCGATCCGCTTTCGCTGGTTCCATCCATATTCAGTACAATAAATCGAACATTTCCCTTCCACTCTTCTGCATGATCACAAACGCAACCGCTTCACGATTTATCATCCTCATCCATGCCAGTTTCTTTACCAGCCTTATATATCCCCCGGATCCCCAGGATCAATGTCACGAAAATCCCTGTGATCAGTATCCACACCGGCCACATAGGTGCCGTTCCCAGATTCCCGCTGATCCCGGCATAAAGACATACTCCAATGGATAACAGCTTGATCACAGACATCATTTTTGACGCAATCTCAAAGATATGCTCTCTGTTTTCCTCTGTCACCTCAACCGGATAGTTCCACCACTGTGGAAATCTCTGACAAAACATCAGAAGTGCCAGGATCAGCAGCCCCAAAATCGGCTCCAGAAGAAGGCTGCCCTTCTTCCCATACCGGTCCGGGATCCCATGCGCATTAAAATGGATCGGCACCCTCTCCGGCAGATTTCCCCAAGTAGCCACAAGATACATCACGTACCCAAGGATCATCAGAAAGCAGAGCACATCTGTAATATTCCGCAGTTTTTTCTCAGACATTATCCATCCCCCTTTTATTTCAAAATAAACCCGTCTGTAAATCAAATACTCTCTTTCCTGTATTTTACACACAAATTGCCTGCCTGTAAAAGTATTTTGCAAAAAAAGACCTATTATAGCCATATCTGCGAGCACTAACGATTGCATACGAAATTTTTATATGATAAAATAGACATGTTGTCCAAAAACATATTTAAGAAAGGGAAAGAAATATGTTAGAAAAAATCTTCAAGCTGTCCGCAAATAAAACGGACGCCAAAACTGAGGTTCTGGCAGGTATCACCACCTTCATGACAATGGCCTATATCCTGGCAGTTAACCCGAACATCCTGTCTGCGACCGGCATGGATTCCGGAGCTGTATTCACAGCTACCGCACTGGCAGCCTTCCTGGGAACGCTGCTGATGGCAATCTTCGCCAACTACCCGTTCGCACTGGCACCCGGAATGGGTCTGAACGCATACTTTGCCTATACAGTTGTCATCGGTATGGGATACAGCTGGCAGTATGCACTGACTGCAGTTTTTGCAGAAGGTATCGTATTTATCGTTCTTTCACTTACCAATGTACGTGAAGCGATCTTCAATGCGATCCCTCTGAACCTGAAATCCGCAGTCAGCGTTGGTATCGGTCTTTTCATCGCATTTGTAGGATTACAGAATGCCAATATCGTGATCGGCGGCTCCACTCTGCTGCAGCTTTTCTCTGTAGATGGCTACAACGCAGCCAAGGGTGTAGAGGCTTCCTTCAACAATGTGGGAATCACCGTTATCCTGGCTCTGATCGGTATCATCGTAACCGGTATCCTGGTTGTTAAGAATGTAAAGGGAAACATCCTCTGGGGTATCCTGATCACATGGGGACTTGGAATCATCTGTCAGTTCGCCGGACTTTATGTTCCGAACCCGGAGATCGGCTTCTACAGCCTGCTCCCGGATTTCAGCAACGGACTCTCTATCCCGAGTCTTGCTCCGATCTTTGCGAAGTTGCAGTTTGACGGAGTTTTCTCACTGGATTTCCTTGTTATCCTGTTTGCATTTTTATTTGTAGATCTTTTTGATACTCTCGGAACTCTCGTTGGTGTATCCTCCAAGGCAGGCATGCTGGACGAGGATGGTAAGCTCCCTCACATCAAGGGCGCCCTTCTTGCAGATGCTGTTGCAACAACTGCAGGTGCTGTTCTCGGTACATCCACAACCACTACTTTCGTAGAAAGTGCTTCCGGTGTATCCGAAGGCGGAAGAACCGGACTTACCGCAGTGACAACTGCCATCTTATTTGGCCTGTCCCTGTTCCTGTCTCCGATCTTCCTGGCGATCCCGTCCTTTGCCACAGCTCCGGCTCTGGTGATCGTCGGTCTGTACATGCTCAGCAATGTTATCAGCATTGATTTCAGCGATATGTCCGAGGCGATCCCATGTTATGTATGTATCATCGCAATGCCGTTCTTCTACAGCATTTCCGAAGGTATCTCCATGGGAATTATCACATACGTAGCCATCAACCTGATCACAGGTAAGGCAAAAGAAAAGAAGCTCAGCGCTCTGATGTATGTACTGGCAGTGCTGTTTATCCTGAAATATATTTTCCTGTAAAAATCGAGTAGGAGGGAGTGATTAGCGCCCGTCCTCTCACACCACCGTGCGTACCGTTCGGTACACGGCGGTTTCAATAGTTG
>ERZ773259.1094-NODE-1094-length-24407-cov-6.465547_pt1 | contig 24407 bp, 31 predicted proteins | sample MGYA00511961_ERZ773259 | MGnify/ENA primary metagenome ERZ773259 (study PRJEB29015, sample SAMEA2737775) | human gut metagenome | biome: human gut; feature: human-associated habitat; material: faeces | place: China | collected 2012 ...
AGTATGAGCTGATTGATAAGCAGTTTGACTGTATGGCAAAATATCTTTCATGGGATATGCTTTTCAAAAAATCATATTACGCAACAGCCAGAGATGAACTTGAAAAAAACAAGGATTCCATGAACGAACTTGAGGGGATCGGAAAAAATTTATAAAGCACGTTCCAAATTCCAGTTTGCCAACTTGCCCTTTGAGAGAGGAGAAATCCTTTTCTCAAAGGGCTTTTTCTATTTATACAGATATTCGCAAACTACAAGATAAAGCTAAAACTTCATATACTCTAATCACAGAGGAAGTGGAGGTTTTGATATGAGTAACAGTTTAGCAGAAGTACACCCGGAGCTTGTTTCGGAGTGGTCGGAGAAGAACTTACCGCTTACACCTGATGACATTACTTTCGGTTCAAATAAAAAAGTATGGTGGAAAGGTGCTTGTGGTCACGAATGGAAGACAAGCGTTAAGGCTCGTTCCAATGGAGAGAAATGCCCGATATGTTCCGGTGCGAGAGTGATTGCAGGGATTAATGATTTGGCAACATTAGAGCCGCTACTGGAAAAGCAGTGGTCGGACAGAAATTATCCGTTACTTCCAACTCAGGTTATGGTCTTTGCCAATCGAAAGGCTTGGTGGAAGTGTAAGGATTGTGGCAGAGAATGGAACACCCTTGCGTGGACGGTGCAAACTGGTTTAAGTCAAACGGGAAATGGCAAAGCCGCACTTATGAACCAAAGACGGGAGATATTATCGGGAGGGCAACGGTACAACAGACCACGTTGGTATCGTAGAGAAATGCGAGAATGGCACAGTTTATACCGTAGAGGGTAACTCAAGCGATGCCTGCAAGCAAAGACAGTACACAGTCGGAAGTAGCAATATTTATGGATACGGTATTCCGGCATATTAAAAATTCCAGACGGTGTCTGGAAAATCGAAAAGATGGCTGCTCAGTTGAGTAGCCATCGGGTACATTAAAGAGATTGCTTTTTTCAAATATAACAAGTATAATGAACATACCAAAGGTATGTAAGAAAGGATGGAAAATATGAGAAGAGATCCAGAAAAAACATATGAAAAAATATTAGAAGTTTCAAGTAAGTTATTTTTTGAAAAAGGATATGAAAACACATCTTTGCAGGATATTGTAAATAATTTGGATGGATTAACTAAGGGAGCGGTGTATCATCACTTTTCATCAAAAGATGATATATTGGATGCTATAGAGGATAAACTATTAGTAGAGAATAATCCGTTTAAAAAGGTATTAGTATATTCTGAATTAACAGGTATTGAGTTGATAAAAAAGGCTTTTTTGTTAGGAATAGAAGATCAAGAGCAGCAATATTATAACAAAATAAGTATGAAAATTTGGCGCCAAAGTGAAAAGATTCAAAGTCCTAAGATGATTGCAAAAATGATTGAAATTAATAAAAATATTTTGGCACCTGATTTATGCAAAATAGTAGAAAAGGGTATTAAGGATGGATCTGTAGATACAAAATATCCGATGGAGATTTCGGAACAGATATTATTACAAATAAATATAGGTTTGTTACTCGCGATTTCTGATATTACAGAGAAAGAATTAACAGGAAAAATAGAATTTATTTCAGAATGGACAAAAAATATGGGAGTAGATTTTTTAGATAAAGAATTAAAAGAGAAATTGAAACACGTCTTTATGGAATATTGTGAATAAAATGGGAATTTCCCCATTTTATTTTTTGAACATAACATACCATCGGTATGTAAAGGAGAAAAAAATGAATACATATTATTTATATTTAATAGGACAGGCAAACTCGCTGGTAATTAATCAAATGCTAAAATTTGCGTTATATATGTACATTTTAGATAATACAGGTTCATCAGTTATATATTCGAATATCATAGCATTTTCTATGCTACCAATAATTTTCTTTAGTCCAATTGCTGGCTGGATCTGTGATTATGTGAAAAAGAAAAAATTAATAGTTATGTTAGACTTTACATCAGGCATAATACTTAGCTTGTTTTTCCTTTTATCTAATAAAGTAATAGCAATTTGCATCATTTTATTTATATTAGGGATATTAGGGACGTTAGAAACACCAGCTACTCAGGCGGCAGTACCACTAATTACAGATGATTTAAATAAAACTAATACAGAAATAGCACAGATATCGTCTATTTCAGCAATATTAGCACCAATTCTAGGTGGAGTTATATATAATACATTTTCCATAAATAAGATTATTATTTTTTCTATAATTGGTTTTGGGATTACCGCTTTTTTGGAAAGTTTAATAAAAATGAAAAATGAACAATGCATAAGGGATAGTGCGATATTGGGAATAAAACAGGGAATAAAGTATTTGTTTGTGGAAGAAAAAGAAATTCTTAAATTAGTGTTGTATGCAGGCGTAATTTCCTGTGAAATAACAGGGCTGCTTACAATTGCATTTCCATATATCATAAGAAATACGTTACAGTATAGTACAACAGTCTATGGATATGCAGAAGGAAGCCTGGGAATAGCTGCAATCGGTGCAACTTTTTATTATTCTTTTACAAGAAGAAAGTGGGATAGTAATAAAACAAATAATCTTGTTATTGGAATAGGCGGGTGCGTTATGATAACGGGAATTATTTTGTGGATGTGTCAAACAAGGAATGTAATATTTATTACTATTTTGGTGCTATGTAGCATAATTCAGTTTAATATTAATATTTTTTCAATAGTATGTTTATCTGATATTATGAGAAAAACAAAAGAAGAATATATGGGGAGAATTATGGGATTTGTATCTATGATAACCAATATGTTTCAACCGATAAGCCAGATTATTTATGGGAGAGGGTTAGAATATACAATATCAGGGTTCGGAAAATTCCTTATTGTGATAGCAGTAAGTATTCTGGGAATTTCTTTATATAGAAAAATATAATAAAGGAAGTCAAAAAATAATGTTTTGGTGTACAGAACAGGATTTTTTGATTTTAGAAAGAAACACTTATCAAATTAGAATGCAGGCGTGCAAATGAGAAAATACATAACAAAAGCAAGTGAAAGAATAGGGGTAGAGAGTACATCCAGGGATGGAAAGAGGGCACAAGTTGTAAGTTATAGTACTTGTGAAAATTTTATAATCAGATTTTGTGATGGGAAAGAAATGAAGTTAAAAAATTGGAGATACTTTATTGAGGGAAACTTCAACTATGAAAAACATTTTAAAGCTCCAAGAAATAGAGAAGAGCGAATTGGCGAGAAAAAGGTAATGAATAATGGATTGACTGCTGAGGTTATTGAATACAGGGGGAGTCATGATATGGATATTTTGTTTGAAGATGGCGGAAAAAGAACGGGAGTATCCTGGCGGGATTTTTGTATCGGTAGTATTGCACATCCTACAATTTCTGGAGGAAATGTATCACAAAATGAATTGGTATTAAGATTTTATTTAGAGTCATTGGGGTTTGTTCGAATTCCACAACGTTCAAAGCGTTCTGACAGAGTTGGTTTAGAAGGGAAAGAGCTTGATTTATATAATGATAAGCTGAAAATAGCGATTGAGTATGATGGTGAATATTCTCATACTAAAAATAAAGATGATGAAGGAAAGAATAAAATAGTTGAAAAGTTGGGAATAAAACTTTATCGTTTTAGAGAACCGGGATGTTCTGGTGTTAGTGGAAGAAACTATATTTTAGAGGATAGTAGATTTATGTCAGCTTCATTGGAATGTTGCCTGAAAAGTTTTGTCAGAGATGTTCTCAAAAAGGATGATAAGTTTATAAACTTTGAGAAAGATAAACGTACAATAAAGGAATATGTATCAAATAATAAACGTGCAACGATTCATTTATATGAAAAGAAAAAAATGAATAATGGTATGGTTGCAGAAATCATTAAAATGTCTAGTTGTCGAAATATCACTGTACAGTTCGAGGATGGAGAAATTGTATATCATAAATGTTATCAAAGTTTTGTTAAAGGAAATATTTCACATCCCAAAGATACAAGTCTGGCAAAAAAGAATCAAAGATTAAATTTACGAAAACAAATGAAGAACGGGATGATGGCAGAAGTGATTGAATATAATTTGAGTAATGATATCAAAGTGAAGTTTGATAATGGAGAAATAGTAAAAACAAGATGGGAAAGATTTAGTACAGGTAGTGTAGCAGTGCCTTCCTGTTATGCAAGAAATCATATAGGGGATAAAAAAATTCAAAACAGAGGTAATGAGGAGGCGGAGATTATTGAAGTAAAAGATGCAAATCATATCACCGTTAAATTTAAAGATGGCACTATTGTGAAAGATAGAAAATATGAGGATTTTATTCACGGAGCTATAGGTAAACCTGGGATTCCGCAACTGAGGCGTACTTTGAAAAATGAACGGTTATGGACAGAGAAGATAATGAGAAATGGAATGAAAGCTAAAATAGTTAGATATGGTTCTGCAAATGATATTGATATTAAGTTTTCAAATGGAACAATAGTTATGCATAAAACATATGCAAATTTCTGCTCTGGAAGTGTGGCATGTAAATAATGAGGAAAACAATTCGCAAATGTGCTCACTTGAGTCAGGAAGTGCTGATGAGAATATAGAAACAATGAAAGCGTATATGTGTAAGCAACGAGGAATGCACCTTGGTTCGAAGATTTCCAGAGAAGAAATTACAAAAAAAGTAAATCAGAGCAAATATGAAAAATACTGCTATATAACCAATAGGCTTAGCAGGGAATAATTCCCTCTGGGTCTTTTTTAATATTCCTCGAAAATTGAGAATTACATATATTCAATTCTTTGTATTAGGTATATATTTTGAAAAGTTGTCCGGTTATACTGAAAATATCAAAAGGCAGAACTGTTAGAATGAGGTGAGCAGATGGATACGGCACAGAGAATAAGGTTAATTCGGATAATTGAAAAAATAGAGAAGAACCCAGAATTCAGTAGTAAAATCGGTGTGAGAAATACATCTGAGTTTATATCAAGTAAACAATCAAAAAAATGAATGATTCAAATCATAACAGGAGTCAGAAGGAGTAGAATATGTTATCGTTACTATTTACTATATGCATGATCTGGTTTATTGGAAAATTTTTTATATTTGGTGTAAAAGCATCCTGGGGAATCTTAAAGTTGCTCTGTACAGTTGTATTTTTTCCGGTGATTTTGATAGGAATGGTTGTTGGTGGACTGATTTATATTGCATTTCCATTGTTGATCATCGGCGGAATCATTGCACTTATATCATCTAACTCATAAAAATACGAGGAGGGAAGAAATTATGGGATATGATATAGAAAAAGAGAAACGAGAAGCGATTGAAGCAGGACAACGAGCGTTAAGTAGTCTTCGGACAGCAAAAGAAAACCTGAACAGTGCAAAAAATTGGGGACTGGTGGATATGTTTGGCGGTGGATTCTTTTCTACGATGTTGAAACACTCCAAGATGGATCAGGCCAGACAAAATATGGAACAGGCGAAATATGATCTTCGTAATTTCAGTAGGGAATTAAATGATGTGAACATGGCTTGTAATCTGAACATCAATACTGGAGATTTCTTATCCTTTGCAGATTATTTTTTTGATGGATTTGTTGTGGATTGGATGGTGCAGGATCGAATCAATAATGCCAGACATCAGGTGGAAGAAGCTATCCGCAGAACGGAATACATCATAAACCAGTTACAGCATATGTAAAGGAAAGCGGCAGTGGACCATAAATAGGTTCGCTGCCTTGTTTTTCATACTTATTTCTGTTTCTTTTTTTCTTCTCTGAGCAATTCGATGTTTAGTCCCTGCTCTCCGGCTGTTTTATCAACCCAGAGATTCAGGGAATCTATTGCCAGAGAAATTTCATCCAGTTTGTTACTGATAAAAGCAAAATCCTTGATCTCATCATCGCTGATCTTACCGTCACGGGCAATCTGGATCAGACGTGTGGTAAGAGGATTAATCTCATTCAGACTGGCAATGGTTTCCAGGATTATATTGGATAAATCAGAAACTTCGACCTCCGGGACATAACGATGACCGATTTCGCATTTATGAGAGCAGTAATAATTGCAGAGATCCGGGCGCTTGTAAGCATCAGCCATCTGGATGATATCGTAAGGTGTGGGTTCCTGCATTTCATATTCAAACTTTTCAATTTTAGAATCAGAAACAGCAGTCATTTTTTCACTGGCTTCTGATCTGGTGAGACCGGCTTTTTCCCGGCAAATCTGATAAATTGTCTTATTTTCTCTCGTAGATTGTTTCCCCATGAGAATAACCTCCCTGTATATCGCGAACATGAGGATTATCAGGCATTAAGTCCACATGCTGTGCGTGTATTTCCTTTATAGATTTTATTATACTTGAAGCATCAGTAAACAACAAGATTATAAATGGATAGGAAGCCAGAAAGACTACTGGTTGCTGAAAATCAGTATAAAGAATTCAAAAAGTCAGGGAAAAAACCAAGTGATTTTTGTAAGGAAAATCTTAGAATGTCTGACGTAAAATCATATGATTACGTGTTTAATTATTTTTCTAATTCTGGGATTCTTGTGGAAGCAATAAAAGAGTATCATAGAACAGCTAAGATTCCAAAAGGTGAATATACGCTGCTCGATTTGTTAAAATAAAAAAATTGCCTGGTTCAGAAAATAAAAGATAATTCAAGATGCGGAAACCCTTAAAAAATCAAGGACTTTCGCACTTTTTTGTTTACAGAAAAATAATTTTGTAATCGCATACGCCAAATAGCAGAACACTAAGACGGAATCAATACACATGCACAATATCCGCTGGCAGGTTGAAAACAGTAGATGGTCAAAGTCTTGTCGATTTCCGGACTATAATCCTGCAGGATATGTTTGTTGCCGTTTAATGCTACATCCGCATAAGTAACAAGCCATTTTTTATCCCCATTTTCAAAGACTTCATAAAAGGAATGATTCAACATTTCTGAAACGGGAACGCCCTCAACAACAGCCATTTCATCATTACAGTAACGGAATACAAAGTCTACACCATGTCCCTCCGCATCAAATACAAGTTCAATAATACAAAAAGCAAGTGGCATATCATTGAGAAAGCTACAGCTATCAAATAATTGAAGTGAGCTGTCTTCTGAAACCTCCGAATAGTTCTGCACATTTAAACCAAGTGCCTTACGGATTTGTTTGTGCTGACTCAGATTACGTTTTCTTCCTTGAAAGACAGCACCATCAGTCATTGTATAAAGTCCTTCGTCGGATATATGAACAATTTGATTTTTTCGAAGAACAACGCCTTTTGAGATGTTTAGAAAATCTTCTTCTGGCAAGTAAAGCATAAGTTCTTTTATCGGGATTGTAGTTGCAAAGCTCTCTCCCGAGGAAAGCGTAATGATTGTGTGAGGATTCTGTCTGGTAAGGTAAAAAATATCTGAAATTTTGATATTTTTTCGTTCGAAATATAGTGGAACATTATAACACATAGATATTAATTTTTTAACTTGCCTTTTGAGAGAGGAGAAAATTCTTTTTTCAAAGGGCTTTTTCTATTTATGCGGATATTCGTAACTACAAGACAAAAAATAGATTTGCGAATGAAAAGTGTGCTATAGTTATAAAAGATAAATCAGAAGAAGTCAGGAGGAAGAATGCAATGAAAGACGAAAAATCTAAAATAACAGCAGTTGCCATTGAAAAAATGATTGATTTTTATCAGGGGAATTTGAGAGATATCGAACATTTCCTGAAAGTATGGGCGTATGCAAAGACGATAGGGGAGCAGGAAGGTGTGGATGAAAACACACAGGGAATTCTTGAACTTGCAGCTGTGGTGCATGATATATCCTGTCCGCTTTGCCGTGAAAAATATGGAAACACAAATGGTAAAAATCAGGAACTTGAAAGTGAACCGTTGGTAAAGGAGTTTTTTGAAGGAATGCCTGTATCAGAACAGAAAGTGGAGCGTATTATCTGGCTGGTCACACATCATCATACATACACCAATATAGATGGGATTGATTATCAGATTTTAATAGAGGCAGATTTTCTTGTAAATGCAAGTGAGAGTAATTTTTCAAAAGTGTCGATTGAAAATGCGAAATCCCGTATTTTTAAGACGGCAGCGGGATGCAGATTGTTGGAATCAATATTTTTAAGAGAAGAATAATAAAAAGCATTATATTGGAGAATAATTTATGGCACAATCAAAACAGGATGAACTATACAAAGCACTGCAACAGAAAGGCTATCCGGACAGCCTTTGCAGGGAAATTGCTTATAAACAGATGAACACAGATTATACAGCAACAAGAATGCTCGGCTATCTGTACCGCATATCAGATCCGCGACCGGAAGATGTGGTGGATGAGATGCTGGCAATTCTAAGCGATCGGAATGCAATTATCCAGAAAAAAGAATTGGAACATGCGCAGGCAACGATCAATAAGGTGTATCGCGAAGGTCTGTAAAAGGTGATCAGATTAAATATACGGATGAAAACAGGGGAAAAGAAATGCTGAATGTAATAGAAATCAAAGACTTTAATGCGCCGGAATTGGATATTTATGCCAGGTACACAGAAGCACGGCTTCTGAATAAAGATCACCCAGAAGAGGGAATGTTCATTGCGGAAAGTCCGAAGGTGATCGGCAGAGCATTGGATGCGGGTTATGAGCCACTGTCTGTTCTTGTTGAAAAGAAGCAGATGGAAGAGAATGAAGAAACAAGTCAGATTATGAACAGATTTGATGATACGAAAGTATCGATTTTTACAGCGGATTTTGAGGTGCTGACTAAATTGACAGGCTTCAAACTGACCAGAGGAATGCTTTGCGCAATGAGACGGAAACCGCTTCGAAAATTTCAGGATCTGTGTGATGGGATAAACAGAATCGCGATTCTTGAAAATGTGCAGAATCCGACAAATGTAGGAGCAATTTTCCGGTCTGCAGCGGCTCTTAATATGGAGGCGGTACTTCTGAGTCCGGGATGCAGTGATCCGCTTTACAGACGGGCTTCCAGGGTGAGTATGGGAACCGTATTTCAGATTCCGTGGACATTTATCCGGGATAGCAATGAAATGCGGTGCAAGCGGGAAGTAATCTGGCCAAAACAGGCGATTGCAGAATTGAAAAAGCTTGGCTATAAGACGGCAGCACTTGCGCTGACTGATGATTCGGTCAGCATCGATGATTCGGAACTGATGAAGGAAGAAAAGTTGGCAGTTATTCTTGGAAATGAAGGTGAAGGACTGGAAAACGAGACAATAGCGTTATGTGATTATACGGTTAAAATTCCGATGACACATGGCGTTGATTCGCTGAATGTGGCAGCGGCGAGTGCGGTGGCATTCTGGCAGCTTGGGAAAATAATTCTGTAATGGTAACCGTATTGTATCAGATGACACGAAGGAGGAAAGAGATTTGACAGAACGTTTTCAGAAGATTGATGCAGCAATCGTAGAGTCGAATGCAAAAACGTAGAATTTACACCTTTGGAAGATATGATATTTTTACAGTACTGCTGTCAGAAGGAGATACAACCATAACATTATTGTGTGAAAGAGTAAATTCCACCGCCCAGTTTTGTAAATTGTTGAAAGAAATATATTGTTATATGATTACGTAAGTGATATACTTAAGCATAAGAAAATCGTGTAAAATTACAGTTTGCTTTTTACACGGTTTTCTTTATACTAGATGGTTAGTTAAAACTAACATGATGAAAGTATGAAAGATTATAGAATAACATATATTAGGTATTAGGCAATATAATCAATAAGCTATAGAACTAATACTATACCGCTGAAGATAATTATTTTTGCCAATGAATTTTTTCGAGCATATATGGAAGGAAAATATAATGCGAATAAATATTTTTGAAGGTATACTGATTCCGTTTGTTGGAACAACGCTAGGTGCAGCATGCGTGTTTTTTATGAGAAAAACACTTAGCAAGTTACTGCAACGTGCACTTGCAGGGTTTGCAGCAGGTATAATGATTGCGGCTTCAATCTGGAGTCTTCTGATTCCGGCAATTAAACAATCTGAAAATATGGGAACTTTATCGTTTGTTCCGGCAGTTGCTGGGTTCTGGATTGGTATATTGTTTTTACTTGCACTTGATCATTTGATTCCGCATCTTCATGTTGGAAGTGATCAGGCAGAGGGACCGAAAAGCAAACTTGGCCGTACTACGATGATGGTGTTGGCAGTTACATTACATAACATCCCTGAAGGTATGGCAGTTGGTGTAATGTATGCTGGATTTCTTGCTGAAAATGCACAGATTACAGCAACAAGTGCACTTGCTTTATCACTTGGAATTGCTATCCAGAATTTTCCAGAAGGAGCGATTATATCCATGCCGCTTAGGGCAGAGGGTGAAAGTAAAAGAAAGGCATTTCTGGGAGGTGTACTTTCAGGAGTCGTTGAACCGATTGGAGCAGTAATGACGATTCTTGTCGCACAGCTGGTAATCCCGGCATTACCATATTTACTCAGCTTTGCAGCAGGAGCCATGTTATATGTCGTGGTTGAAGAACTAATTCCGGAAATGTCTCAGGGACAGAACTCGAATATCGGTACGCTTTTCTTTGCACTTGGATTTAGTTTGATGATGATCTTGGATGTGGCACTGGGGTAAGAGGAGAGGAATGATTCTTATGAGAATATTGATTTATGGTGCTGGTGTGATCGGCTCCTTGTATGCAGCTTTATTTGCAGAAGCCGGTTATGATACAAGTATTTATGCCAGAGGAAAAAGATTTGAGGCTTTAAGAAATAATGGATTGCTATATAAGAAAAATCAGGAAGTAATAAAGGCAGAAATTAGGATTCTTGGAGAACTACCAAACGATGATATTTATGATTTTGTCTTGCTTACTGTCCGGGAAAACCAGCTGTATGAAGCACTTACTGAATTGAAAAATAATAAAAGTAATACGATTGTTACAATGATAAATTCACTGGACAGTTACAATAAATGGGAAGACATTGTCGGAAAAGGAAGAATATTACCGGCTTTTCCAGGAGCAGGCGGAAGTATAAATGATGATGGTATCCTTGATGCAGCACTCACTCCAAGGTTGATTCAGCCGACAACATTTGCAGAAATATCAGGAAATAAATCCGAAAGAACTAAGCAGTTTTCAGAGATATTGAGGCATGCTCATATACCATACCAGAAAGTAACGGATATGCATCTATGGCAGCTTTGTCATCTTGCTATGGTGGTACCGATTGCGGATGCGTATTATGAATCAGACGATCCGGAGAAAGTGGAAAAAGAATGGAAAATTATGAGGAAAACAGCGGAAAGGCTGAAAAGAAATTTTAACTTTTTGCGAAAACAAAAGGGTAAACTGTCACCATGGAAAATGAATATTTTTCGCTTTTTGCCATTGTCATTTCTGACGATTATGCTGGCAGTTACATTTGGAAGTAGTTTTGGAGATAAATTTATGTATCAACATGCTATGAAGGCACCAGATGAAATGAGGGAATTGCATAAGCAGTTTTATGCTTATATGAAAAAAATGAAGAAATGCGGATGCAAGGCGAAAAAGGCACAGTGATTGGAGAAAAAAGCATGAAAAATGAAGAATATAAAAAATTGTCAATTAAAGAGTTTACAAAAGCAGCAGGAAGATATGAAAGTAGCCATGCTGGTATTTACGAAATGTGCAAGAAGGATTATCCGGATATTCTGGAAGAATTAGAGAAGGAGCCATTTAGAGATTTATTGGATGCAGGCTGCGGACCTGCTCCGATGATTTCTTTATTAGTAGAAAAATATCCAGACCGACATTATACAGGACTGGATCTGACTCCTGCCATGATTGAACAGGCAAAAAAGAAAAATATTTCAAATGCAACATTTGTTGTAGGAGACTGTGAGAACTTTCCTTTTGAAAAGGATTCATTTGATGCAATTATTTGTTCTATGAGCTTCCATCATTATCCGGATCCACAGGCATTTTTTGACAGTGTGAAAAGATGTCTTCGCCCAAATGGAAGATTGATACTGAGAGATGTGACCAGTGACAATAAAGTATTGGTATGGCTAATGAATACATTGGAAATGCCGTTGGCAAATATATGCGGACATGGAGATGTCCAAGTGCCAACAAGAGATGTGGTCATAAAATGTTGCAAAAAAGCAGGATTAAAAGTAGAAAAATTTGAAATTCGTAAAGGTATGCGAATGCATTGTGTCGTGAGAAAACCTATGGGAAAGGCGATAGGAAATGAAAGATAAGTATCTTAGGGAAACACGAATGGTTGATTTTTCTAATCCGGCAATTCAAAAACTTATTCAAAATATGAAATGGAAGGAAATGGGTGAATTTGAAAGGATTAAGGCAATCTACAACTATGTAAGAGATGATGTTTTATTTGGATATAATATTGATGACGGAATTTCAGCTTCAAAAGTACTTGCAGATGGTTATGGACAATGTAATACAAAAGGAACTTTATTTATGGCACTTTTACGTGCCTGCAATATTCCATGCAGAGTACATGGTTTTACGATTGATAAAAGATTGCAGAAAGGGGCTATGACCGGGTTTGTTTACCGTAATGCTCCAAAAAGTATTTTCCATAGCTGGGTAGAAATTAATTTCGAAAATCAGTGGTACGAACTGGAAGCTTTCATTTTGGATAAAACCTACATAAAGAAGTTACAGGAACAAAATTCGGAATGTACAGGTGCATTTTGCGGTTATGGAGTAGCAGTCAAGGATTTCAGAAATCTCATTATTGAGTTTGATAGGAACAATACTTATATTCAGAGCGAGGGAATCAATCAGGATTTTGGTGTTTATGATTGTCCAGATGAACTGTTGAAGGAACATCATCAAGAAATTTCAGCCTTTAAAGCATTTGCTTATAGACATATTGGAAGACACCTCATGAATCGTAATGTCAGGAAGATTAGAGAACGATAGTTTTAAGCTTTTAGATACCGTTGTCCGTATGAATGGTTTTCATGCATTTCCGGACAAGCAAAAAGCATTTCATGAAATATGGCGTGTTTTGAAACCGGGCGGCAATTTCATTGCCTGCTTTTATATCAGGGGAAAATCGCAACGGACAGACTGGCTGGTATAAGAGAAGGTACTGTTATTGCTGCCCTTCTGGTAGGCTTTATCGCCAGACTCATCGGTAAGAAACTTGCATTCCTGAAAGATATGATTTTTATGATGCGGAGATTATCCAGATGACAGCAGGGACCACCGGATACACACCGGAATTCGTTAAGAAAAACGAGGAGATCATGACAAACAGCCTTCTTTATGATCTGGTCAATCAGATGTATCTGAATACAGACAGACAGGATGAAGCGCCGAAGGATAAAATTTTCGAGGCAGAATGCCAGGTTGTACGCAATCTTGCGAAAAAAGGCAATTGCGTGATAGTAGGTCGTTGTGCAGATTACGTTCTCAGAAATTCCGGAAACTGTTTGAAAGTATTTTTTTCAGCACCTCTTGTGAGCAGAATTAGAAGAGTGGCACAGAGACAGAATATCTCTGAGGGAGAAGCCAAAGCTACGGTTCAGAAAAATGAAAAACTGCGTGCAGATAACTATCGCTATTACACCCGACGTATGTGGGATGCAGCCGGAAACTTTGATCTCAGCCTGAATACAGATTTTGGAGAAGAATTTATTGAGAACTGCATCCGCAGTGCTATGAAACTGTAAAAATACAGAAAGCCTTATAATATTTGTTGTCAATGATATAGACCCTTAAGGAATCGTCAATCTAAAAATTGGTCCTATGTCAATCTAAACCCTCAAAAAGACATCCCCTCAAAAACTTTGATTACCCCCAAATTGGAAGGAAAGATAATATACATAATCATTTTCCACACCAACGATTCCTTTTTCCATTTCCGTGATAGGAATCCCTGACAACCCGTCTTTTCCATAGATTAGAGCCATTAATCCCTGCTCAGAGTCTGAAGGGATAGCAGTCTTGCCTTCTATTGTCGAAGCTGAATGAATCTGAATCGGAATCTTCCCTTTTATCTGGCTTGCACTTCTGCCATAATATTCTCTGTTTTCTATATTTTCTAAAATAGGAAAATCCGTAGAATATTTTGCATAATCATCTGTTACAATTAATTTTACCTTAAAAGATTCAAAATCCGGCACAACAGCAATGACGCCTCTGGAAGGGGAATCGATTCCGTCATAGTCCAAATCAGCCACTTTACTTTTACTGATCAGTGTCCCAGACTGATATTCAGATACATAAATGGTGAGTGTTTTAAATTCATCTTTTGTAAAATAATGAAAAAGATATGCGCCGTCTGTTCCGGATAATAATTCTGCTGTTTTCATCTCAGTACTTGTCTGATCAATTGCGGTAATATAATTTTTTGGCTGTATCAGTTTGTGAAAGAATAAAGTGCCAAGGATCGCAGAGACAATTACTGCAAAAACAGTTACTACAGCAAGAATTGTTTTTAAATTTTTTTGTTTCTTTTTACTCTCTTTTGTAATCTGAATAAGATTGCTGTCTGATTTTTCAATTACATTTTCAGCACCGATATCTTCACCTGCAAGAAATTCATTAATGCTGATTCTAAGTATGCTGCACAATTCCATATAAATTGACACGTCCGGCAGGCATATGCCTCGTTCCCATTTAGAAACCGATTTGTCACTCATATTCAGTTTTTCTGCCAATTGCTTCTGCGTCAGTCCAAGAGCTTTTCTTTTTTCTGCAATATATTTTCCGATTTTGATTAAATCCATATAATTCACTCCCTTCTGTTTAATCTAAGCATAATATAAATTATAAGAAATGAACACCCCTTATGAGTAGAATGCGTTGAGTATTTGAGTTCTGGCTGAATTAGTGATAGATTAGGACGCAAGAGTTGATTGACGTTGGATAATGCTCCATAATATAATGAAAAGAAAAGAATAAAAGGCAGATATCTATGCCTGGATAGATGGAGAAGAACCTATGGAGAAAAAAAGAGGAATTGATTCGTTTACACTGCATATTCTGGCAATGCTGTTTATGTTATGTGATCATTTGTGGGCGACACTATTTCCAGCACAGGAATGGATGACATGCGTAGGAAGACTTGCTTTTCCGATTTTCGCATTTATGATCGCAGAAGGATGCTATTATACTTCGAATGTGAAAAAATACATGCTGCGTCTTTTTCTATTTGCCATAATTTCAGAAATACCATTTAACCTGATTATGGGAAGTTCTGTATTTTACCCGTTTCATCAAAATGTACTATGGACCTTTTTATTAGGGGTGTTATCGATACAGATCATTGAAAAGGCAAAGAAGAAACAAAAGAAATGGATATCGTTTTTTGTGGTTTGCCTCGTGCTTTTGATGGATTTTCTGCTTGGAACCATAACCATGGTAGATTACAATGCTGCAGGAATACTGACGGTATTGCTTTTTTATTTTTTTCGCAAGAAAACCTGGATTTCTTTTGCGGCACAGCTTGTCGGGCTGTATTATTTGAATGTAGTTATGCTGGGGAATCTGTATTATCCGGTAACGATTCTGGGACATCATTTTGAGATTGCACAGCAGAGCTTTGCACTGCTGGCACTGATTCCAATCTGGTTATATCATGGAGAGCAGGGGTATCATAGCAAGTGGTTCAAGTATTTCTGTTATGCGTTTTATCCAGTGCACCTTCTTATCTTGGTTGTTATTTGGCAATGGCGTATTCGGTAATAGATCAGCAGCGGAAATTCTTGATAAATTATTATAGAAAGTGATGGGGAAAAGAATGCAGACTTATACTTATGTTTCAAAAGGAAAATTTGAATTAATGGAAAAGCCAAAGCCTGTGCTGATGCATGAAAGAGATGCCATTGTAAAGGTGACACTTGCCAGCATTTGTTCCAGTGACCTGCACATTAAGCATGGAAGCGTTCCACGGGCAGTGCCGGGGATTACAGTCGGTCATGAGATGGTTGGAATTGTGGAAGAAGTCGGAACTGCTGTGAAGAATGTGAAGCCAGGAGACCGGGTGACGGTAAATGTAGAAACTTTTTGTGGAGAATGTTTTTTCTGCAAGAAAGGTTATGTGAATAACTGTACCGATGAAAATGGCGGCTGGGCTCTTGGATGCCGTATCGATGGCGGTCAGGCAGAATATGTCCGTGTACCATTTGCAGATCAGGGGCTGAATAAGATTCCGGATAAAGTTACGGACAGACAGGCGTTATTTGTAGGAGATGTACTTGCCACCGGTTACTGGGCAGCACGTATTTCCGAGATCACTGAGGATGACACGGTGCTGATCATTGGAGCCGGTCCTACAGGTATCTGTACCTTACTGTCTGTTATGCTGAAAAATCCGAAGCGGATCATCATGTGTGAAAAAGACGAAAAGCGTATGCACTTTATCAGGGAACATTATCCGGAAGTTCTTACAGTTTCGCCGGAAGAATGTTTTGATTTTGTTCAGGCAAACAGCGAGCATGGTGGAGCGGATGTTGTTCTTGAAGTTGCAGGAGCAGAATCTACTTTCCGTCTTGCATGGGAATGCGCAAGGCCAAATGCAATCGTGACGGTGGTGGCACTTTACGATAAAGCCCAGACGTTACCTCTGCCGGATATGTATGGAAAGAATCTGACTTTTAAAACAGGAGGAGTAGACGGTTGTGATTGTGAAGAAACGCTGAGACTGATCGCGGAAGGTAAGATCAACACGGAACCACTGATCACACACACCTATCCACTTAGCAGAATCGAAGAAGCCTATGAACTTTTTGAAAATAAGAGGAACGGCGTGATCAAGGTGGCGGTAGAATGTTAAATATAATAGAAATAAAAGATGCCACAGAGTAAGATTTTAATGAAAGCGGTTGAATTTGATATATCAGAAATAGAATGAAAATTCATGTAGAAGACTTGATGTTATATCATTCAGCACCATCAAAACTTTCGGAAGCAACGTTGTGTTCACAGAACGCACCGACGAATCATGAAATGTACGATACAGCAAAGAAGCAGTATAATTTACTTCTTGATATAATTGATTTGTGTGCGATTTATTATTAAAGGTAAAGATATAGATGATGCCTGGGATGCAATATGATAGAATGGTTACAAGAAAAATTTGTAGGAATATAAAGATATGGAATTAAGATTATTACGCTATTTTTTAACAGTAGCAAAAGAACAGAGCTTTACAAGAGCAGCAGAACAATTGCATATTACCCAGCCAACGCTATCCAGACAAATGGCGGCATTTGAAGAGGACCTGGGAATAACATTATTTATTCGAAACGGGAAGAAAATATCGCTCACTGATGAAGGAATTTTATTAAAAAGGCGTGCCTTGGAGATTCTTAATCTTGAGGAAAGGACGCTTGAGGAACTGAAAGGAAAAGAAGAGGTTGTAGAGGGCACGATAACCATTGGATGCGGTGAATTTGCAGCAGTGGAGACATTGGCGAAGATATGTAAAACATATAAAGAAAAATATCCGCTGGTTCAGATTGTATTGCATACTGCAACAGCAGATGCAGTGTATGAGATGATGAACAAAGGACTTGTAGATATTGCATTATTCATGGAGCCGGTGGACACCGAAGGGCTGGATTATATCAGAATTACAGATTGCGATCACTGGTGTGTCGGAATGCGGCCGGATGATCCACTGGCAGAAAAAGAGTTTATAAAAAAAGAAGATCTTATTGGAAAGCCCTTGATCCTGCCGGAAAGAATGAACGTTCAAAGTGAACTTGCCAACTGGTTTGGGAAAGACTTTTCAAAATTACAGATTGCTTTTACGAGTAATCTTGGAACGAATGCCGGAGTTATGGCGGCAAATGGATTGGGGTATCCAATTTCAATTGAGGGTGCTGCAAAGTATTGGCGAGAGGATATTCTTGTACAGCGAAGAATTTCTCCTGAAATCACGACCAGTACGGTGATTGCCTGGCGACGGAATATCCCATATTCTTTGGCAGTCCGTAAAATGATCGAGGAGATTAATGCTTTTCAGGCATAAAACAAAATTCAATATAAGCATTAGACATAATGAAGCGATAGAGCTTAAAATAGATGTGTAAGATGAATGTAAATCTTATACATCTATTTTTTTGTGAAAAATACGTATAGAAAGGGGCTTTTTATTATGAGTAAAAAATTAGTGGCATTTTTCAGTGCAAGCGGAACAACAAAAAAAGTAGCACAGATGATCGCAGAGGAAGCAAAAGCGGATTTGTTTGAGATTGAGCCGAAAGTTCCATATACAAAGCTTGATCTTGACTGGATGAATAAAAAATCCAGAAGCAGTGTGGAAATGAGTGATAAAAAATATAGACCGGCGATTATGAAAAAAGAGATGGATATGAGTTCTTATGACGAGATCCTTCTGGGATTCCCAATCTGGTGGTATGTGGCTCCGACAATCATCAATACATTTTTAGAAGCTTACGATTTCAGTGGTAAAAAGATTGTGCTTTTTGCAACATCCGGAGGAAGTGGATTTGGGAACACTGTGAAAGAATTGCAGTCATCTGCATCAGACGCAGTTATTACAGAAGGCAGACTGTTAAATTGTGGAACGAAACAGGAAATCACTGAATGGGTAAACTCTTTATAAATAACAGCGTTATGGAGGTATACAGAATATGGGAAAAATAGTACAGACAGCAGGGAGAAATACACTTGGTGAATTCGCACCGGAATTTGCACATTTTAACGATGATGTACTTTTCGGCGAAAACTGGAATAATCAGGACATCGACGTAAAAACAAGAAGCATTATTACAGTGGTTGCTCTGATGGCTTCCGGAATTACGGATTCATCTTTAAGATATCATCTTCAAAATGCAAAAAATCATGGTGTGACACAAAAAGAGATTGCTGCAGTGATCACACATGTCGCATTCTATGTAGGTTGGCCAAAAGCATGGGCTGTTTTCAATCTTGCAAAGGAAGTGTGGGAAACAGGCGAAGGAGATTTGTCATACGAAGAGGAAGCGATGCGGGCGCATGCAAAAAAGATGGTATTTCCAATTGGTGCACCAAACGATGGCTTTGCACAGTATTTTTCGGGCAGAAGTTTTCTTGCACCGATTTCTACTTCTCAGGTTGGAATTTTCAATGTGACATTTGAACCAGGATGCAGAAATAACTGGCATATCCATCATGCAAAAAGTGGAGGCGGACAGATTCTGGTATGCGTTGCCGGAAGAGGATATTATCAGGAAGAAGGTAAAGAAGCTATAGAAATGAAGCCAGGTGACTGCATCAATATTCCTACAGGTGTTAAACACTGGCATGGTGCTGTACCGGATGAATGGTTTTCTCATCTGGCAATAGAGGTTCCGGGCGAAAATGGTTCTAATGAATGGCTTGAACCGGTAAGTGATGAAGAATGTGGAAAATTACAATAGGAAGGTGAATGAAATGGATTCCAAAGATGAGAAAGATGGATTTATGAGTGTGCAGGAAGATGAGGAGCTGCCGTTTGAGTAGACAGATCTCTGGAGCTTAAGCGGAAGAGCGCACTTATATACTTTAGCAAGTATGTGCGTCCTCCGCTTCCTAGGTTAAAATAATTTTATATTCTTGCATTTCTTCGTGCATCCCTTAATTCTGTGATTTTGCGAAAAGCATCTTCCAGTGGCAATTCACGACCAGCTTCCATATCATCAATTCCCCGGTCTAACATGCGGAGAAGATGATTGTTTTCCTGGTTTTTATCGGTTGTAGGGACTTTTTTTGTTAATTCCATGAAATCACTCCAATCATACGGTTTATAAATAGTGTATGTTGTTCAGAAGTATCTATCTATAGTTTAGCATATAAAGCATATAAATGGGTAGCAATACAATTAAATTATTTTGTAGGAGCGCCCGTCAGACCAAGAAGATATTCGCAGGATTGCCAGATCATTAAAATCATATCCTGCAAGTTGTAATTTGGCAGCGAGCGTTTTGTGAGTAAGATTATGAGCCTTTCGTAATTCTTTTACCCGTTGTCCTATTCTATTTTTTCTGTTCGTTTTTTTATCCCAATAAATAATCATTCTGATCCTCAAAAGTTTCTAAAGATGAAGTATTATTATTGATTTTAAGGAAAAATATTGTTACTATACTTCTAAAGATGAAGTTTTTGGAAAGTTTATTTGATTTTTGAAATAAGAAAATGATAATGCTGCCTGTAATGAGAAATAATTCTAATGAGAGGTGGAAAGAAGATGAATGAATTTTATGAAGCAGTATCGAATTTATTTGAGGAATTGCGCTGTGACTCCGGAGAAAGAGAATATACAGTACAGCCGGAAGAATGGAAAGAAGCAGAGAAGAATTTGAAACAAATACAAAAGAAGCTGCCACTACATCTGGAAAAAATCCCAGAGCGTGAGCAGAATTTCTGGAATAAATATCTGGATCAGTTAGAACATTTCCATTATGAAGAGGAGCAGCGGGCTTATTACCAGGGAATGATGGATGTAGTTGAGTTTCTTATTAATATAGGGGCAATAAAGAAATCCACGAATGTTAAGAGAATGATAGAAAAATATGCACGTTAAGAGTGGCGGTATGGGAAACCATACCGCTTCTTCAGAATAATTCAGATAGAATTCAAATGAATTTCAGGGATCTTGTTTATCGTGGTCTGTAGGAATTTTGTATGTGCGCAGGTATGCTTCTACGATGGCAAGGATAGCGGTAATTTGCTCATCGTTGCATTTTGACAGGTACATGAGCAGGCGTTGATAATCAAGATTATCTGTATGATTGTTTGGATAAAACAATGGTTCAGGAGGAACATTTAAAGCGCGTACCAGTTTTCTGATTTTATGAAAACTCGGAACTCGGCCCCCATTTTCAATTTCCTTTAAATATCGGCTGGACATTTCTGCTTTTTCAGCTAATTCTTCATAAGTCAATTTTTGCTCGTGTCGGGCGTTCTTAAAAAACAATCCCAGTTCTTTATCTGTTTGTTTTGGCATATGATACACCTCCATGTTTAGTGTATAGTTCCCTTTATTGAAAGAAAATGAACTAATATTTCACTAAAAAAGAGGGTGATATTTCACTTTTTAAAAGACATATAAAATTCTGAATTTCCGTAAAACAGATCCGGAGGTATAGGAAAGATTAAGAATTTTATTGTCTGGTATCATATCCGTCATTACGTGACGGATGAAATAGATAAATAGTTCAAAAAAGCAAATAAATTTCTTTACCTCAAAAAGTGAATTATATGCCACAAAAAATGATGGCAAAATATTATCTTTTGATATAAATAGCGTCCGATGGGCTAAAAACTACCCATTAGGACGTTTTTTATATACCTCAAAATACAGGAAAAACAATTTTCTCGTATTTATTAAGAAATTTTTTAAAAATTTCTTCCCACACCCCGACAAATGCACTCATCCGTTTGGGATATGTGTGAAGGGGAAGCAAGAACTTTGCTTATTGCCTACCGGCGGGGAAGGAGGGGAACTCTTATGGAGCAATCCTCTTTTCAAGATGAGCAGACAGTCAGACATCAGTTTGATTCTCTGTGCAAGCTGGCATTGAAAAGTGAAGTTATTAATTATGAAAAGCATATGGCATATCGCCAGAAGTATGAAGTGATGTTGTCAGAATTATCAGAAAAGGAGTTGAGCAGACTTTTTATAATGGATAAGCATGAAATGGAAACACATCGTTTTCAGGTCCTGGGTTACGACATAGAAGTCAAAGATGCATTGATTGCTGAAGCACTGCAGACACTTACTGAAAAGAAAAGGAATGTTGTGTTATTATCATATTTTATGGATATGAGTGATGCAGACATTGCCAGAGAAATGAATCTTGTACGCAGCACAATTAATGAGCATCGTAGACGATCACTGGAACTGATGAGAAAAAATATGGAGGAATCTGCAAATGAAAAAAAGTAAAAAACAGAAATGCGCATTTGATTTGCTGCCATTCCATGTTATTGAGGCAGCATCAACTGGTGATACTGAGGCAATCCAGGCAGTGTTGAAGCATTATGAAGGGTACATAACAGTTTTGGCTACCAGAAAAATGTTTGACGAATTTGGACAGGTGCATTACTGTGTAGATGAAACTCTGCGTCAACGCCTGGAAGCAAAACTGATTACTAAGACCTTGGGATTTGATACGAAATCATATGTAAGGAAAAGTAATCAGTAAAGGGAGTATTTAATATAGATTCCTTTTCCCCTTCAGGAATTTTTGTACCTTGAAAATTGTATATTGTTTTACATACAGGACGTGAAGATATGTAGAGCCACTAGGTAAATCCGCCATGATATATCTGCTCTGTTAATGGAGTAAATACGAGGAAATGCTGAAATATAACATTGAAGTAAAGGTATGGAGCGAGAAGAATTTGACAAAATGTGCAGCAGCTGCACAGGGCGACGAAGCATATCTGTGATAATGATATTTCCAGAAAAAATCTGGTCATATTTAATGACGGTGCAAAACCGATGTGGGCAGAGTACTGAACTGCCACCTGTATTGTAATTTTATCTGCCGATGACAGTGTATAAAATTGTAAATTGTCATGGGCAGATAAAAATGTTTTGTCCAAAGAGAAAAGGAGGAGAGAAGAGTGGCGATTAAAATTGAAAAAGGTAAGATTCCAATTTGGGAAAAATATATGCTTACGGTGGATGAAGCAGTGCAATATTTTGGAATAGGTGAAAAGAAAATAAGGATGCTTATTTCGGAACATCTAAATTCAGAATGTTGCTTTACAGTCCAGGTGGGGTGTAAGTCATTGATTAACCGTAAGAAATTTGAGGCCTTTCTGGATCAGACTACGTCTTTGTAAAAAATATACGAACAATTTAGCACTTTAAAGTGGAAATGTTAGCCCTGGTATGATATAATACCTATATCGTGCTAGGGCTTCTTCGTAGAAAGGGGCGAAGACGTTTGGGTAAAACAAAACGTGACCAAAAACGACGAGATAAAAAAGGTCGAATTTTACGAAACGGAGAAAGTCAGAGAAAAGATGGAAGATATGCGTTTGTATATACAGATTGTTATGGAAAGCAGAAGTTTTTGTATAGTTGGAAATTAGAGCCAACAGATTCTCTGCCAACTGGATGCAGACCATGCTTAGCTCTAAGGGAAAAAGAAAAAAATATCCAAAGAGATTTACATGATGGTATAGTACCTTACGGAGGAAATTTAACAGTTTTGGATTTGGTTCAAAAATATATTGGACAAAAAAAGGGGGTTCGTCATAATACTCAGGCGAACTATGATTTTGTGATCAATATAATAAAAAAAGAAGAATTCGGAACCAGAAGAATAGATAAAATAAAATTGTCGGATGCAAAAGCATGGTTTATTAAGCTGCAAGCAGATGGAAGAGGATACAGTTCCATTCACAGTGTGCGTGGAATTGTAAGACCTGCATTTCAGATGGCAGTTGAAGATGATTTACTGCGCAAGAATCCTTTTGAATTTCAATTATGTACAGTTGTCGTAAATGACAGTGTTACAAGACAGGCAATTACAAAAGAACAGGAAGAGTTATTTCTGGAGTTTATCCGAAATGATGACCATTACTCAAAATACTATAATGGAATGTTTATTTTGTTTAAGACTGGACTTCGTATTTCTGAGTTTTGTGGATTGACAGTGAAAGATATTGATCTTCAGGAGAGAAAAATCAATGTGAATCATCAGCTTCAGAGAACCAGAGGAATGCAGTACGTCATTGAAGATACCAAAACTTCAAGTGGAACACGAATGTTGCCGATGACAGATGAAGTTTATGAATGTTTTGAACAGATTGTGAAAAACCGTAAAAAAGTAAGGGTTGAGCCGATTATAGATGGATATAGTCGATTTCTATTCCTGGATAAAAAAGATATGCCTGAGGTAGCACTCCATTGGGAAAAACATTTTCAATGGGCGTTAGGAAAGTATAATCGTACTCATGAGAAACAAATGCCAAAGATCACGCCTCATGTATGTAGGCATACATATTGTTCCAATATGGCGAAAGCTGGAATGAATCCGAAAGCACTCCAATATTTAATGGGACATTCTGATATAGGGGTTACGTTAAATGTATATACGCATCTGGGATTAATTGATGCAAAAGAAGAGATGAATAGGATTGCAAAACTGGCATAGTATGATAAAATAATAGAAAAAAGAATTAAAAATAATCTGATTATAAGGTTCTTAGAAAGCCTGTTTTCCAGGCTGGTTATTACTAAGAAGTTACTAAATTTGGATAAGAAAATATACGAATTTATGCTGTGATATACAGGAAAATGACAGGATTGAAGATTATCGGAAAATGCCTGTAAACAGCGTAAATACAGCATTTCAAGGAGTTTTAAGCAATGATAAGTGTGCTATTTGTCTGCCACGGCAGCAGACAAACATATTTGAAAAAACCTTAATTTATAAGGGGATTTAAAA